>CEWF01055918.1_pt1 | contig 44042 bp, 42 predicted proteins | sample 531331 | NCBI WGS metagenome assembly CEWF01 (sample SAMEA2622676, study PRJEB7988) | marine metagenome | biome: marine biome (ENVO:00000447); feature: mesopelagic zone (ENVO:00000213); material: "saline water (ENVO:00002010), including plankton (ENVO:xxxxxxxx)" | depth 600 m | reverse complement strand
GTGCCGTCAATCGCGATGGGGGACTCACTGCGACCCAGAATCTTGTTGGTCTCGGCCTGCCCTTTCCACTCTTCTCGGCTCTGACCATTTTCCAACTGAGTATCAATCCACGGCAGCAGACTGCCCGCCAGTGCGTGACCAAACTCATTCGTCGGGAAGGCATCAGCACGCATGGCCTCGGCCACTTTGCGGTCGATATCGAGGATATTGCTGCGCGCATCCGCCAGTTCCGGAGCCACAGCATCGCGAATGGCGCCCATTTGGCTGATCAGCTCGCGCATGTTTTTGGCACCGGCACCACTGGCCGCCTGATAGGTCTGGGCACTGACCCACTCCACCAGACCTTCGCGGAACAGGCCGCCGATCGCCATCAGCATCAGGCTGACGGTGCAGTTACCGCCGATGTAGTTCTTCACACCGCGCTGCAAGCCATCTTTCACCACATCAAGGTTGACCGGATCAAGGACGATGATCGCGTCATCGGCCATGCGCAGCGACGATGCCGCATCGATCCAGTAGCCCTGCCAGCCGCTGGCGCGCAGATCGGCGAACACGGCCTTGGTGTAATCGCCACCCTGGCAGGAAATAATCGCGTCCATTTCCGCCAGCGCAGAAATATCATGGGCATCTTTCAGCGGTGCCGTTTCACGGCCGATATCGGGCCCCTGACCACCCACGTTCGAGGTGGTGAAAAACTGCGGTTCAATACCGTCAAAATCGTTTTCGTCCAGCATGCGACCCATCAGCACCGAGCCGACCATGCCGCGCCAACCTACAAATCCTACTTTCATATTCGTTCTCCTCTTGCCTTAATGAGGGGCGCCTAGCGCCCATGGCATTGCCCGCGCCGTGCGCGGGATGTTGAACACGACTCAGGCTTAGCCCAACGCCGCCAGCACAGCATCACCCATCTCTGCTGTGCTCACTTTCTTACAGCCTTCTGAATAGATATCGGCGGTGCGCAGCCCCTGATCCAGTACACGGCTGACCGCATCTTCAATCGCCTGAGCGGCCTCGGGCTGAGACAAGGAGTAACGCAGCATCATCGCCACCGACAGAATCGTCGCCAGCGGATTGGCAATACCCTGCCCGGCGATATCTGGCGCACTGCCGTGACAGGGCTCATACATACCGCGACCATTCACATCCAGCGATGCCGAGGGGAGCATACCGATAGATCCCGTGAGCATTGCCGCTGCGTCAGAAAGAATGTCGCCGAACATATTGCCGGTGACCACCACGTCAAACTGCTTGGGCGCGCGAATCAGCTGCATCGCCGCATTGTCCACGTACATGTGACTCAGTTCGACATCCGGGTAATCCTTGGCCATTTCCTCAACCACTTCCCGCCACAGCATAGTCACTTCAAGCACATTGGCTTTGTCGACACTGCACAGGCGGCCGCCGCGCTTCTGCGCCAGCTCGAACGCCACTTTGGCGATACGACGAATCTGTGATTCATCGTACACGTAGGTGTTAAAGCCTTCGCGCTCACCGCTCTCCAGTTCGCGAATACCTCGTGGTTGACCGAAGTAAATGCCGCCGGTTAATTCTCGGACGATCAGAATATCCAAGCCAGCAACCAGCTCGGGCTTCAGCGAGGAGGCATCGGCGAGCTGCGGATAGAGAATCGCCGGGCGCAGATTGCCAAACAGATCCAGACGCTTGCGGATCTCCAGCAGGCCACCTTTTTCAGGGCGCTCCGCCGGGGGCAGGCTGTCCCATTTCGGCCCTCCTACCGCGCCGAGAAGAATCGCATCAGCGGCTTCACACTTGGCAAAGGTTTCGTCGGGCAGTGCTTTGCCCACCGCGTCAATCGCCGCGCCGCCCAGCAGGGCTTCATCCAGCTCCAGATTGAGTTGCTGACGCTCATTGATCGCTTCCAGCACTTTGCGGGCTTCCGCCATAATTTCCGGGCCGATACCATCACCAGCCAGCATCAGAACCTTGCGTGCAGTCATTTCAGACACCTTGATTTTCCTTTCAAAAATACGGGGGTTATGCCGAGTGCTCTCGGAACAGCCAGGGCGACTTTTGCTGCCAGGCCTTTTCAAATTCACGGATGTCATCGGCATCCTGCAACGTCAGGCCGATATCATCCAAACCGTTAATCAGGCAGTGCTTGCGGAAGGCATCAACTTCAAAGGCAATCTCTTGGCCGTCCGGCGTACGGATACACTGCGCAGGCAGGTCAATCGTCAGACGATAGCCTTCCTCGGCATACATGGCCTTGAACAGTGCATCGACAGTCTCTGCTGGCAAAACGATAGGCAGAATGCCGTTCTTGAAACAGTTGTTGAAGAAAATATCCGCAAAGCTCGGCGCGATAATACAGCGAAAACCATAATCTTCCAGCGCCCATGGGGCGTGCTCGCGACTGGAACCACAGCCGAAGTTTTCGCGAGCCAGCAGAATCGACGCACCCTGATAACGAGGCTGGTTCAGCGGGAAATCGCTGTTCAGCGGACGGCCTGTACAATCCTGCCCGGGCTGGCCCTCATCGAGGTAGCGAAGCTCATCAAACAGGTTTGGACCAAAGCCGCTGCGCTTGATCGACTTGAGAAACTGCTTGGGGATAATCATGTCGGTATCGACATTGGCGCGATCCATCGGTGCCGCCAAGCCATCTAACTGCGTAAATGCTTTCATGCCTGCTCTCCTCCATTCCAGTCGCGCACATCAACAAAATGACCGGCGATCGCCGCTGCTGCCGCCATCGCCGGGCTTACCAGATGGGTGCGACCACCGAAGCCCTGACGTCCTTCAAAGTTGCGGTTGGACGTAGATGCGCAATGCTCGCCCTGCCCCAGCTTGTCGGCATTCATCGCTAGGCACATGGAGCAACCCGGCTCGCGCCACTGCAGACCGGCTTCTGTAAAGATCTTGTCGAGACCTTCCGCCTCGGCCTGCTTTTTCACCAGTCCACTACCGGGAACCACCAGCGCTTCTTTGAGGGTCGACGCGACTTTTTTACCCTTGACCACCTCGGCAGCCGCGCGCAGATCTTCAATACGCGAATTGGTACAGGAACCAATAAAAACGCGATCAAGCTGGATATCCGTGATCGACTGCCCGGCATTCAAGCCCATATAGCTCAGCGCACGCTCACACGCAGATCGCTTGACCGGATCATTGAAATCGTCGGGAGAAGGCACCTTGGCATTCACCGGCGCCACCATTTCCGGACTGGTCCCCCAGGTCACCTGCGGCTCGATACTGGCGCCATCAAGTTCAATAACTGCGTCAAAATGCGCACCGTCATCACTGTGCAGGGTTTTCCAGAACGCCACCGCCTGGTCCCACTCAGATTCGTTGGGCGCATAGGGGCGACCTTTCACGTAATCAATGGTGATATCGTCTACGGCAACCATGCCGACGCGCGCCCCGGCTTCAATGGCCATATTGCAGATCGTCATACGACCTTCCATGGACATATTGCGAATTACCTCACCGCCAAACTCGATCGCATAGCCAGTACCACCTGCTGTGCCGATTTTGCCGATTACTGCCAGTACGACATCTTTTGCGGTAACGCCGGGGCCGAGGTCACCATCGACGCGTACCAACATATTTTTACTTTTCTTCTGAATAAGGCACTGGGTCGCCAGCACATGCTCCACTTCAGACGTACCGATGCCATGAGCCAAGGCGCCCAATGCACCGTGAGTCGCTGTATGGGAATCGCCACACACCACGGTCATCCCCGGCAGTGTAGCGCCCTGTTCAGGCCCCACCACGTGAACAATCCCTTGTCGCTCGTCGTTGATGGAAAACTCGGTAATACCGAACTCATCGCAGTTCTCATCGAGGGTTTTCACCTGAATGCGCGACACTTCATCTTGAATGCCCGCCACGCCGCCGCTGCGTTCCGCGGTAACGGTGGGTACATTGTGGTCGGGCGTTGCCAGGTTGGCACCGGTCCGCCAGGGACGGCGACCTGCCAGGCGCAATCCCTCGAAGGCCTGTGGCGACGTCACTTCGTGGACCAGTTGACGATCAATGTAGATCAACGCGGTGCCGTCATCGCGCTCTTTTACCAGATGCGCGGCCCATAACTTGTCGTAAAGCGTTTGTGCGGCCATAAATCGTCCCCCTGACGTTTTGCTGATGGCGCAATTTTACGCAGCGGCCAAAAATAAAACAAATTCATAATTTTCATTATTTGAATTCCAAAATGGAATAGATAAGATGCCAGCATGGACACTCAAGCCTTAACAGCGTTTCTGAGCGTAGCCGAATTGCAGTCGTTCTCAGAGGCGGCAGAGAAACTTCACCTCACGCAACCTGCGGTGAGCAAACGTATCGCCACTCTGGAAAAACAGCTGGACTGCCGGCTCTTTGACCGAATCGGTCGCCATGTGCACCTAACCGAAGCGGGCCGCTCCCTACTGCCTGTTGCCCAGCGGGTCTTGCAGGAACTGCGCAATGCCCGCCGCCAGATCAACGACCTTCGCGGCACCGTGGCCGGACGCCTGACCATGGGCATCAGCCACCATATTGGCCTGCATCGCCTGCCGCCGGTATTACGGGAATTCACCCGACGCTACCCTGCCGTGCAACTCGATATCGATTTTATGGATTCAGAGCTGGCTCACCAGCGGATTCTACAGGGCGAAATGGACCTGGCCGTAATTACCCTCTCACCCAGCCAGGAGGAAAACCTGAGTTTTATTCCCGTATGGGAAGACAGCCTGACTGTCGCGGTCTCCAACGATCATCCTCTGGCTGACGCACGACAAGTGAGTATTGCGATGCTCAGCCAGCACATCGCCATTCCTCCGGGCCTAAACACCTATACCGGGCAGATTATCAAACAGTTATTTGATGATGCCGGACTGGAAATGGAAATTGGCATGTCCACCAATTATCTTGAGACGATCAAGGTGATGGTCAGCATCGGCCTGGGCTGGAGTATTCTGCCGCATACCTTGCTGGACAGTAGTGTGACCGCCCTGTCGTTGGAAGGCGTGGACTTGCACCGTACGCTGGGCTGCGTCCACCATCGCAAGCGCAGCTTATCGAACGCCGCCGAAGCATTTATCGACCTGCTACCCAGCCCCTGAAGTCAAAAATGCTGCAGGCGTGCTCTGAGTTGCTCAAACTGCTCAGGGGTATCCGCGTCGAGGTAGATCCCTTCATCCTGTACGTCAACGTCATTCAGCCGCTCGGCATTCGCCTGTATCAATGCCCGGGCACCAAACTCTCCTTCCAGCGCCAGAAGCTCGGGCCAAAATTGCCGACCAAAGGCCACCGGATGCCCGGTCTTTCCCGCACAACGCGGTCGAACTATACAATCGCTTGCTGCCGCCTGCGAGACCGCGGCTACGGTTGAGACCCGCAACAGCGGCAAATCTGCCGGCATCACCAACAGCGCATCGGGTAATGGCATGTTCCCACCCGCCCCTTGCGCAGCAAGCCATTGAGCCAAGCCCTCCGCCAGCGAACTCCCCATACCTTGATGAGCACAAGTGGCATACCAGCAGCGGCCGATAGACGTCTCTCCAAGCACAAGATGTCGATCGGTATCTCGCAATATGGTATTCACATCAAGGCCTGCACGCGCCGCGCGTCGCTGCATCGCCGCCAACATTGAGCAGCCAGGCCGAAGTTCGGCTAAGCGTTTATCCGCCTCACCAAAACGCTGACTCAGCCCAGCAGCGAGCAGAAATATCGGTATCGCCACCGCTCAGCCACCCGCACCGCTTCTTAGCTGCACCAGCTCGGCCATCACCGCAACCGCAATTTCCATCGCCGACTTGCTGCCAATCGCCAGGCCCACCGGCGCATGTAACTGCTGAATCTGTGTTTCGCTCAAATCCAGCATCGCCAGCCGCTCTCGGCGTTTACTCGACGTACGCTCAGAGCCCAGCGCACCAACGTAGAAGCACTCTTCCCGAAGAGCCTGCATTAACGCCATGTCATCAATGCGAGGGTCGTGCGTCAGGGTAATGACAATACTGTGGGCATCTCGAGCGAAGGCTGCCACCGCTTCATCCGGCATCAGGCCGGTCAACTCGACGCCCTCTGTCACCCACTGCTCCCGGCGGTCATCGCGGGGATCGCAAACCACCACGCGATAATCCATCGCCGTTGCAATCTCGGAAATACAGCGCGCCAACTCATTGGCCCCAACCAATAACAACTGAAAGCGGGGACCGAAATCTTGCTGCAACATCTCCTCAGTTAAGGTGAGAGGACACACACGATCCGGAGCAGATAGCAGCCACTCTCCACTGTTCAAATCAACGCAGCGCCGACGGCATTCCCGCGCATTCAACGCCAGCAGCAATTCCTTCATATGAGCCAAGTGTGAAGCCGCCACCGGCTCGATCAAAACCTTCATTCGCCCACCACAGGGCAAACCAAAGCGCTCATTTTCCTCCGGAGTCACACCGTACTCCTGCAAGGTGCAGTGCTCTGCCGCGAGGCTGCCGTCCGCCAGCTTTTCCAGCAGATCATCTTCAATGCAACCGCCGGATAACGAGCCAGTAAACTGTCCATGGTTGTCCAAGAACGCCAGCGCCCCCAGAGGGCGAGGCGACGCACCGAAGGTCGCGGCGATAGTCAGCAGCCAGCCACCTCTTCCGCTAGCCAGTGCATCAACCGCCGCAGCGAGTACCCGTTGATCTGTATTTTTCACTCGTTATTCTCAAGCCAAAACCGGCCATATTGTGCAGTGCTCGCTGGGGATAAGCAAAGTGTGCCCTGCGCCCAGCTCCGTTTAATTCCCCCATTCGCAGGCAAAAAAAACGCCGCGTAAAGCGGCGTTGATATCTGGGGGCAGGCGATTAATACCAGCGGTAAGTCCCCTGAATCGCAAAGCTGCGCGGCGGCTCAATAAAGCCATAATGACCAACACTGTCGAAGATACTATTCGACAGTGGCGTGTCGTTGGAGTAAGACACCACCGTTTCGTCGGTCAGGTTCTTCGCAAGCAGTGCAACTTCCCAGCCTGCAGCAACGTCAGCCAGCGACAAACGCAGGTTCACCTTCACGTAACCATCCTGTTCCTGGCTGGGATCGAGGTTCTGAGATGAGTTGTAGTCGCCGGTGAACACGAAGTCAGTAATACCACGGAACTCCAGATCACTGCTGACCATGCGGCTGTAAGCAAAGCTTAGGTTACCGGAGTAATCGGCCACGTACTGGTTAGTTTTACCTTTATAGTCGCAGTAATTGGTACCGTTTACTTCATAGTCTGGGGTCTGCCCCTGATAGCACTGGCCGTTATCAAACTCGGTAAACTCGAAATCCAGGAATGCGAGGGCGCCGCTTACCATCAGGTGCTCGGTCAGCGCCAAGCGCCCATCCAACTCAAGCCCCATGGTGGTTGCCGCACCGGCATTACCTACGTTGAAGCCCAAAGTACCATCGAAGATACTGACCTGAAGGTCTTCATACTCAGTGTAGAATGCCGCAATATTCAGCTCGGCAGCTCCATCCAACAGTGTGGTTTTGGCACCCATCTCCAAGCTGGTGGCTTGCTCTTCTTCGTACTCGAAACTACCAACCAGAATCAGATCTTCGGCGTTGTTATCGGGACGAATGAGGTTTGCTTCCGGGGAGGCATTGGAACGCGCATCGTAACCACCGGATTTGAAGCCGCGCGACAAGGTCGCATACAACATCATGTCGTCGCTCCAGTCGTATTGCAGATTAATCGATGGTGACAGATTTTGTTCGGTACGAGATCCCTTGAGATCCTGACGCTCTGCGGAGAAATTCTTCGCCACGACCGTATCAATCTCTCCGACAGGAACAACAACACCGTTGCGGGTGAAGTCCATACGGCGGCTACCTTCTTTCTCTTCATGGGAGTAGCGAAGACCCAAGGTCGCGCGGAACAAATCTGTGGCGTTCCAGGTAGTCTGCAGAAACACGGAGAACAGCTCCGTATCTGTCGAGAAATTACGCGGCGTGCCGAGGTTCCGAATTTCATCACCGGCATCACCAATGCCGGTAAAGCCCAAAAGCCCCCCGGAAAAGTCGAGCAGAGACTCGCCATTGCCACCCAATTTTTGAAGATCATCAGCGTTCAGCAAGTCTGGCAAGAGGTCGCTGTCTACACTGATACTGTCGTAAAACTCCAACTCGCTCTTCTGATAAAAGCCGCCAGCGATGAATTCAAAGGTCTCTCCGACAGGGGACACCCAACGAAACTCCTGGCTGAACTGATCGTAGTTCTCTTCAGCGCCAACACTGAACACTCGAGCCCCAGTGAAGTCACAGTCACACAACTCTTCCGTGTCGTAAGCCAGCAGCCCGGTGATAAAAGTGAACTGATGGCCGTCCATGTAGTAATCGACATTCAAAGTAATGTTTTGAGTATCGTTGTAACTAAAATCACCATTGGAAGACCGCTTGAAGTCCTGCTTATTATTCAGCACGGACGAATCTTCATCGACCGTCGCCAACACAATTGGGCCGACTCCCACTTCGGTAAAGTCCAGAATCTGCCCGTAGGTCTTGCCGGTAAAACCGGCAGTCTCAGAAGTAGAGGGGTTATCGTTGATAATTTCGATCTGGCGACCGTCGACATCGAACTTGCCCGCCTCCAACTTCAGCATCGCCGTCAGATTATCAGTCGCGGCCCAATCAAAAATTGCGCGGATAGTCCCTTCATCTCGGCCCGGCTCGTCTCGATTGAGAGTCAGGTTTTCAATGTGACCATCAATATCGCGTTTGCGAATTGCCAGTCGGGCCCCCAAGGTATCCGTCAGCGGACCGGACACGATCAGGTCGATAATCTGTTCATTGAAATCGGGCTCGTATGTCGCCGAGACAGAGCCTTCAAACTCTTGTCCAGGACGCGCAGAGATCAAACTCAGGGCGCCAGCGATACTGTTCTTGCCGAACAGAATATTCTGCGGCCCACGCAATACTTCGACACGGGCTAAATCGAGGAACGGCGCACGGGTAAGCTGCGCACGTCCATAGCTCACGCCATCGAAGTACATACCGACCGACTGCTCAAAGCCGGGGTTAATACCAGAACCGATGCCTCGGATATAAATGTTGGTACCGATACCCGTTTCCGACATGGTCAGGTTGGGCACATAGGCTTGCAGGTCTTCCACCTTCGCAATACCTGCCTCAGCCATTTTTTCGCCACTGACCGCATTTACGGAAACCGGAACATCTTGCAGACTGGCGGCACGCAGTGTCGCCGTAACAATCACCTCTTCAAGAGCAGGCGCCGCGAACAACGGCGTTGCAGCTACCGACACGGCCGCCGCGAGTGCGGACCGACGAAAGCGTGATACAGTTTTCTTCAAGGTCATGTGGCCTCCAGATGCCTTGATTTATTATGAATGACAGCCCCGACGAACAGCCCGTCGATGCCATCCCCTCTAGGAAGTGCCGCCAGCAAGCGCTAACGACCCAATGTAATCGGCGACAACATATACCAATCGTTACCAATCCGCAATCATACGAAAGGCGCATAAACCCTATAATGCGCGCTTGCCTCTAGCATAGCAAAACTGCGAAACAACGACGCACTAAAGATAGCTCGCTTTTTTGCAGACCAGACGCTCTCGGGCCTTGCCGCCGATAAGAGCTTTCTACGATTAAACGCCCAAGTCGATCAATCGACGATATTTTCGCCAAGTCTACCCCGGCATCCCACAGCCTCCAGCGTGAGAATTACCTATGCGGCGATTGAAATGCCAGTAATCATTACAAAAATAGTGCTGAGCGGATCAGTAAATCCCCATCGCCAATCCAGCAGCCATTGCCGAGGCCAGCTCACAGGCATCCGCAATCGCTTGCTCATCCGGCGCTCCTGTGCAGCACACCGGCTCGCTGACCGGCTTTAAAACGAGGCCCCTCGCGATTCTTTCCAGTTCACGAATCGCGCCACTGCCATCGTTACCGGTACAGAGAAAAACGGCATAGGGACGCACGGTATCGCGAGCGTTCGCCGGATAAAAGCAGCGATCAAGAAAGTCCTTCATCCCTCCCGGCAGTGCACCAAAGTTCTCCGGGGTAAACAGCAAGAGTCCGTCGCTATCGAGTAAATCCTGGACACCCGCTTCGGCCGCACGCCTGAGCATCACGTCAGTGCCTTCCTGCTGCGCCGCTTCGGCGGCGGCATAGGCAAGCCGCTCATTGCGTCCAGACTGGCTGTGATACACCACCAATAATCGCTTAGCTGACACGAATCTCCCTCCAACAATCGAAAATCACTGCCTTACTCGCTATGCTAGCGGCCACATTGCTCGCCTCCAAGCCAGCATCACGATAGCCAGTTTTACACGGAGCCATCATGAAATACCTTCACACAATGGTTCGCGTCAGCGACCTAGACGCCTCTCTACATTTTTACTGCACTGTACTTGGGATGACAGAAGTCTCACGCTATGAAAGCGAGCAAGGCCGCTTCACGCTGGTCTATCTGGCGGCAGAAGGCGATGCCACTGCCGCCCAGGAAAGCAAAACGCCAACACTGGAACTGACTTACAACTGGGACCCGGAAACATATAGTGGTGGGCGTAACTTCGGTCATGTGGCCTATGCGGTGGATGACATTTACGCGCTGTGCAGCAAGATTCAGGACGCAGGCATCACGATTAATCGCCCGCCCCGAGACGGCCATATGGCGTTTATTCGCTCCCCCGACAACATCTCAATCGAGCTGCTGCAAAGCGGCAACGCTCTGCCCCCTCAAGAGCCGTGGCTATCGATGCCAAACACCGGAGAGTGGTAGGTTAAGCCGGGGAGCGATCAGAAAATACCGAAGAACCAGCCGCCTTTCTTCAGGTCTTCCTCGCAACGGGCCAGTTGGGTGGTGTAGGTCTGCGCCCGCGCCGACACTTTTCCAGCGACGCGATTGAGCCACGGTTTACTCGCGAAAGTGCGGCGCTTAAAGCCGCCGTGCCCCTCGTGGTAGGCGAGATAAAGTGAGTAGGTATCCGTGTTGCTGATGCCCACCGTCCGGCTGCTGACATTGTTATACCAGCCGATAAAGTCAATCGCATCGTCAAAGTCGTCGCGGTCGGCGCCCCAGTTCCCCGATTTGTCCTTGTACCATTTCCAGGTAGCATCTTTCGCCTGCGCATAACCGTAGGCATCCGACATTCGGCCGGCGGGAATAAAGCCCAGCCAAAACTTGCGCGGCGGCTTGGCCTTGGCCACAAATCGCGATTCCTGATACATAATCGACATCATCACCGGGATCGGTGAGTTCCACCGCTTGGACGCATCCTTGGCTTCGTCGTACCAATCATCTTTTTCTTTGAAGATAGCGCAAATATCTCCGGGTTTGTGCGGCGGAGACGTTGTACACGCCGTCACGCTCAGCAGCAGTGTCAGAAGCAGTAAACGCATCATGTTTTATCCTGCCCGCTTAATACCGCCAGCAAACCGCCCTCATCGATCACCTTTACACCCAGCTCCTCGGCTTTCTTCAATTTAGAGCCTGCATTGGCACCGGCCGCCACACAATCTGTTTTCGCCGAGACACTGCCAGCCACCTTGGCTCCCAGCGCCTGCAATTTTTCCTTGGCTTCACTGCGCGTCATGCTCTCCAGATTGCCGGTCAATACCCACGTCTGTCCAGCCAGGGGCTGTTCGCCTTCCTCAATGCGCTCTTCAGGCCAATGTACGCCCTGCTCGCGAAGCTGACGGATAATCTCTCGATTGTGGTCGGTCGCAAAGAAGCTGTGTATATGGCTAGCCACGATAGGCCCGACATCATCCACCGCCAATAACTGTTCCTCATCGGCAGCCATCAAGGCTTCCAACGAAACAAAGTGTTTGGCCAGGTTACCGGCGGTCGCTTCGCCAACTTCACGAATGCCCAATGCAAACAGGAATCGGGGCAAGGTCGTGTTACGAGCCTTTTTCAGCGCCTCAAGCAGATTCTGCGCTGACTTTTCACCCATGCGTTCCAGCCCAGACAATTGCGCCTGTTCGAGGCGGAAAAGATCAGCCACGGAGTCGATCAGCCCGGCTTCCACCATCTGCTCAACCAGCTTATCGCCAAGGCCATCGATATCCATGGCCTTGCGACTGGCGAAATGTTTTATGCCCTCTTTGCGCTGCGCGGCGCAAACCAGGCCGCCTGTGCATCGCAACACGGCCTCACCCGGCGCACGTTCCAGCGGACTTTCGCAAACCGGGCAACAGCTCGGAATCACAATATCGCGCACATCGTCACCACGGCGCTCTGTCACCACCTGAACCACCTGGGGAATCACGTCTCCCGCCCGGCGAACAATAACGGTATCGCCCAGCTTCACACCCAGCCGCTCGATTTCGTCGAGATTGTGCAGCGTGGCATTGCTGACCGTCACCCCACCAACGAACACCGGCTCCAGCTTGGCGACAGGTGTGACCGCACCCGTTCGCCCCACCTGAAACTCAACATCGCGCAAAGTGGTCACTTCTTCCTGCGCGGGAAACTTGTGAGCGATCGCCCAGCGCGGGGCACGAGATACAAAGCCCAACTGCTCCTGAAGGGCCAGCTCATCCACTTTGAACACGATGCCATCGATGTCATAGGCCAATTGATCGCGCCGCGACAACAGTTGCTCGTAGTACGCCAAACAAGCTTCTATATCATCGACCACCGCCAGTTCGACGCTAGTCAAAAAGCCCCAGCGTTTGAGCTGGGCCAACGCACCGCTATGACTGGAAAATAAATTGTCGTCGCTCGCAACCACGCCGTAGCAGCACATCTCCAGAGGCCGCGAGGCCGTAATCCGGCTGTCTAACTGTCGCAGACTGCCCGCAGCAGCATTGCGGGGATTGACGAAGGTCTTACTGCCCTCCTCCCTGGCGCGCATGTTCAGCGCTTCGAACCCCTGCCGGGGCATGTAGATTTCCCCTCGCACTTCCAGCTCAACAGGCCAGCCTTCGCCCTGCAGTTTCAGAGGAATAGAATCGACGGTGCGCACATTGTGGGTGATATCCTCCCCGACTCGACCATCGCCGCGCGTGGCGCCCCGCACCAGCACACCGTCAACGTAAAGAAGGCTGACGGCAATGCCGTCCAGTTTCGGCTCGCAGGCGTAGTGGAAGGCCTGCCCGTCATCGAGACGCCCGCGAACACGGCGATCAAAATCCCGCAGCTCCTGCTCGGAAAACACGTTATCCAGCGACAGCATCGGCGTCTCGTGACGCACCTGTGAAAAACTGCTTAGCGGCTCGGCGCCTACGCGCTGGGTGGGTGAATCATCACTGCGCCATTCGGGATGTTCGCGCTCTATGTCCTGCAGTTCGCGAAACAGACGGTCGTATTCGACGTCGGGAATAATGGGTTCATCCAGCACATAGTAGCGATAGCTGTGCTCATGGAGCTGCTTGCGCAGGGCCTCTAGCCTTGCGCGCAGAGAAGAGTCGGACATTCAGAAGGTGCCGTGTTACTTACATAAGGGTGAGCTGGCGGCGCTCGAAATCGCGGATACGCTGCCGGTAGTGTTCAAGCGTCTGCTTGGTCGCCACACTGTGAGTTTGATCGCGCAGCTCGCCGCCCAAGTTTTTGACCAGACAACGCGCGGTCTCCAGCATGGCCTCATAGGCTTGCATACTGTCCTCCGGCCCCGGCAAATTCATAAAAAACACCACGCCGGGTGTCGAAAAACCGTCTATGGCATCCAGGTCAAAATTGCCCGGTTCCACCAAGTTCGCCACGCTAAACTGTTCAGCGCCGCTGCCATCGGCTTTTTCAAAACGATGAAAAATATTCATACGGCCATACCGCAGATCACACGCCAGCAACACCTGCAGCAGATCGGCGCCCTTATAGGCCTGATCTTGATCGGCGACGACATTGAGCACAATTAATTCATGGGGGGCATCGCCACTTTCCGCTTTAACGGCCGGCTCTCGACGCGGCGGCTCGGCTTCACGCTGGCGAACGCGGGGGGCGGAGATCATCTCGTCACTGAGCACACTGTCTTCAGGAGACATTTCCGGTTCGATACCCACCTCAGGCTCTTTATCCACCGTTGAGGATGGATTTGCATATTCCTCAGCGGGATCGCGAAACAGAATATCGTCGTCCAGTTTGCTTTTCTGAGGATATCTTTCCTCTGGTTCCTGAGGTTGAAGCGCCGGTTCCTGAACCGGTTTTGCTTCCGGCGCGTCTGCCGGGCTGTCCTGACGTGCATCTCGTTGATGCAGGCTCGGTGGCGCCTCTCTTACCGCAACGACGCGAGCCTCCCCCGGCAACTCGGGATTAACCAGTTCGTCTTCAATTTCCCGACGTTTTTTAGAGGACAGGCGAATCGTGTCCTGACGCTCGTTGCGCATGCGCCGGAAACCGTCCAGCAACACTGCAACCGCGAGCAATGCCCCAATGATAATCAACCAATCTCTGACGCTGAGATCCATTATTTTTGGCCCTTGTCTGCCTATATTTTGGCCCCGCCGAGCCCACCCTAGAATCGGCGCACTTCGAGTCTGAATGGCCAGTATTGTTCCACGCGTTCGGGGAAATATCCACCGCCTGCGACGCCCTTCACAGACTCAGGAGGCGATCATCTCCGCCGCTTTTTCCAGGTCTACCGAGACCAGTCTCGACACGCCCGGCTCGTGCATGGTGACCCCCATCAGCTGGTCTGCCATCTCCATGGCGATCTTATTATGGCTGATATAGATAAACTGCACGTCCCGCGACATCTCTTTAACCATGCGCGAGTATCGCCCTACGTTCGCGTCATCCAACGGCGCGTCCACCTCATCCAGCATACAGAACGGCGCCGGATTCAGCTGGAAGATAGAGAACACCAGAGCGATGGCCGTCAGCGCTTTCTCACCACCTGACAGCAAGTGAATCGTTGCATTGCGCTTGCCCGGCGGGCGGGCCATGATCGAAATGCCGGTATCAAGCAGGTCGTCACCAGTCATTTCCAGATAGGCACTGCCGCCGCCAAAAACCTTCGGAAACAACGCCTGAAGGCCGTTGTTAACGCGATCAAAGGTTTCTTTGAAGCGGTTTCGCGTCTCCTTGTCGATACGGCGAATGGCATTTTCCAGGGTTTCCAATGCGTCTTCCAGATCCTGGTTCTGAGCATCCAGATAGTTTTTCCGCTCCGACTGCTGCTTGTATTCTTCGATAGCCGCGAGGTTAATCGGCCCCAGTCGCGCAATACGGCGCCCTACGCCCTCAAGCTGTTCCTGCCAATCACGCTCATTGGCTTCCTCGGGCAGGCTTTCCAGCACCGACTGCAGATCAAACTGCGCTTCCTGCAACTGATCCTGCAAGCCGCTCCGGCGTACCTGCAGCCCCTGATTTTCAACCCGCGCACTTTCCAGCTTGGCCGCCACGCTTTGCAGGCGCTGTTCTATGCCGTGGCGTCGCTGCTCAAACTCGCGCATTTGATGATCGACTGCCTCTACCGCCCGACGCGCCTCACTGAGCTTTTCCTCAACGCTCAGGCGGTGCTCCAGATGGCCTTCAAGCTCCAGTTTCAGGTCTTCAATCGGCGAGTCGTTATCGTCCAGGCTTTCGTGCAATTGCTCTTTGCGCTCGCGCAGCAATGCCAATTGCTCCTCGGTTCGCGAGATATTCTGTAAAGCAGCATCGCGCTGGGTTTGCAGAGACTGATGGCGCATCGCCAACTGATGGGCGTGATCTTTGCTCTGACGGGCTTTTTGCCGTGCGGTGTCGAGCAGCTCACGGTTGGCATCTCGCTCGCTCAACAATTGCTCTCGGCGACCGGAGTCCTGCTCCATGCTCTCAATGGCCTCCTGGAGCACCATACGGGCTTCGGCCAGCGATTCCTGCTCCAGCGTGAACTGACTACGCAGCTCCTGAATATCGCTGTTCAGCCGCTGCCGACGCTCCCCCATCTGCTCGATTTTGGCCTGCTGGGCGCTGAGCTGTGCGCGCAATTCGCTCTGACGACGACCGTGAGCCTGAATTTCCCGCTGGGCGGCATCGCGCTCATCCTCCCATTGACGAAGCTGTTCACGTCGCGTTTCCAACTGTTCGCCCAAGGCTTCAACCTGGGCTTCGCCGTCATCCAGCGCCGCCTTCAACTCCTGCAATTCCTCCTGACGCTGCAATACACCGCCCTGAGCGGTGTCACCGCGCCGCACGCGCAGCCAATCTTTGCCCAGCCACAATCCTTCCGGTGTCACTAATGACTCGCCAGTAGCCAGATCACTGCGGCGAGACAGCGCATCCGCCAGGTCTTCAGCCAACTTCACGCGGCTCAACACATCTTGCAGTGCTGCTGACCCACTGACTTTGCTCGCCAGAGAGTTATCACTCACGGCATTGCCGGCATCGGCCTGCACAAAGCAGAGCTGGCCCTGATCCAGCTCCGCCAGCAGTGGCGCCAGACTATCAAGGCTGTCGATATTCAACGCCTGCAACTGTTCGCCCAGCACGGTTTCAACGGCCGTCTGCCAGCGCCCTTCTACCTGCAGCGACTCCGCCACGCGGCTCGCAGAGGCCAGACCGTGACGTTCAAGCAATTCGCTCAGTACCTTGTCACCGTCGCCGAGTGCTGCCTGTTGCAGCGCTTCCAGTGACGCCATGCGACCGCGCATGCGTTGCATGTCACTGCGGCGCTGGTCCAGCTCTTCCGACAGCCGATTGATCTGCTCGCGACAGTCACTGATCTGCGGCAGCAACTGCTCGTGTTTCTCTTCCAGCGCCTCTCCTTCCAGCTCCAGCACGGCCGCCTGCTCCTGCAAGCCGTCGACATCCCCCTCGTCACCGTCGGGCTGCAGCTCGCGACGTTCCGCTTCAGCCTTTTCAATACGCTCTTTCAAGCGTTGCAGGCTCAGCTCAAGGTGCTGAATCCGCGACTGCTCGACTTCGGCACGCTGACGTGGTCCCGCTGCAGTCTGGTTGAATTCGTCCCAGCGCTGCTGCCAGCTCTGCATGGCCTCTTCCGCCACCATCAGCGATTCGGCGGCACTCTCTTCCTCAGCCTGAGTGATTTCCAGATCCGGCTCGATACCACCAATCTCCTCCTCCCAGAGACGAATTTTTTCACGGTCGCTGTCGAGGTGGCGGGCGGTTTCCTGAATATTGACTTCGAGACGCTGCAAGTCCGAATCGAGTTGCTGACGGCGCTCCTGCTGGTGGGAAATACTTTGCTCGACGCGAGCGATATCGGCGCCAATACTGTAGTAACGCCCCTGAACCTCATTAAACTCGTCGTTGAGCTGGGTATGCTGATCTCGCGCCTGTTCGATATTCGTACCCAGCGATACCTGCTCGGTAACGATGCTCTCGCGCTCCAGTTCAAGTTCGCGAATCTGCGCATCTTTTTCTGACACCTGACCGTCCAGCGCCTTCCATTGCAGAACCTGGAGCTGCGCTTTCAGCAGTCGCTCTTCTTTCTTGTATTCGGTGTATTTCTCTGCAGCGGCGGCCTGACGCTGCAGATGCTGTAACTGACGTTCCAGTTCATCTCGCAGATCGGTCAGGCGCTCCAGGTTTTCCAGAGTGCGGCGCATGCGGTTTTCAGTTTCGCGGCGGCGCTCCTTGTATTTGGAGATACCCGCCGCTTCCTCGATAAACACCCGCAGCTCTTCCGGTTTGGACTCGATGAGCCGGGAAATCATCCCCTGCTCGATAATCGCGTAGCTGCGCGGGCCTAGGCCAGTACCAAGAAAGATATCGGTGATATCGCGGCGGCGACATTTAGTGCCGTTGAGGTAATATTCAGAGCTGCCCTCTCGGGTCACTTTGCGACGAATGGCAATCTCGTTGAATCGCGCATACTCCCCGCCCAGCTTACCGGCGGTATTGTCGAAAACCAGCTCGATCGAGGCTTGTCCGACCGGCTTGCGGTTCACCGAGCCATTAAAAATGACGTCGGTCATCGATTCGCCACGCAGGTTCTTGGCTGAGCTCTCACCCATTACCCAGCGCACCGCATCAATAATATTCGATTTTCCACAGCCATTGGGCCCAACCACCGCAGACAAATTGCTGGGGAAATGAGCGGTGGTGGGGTCAACAAAAGATTTGAAACCCGCCAATTTTATACTTTTCAGACGCATAGAAACCGTAACCAAGCCTGGTGGGCAGCCCGCGAAGTTACTGCCTGCGGGCGCCAGAGTGCGCAAAGCGCCGATTATAGCCTGTGAATACGGTTACATCAGCAGAAAATCAGCGAGGGCCCAGAGGGGCTGATGAGAGTTTGTGGTCGATCACCAACTGCGCTGCCGAATCAAGCTGATCGGCCGTCACATTTACCGACGAGGAAACCAGGTCATCCTGGCGTCGCATCGCGGTGCCAGACAAGCTGATATGCGCGGACAATTGCAGATTGTCGAAATCAGTCAGTTGCTGCCCCTGGCGAATCACATCGCTATCGGTCAGATAAAGACGCTGAGGCAGACTCTGCACCCCGTCTATCAGCGGTAAGCGAAGTGCTGCGACCGGCATGGGGTTGCCATCACCGGCTCGCGCTACGACAAACAGTACCGCCTGTGGCGGTGCTGTCATCGTCTCGGCGAGACTGACATCCACCGCAAGGCCAGACAGGCTGCCCGCCTCCAGCGCCCGCTTCTTGGCTTCATTGAGCCCAGAGGCGATCACCATGGCCTCGCTGGAATCGCCCGGCAAGCTGCTGAGCAGCCGTTGCCAGATAGCAACTGCATTGGCATATTCACCAGCGGCAAAGGCATCGATCCCCACCACGCCCAGCGCCGTTGCCTGGCGCGGATTAATCGACAACGCCTTATCCAGCAAACGCCGGGTTTCTTCATCCACTTGCCGCTGCGCGGCCAAATACCGTGCCTGGGCCAGCTGGGCCAGCACATCCGCATCATCTGGGTACAGGTCTACCAGGCGCTGGTAATAGGGAATCGCACCGGCATAGTCGCCCTGCTGACGACGGATAGATGCCATCATCACCAGCAACTCGGCGGTATCCGGGCGTCGCTGGAGGATATCTTCGACCAGCGATTCAAAGGCCTCGATATCGCCCTGCTGAGGCTGCTCGTTGGTAAACAGCTTTTGCTGCAGGGCGCGCAGCGCCAGCTCCTGATGATAACCCTGTGCGTGATACAGCCCGACAGATGCCAACACCAACAGCACCAGCGAGGCGATCAACGGCCAGGATTGACGGCGGCCGGGCGCCCCGGAAAACTCGCTGTTTTCCTCCAATAGCTGTTTGTCCAGCTCTGCGCGAAGCTCGCTCAACTGCTGGTCATCAATCAATCCCATATCGGCATCGGCCTGCAGTTCGCGCTGCCGCTGCTGATAAAAATCGCGCTGCGCAGCCCGGTGACGCTGCTGGTCATCATCGTCAACTCGGCGCGAACGAAACGCCAGCACACAGAGCCCCAGAGCGATTGCCAGCAATAGCGCCAGACCAATATACAGAGCGCTCACTGATCACCTCCGCGGGACGTATCTTCCTCCGACAACAAACGCTGCAAGCGCAGACGATCCTGTTCACTCAAGACGTCACCGTCGCCATTCTCGGGTACCGCGCTTTTGCGCCGCCGGGAAAGCATGGCCCAGATCCCCAAGCCAAGTACCAACAAGACGACGGGGCCCAGCCATAGCACCGCTGTCGCGGCATTAAAACGAGGGCGGTATAAAACAAAATCACCGTAGCGGTCGACCATATACTGGGTAATTTCGATATCGGACTTACCCGCCATGATCATCTGGTGAATCTGGCGGCGCAGATCCTGAGCAATGGCCGAATCAGAACCGGATAGATTTTGGTTCTGGCATTTCGGGCAGCGCAACTCCTCAATGAACGCATTGTAGCGCTGGCGCTGAAGCTCCGTGTCGAACTGATAGGTCTCAATTACCGCCATCGCTGGCAGCGCCAACACTAACAGCATCAGCAAGCTCAAACGACGCAACATCAAGGCGTGCCTCCCAGATCCAGCTCCGCAATCAGAGGTTGAAACTCTTTTTCCCAGACGCGTTCATCCAGCGCCCCCTGGTAGCGGAATCGAACAATACCTTCTGCATCGATCAGGTAGGTTTCGGGAGCGCCAGTCACCCCCAGATCCAGACCGAGCGTGCCTTCGACATCGAATACGGTCGCAAAGTAGGGATTGCCCTTTTCGGCCAGCCAGCGCAACGCCGGATCGCGCTTATCCTTGTAGTCCACGCCGAGAATCGGCACGCCGCGCTTTGACAGCTCAACAAGAAAAGGGTGCTCGTAATGACAGGTCGGACACCACGTCGCCCAGACATTGACCAGCAACCACTGTTTGGGCAAGTCAACATGACTGAGCTGCCCGCCCTCCAAGGTGGGCAGATCAAACGCCGGCATCGGGCGATTGAGTAATGCCGAAGGCAGTGCCGTGGGGCTGTACTCCCCCTCCTGCACGCGGCGCTGAACACCAAAAAACATCGCCGCCAACAGCACAAAAATAATCAGCGGCAAAAACAACTTAAGCCTGCCCATAATGACCTCCCTGGGTGTTCCTCGCCTTCGATGAGGCACCGCGCCGATAGCGCTTATCCAGAATCGCCAGCAAACCACCGGCCGCCATCAGAATGCCGCCCAACCAGATCCAGCGCACAAAGGGCTTAATGTGCACACGAACAGCCCAGGCGTCTTCGCCGACCGGCTCGCCCAGCGCAATATAAACGTCGCGCCAAAGGCTGGCATCGATGGCCGCTTCAGTCATCACCTGACCGGAGCGAGCATGATAGCGACGTTTCTCCGGATGCAGCTTGGCGATCAACTGCTCGCCCTCGTAAAGGCTGAAGTGCCCCTGTTGTCCCTGATAATTGGGCCCGGTCACCGCTTCGATAGCATCGAAACGCACGTGATAGCCAAATTCGGTGTCGACGCTCTCGCCCACGGCCATACGCATATCACGCTCGTCTTCAAAGCTGGTCACCATGGCCACACCGAGAATCGCCGCTGCCAATCCGAGGTGGGCCAGCAACATCCCGTAGTACGAAGGCGTCAGGCGACGAAGACCGGCAATTACCGTGCGGGCATTGCGGGTCTTGTCGCGAAGATTGACCAGCGTGGTCGCGACAATCCACACAAACAGCACCGCACCCACGCTGGCACCGAGGTGCAGACTGCCACCATACAGCCAGGGGAATATCAGACCCAGCAACAGCGACACCAACAGTGCGCCTATCATCGCGGACAACCAACGATGGGTATTGCTGGTCTTCCACTGAGAACTGGGACCAATACCCACCAGCAATGCAATCATCGCGCTGATCGGGACAAACAGTGCATTAAAATAAGGCGGCCCCACGGAATATTTTCCGCCACCGGCAAAGTCCATAATCAGCGGGAACAGCGTGCCCAGCAACACGGTCAGCGCCGCCACAATCAGCAGAATATTGTTGGCGAGCAACAGTGCTTCACGGGACAGCAGGCCGAAGCCCTTGTTTCGGCTCTGCTCTGGGGCTTTCAGCGCATACAGCGTGAGTGAGCCGCCGACAATCAGCACCAGGAAGCCGAGAATAAACATGCCCCGAGTAGGGTCAGCCGCAAAGGCGTGTACCGAGGTCAACACACCGGAGCGCACCAGGAAGGTTCCTAGCAGGCTGAGTGAAAAAGCGAAGATCGCAAGCAGCAATGTCCAGGACTTAAACGTGCCTCGCTTCTCCGTCACCGCCAACGAGTGAATCAGCGCGGTACCCACCAGCCAGGGCATAAACGAGGCATTTTCCACCGGATCCCAGAACCACCAGCCACCCCAGCCAAGCTCGTAGTACGCCCACCAGCTGCCCAGCGTGATACCGATGGTCAAAAACAACCAGGCGATATTCGTCCAGGGACGCGACCAACGCGCCCAACTGGCGTCCATTCGGCCACTTAACAGGGCGGCAATCGCAAAGGCGAAGGCGACAGAAAAACCCACGTAGCCGACGTAGAGCATCGGCGGATGTATCACCATACCCGGATCTTGCAACAAGGGGTTCAGGTCCTGCCCCTCGGCTGGCGGATTAATAATATTCTGTTCAAAGGGGTTAGAGGTGAAGAGCGCAAAGCTGAAAAAACCAATCGCGACAACGCCCATCACCGACAGCACGCGCGCGAGGATATCCAGCGGCAGCTGACGTGAGAAAACCGCAACCGCCACCGTCCACAACGTCAGAATTTCCAGCCAAAGCAGCAGCGAGCCCTCGTGACCGCCCCAAAGTGCACTGAACTTATACGCCATGGGCAGGGCTGTATTGGACTGCATGGCAACGATATTGACAGTAAAGTCATCGGTCAGAAAAGCGTAGAAAAGGCAGGTAATAGAGATTGTCGTAAACAAGCACTGGGCAATCGCTAGGGTGCCACCCGCCACCATGGATCGCCGGTCACCACGCCACACACCGTACATGGGAACCACGGCCAGCAACAGTGCGAAGCACAGGCCGAGAATCAGCGAGAAATGTCCCAGTTCACCAATCACGAGCCTGCATTCTCCCCATCATATGCTGCGCCAGCACGAGCCTCTTCAGACTTTTTCAACGCCTCGCTCACCTCCGGCGGCATATAGTTTTCATCGTGTTTGGCCAGTACCTCTGAGGCCTGGAAAACACCGTCCTGACCCAACGTGCCAGTCACGACAACCCCCTCACCCTCGGCAAACAGGTCGGGCAATATGCCTTCATAAGCCACCTCAACGCTGGCTGAGTAGTCAGTGACCTTAAAACGTACTTTCAGGCTGTCGCTGGCGCGCTGCACAGAGCCCTCTTCCACCATACCGCCCGCACGAATCTTGCGATCCAGCGGCGCCTTGCCAGCCGCAATATCAGCGGGTGGATAGAACAGATTGATATTCTCGCGCAGCGCAAAGCCCAGAAACGCGGCCGCGGCCGCACTGGCCAACAAGATAAATACTACGATGCCTAAGCGCTGCTTGCGCACTGGGTGCATGGCCATACTGCCTCCGATTAACCGGCTTTCTGTTGTTCCGCACGACGACGGCGCGCGGCCGCCGCAACCATCTGCCGGGCAGCGCGGTTGCGGCGGCGGGATTCAACGACTAACAGCGCGAGCACTGCCGCACTGATACCAAAGCTGAACCATACATACGGCCCGTGGCCGTGCATCTGCCAGAATTCAGCCAGCGAATTAAACGCCATGTCGGCCTCCTGTGTTTGCCTCGACCAGCGTCTGAACCCACCGGGTATTGCGCTCACGTTCAAGAATCTCAGCGCGGGTGTAAAGCAATACCAGCCAGCCGAAAAACAGATACATGCCCGAGAGGGTCGCCATCAGGGGCCTGAGCATTACCGGGTGAATAGTCGATTCCCCAATAAACTTGATACTGGCGGGCTGGTGCAGGCTGTACCACCACTCCACCGACCAGTAAATGATTGGAATATTCACCGCGCCAACCACCGCCAGTACAGCACAGGCCTTGGCGGCAGCGTCCTGATTCTCAAACGCACTGTACAGCGCCATCAACCCTAAATAGAGAAAGAACAACACCAACACCGAGGTAATACGCGCATCCCATACCCACCAGGTTCCCCAGGTCGGCTTGCCCCAGACCGCACCGGTAATCAGCGCAAGAAAGGTCAGTGCGGCGCCGATCGGAGCAATGGATTTCATGACCATGGCCGCCAGCTTCATGCGCCAGATCAGATGAATGGCTGCCGCCGTCGCCATCATCATATATGCGCCCATAGACACGGCCGCCGCAGGCACATGAATATAGATGATGCGGAAGCTGTTCCCCTGCTTGAAGTCCTCGGGTACAAATGCCAAGCCCCAGATACAGCCGCCTATTAGCAGCAGCACACCGGGCACCGCCAGCCAGGGCATGAGCCGCCCGCTGAAGTCATAAAACCAGCGCGGCGAACCCCACTTGTGAAACCATTGCCATTTCGACAAAACCTAGCCTTCCTTCCAATTCATCAGATGCATCTTACTGGTCCACACTGATCCGCAATGCGCCACCAATCGCCAATGGCGCGAGCGCCAGTGCTGCCATCAACAGCGCCGCCAATATTGCCAGCGGCGCCTGGTAAGACAAGCCCTCAACAGCATTGCTGACCGCCGCACTGCCGAAAATCAGCACCGGAATATACAGAGGCAAAACGATCAACGATAGTAACAAGCCGCCACGTCTTAGCCCCACCGTCAGCGCTGCACCAATCGCGCCGATCATGCTCAGCACAACACTGCCCAGCAGCAGGCTCAGCATGAGCACGCCATACCCTGCTGGGGGCAGTTGCAACAACATGCCCAAGAGCGGCGACAACAGGCTGAGCGGTAATCCGCTGAGCATCCAGTGAGTCAGCGTCTTCGCCAATACCAGCGGATACAATGGCACCGGGCTGAGCAACAGTTGCTCCAGCGTGGCATCGTCGTGGTCACCGCGAAACAGACTGTCTGTTGCCATCATCGATGCCAACAGGGCTACTACCCATATGACCCCGGGCGCCAGCGCGGCAAGCTGCTCGCGTTCGGGACCAACACCCAGCGGAAACAGGGTGCAGACCATAACGAAAAATAACAGTGGGTTACTCCACTCGCTGCCGCGACGCAGGGCGGACTGAAGGTCCCTGCGAACCATCGCCGCCATCATGGAGAAGGTCGAAAGGCGCTGCATCATCCCTCCCCCAGTTCAATACGGCGCAAGGGGCGCGGCAGTTTAAGCACATGGTGCGTCGTCAGTACCACGCTGCCACCCGCATCGGCGAAGTCGCCAATCCACTGTTCAATTTCCGCGACACCGCGCTGATCGATCGCCGTAAACGGCTCATCTAGCAACCACAGCAAAGCGCTGCTGCAAAACAGTCTGGCGAGATTCACCCGGCGCTGCTGGCCCGCCGACAGGCCATAGCAAGGCTGCTGTTCAAAGCCCGTCAGCCCCACCCGCGCCAGCGCAGTAAAAAGCCGCTCGTCATCCACGGCGTCACCGCGAAGCGCACAGCTCCAGCGCAGGTTTTCAAGGGGAGTAAGTTGGGGTTTGATACCGGCGCCATGGCCGAGATAAAGGACCTGCTGGCGAAAATCACTCAGGGTTTCAGCCAGGGGGTGGCCCTGCCAGAAAATATCGCCTTCGTAGCGCGTAGAGAGGCCCGCCAAAATGCGCAGCAAGCTGGTTTTTCCGCTGCCGTTCGCGCCAGCCAATTGCACGATTTCTCCGGGCCCGACAGACAGAGACAGTCCAGCAAACAGCACGCGCTCATTGCGCTCGCTGTATAACTGCCGTACTTCTAGGCCCTGAGTCGCCAACTGCCGCTCCTGAAATCATACGGCCCACACACGAAGGGGCCACAGCCAAAAATGCGGCCAAGTATATACGATTTACGAGTAAATTCGTGGACTGCCGGACACTGCGACAATGTGTCGCAGCCCGGAGTGATATCAGGGCGTCTTGCCGTCCGGGCGATTGGCGACCCAGCGCTCCATATCCTGAGTCACCAGGTCAAGGTAGGCGAGCGCTTTGTTGAGCTTTTCATCGTGCTGTTCACCACGAAGCCCCATAAGCCGGTTGCGGACCCAGGACAATTCACTGACCAATTCGGTGATAGTCGGGGACGGCGCCGTGACCGCTGCCGGGCGAACTGCCGTCAAGGTCTGCGTGTCACTGGCAATCGGTTGTCTTCCCGGGGGCTGCCCCTTGCCGTAGAGGCTGTCGAGCAGGTTTTCAAATTCGCGATCGGTCATTTCATCGCTGTCCGGTGTTTTTGCCACCGCTTGCGCTGGCAGCGACTTGCCCAGCGATCCCGTCTCCTGCCCCATTGCGCGCGTGAGGCGAAGACGCAAATCCTCCGGAATAGCCCGCACACTTTGGTGGTTCATCATCCGGCTCAGCATCACCTCAAGCGCACTGGTGGCACCGACAATCAAGGACACCAGACTCGGACTCAAGGATAATCGACGAGTACGCAGGCGCTCCAATACGCGTTCGGCCAGTCTCGCGCACTCGCTCAACTCCTCGAGCTTCAGTACCGACGCGCCGCCGTACAAGGTATGAAAACCCCGGTGGATATCATCGAGGATGCGTTGCCCGTCATAGCCGTACTGCAATTCTTCCAGCTGGACAAACAGACCTCGCACAATTTCCTCTGCCTCTGAAAGGAAAATGGCGAGTATGCCTTCATGCTCGTTCGCGTCCACGGACTATCAGCCCTCCGTCAGCACTCAAAAATGAAATCATTTACATCCTCAATGACAATGATTATCAAACAAACTTCCGCTGGTCACTGCCACGCGGTTCACAAAGTGGAGGTTTAATCCTGGGTTTCCAGCTGAGAATTCAAACGCCGGAATATCTGACGAATCTTGCTGTCGAGTACCGCCGCGGTGAATGGTTTGACGATATAGGCGTTGACGCCGGCATGCGCCGCTTCAATGATTCGCTCTCGCTTGGCGTCTGCGGTCACCATCAACACGGGCGTTGAACAGAGCTGGCGGTCTGCTCGAACCGCACGCAACAGCTCCATGCCGCCCATGGTCGGCATGAGTAAATCGGTAATCACCAGATCGACCCGCTGATTGTGCAAGAGCGTCAACGCCGCCATCCCGTCATCGGCTTCGCAGATATTGCCGTAACCGAGATCCTGAAGCAGGTTTCGAATAACTCGCCGCATTGTCGCAAAGTCCTCAACAATGAGGATGCGCATGTCACGCGGCGATGGCAGCGAAGCTGAAGTCTTTTCGAGAGGCTCATAGCCTGCAAAAGGGTCTGGAGAGTACTCGTCGCTCATGCCGTCTGCTCTCCAACACGCGCCGCGACCAGGCTTTCCACAAAGAACTGAAGATGCCCATCGGCTCCCTGAGCAACAGGCCAGCTTAGCAGCTCGTCAGCCAGTCGATGAAAGGCCAGGGACGACGGTGCACTTGGCGCGTATTCGCTCACTGCCCGCTGCGCTTTGACGGCCTCTCTCAGGCGATGATCAAAGGGAATGGCACCGGCATAGCGCAAGCTCACATCGAGAAACTGGTCGCAGACACTGGCCAGCCTCTCAAGCAGTTGCCGCCCCTCCTCGTCATCGGCAACCATGTTGGCTACCACGCGAAAACGTCGTCGAGCAAAGTCCCGGTTCATCAACTTAATCAGGGCGTAAGCATCTGTGAGTGAGGACGGCTCGTTGCATAACACCAGCAATAATTCCTGCGAGGCATTCGCAAAGGTCAAGACGGTGTCGGCGATCCCAGCAGCGGTATCGACCAGCAACACGTCAATCTGCGATGAAAGATCACTGAACGCTCGAATCAAGCCCGCTTGTTCCAATGAGGTCAGTCGGGTAAGTCTGCGTGCACCTGACGAGGCCGGAATAATGCGAATACCATGAGGTCCGGTCAGTAGAATATCGCTGAGCTGGCACTCTCCATCTAACAGTTGCTCAATCGTCTTGTTCGCTGACAACGACAGCAATACGTCGACGTTGGCCAGGCCAAAATCCGCATCGAGGATAGCAACCCGTTTCCCGCGACTCGCGAGCGCTACGGCCGTGTTGATCGCCACATTGGTCTTACCCACACCACCTTTGCCCCCGGTAACGGCGACAACCTGAACCGGCCTCATATCGCCCCGACCTCCAAGCGATTCTGAGGAAAGCGGTAGCTTCCCGCATATCGCAGGGTTTGAGAAAGATATTGCCAGCCACAATCAGCCATCTGACGCCGCAGCATGCGCTCGCACTCCGGCGGCACGGCAACAGCCACCAAGCGCGCGCCCAGCTCCAATTGGCCCTGCCAGGCTTGATATTCCGGATTGATACGCATCAGTCCCAGCAGACCTCCAAGCCAGGCACCAAATGCCACGCCAAACACCGGTAATCCGTAAAGCACTGGAGCGCGCATAGGACTGCTGCCAAGCAACGGCAGCAAGACCGCCAAACACAGGAGTACAAAGAACACCGACCATAGTCCCGCCCGCCAAGACAGCCCGACGATATCGCTGCGAGTCATGATTCCTGTCGCGGCCAGTCGCGGATGGCGCTGATCTTCAGCATGCTCGCTAAGCAGGGTGTAGTGCCCCAGGGACGCTACCGGCGACGACAGAACCGCACGTAGTTGAGCAAGTGGTTCGCGATCGTGTGCCAGAAAATACAGTTTCTTCACGGGCGATCCTCAACGCAGTGACTGCAAACGCTCGGTGGCACTCACCACCTCCGTCAGGCGGATTCCCAGTTTGTCTTCAACCACCACCACTTCACCGCGGGCGATTAATTTGCCATTTACCAAGACATCCAGCGGCTCACCGGCGTGGCGATCCAGCTCAATAACGGCGCCTTGCTGCAATTGCAGCAGGTCGCGAATCGGCATTTCACGGCCACCGACTTCCAGCGTGACACGGACCGGGATGTCCATGACCATTTCCAGGTCGGGAGACGGTGTATCCCGCTGTCGCAAACGCGCCGCATGCGCACCGGCATTGGCCTGCTGCCCCGCATCCTCGGCTTCAATTTGTTGGCGAAGCCTTTCCCGTTCGCGTCGCAAATCGTCTCTCTCGGTCACATCGCCTCCTCTGGCATTCATTTACGCCCCTTGACGGTAAACCGCATGACATTTCCTTCAAGCTGCAACACCGCGCGCAACAACGGCAGTCCGGCAACCCGGATTTCTGCCAGATCAGCCGAGCCAAGGGGAATAACATCACCGACCTCCAACGCAGCGAGCTCACCTAAACGCAGGGTTTTCTCGGCAAGAACATAGCGCGTCGCCACCGGGGCATTCAAACTCGCATCCACCATCGCCTGCTGCCACTGCGGGTCAGGCGCGCGAGTCTCAGCAAGTTCACTGCGCGACAGACTCTCCCGAATCGGCTCCAGCATAGCTGCCGGGCAACAGATATGAAATTCACCGCCACCGCCGCCCTCTGCATCAATCTGGAAACGGCAGACCACGACCGGGTCCGCCGCTCCGACAATGGTTGCCAGCGATGGATTGAGTTCGCTGCCCAAGGCCTGGCAGTGCAGCTCGCAAACGGGTTGCCAGGCCTCAGCCAGGTCCGCCTGCGCCCGAGCAATCAGTTTGTCGACAAGGCGCCGCTCTGCAGAACTGAAGTCGCGACCATCAGGCACGCCCGCCGTATGACTGCCACCAAAGAAAACTTCGACAAGGCGAAATACCAGACGGGCATCAAATACCATCATCGCCGTCCCCTCAAGTGGAGCCAGGCGCATTAAATTCAGACTGGTTGGCAGGTACAGCGAATGCAAATAATTGGCGTAGGGCGTGAATTGAATTTCCAGCAGACTGATATCCACATCGTGGCCGAGCACGCTATTCAGACTTTGGCGAAAATGCTCGGCAAAGCGTCTGCTAAGCTGTTCCAGTCCCGGCAAACGCTTGCGAGTGACCGGATTGCGACGGGCGAGATCAAACTGAGCCGCCTGCGCTTGCGGCGCCACCTTGGCGGCTTTAGGCGGGGCATCGCTCTGCTGCACGGCAAGCAACAGGGCATCAATTTCTGCCTGCGAAAGCACGTTATTCATTGCCAATTCCTGCCATCACATCACGCTCCGCGCGGCGTACCACTGCTCAAGTGCCGCCACAACACCGCGGAGGTCACTCTTTAAACTGACAAGCAGGCTCGGCGCCAAGGCCAGGTCGTCATTTCGACCCAGCTCTTCCATCGCCCGGCACTGCGATGCGTAGCCACCCGCGCCGACCCCCAGCGCACCGCCTTTCAGGGTATGAGCAGAGCGCCGCAGCTCCTCAGCATCTCCCGCGTCAATAGCGTCATTAATCCGCTGCAGGCGCAGCTCTGCATCCTGCTGAAAACTCGAAAATAAAATCTGCATATCGTCAGGCATAATGCTGAATATCTCTTCCAGCACCGCTTCGTCCAGCACCTCGACCGGCAACCGCGCCGTAGTATGATCACTCACTGTGCCACCACCTTTGCGGCCGGTGAGAGCGGACGCCGCTCCAATACAATTTCACCTACCTGAGCCAGACGCTTCGTTGCCACCAGCAACTCCTGCTGCGCCCGCTTGATCTGCGCCAAATCAGCTCTTCCGGCCACCGCTCGGTAATCCGGATAAACCTCCTGTAACACCGCCAACATCCTCTCACGCAATTCACCGCTGCTGCCTTGCACAGCGAAGTGGATCGTCTCCGCCTCGAACTGTTCCAACACGGTTCTCAGGTCGTCGCCACTGAGACGCGTAAGTTGATCGAAGCTGAACATCCGCTCTTCAACGCGCTCGGCCAATGCCGGGCGCCGCTGGCGAAGCCCCTCAAGCAACTGGCTTTCACTGCCCATGTCCAGTTCATTGAGCAGCGCAGCAGCCAGACTCTCACCTGCCATGGGCTGTCGTCCGCGTCCTACATTCTGCAAGTGTTCTTCGATCAGGTAATCCAGCTCTTCCAGTGCCGTGGGCGACAGCGACTCCAGCGCAGCCAGCCGCGCCAGCAAGTCCTCCCGCTTTTCACCGGTAAAAGACATCAACACTTCCGCCGCCTGCGATGACTCCAGGCAAGCGATCAGCACCGCCTGAATCTGCGGGTGTTCACGACGCAGCATGTCAACAATCGCCTGGGCACTTAACCACTTAAGCTTTCCAATTTGCCCGGACTGCCCGTGCGGCGCCAACTGACGACGCAGCAATGCGGCCTTGTCCTCACCCAACGCGTCTGACAGCAGATCCCGAACCTGATCGGCCTTGCCGTTTGCGACCAGCGATACCTGTAAACTGTCCCGCTCAAACCGTTGCAATATCTGCGTGAGGCGCGATGCATCAGGAGCGTTGAGGCGAGACATCAATTCTGCAGCGCGCTGGACATGCTGCGGGCGCAGCTCCCGCAACACTGCGGCCGCCCGCTCCGATGACAAGGCGGTTAACAATACCGCCGCCTGTTCCGCGTCGCCGCTATCGGCCTCGTTATCGGCAATCAAGGTCCCCTCGCTCAGCCATGCCCCCAAAACCGCAGCCACCCTTCCAGGTTCTTCATCCGCACTACGCTGAAGATGATGCAGCAAGGAGCGATAATCGGCCGGAGCAGACACTGCTTCGGGTCGCTGCCGGGAGCCAAGCTGCTGCAGAAACAATGACAATCCCAGGCCAGCGGCAATGCACAAGGCCGCAATGCCCAACTCCGAGGATATCGGCAGGAGAAGGCAGAACAATGCAAACAGAATCAATGCCAGCAGCAGTAAAAGCTGCCAGGCAATGCCCTGAGAAAATCTGTCATTTTTTTGACTATTTGACACAATGCTCACAAATTTTGTCACTTTTTTGACAAAAGCCCCTCAAAAAGCGCTGCTTATACGCGCTATCGAGCCCACAGTGAGGAATGTAGCAGGATACGGGCCAGCTCCTGACAAGCCGGCACGCAAGAAGGAGGTTAGCGTTTCAGCTCGACAAAGGGCAATGCTGTTGGCCCGCCCACATCCACGGTTTGGGAGGCATCAAAAGGATGGGGTTCTCGATCCAGACTTCGGTCGATATCCAGGTTGGCAAAATCGAATAAGGCCGTATCCGCCAACTGCGATGGCGCAATGTTCTGCATGGACGAGAAGATTTTTTCAATGCGGCTGCCGTCCTGCTTTTCCCACTCCAACAGCATCGTGCGGATATTTTGCCGCTGCAGATTTTCCTGCGAACCGCAGAGATTGCAGGGAATGATCGGGAACTGTTTGTAGGCCGAAAACTTCTCGATATCCGCCTCGCGACAATAGGCCAGCGGGCGGATGATGATATTGCGTTTGTCGTCAGACAGCAGTTTGGGCGGCATCGCCGCCATACGCGAACCGTAAAACATATTCAAAAACAGCGTTTGCACCATGTCGTCTTTATGGTGGCCCAGCGCGATTTTATTGGCCCCGATCTGCTCTGCAAAACCGTAGAGCGTCCCCCTTCGCAGGCGGGAACACAGGCCGCAGGTGGTTTTTCCTTCGGGGATTTTTTCCTTAACAATGGAATAGGTGTCGCGATTGACGATGTAATACTCAATACCCAGCCCATCGAGGTATTCTGGCAGCACATGCTCTGGAAAACCCGGCTGCTTTTGATCCATGTTGACGGCTACCAACTCAAATCGAACCGGCGCACTTTTTTGCAGGTTCATCAGGATATCGAGCATCGTGTAACTGTCCTTCCCTTGTATCCGGTAAGAAATCACAATAAGCACGATAAATTTCGAGGATAAAACAATTTTTCCATTATAAAGCAATAAGATAAGAAACAATTTACCCACACATATTGGGATATTTTTTTACAGCAATCTATTATTTCGTAAAGCACGAAACGGGGGCCCAATAGTAAGGGCTAAGAATGGGTCATACTGCCTAAATATCCTTTACAAATCTGAAGTCGAGCCAGCGGCTCTAATAGCGGCCTAATATAACTCTCTACCGGCGACCACCTACCAAAAGCGTATCGATTCACCCATAACTTGGCCGCTTTGGCCATCTTATGGTAGAAACCCGTGATGGCCAATTTATGGTAGGTCAGTTCCTGCCCAACGCAAGTAAAGTCGGCTGCTGGTAATAAGCGGACGGCTGGCCTGGACATCAATATGGCTGGTAGCAGCTCTTTCCAGACATTCCAACTATTTCGCTGGCGTGCCTGCTCCCGACCCATAGCAGCCATAGCGCGAACAGCCACGACTGGTTAAGGCGTGGCAATTAGACAACCCTGCGGCGTTCATGGCGTCATACTTTACGAATCATGGGTAGCTTTATCCACCCGCGCAGAACTGGTACGGGAATGCGCAAACCCTCTTCAGGTTTTAACTCAAAGCCAGGGAGCACGTCTACCAGATGCTCAAAGGCTATTTGTGCCTCAAGTCTTGCCAGGGCTGCACCCATGCAAAAATGCACTCCCTTTCCCAGTGACAAATGATCATTAGGGCTTCGCTCAATAATGAAACTTTCCGGGCTTTCAAAATGTCTCTCATCCCTGTTGGCTGAGGCGAACATTATCCAGACATTGTCATTTTCCCTAAGTTTCTTCCCTTTGTATTCAATATCTCGAGTTACTCGACGGAAGAGCCCATTTACCGGCCCTACGTAGCGAAGTGCTTCTTCGACAAATTGAGGAATCAGTGCTTTATTATTTTTCAGCTTCTCAAGTATCTCGGGTTGCTCCTGGAGTACAACCGCAGCGTTTGTTATTAAATTCGTGGTTGTCTCGTTGCCGGCAATCCACAACAATTTACAAAACCCTAAAAGTTCATTCGGCTTTAGCTGCTCGCCATCTTCATCGGCCAATTTAACGAGCGACGAAATCAGGTCACCTGCAGGGTTGAGTCGTTTTTCCTCAATGATTTCGGATAAAGTGTCGTTCATTTCAGTTGTGGCGTTAAAACGCTGTTTTTCTGTATAGCTTCCGCCGACACCAACTCCCAATGCCTCATTCCAAAATTTAAGCCGCTCGTAATATTCCAACGGTATTCCTAAAAGCTTTGCAATAACTGCCACCGGTAATGGACTTGCAAAATCTTTGTAGAGGTCTAACTCTCTTCCTTCGGAAGATTTGTTTTGTAAGTCAGAAATCAATTGATCGGCGATTCCACTTATCTCAGATTCCAATTGCGTTATGCGGCGCGATGTGAAGCTTCTGGCAAATATAGAGCGCAACCTGGTATGTTCTGGCGGGTCGTTTTGAATCATCGGCAAAAAGCCTACTACGTCCTCAGCTGAAGCATCATCCATTCGCAAACCACCGCCAGGGCCGCTCGAAGATGAAAAGTCTTCCGGCCGCTTTGCGAAATTATCCACGTCCTCATAGCGAGTAACCACCCAAAAGTTGAATTCCTCGCTCCAATACAGCGGGGCTTCCTCTCTCAGCTGTTGCCAGTACGGCTCAGGATTGTCGATATAATTCGGATCCAGCATGGGAAATAATTGTGTTGCCACGGCCTTCTAGCTCCTGCTAATCAATGTGTCGGACTTTCCAACTCCAAATATAGCAATAGAAACCTTGCGCTAAAATAGGTATATCTGACCGAATGATGGAGATGTGTGATCTGGACGCGCACCGCCTTTAAAGGGGGGCTTTCATGGTTTTGGCAACCCGATGTATCCCGCAGGTTTCTCCGACTTCGCGCAAATCCAGGAATACCCGTGGGGAGCCATAAACGCCCCGGCTTGCTGCATACGATGACCGGGTTAAGCCGGCACCCATAAATCTTCCATTGCCCCATCAGATAGCGATATTTGCGGCCATTGGTAGAAGCCGGCTCGTGCAACATTCAGTGAAAGACACATCGTTGTTACCGCAAATTCATACCGGTGTGCATTAACGAACTGGCGACTGAAAGTCCTTTGTCAACTACTTGGCGAACGGCCTCGTCCTTGAATTTCGGGGTATATCGTTGACTGCTCATATGACTTCCTCCTATGCTCAAGAATAGCGCGGAAGTGTCTATCTTTCTCGGGGAGTCCAAACATTCCTCCGACGAATGGTGTAATATGACCAATTGATGGCTATTTGTGATATACAATATAGGGTAGGCCACCCGATTATTTATGCTGGATAGAATAAGCCATCTTTTTTTAAAGCCAAGTACAGTTTATGAAAGAAGAAGGGAATTTCCGTGTAGACCTTGTCAGTTGCGAATATGTTTGGGTAGACAAGAATATTGGCAACGTTCCCATGAACACCAAAGAGTGGTGTCTTTACTACAATGCCGAGATTACCGCGGCTCTGCAGTATGAAGGTCGCCAAATTTTTCTTGAGCCAAATTGGATCTATTTAATACCGCCGCATACGGAGGTATACGGCACGCTACTTTCATCGTCTTTCCAGTTGGTACTTTATTTTTACCTGCCATCGATTCACCTCAATATAGAACCTGGTATCTATAAGGCTCCTGCGATTGACATAGTGATTGATCGGGTTACTCGGCTTAGTTCCATGGCAGAGAAAGATCGATACGGCTTAATTGGACAACTTTATAGCAACCTTTTAGTTAGTTACACCTTAAGCCAATTGGATATCACGTTATCCCAAAGAACGGTAATCGATCATCGCATTCAAAAATCAGTCACCTACCTGAATCGGTCTTACACACAGAATATCGCCATTGAAAATCTGGCTAACAGTCAGAATATGACAAGGGAGGCATTTAGTCGCTTGTTCAAGAAAGAGCTAGGTAGGCCACCTTTCGATTACATTAGCAACCTAAGAATGAACAAAGCACGGCTGCTTCTTCAGAATACAAATCAGTCGATTAAGTCAATCGCGCAAGCGGTGGGATACAGCGATCAATACAATTTTTCTAGGCTATTTAAAAAGCATTATGGCATGTCACCAAAAGCTTACAGGCTATCCCATCCTAAAGAATAAACTGGGGTATGAGATGCAAAGCATCTGCGAAGCTCGCTCGAACCCATGCCTCATACCACAGAAAAGTCCGGCGAACCACGCCAAAATTGTGCTGGTGCGATGGTTGGCCTACAGGGAGGCCCCGGCAGACGTATTACCCTAAACGCTTCAAATGCAGTGGTAGATCATCCGCTGGCTTGGGCAGTGGAACGGTCTGAAGTTTTTCACCGGAATCAGCCGCCAATGAGAACTCATAGCGACGCAGAAACTGGTGTAAAAAGTTCTTGGTCTGTGTCAACGCGAAGTGCATGCCGATACATTTATGAGCGCCGCCGCCGAAGCCGACAAAACTGAAGGGGTGGCGCTTGTGCTCGTTGCGAGGCTCCAGCCAGCGCTCAGGATCGAAGGTATGAGGATTATCCCAGTACTCGGCCATACGGTGGGTATACTGGGGCACCAGAAACAGAAGGGTGTTGGCAGGTATGCGGTAACCGCCGAGTTCGCAGTCGCGAATTGTTCTCCGCTGCGCCACCATCGCTGAGGGATGCAGTCGCAGGGTTTCCTTCACCGCCGCGTCGGCCAGTGGCATCTTTTCGAGATCGTCGTAATCCAGAAACTCCTTATCGATCGACGCCGCTTCCTCGCGCAAGCGCTGCTGCCACTCGGGATTCTCCCCGAGATGCAGCATCAAGTGACTAAGGGCACTGGTAGTGGTGTCGTGCGCAGCGAAGAGCAGGAAGCTCATGTGCGCGATGATGTCTTCGTCGCTGAAGTATTCACCGTCCTCAGTGGTTTCCCGGGTGAAGTAACTGAAGGTATCGATGCCTTTGCCGCGGCGTCGCTCCTCGATCAACGAACCGAAGAACTCCTGCAAATGGCGCTGGGCCTTTTTACCCCTGGCGTATTTAGTGCCGGGTATTTCCTTGGCGAAAAACCCCAGCAGGCCATTGGCGATGTCCAGGAAGGCATGATTCAAATTGGCGGCGCGATCATCGTCCTTGTCCAGCCCGACAAAAATTGTAGCGGCCACGTCCAACAGGGCCTGTTTTATGGCTGGGAAAAACAGGAAGTCTTCGCGACCGTCCCAGCCTTCCACAGCCTCCTTGAGCATAGGCCCCATAGTGCCGAAGTAGCCGCGCATGGCTTCGGTCTTGAACGCGCTCTGCATAATGCGGCGCTGGAAGCGATGCTCGCCGTGATCCCGCAGCAGCAGCGCTCCTTTGTAGAAGCGACCCAGAGTGCGCGCGTACCCCATCTCAGCGGAAAAATTCTTATCCTTGTCGAGGTAAACCTCCCCGTAGAGATCCGGCCCGATCAGCAGCACTCCCTTGAGGTACGCCACTCCTAGCCGCGATACTGGCCCGTAGCGGCAATACTGTCGGTCGATGGTGCCGTAAAGATCCGTCACCATCTCGAAGAAGTGCCCTATAACGGGAAGGCCAAAGGAGCCTGGAATGTGTTTCAGGTCGCGGTTGTCCGCGGCCTGCTTGTAGTTGTCCAATTCGGCAACGCTCATAATAGAATTCTTCACCTGTCTGGGGGTGTCGACACGGTTGTGCGGACACATCAAAAATTAGCTGCGGCCCTCTGCTTAAAAATCGCCTTCTGGCCCGCTGAAAGAGAACAGTTCACCGGGTCGTCCTACGAACTTTCCGTTTTCCCGTAATTGGTGACAGCCCAATGATTGGACTTGTGGATCCAATACAAGCGGGACTTTCGTCCTCAACTGTTGCGCGTACTGCGCAGGATCAACGGTATTATTGGGAACCAGCATGGGAAATGAATTTTGGCCATGCGCTTTTAGCTCGCGCCCCCAAAGTGTTGGCCTTTTCACTTGGGTAATCTAGCAACAGGCACCTCGAAAAAAATAGAGGCATTTGATCTAAAGATGGATACTTGTGATATGAAGGGTGTGGCGAGATGTGTTTACTCAGTCAGTAAAGATCACGCTTTGCCATGACGACAAAAGCAGTTTTGGTGAACGCTTAGGGCAACTCTTATAAAAATCCTCAATCGGGATTGCAATTGAAGTGGATGCCCCGGACTTTCTGCAGACCATGAGTTACTACTTTCCTGCGAACGTTAATGATGCGATTGCTGTTGGTTCATCCGGAGAGTTTTGCCACACAACAGCGCTGACCGTATGAACACGTTTTCCGCTTCGAACGACAGTGGCACGGCTAAACAAACTTTTATCACCTAAGGCTGGACGAAGGTAGCTCGTGTTTATAGAAAGCAATGCGCACTCTTTAGTCTTGGCAGAATTTATGACGGCGAGCGTCCCGGTCAGCTCAAGAACACCTGAAACTACGCCTCCGTGCCAGGCACGCAAAAGTGGGTTACCCGTAAAAACATTCTGCCACCGGGTTACGCACTCCGTCTCTGGTATTGAAGTAATTATTTCGGTCCCGTAGTTACGGGCATAAGGCGTTTCTTCAAGAAAATCGATAAGCTTTTGGTTTATCATTCGGCGTGCCTACGTTATTTCCATGCCAAGCACGGGGCCCGGCGTGTCAGATTTAAATATGCCAACAGCGTTGCAGCACATTATTTTTGAATTTACCTGATAAGCCGCCGCACCAACATAGATAAAATCCTCCGCATATTGATAGCAACTAGCTTCGATAACCAAGCCCCGCCCAGGCTCAGGTTTGCGCATGTAATCGATTCTTAGATTCACGGTCGCGATGGCTGCCGGCTTGCCGAGATGAAGCATCACCGCACAGCCGCAGGCGCTATCAATGGCCGTCGCTATTGCGGTTGTATGAAGACTGCCATTTTCTATTGAGTCAGCATGCTTACTCTGAAAAGGAAGATGAATTTTAGCGATATCTCCCTCTATATTTTGGAGCGTCAATCCAAGGTCACGATGCGTACCAACATGCGTGAAGAACATATCAAATAACTTTTCAGTGCTGCCAATACCAGTTTTTCCTTGCTCAAACACCATATTTTCCTCATTTAGATATTTAATAAGGCTCCGGATGCTCGAGGCATGCCTGGCATAGCATCGGCAGCTGCACGCAAGTCACAGCGTAGCGGAAATAATTATTACTAAAAGTTATTGCATCTTCTCTGTCTGCCCGAACCTGCAATCAGGTAAGCTCACGGACGCCGACCATGCGTGGCATATACGAATCCATTTCGCTAACACCATCATTTTCAATCTCTGCCTTACCGATTAAATTTTCGCGGACCTTGGCTAACATAGCGGTAAATTGCTCGCACTGCTTGACACTAAGCCCGCGCAGGGCGTCGGAGTAGAGTCGTATTGATTCTGCACGCATTGGCGCGACCAGCCGATCAAATGCTTTTGTGATGTAGATAAGATTGGCCCGCCTGTCTTCAGGGTGGGGACGTCGCTCAATTAAGCCCTTTTCCTGGAGGCGGTCGACAACTTTGCCCAGCGTGGCCCTGTCCATATCCGCCAGTTTCGCAAGATTAGTCTGGGTGTACCCATCTTCCCGATAAAGCTGTGCAAGCACAAACCACTGTGCTCGCGTCAAACCCAAGTGTCTGATTCGCGCATCGAAGGCCCGCCTCATCAGCCGCGCTGCATCGTCTAGCAGGTACCCTAAATTCCACTCCAAGTCCTCTCGCTTCATGGAATAACCTCTGTTTACATATGTTATGTATACTTATAGTATGTACAACGCCTTATTGCAAGAGGGTATTCCATTGCGCCTTATCAGCAAATCGATTTTTCTTGTGTCGCTGCCACTGATCGCCGCTTTTCATAGTGGCAAAGCATTTGCATCGGCAGAGAACGAAATTACTGAGCAAGCACCGCCATCCGAGCACTCTCAACCATCCCAATTCGCCTTACATACCGTCACTACTGAAAACGTTGTAAAACCCATTTTGGCAACCGGTACGATAATGGCTGCAAAATCCAGCAATATTGGCCCCAAGATCGAAGGAACGATTGAGGAAATCTATGTGCGCGTTGGCGATCGAGTGAAAGCTGGCGACGCCTTGTTTCGAACGCGAGACGTCGTACTCAGGTTACAAAAGCAGGAACTCGCTGCTTCATCCGCCCTATACGCGGCCGAATTTCGAAAGGCAAAGATTGAATTTAATCGGGTCTCCAATCTGCGCAACAAGGGAGTAGCTTCAGCAGCGCAATTTGACACCTCGGCCGCCGCTTTAGAAACTGCGAGAGCCCGTGTCGATATTACAAAGTCAAAACTCGCCCAGGTTGAACAGAGTCTTGAAGATGCTATTGCCCGCGCGCCCTACACCGGCGTAATCACCGAACGGTTTGTGGACGAAGGCGTTTTCATCTCAAGCCGAGCCTCAGGCATGGGAAACTCGGCCGTGGTCCAGGTAAAAAAAGCCGATCCTGTCGTAGCCGTCTGGAGTATAGCTGCCAAGTACTTACCCGAAATCACGTTAGGCACGAAAGTCGAAATCCGTATCGATGGTATACCGGATGTAATTGAATCTGAGATTCACATTATTAACGACCGAATCGATATAGCCTCTCGGTCGATTGACGCACGTTCAGTTATCACCAATGACGGCTACAAAATCAAACCGGGCCTTTTCGCGCGAGCCGAGATTTTTCCCAAGCCGCACAAAGTCGTTCTCCTCCCCCGTTCTTTATTGCGTGGCCCGCCCAACGACCCCTATGTCTTGCTCTACGAAGATGGCAAGGCAAGAATACGCCACTTAACAACACGTGACCACAACACTGATTCGGTTGAGGTGCTTAGTGGACTGGAGGCCGGCATGCGCGTATTGCCGAGCTCGCACCTTACTGACGTTTCTGACGATGTCGTCATGACCAGAAAAGAAGGATTGGAAAACTGATGTGGATTTCCGATCTGTCTATCCGACGACCGGTCTTTGCAACCATGCTAATCGGTGCACTGGTTGTACTTGGATCGATTTCGCTAGCACGTCTAGGTGTTAATTTTTTCCCCGAACTGGACATACCCTACGTATCTGTAACCACAGCGCTCGAGGGGGCATCGCCGGAAACTATTGAGACCGAAGTCACTGATGTCATTGAAGAAGCTGTAAACACCATAGCGGGCCTCAAACTTCTCCGTTCTGTGAGCTCAGAAGGACTGTCACAAATCTTTCTCGAATTTGAGATGGAGGACAACCTCGATGTTAAGGTCCAGGATGTCCGGGACAAGCTGGACGTTGCACGGCGTAATTTGCCCTTAGATATCGAGCCACCCATTGTTGAGAAAGTCGATCCTGCATCTGCGCCGATTTTGTCCGTCATGATCGCAAGTACGGTGCCAATCAGCGAACTGACAGTGTTTGCAGAGGACACCGTTAAGAATCGCCTCCAACGCGTTACCGGCGTCGGAACTGTAACAGTCGTTGGTGGACGTGAACGGCAAATACGAATTTGGCTAAATGCAGAACGCCTGCGCGCTTATGGTCTAACCGCCGATGAAGTAGTTCAGGCTATAAAGCGAGAACATGTGGAAGTACCAGGCGGCCGCATGGAAACCGAGATGAAAGATCGCGAATTCGGCGTTAAAACAAAAGGCGAGGTCGGTTCAATCCGTGAATTCGAAGAGCTCATCGTCGCATTTGACCGTCAAGCGCCTGTAAAGCTCGGTGATGTGTCCCGCATCGAGGATGGGTTGGAAGACGAGCGCACCTACGCGGAGTTAGACGGCCGCACCGGTATTTCCCTTGATATTCGCAGGCAATCTGGCACAAACGTCGTCGAAGTCGCCAACGCCGTAAAAGAGGCACTCGATGAGGTGCGGGCTTTAGCGCCAGAGGGAACAACTATCGTCACAGCTCAAGATGCATCTCTCTTCACCGAGGCCGGCATTCGAGACACATTTGCGGACATGATATTTGCCATCGGTCTCGTAGCTATCGTCACCTGGTTCTTTCTCCTCAGTATAGGGGCAACGCTGATTGTCTCTATCGCCATGCCATGTGCTTTAATTGCTACTTTTTTTGCCTTCTATACCGCAGACTTCACCATCAACATGATGACGCTGATTGCCCTCGCCATGGCCATCGGTCTTCTGGTGGACGATGCCATTGTTGTGCTAGAAAGTATTCAGCGGGAAATAGAAGGCGGCATGAGCCCGGCGAACGCAGCCTCCCACGGCGTCGATCGGGTGGGCGGTGCGGTCATTGCAGCGACAGTAGCAATCATGGCGGTTTACGTGCCCATCGCTTTTATGGAAGGGGTGATTGGCCGTTTTTTCCGTGAATATGGATTAACGGTAGTGTTTTCCATTGGAGTGTCGCTGCTCGTGTCGCTCACGCTCACACCTGCGCTGTGTGCTCGAATTTTAAAACCACAAGCGCACAAAGGCGCAATTAGCTCCCTAATCGATCGGGCTCTATCGCGCCTGGAAAACTGGTATAGCCGAATGCTGAGCATTTCCATTCGCTATCGCTATTTTGTGGTCGCGGCCGCGCTGGGTTCCGTGGTGATTGGCGTGCTCGTCGCTCAACGCTTGGCCATCGATTTTATCCCTTCGCTTGACAGGTCAGAGTTCATCGCCGACGTTGAATTGGAGCAAGGCGCAGGCATATCCCAGTCACGAGAGCTTGCGAAGCGCGCTGCCGCTGAGCTCGCAAAAATAAAACACGTTGATAACGTATTCTTCACCGTCGGCGGCAACCAGACCGAGCGGGTGAACGAGATTAGTTATTTTCTCAAACTTGTCCACAAAAAAGATCGCTTATCGGATCAATTTGACGTTATGGCCGAAGCGCGCCAGGTGCTCTACAAGGTTATACCCGAGGCCAAAACGATCTCTGTTTCTGAAATGCCCATCATGACCGGTGGCGGTCTTACGTCCTTTGATATGGAATATGCGTTGACCGGTTCAGATCTGGGGGAGCTTGAACGGATTACCGACGAGGTCATGCGACGTATGCGAGAAACCGGCATTTATGCGGATATACACTCTACGTACAAAATTGGCCGCCCAGAACTACAAATTGATGTCGATCGTGCCAAAGCGGCAGATTTAGGCGTCTCGATCAAAAGCCTTGCCAACAACGCGCGTATTATGCTGGGCGGGATAGAGGTCACTTCCTATGAGGAAAATGGAGAAAGGATCGAGGTGCGCGCCCAGATGGAGGAAGACGACCGCGCTGACATGCGCTGGGTCGAGCTCATTCAATCGCGGGCGTCGGACAGATCGCTCATTGATTTTGCCAATGTGGCCGACCTTCGCTTTGCTTCAGGCCCAGCCCAGATTGAGCGCCAGTCTCGATCCCGAAAAATTGGTATTTTCGCCAACACAAAGCCTGGCGTTGCGCTCGGGACTGCAACAGAGGAGCTAGACCGCATCGTCGCTGAGGTCGGCCTGCCCGAAGGTTATTCCGGCCTATACCTTGGTCAAGCCCGACGCATGCAGGACAGCACAGACGCGATTATTTTCGCCTTCGTTTTAGCCCTCGTGTCGCTTTACATGATCCTGGCGAGCTTATTTAACAGCTTTGTGCAGCCCCTAATTGTCATGGTCACGGCTCCCCTCTCTTTTATAGGCGCTTTCTCAATGCTCTATTTTTTCAATCAACCTTTGAACATTTTTGTTCAGATTGCACTCATTGCGCTCATGGGGCTTGTCATGAAAAATGGCATCCTGCTTGTAGACCTTGCAAATCAGTTCCGCGAGGCAGGGAAAGCGTCGAGGGACGCGGTGTTGAGTGCAGGCCCTCAGCGACTACGGCCAGTACTAATGACTGCTTTGTCCACTGTCTTGGGCATGGTGCCTGTGGCGTTAGCGAATAGCGACGGCTCTGAACTCCGTAATCCAGTCGGTTTTCTTGTCATCGGTGGTATGTCTTCGTCGACAATTCTCACGCTTCTGGTTTTACCAGCCGCCTATGTGATCGCGGACGATGCCGCACGATCGCTAAGAAAATTTAAAAGCGTAGCGCTAAGGAAGCGTGCGTGAAACATCCATTTATCATCCTGGTTACTTGCATCCGGCTAAGTACGCAAGTGCCTGTCGCAATCGCCCAACAGGCGCAATTAGTAGCGGCAGCGTTTTCCCCGTCACTTTTACCGGATAAACAGAGCGATAGCCCGCCATTACTGGGCATTACAGGGCGTGTTCGCATTACTGACAATGACAGATTCCTGAGTGAAGTGCTGGATTTAGCTGAACAAGCAAGAGGGCTCGGTGATCGTTCCGAATCCGGTGTGTTATTACTCGACTTCGAAACCGACTCTCTTATCGCGGAGATGAAAGAGCTGGATGGTCAATTCGCTACGGGTCGAGCTAATTTCGCGGTACTATTTGATGCGCCATTGCTACCAGAAGGTTGGCACCTGTGTGCTTGTGGCCAAGGGCGATTCGCCGGCACCTTTGTCTACGACCCCGAGGACGAACAGCGACTGCAATTGGCAACGATGACCGCGGGTCTCATGCCAGCCGATCTGGAATCCACGATAGAAACCGCCGGTGTAGCGGTAATCGATCTGGCTTTAATGAAACGCTTCAACGTCAACTGGCTAAAGGGTTTCAATTTCGGCGCCAGCTTCAAATACCAATACATTATCGTGCATGAACGAAAACTCCGATTGGTGGAGCACGAAGACGACGATCTTTTCGATCCCAGTCGCGACAGCAACGAGCATCATTTTGGCAATATCGATATAGGGCTAACCAAAAAATGGGCTTCATGGGATATCACCGCCGTATTGAGAAATCTCATTCCCGGCGAATTTGATGGTCCACTAACCGACTCCGGGTGGCAGTCCAGGCCTCATCTTGAGCTGCATGCGCAACGCCCCCTTTCGATCGGGTCTCTCTCGATATCGGGAGATATTACTGAGCGCACCGGCTTTTCACATGTACCCAAAGAACGCCGCACCGGTATTAAGCTTGTTTCTCCAATCCATCCAAAAATTAACTCGATTCTCGGTTATAAAAATTACGATAACAGCATCATGTAGTGGCATAGTGAATTTGGCCACCTAATTAGAGGTGATAGCATC
>CEWF01150322.1_pt1 | contig 48780 bp, 79 predicted proteins | sample 531331 | NCBI WGS metagenome assembly CEWF01 (sample SAMEA2622676, study PRJEB7988) | marine metagenome | biome: marine biome (ENVO:00000447); feature: mesopelagic zone (ENVO:00000213); material: "saline water (ENVO:00002010), including plankton (ENVO:xxxxxxxx)" | depth 600 m | reverse complement strand
GATTATGCACTGATTTAAATCAAATCGAGGATGAACGGTTAAGATTGCAAATTAAACGCGACTACGCGCTTATGAGTAAGCGATTTAATGATATGCGAGATAAGTGCGAACATCTTAAAAATGATATCTATGATACGTTCCCTACACAGATTACTAGATTAACTAAAGATGTACGAGATCAACTTGAAAACGAAAATCGATTGTTTTATGTAAACGATGGTAACCAATATATTATTTTACCATTTCCAGTAGAGAAAATTATTGACAATAAAAACTAGTCGTGTATTATGACTAAGTAACATAACAAAGGTGATTCTATGAATAACTACTTTTCTAGCGTTGGATGTATGCCACGTCATTACTTTGAAGTTGTTATCTTAAACAAATGGGCTTTTACTACGGCGATTTGCCATAGAAATGTAAAACTATCTGATGGTAGTCATTGGAATCACCTTTTTAAAGGGTTCTATATAAAACAAAACACAAATAAGGGATGGTAATGAAATTTAATTTGATTATGGCTGTTGATTTTGCCGATAATATCGGTAAGGGCGATGGTTTACCTTGGAAACAAAAAGCTGATATGATTCGATTCGTAGAACTTACAGACGGTCATACCGTTGTCATGGGGCGTAAGACGTTTGAATCAATCGGCAAAAAATTACCAAATCGCATTAATTTGGTTGTCACATCCGAACCAGAAAAAATGGAAGAAAAGTATGGCGACCAAGGTTTAAGTTTAATATTTCTCAATTTCGAATCGCTGAAAGAATTTCTTGATACTACTAGTTTCACAAAAGATAAGGTATTCTTCATTGGTGGTCGTTCCATTTGGGAATGGGCTTTTGAAAATGGGTATGCGGAATGTGTTTACCTAACTACCGTATGTAATGCGCGGGTTGATTTAGGTGATATCAAATATCCAGAAATTAGCGAGCGAATAAAAGAATACGATGTTGTTTACGATTTGTTTGCAACACAAGACAAAGACAATGATTTCAATTGCCGATTCTACAAGTTGAAACTATGAAACTGATTTTATTACTATTATCATTACTATCATTCAATGCGGTCGCTTCGTGTACCGCATTTGATTTCAATCAACGTAACGTATTACAACGTGCATATGATTATGGCGTTGAATATGATATGGGTTGGTCTTTAGCGGCTATCGCATGGAAAGAATCAAGCGCTGGTCGTAATATGGCTAATTGGAATGATCCAAGTGTTGGTGTATTTCATAACCTATTAAAGTCGGTAGCTAAACGCGAGGGTGTATACGGTAACGAGGAAAAAGAAGTTATTCTAATCGTACGTCTTATGCACGAATTTGAGTTTAGTGCTAAACACGCTGTTCTAGAATTGAAATATTGGCAGAAACAATACGGTAAAGATTGGCGAAAAATTTGGTCAAGTTATAACGCTGGCTGGAATTGGTTCAATGGAATTAAATACAGCGATGATATCGCTAACAAAATTCAATATTTAAAACGAAATAAATGTATTAAGGTATGATATGATTAAGAATTTTATATCGAGTTACGCCCTACCTATTATAATTGGTATACTATTATCTACTGGTGGCGCGTTGTGGTGGCAATCGTTAAAAATAGATGATTTAAACCAAACGATTAAGACTCAATCGAACAAAATTTCTGAATTAAATACCGCCAACGAAAATATGAGGGCGACTATTAATAATTTAGAATCAGATATCGAAACAGAGAAAGCTAAATTAGCTGATGTAAGCGATTTAAATCGCGAATACGAGCAAAAGTTACGTGATTCACAAGAACAGTTGGAACAAGCTAAAGGTCGTCAAGAGATTGTTTGGAAAAAACCGACATTAGTTCAACGCATGATACGTTCTAATTATAGTGATTTCGTAAATCAACTATCATGTATAACAGGGGCTAAAGAAAAATGTTCAGAGCAATAATTTTAATATCTACTCTATTACTTGGTTCATGTTCTATATTAACACCAGAACCAGAAGTGATTAGAGATACAGAATACGTAGAAAAGCCTTTACTACATCCAGATATGCCTAGACCACTACGTGCGTATAATCCCGATTGGATGGTTATTACAAAAGAAACGATAGCAGAACAACCAGATAATTTTGTGGCTCAAGGTCTTGAATGGGATCAAGGACAAGAATACGCTATTTGGTTAGAAGATGTTAAGCGTTATATCAATCAATTATTATTGGTTGCTTGTTCTTATCGTGGTGAATTAGATGAACAAGTTTGTGATAACGTAAAAAAGAAACAAAAAGAGGTTGAAAATGATTCCAAGTAAAGGTACTATTATAAAAATACCAGAAAATACCATCGGTTACATTAAACGTTCTACCGACAATCGCGTTGATTACGAGATTCAAGTAGGCAAAGATTCTTATCTATGTACCGAATTTTCTGTAAAAGGAACTACTTACATTAAAGATGGATTATTTAAAGTAGTAGGTAGTATTGAAATTCAGAAAACTTTAAAAACAGCGAAGTGATATATGAATAAATTTATTATGCTTACCGTGGGTGCAAGTTCTAGCGGTAAAACTAGTGATGTATTAAGTCGGTTTAAGAAAGAAATTAAAAGCGGTGAAGTAGTAAACGTTAATCGCGACGATATTCGTTTTGGGTTGTTTACTGATGGTGAACGCGATTGGACACGTTACAAGTTCAATAAGAAAAATGAAGCATTGGTTACTACGGAACAAGATGAACGTATCCAAAAAGCCATTGATAACGAACAAAGTATCATTATCAGTGATACCAACTTGAATCCGAAAATTCGTCAAAAGTTCTATGAATTAGCACAAAAGCATGATTACGATATTTTTGAGTACAATTATCATGTATCATGGGATGAATTAGTTAAACGTAATGCACAACGTTATGGTGGCGTTAACGAATCACTGTTATGGTCTATGTTCAAACGGATGTGTCGGTATACTTGCATTTATCCGTCTAAGAAAGAGCAGTTTCAGTTTGAATCATACAAAGAAGAACCAACGTTAGACAGTACTATTATTGTTGATATGGATGGTACGACTTGCGACATGACAGGTATTCGTAAGCCTTATGAATGGCATAAAGTAAGTCAAGATCGTCCACGTCATGAAATCATCGATATGGTTCGTGGATTGGCTATGACTACTGGACATGTTACGTTTTTGTCTGGTCGCGATGGTCAATGTTATGACGATACATGGGATTATATTGATACCCATATCATGACAGACGATATGAAACGTTTGGATATTAAATGGGATCTTTATATGCGCGAAGAAGGCGATCAACGTAAAGACGATATCGTTAAATACGAACTTTACGATGAATTTATTCGCGGTCGCTTCAATGTTAGCGCGGTATTCGATGATCGCAAAAGCGTAATCCGTATGTGGAGCGCAATCGGTCTACCGAATATAGTAGATGTTGGTTCGTATAATGTCGAATTCTGATTTAGGTAATTGTCCAGAATGTGGTGGTGAATTAGTAGAACATATTCCTAAAGAATTGGAAGATATTTCATGTTCTTGCCATATTTCACCACCATGTTCTAAGTGTGTATCAATAGGTCGATACGGTTTATGTAAAAAATGCGACGATATCATCGATTTTATGGATAGCGATTGGGATAAACCAAAGTCAAAACCGAGTCGCGGTATTTCAGACCGATATATTAGAAAACCCCGTACTATCGACGATTTAGAAGATGGGGTATTCGACTATATCAGCGAACCAAAGTACGCACGTACTGATTATGTTGGTAAATATCCAAAAGGTATGACCGCTGACGAACTTTTGGGTAAGTTTAATACCTGTTTTGGGTATCGTGGTTTTAGTATGAAAGATGAGCGGTTTCGTTTAACTGTTCATACAGATTGAGGTTATTATGGAAACAAAATTTACTAAAGACGGTCGTAAAGTAGCGGTCGTCGGTCAATTGAATAAAACTGAATATATCGTTCAAGAGATTTTTGTTACCGATGATGGTGATGAAATTCCACAAGGCGAGCGGTTTACAGCTTCAAGTCTTTTAGACAAACCGTTGTTGTCTTATAAAGCGAAAGAAGAACAGCGTGTTTTAAAAAGCTTGGAAGAATTAAAGGCTACATACGATAAAAAAGAAAAACAGCTTCGTGATTTGGAACAACGTCGAAAAGGCGCGGCAGAATGGATGAAACAAATCGATTTGTCGATTAAAAATTTACCTAATTTCGATTACGACTTCTTTTGTGATTTCGTGTGTGGTAATTTTAAATACGCGATTCATGTGGATTATAAAGGTAATCCGTCTAAATATTCTAGGCGTGGTTTTATTCACGATGACATGGTTGATGTATTCCTTAGATTCGAACGTAATTCATGGAGTGGTATAGATCAATTCGACATGGTTCGTTTGTTATCCGTAGTCGGTAAATCGGACGGAAAACTAGATTATCGTATTAATCAATACAGCGATGGTAGTGGTAGTTGCAATAATGAATACGTTTTCTTCAAAACACGCGAAGAAATGGAATCGTGGGTTCTTGAATATATCGATAAAGTCTATCAAGAAGATGAATTGGAAGAAAAACACTTCGACTTAATGGACGAAGTAGGTTTAGAAATTCCAGAACATTATGTTCAGAATTGGTATGACAAGCAAATACATCATATCCGTGGTAGCGAATTAAGTGAAATTGAAAGCGTTAGAGAACGATACAAAAATCGTAAAGAATCTATCGAGGAACGGTTAAAACGTGCCACAAACAAAAGTAGTTAACGTTAATCGCGATCAGTATGATGTATATATTGGTCGCGGTTCTATTTGGGGTAACCCATTTCGTATTGGCGTTGACGGTACTAGAAAAGAAGTTATCGATAAATATCGGATTTACCTTGAAAATAACGAAAAACTGTTGTATCATCTACAAACATTGAGAGGGAAACGTCTTGGTTGTTATTGTAAACCAAAAGATTGTCATGGTGATGTGATAGTAAATACACTAAATAACGTTTTAGGTATATAAATAAAGGTAATAATAAAAATAGGTGTATTATGTTTAAAGAATATTTAATAGAGAACAGTTATTTATACGAAAACGCGTTACTAAAGGCAGATAAAAGAGTTAGAAATTTCGAAAAGACTAAGTTAAATATGGATGTAGGTGAAGCGGAAAAAGAAGTTGAATCTATCATACAAGATTATCAGGATGCAATTAATAAGGCGCTGAAATCATTTGAATCGTTATTAAAGAAATCCACTAAACGATATAATAACGTTAAAATTTTAACAGATGTTAAGTCAGTTTCATCTATCATCGATAAAGTAATAAGTCGTAAGAAGTCGTTTATAGGAATGTCTGACATTGTTCGCGGAGCGGTTCTTTTCGATAACCAAGAAGATTTGGATGACTTTACAAAAAGATTCCCGCGTAAATACAGTTCTTATATACAAGGTCATAAATCCAAAAAATGGGTTCTGATCCAACGTATGGTTATTATGGTTCTGAACACTTTTCATTAGATATAGAAGGGTTTACCATAGAACTACAAGCTATGACGCAAAAACTATGGCATTATAAATCATACGCTCATGACATATATAATAAAACACGTTCGAAAGGGAAAGTATCTAAAGAAGATATGTACATGTCTAAGAAATTATTTAAATTAGGTAACAAACCCAAGTACGTTAAAGAAGATCATGAATTATTAAGCTATCAAGGATGGACAATTCTAGATTAGCGTATAGGATGCTTTATGAAAATTATTGATAATGGTTTAAGTTACAGACTTACTTACACAGAAAATGAATGGCTTTTGACTCTAATCAACACCAAAGTAGGTTCTGATTATTTAATTAAAAGGGATTTCTTCTTTTATGGTGAAGATGACGACGAGTATGTGAGTGATGTTGATGTAAAAGCTAATGTATTTTCGTTGTCTAGAAAGGTATTAGCCGTAATTAACAAGAAAATGTCTACACAAAAACCACAATACTTTTTCTTCAAAGCATCTACGGAGCGTAAAAAGGCGATATACAAAAGAATGGCATTAAGATTAGAAAAAATGTTTAACGGTTTGTATAAGCTAGACATTAACGATTCGTACTTCTACTTTTTTAGGAATATTTAATAAAAGCCCTTGCATTGCAGGGGCTTTTCTGTATAATAGGGGTTGTTGAGTTGAGAGATAACCTTTAAGGAGTTTTGATGTTTCCGCATTTAGTAGATAAAGCCGTTGAGTTTGCCTTTGATCATCATTTTGGTCAGACTGATAAAGCTGGTGCGAATTACATTTTTCACCCAAAAGCAGTTGCTAAATTTGTTGAAGAAATGGGTTATGGTGATGAATACGTTACTGTTGCTTGGTTGCATGATGTAGTTGAAGATTGTGATGTAACCGTTGATGAAATCCGCGAAATCTTTGGTGATTGTATTGCCGATGCTGTTGATGCTGTTACTAAACGCAAGTCAGGAAATGAGAAATACGCCGATTACATGGCGCGTGTTAAAGCCAATCCAATTGCTACTGTTGTTAAATTATGTGATTACAAACACAACATGGATTTGAGTCGTTTGAAAGAAGTTGATGAAGTCGCGATTAGTCGTTATGAAAAATATGCTAAGAACAGTGCGCGTCTTTGGAAACATAAATTGAAAATGGGGTGGTAATGTTTGAAGTTAACGATCGAGTAAAAACTAAGTTCGGGAACGGTACTATTGAATATTTTGAAATATTAGCCGAGAAATGTTATTTCGTAACCAAATTGGATGATGATATTAAGAATTATCGTATTTGTGTTCGCCTTGATGAAGGTCATACATGGGCTTTTAAAGACCAGTTATGCTGTTTTTATGAGTCCGAATTGGAGTTGATGTGAAATACAAAATCGTTACTATGGAAACCACAAAAATCTATAACCCGTATTTAAAAGATGTAAGTCGTACATTTGAATCATATGAACAAGCCCAAAAATATTTCAATTCGTCTATTGCAGTAGGTAATCAGATGTATTATACTATTGTTCCTGTCAGTGATTAAGGAGTAGTAATGAAAGTTAATGAAAAACGTTTAAAAGCAATGATTATGGACGCTCACGCCCACGATGGTCGAATTACTTGTGATTGGGTTGACCGTTACCTTGCTGAATTAGAAAAACGTGGCGAAGTGCTTTACATGGAAAAGCCTTGGTACGCTAAAGAATTTGCTGAGTGGGTTATTGTCCACGAAGAATAATAAAATTGTTTCTTAGAAAGCCTAGTGTGATAAAATTGCACTAGGCTTTTTTGTTATATGGAATATGTTATGAGAGAAGAAACAAGAAACGACTGGATAGATATGCGTGATTCAGAAGAATCCCGAACTTATCACTTTCCAGAAAGGATTTTAGAAAATGGTACTATGATTCCAGCATATAGTTACTTTATTTCTAAACCATATCGATTACGTGTAAGTGGTAGTGGTAGTCACTTCGTAGAAAATGAAGATGGATTCCATTACATTTCCAAAGAATTCGATAATATTACTTGGAAAGGCAAATACGATTTTGATGTAAAATAGTTAGGCTTTTTTGTTATATAGGTTAAAAATGAACGTAGACAAACAAAAATTAATTGAGTTAATGAACGTTATGACTGAAAAGGTTAGAGCGTATGATAGTAGTTTAGGTATTACTATCCAAACATCACCAAGGGGTAATTTAGATTTCCATATCGTATACCCTAATGGGATGATATATCAAACATTCGAAATGGATTTTTCCGACGAAGAATACCCTATGTGGTATGTAGTAAGGCATAAATATGAAAAATAAACACCAAATGATGATGAATATCGCCCATGAAATGGCGAGTCAGAGTAAATGTATAAGTAAGAATGTAGGCGCGGTTATCGCTAAAGATGGTCGTATTATCAGTACAGGCTATAATGGTACACCAAGCGGTTTACCCAATTGTTGTGATGTAGCCGAAGAAATTGGTTTTGGTCGTTTATATAGTGATCCGAATACATTAACAGTATCAACGCAAATGACTGATAGACCAAAACATAGTGCTTGGTCAGATCAAAACGAAATTCATGCGGAGCAAAACGCGATTATATTTGCCGCTAAACACGGTGTAGCCGTACAAGGTTGTGTTATGTATGTCACACATTCACCATGCCCTACATGTTGTAAAATAATCGCACAGAGTGGTATACAGACGGTCATTTATGATGAATTATATGATCGTAGTCCTAGTAATTGGGATAAAATCTTAAAAGACAAACAAATAGCGGTGTTCTCGCTACAAGAGGTTGTTTAATGCAGTTAACAAATGAACAGTTAATGGAAATTATACGCTATGCGTATGTAGAAAAAATGAGTAGTAGAAAAATCCAAGCGGTTACTGGTATTAGTAAAAGTGCTGTTAACCGTTTTCTTTCTAGAAAGACTTACAAAGAGTTTTGGGAAACCTACGACGAAAAACCACATGCGGGTGTTAATATTGATCCACCAGAACAAAGGCGTTCTACCCTACCAAAAGGTCGATACGTATTCACTTCGGCACAGAATAATAGTTATGTACATTTAGGGTTCTTGAACAGTCTTAAACATTTCTTAAAACAAAAAGATGCTGAACTAATTGTAGGCACTAATCTATACAATAAGAATGGATATCAGAACTTAGGTAAAGATCCATCAATTCAAGAAGATGAACGAGTATGGTTTGATCCTCATATCAAAGATTATATTAAAGACGAACAAAGCCAAGTAGCCGATAATCTATTGTGGTTAGGCGAATTGAACATGTCACCAACTAAAGTAAATCCGTTTAGTGGATTCTACAATTATACTAAACTTGAGAGTGGTATTATCCCACATAATAAAGTAAATTTAGAATCATTACCAGTACATAAGAAAGATCCAGCAAAATTCTTATACACTACTGGTAGTATTACAAGACCAAACTTTATTCAAAAAATAGCTGGTCAAAAAGCGGAATGGCATCATATTATTGGCGCACTTTACGTTGAAGTCGATGAAGATGGTGATTGGTTCGCACGTCAGTTACAAGCTGAATCAAGCACAGGTAATTTTTATGATTTAGAATATTACTATACCCCGAATGGTATAGAAAATCATATCGGAAAAAGCGTTGAAGCTATTAATTGGGGTGATTTACATTTCGAGAAGATTGATAAACAAGTAGCAGAAAACGCTTTTGGTGTTAAAGTACATAATAACCCTATGATGACTACTTTCAGTAAAATCGAAAATAATGGTAATATGCTGGATACGTTAAGACCACGTTATCAATTTTGTCATGATACCGCCGATTTCACAACACGAAATCATCACAACATTAAAGATCCACATTTCAGATTCGAAATGTTTGCTAAGAATTATGACAGTGTACGCAACTCATTAACTGAATGCAGTAATGGTCTTAATGCTATGTGTCGGGATTTTTCTGAAACCGTTGTTGTTCAGAGTAATCATGACGTAGCGTTGGAACGTTGGTTGAAGTCAGCCGATTATAGATTAGATCCACCAAACGCTGTATTCTTTTTAGAACGTCAATTAGCGGCGTACAAAGCGATAGAATCTGGTGATACCGATTACAATATTTTTGGTGACACGATGACAACGTTAACGCCACAACTAAAAGACCAAAAAATTACATTCTTAGGTACAGATGAATCATTTAGATTATTTGACGAACATACTGGTATAGAATGTGGTTATCATGGTGATTTAGGTATTAACGGTTCGCGTGGTACGGCTAATGCCTATACTAAGATTGGTATTCGTGTTAATATTGGTCATAGCCATAGTGCTAAGATTAAAGACGGTGTTTATCAAGCGGGTGTAAGTGGTTTACTTGATATGGGATATAACAAAGGTGCTTCAAGTTGGAGTCATAGCCATATCATCACATACAGAAATGGTAAACGTTGTATTGTCACAATGAAGAACGGTAAATGGAGAGCTTAAATTACGAGGTAATACCAGTTACACGTGAACATTGCAAGCATTTTATATTGAACATCCATTACGCCAAAAGATGGTGTTCGATATCTTATGCATTCGGACTATTTAAGGATAAAGAAATGGTGGGAGTCGTGACATACGGCACACCACCTAGTTCGACATTAAGAATTGGTATTGCTGGAAAAGAAAACGAAAAATATGTATTAGAATTAAATAGACTAGTATTGCTGAATAACCACAAGAATGAAGCGAGTATGTTAGTTGGTAGAAGTTTAAAGATGTTGCCTAAACCATCTATCGTAATATCATATTCCGATACAAGTATGAACCATCATGGTTATGTTTATCAAGCTTGTAATTTTACTTATCATGGGTTATCAGCAAAACGTAGTGATTGGAACGTTAAAAATTCTAATAAACACAATCATACACTTACCGATGAATTTAGAGGTTTAAAAAATCGTACTGAATTGGCAAGGGAAAGGTATAAAGACGATTTTTCTTACAAACCAAGACCAAGAAAGCATCGGTACATATACATAACAGGCTCTAAGAGTGCGAGAAAACGATTAAGAGCGGATATTAAGTATAAACAGTATGATTACCCTAAAGGCGATAATAAACGCTATGAGGTTAAACTTAGTAACCCATTGGATATATAATGCAAAAGAAATTTAATAACGAAGAAGAATTGGCGGCGTATTTTCAAAACTATCTCGAAAGTAAAGGATTTGATTGTTATCCAGAGGTTGTATTTGATATATTTAGCGGTCGCCCCGATATAGTCGCAGTAAAAAATAACAAGATTTACGTGTTCGAATGTAAAATGAACTTCGGATTGAACGTAGTAACACAAACGTTTAGATGGTTTAATAGGTATAAGCCTAGTTATGGGTTTCCAGATTATATTTATGCGGTAACACCATACAAAAAATCAGCTAGTCGAAGAAATGAATTACTCGATTCGGTAATGAAACAAAACGGTATCGGTCATATCATGGTAGGCGATCCAAGAGTCGGACGCGCTAAAATGTTTGACGGTAGTACTCATTTTTACGAAAAGGATATACATTCAGTATTAGATGCAAAACCCCAACGTAAAGGTCAAGAGTATGGTAAAGTTCTTATTGAACAACTATACGATGACATGAAAGACGCTAACGCGGGTACTACGGGTACTGAAATAATGACACCCTTTAAGCGGACTATGAATCGTGTCAAAGAAATTATGCAAGATGGTGTTGCACGTACACCAAAGGATATGCTACCATTGATAGAGAAAATAGGTGGACACCATTACAGTAGTAATAGTTCATTTTATTCACAAGTAAGAAAATTATACCACTTAGCAGATTTGAAAGTGGTTCAAAAGGACGGAAAAATACACTATGAACGAAGAACTTAAAAAGTCATTAATGAATGAAATTTTAAATTTAAAAAATAAACTTGAATTATTCAATTCATTAGATCGACCACAATTGCGGATGGTCGGTCGTGTATACGATAATAGAGCATTTTTTACACAACAAATGTCACCATTACAAGCGACTATCGAATTTTTTAAATTCCGATTCAGTCAACCGCGTCAAATGGGTACGACTACGTTAATTAAAGAATTAGTTGGAATGTTGGGTGATACGACAATCATCACACTTAACCAACGAATCGGTAAAGAATTTTATAACGAAAAAGAATATATCAATGATGTTAACGTTGTAAGTCAAGAAAGATTCTCAACACCAGCATTTCGATTTCATCGAAAATCGCCGCAAAGATTACATACTATCATCATTTCTGATGAAATCGATTCTATGAGTATGGAGTATAAACAATTAATGGATAATATCTTTAGTTATATTCAAGCTAAAGGATTTCCGATTTTATTATTAGATTTTAGTAGGTAATTATGGAAGAATATGTAAATAAGCGTATTAAATTTATTCATAGCGGTATCAGTGATCACATCACTGGTACTGTATTAGAATATATACCTTATAAGAGTAAAGGATCGTTTATCATTGACGTAGAATCGGTTAGTGAATGCGATTTAGATCCAGACGGTCGTATTCGTGTGGGTAAACCGTGTCGTTTTTATAATGTATCCGATTACGAAATCGAAGTGTTATAAATAATTTCGGGGTCTTATGAAAACATTTAATCAATTAATTCAAGAACGTGACATGATGGGATGGTTTTCTATCCCAAAAATGGTTAGAGATAAATTAGAGTCTTTAGGGTATAGTCAAAAGAGCGTCCAACGTAATGTTAAGTACACTATCGAGGATGATTGGGGTGACATGTATGTTAAAGTCGAAAATAAAAACTCTATCCCAAGTAAAGAAATCGAACAATACGCGAATACAAATAGTAACGTTATGCTAGATAAAGATTATCCAGTAAATGGTTTTACATTAATTATTCGAATTTAGTTAAAAAGCCCTTGCATCGTCGAGGGCTTTTTGCTATCCTGTATCTGTAACGTCGATTAAAGGAGATTTTATGAAAAAATTAAAAGATTTCGAACCAAAACTATTAGAGTCTATCGCGTCTAAAGCTAATATGGCTATGTTTGGAGCGACCGCTAAAGGTAGTCGTGGTGGTTGTGGTCGGGTGTATATCGAATTTTTAGAAACTATCCGTTCGAATTCTAAAATAAAAAAGATCTTCGAACGTTCTGGATTTAAAATGACTAAGCGACCTATGTATAGTGGTGTTCGAATCTATGTAGGTTACGATAACGCGACTGGATACGAATTTGATATGGCTGAAAAGGCTTGCGAAGTTCTAAAAAGCTATGATATTCGTTGTTATGTAGATGGTGATGGAGATTAATATGAAATTTGATAAACTAAAATTAGAATGTATACTTAACAATTGTTTCGCGTTAATTGCTTCTGTATTTTCTGCTTACCAAGCTTATATTAGTGAAAGCGAATTATATACCATTGCTAATTTTATTGTTTGTGTGGTATTGATTATGTATTTCATTAATTCTACCAGAATAAACTATTTAGAAGAAAAAATAAAAATATTAGAAGAACGTATTGACACGAAAAAATAATTATGAAATAATGGTGACCTATCTTAATCGAATTATATAATGAAACTGATGAATACACATTCACTTCTACATACATATACGAAAACGACGAATACACATTCATCGCCGTTGGTTTTGTTGAAGTAGACGGTGTAGACGAAAAAGTTCTTTTGATGGACGACATTGAAAGACGTAAAGATAACTATTATATGGATTTTTTAGACACAAAAACTAGAGTATTTTTAAAGAGGAAATTATGAAATTATTAAAAACAGCAGTACTAGCATTATCTATGTTAGCGACGACACCCACAATCGCTGATGAAATGCGTACAACCGAAAAAGATATGTTCGCTTGCGAAACTTTAGAACAAATGGCGACCGCATTTAAAGTTTTGTCTATGCGTAACGATGATCGTCGTAATTATTACATGAAAGCCCTTGTTACTGAATACGGTCAAGTATGTTATCCTTTATACGAAGGCTTGGAATTTGTAGTAATTGATGTAGTACCGCCATTCATTCAAATCGAAATTTGGTCTGACGGTGAACCACACCACTTTTGGAGTGTAGAACCATCATATTCAGAAGGTTTATATCAAGTAGATTTCGATAATTGGTACGAATAATGAATCATAATATATCAGTCAATAGTGAAACTGTTCGAACAGTATTACAACGCGCATATTGTCAATGTTGTGGACAAGAACTAACAAAAACTGGTAGAGTGTTTTATTCAAGCCCTTTACAATATGAGTATAAGTGTGATAACGAAAATTGTTCTAGTTATAATGTTGTATTCAATAGCACAGAATGTTATCCTAGAATTAGATTTATCGACGAGAACGGGAATGATATTGAAGAATGACACGCGTTAACGTAGTACCAGTTGAAACATTAGGTGATAAGCATTTATTAGCAGAATTGCGTGAGATTAAACGCATACCTAATAAGCTTATTGATGGTAAGTACGTATTAAACAAAATACCAGACAGTTATGTAGAATATCGTAAAGGTCGGATGGTATTAGTCGAAAAATTTTTCGTAAATCGATTAAAATGGGTTTATAAACGGTATAAATTACTGTATAATGAAGCCAAGTTTAGAAAATTCAATGTCAATTGGTTACTACCAGACATGAATTTACTTAAACAAAAGTATCCTTGGTTTTGGAATGACTGGACACCTAGTACCAGTGATTACGAAGCCAATGTAAGCCGATTAGCTGAACGTATCAAAGCTAATCCGTCATTAACTAAAAACAAAAGGTTTGAAATAACCAATGAATATTAAAGCAAATCATGAGTACGTGGTTTTAGAAACCAATGCTAAACGTGCTGGCGAAGAAGATGTTAGCGAATCTGGTATCGTACTTGGTAAACGAACTCAAGGCGAAGTCCCAGAATACGCAACCGTAGTAGCCGTTGGTGAGGGTGTAGAAAACAAAGATATTAAAGTAGGTTCATTAGTTCCTGTTACTAATGGTCGTATGAGTAACGTACCCGATCCACGCGTAGTAGCTGGCGAACATGTTCCTAAAGATCAACTTCGTCAATTGGCAGTAACACATTGGAAAAATATCACGGTGATTTATGAGTAATATCCAAACATTAGCAAAACGAGTCGTATCACTTGGTCAAAAGCGTTTTAATGAAGGCGACCAAGCGAGTTACGCAAATTTAGCAGACGTTTACGCATTTTTGAAAGAATATGCTAGTAAAGGTAAAAATCAAAAATGGAAACGTTTCTTAGGGGCTGTTGAACAACAAATCAATGCAGTTGAACAGCAATTTGATAACGGTGTTATGCAATACGCACGTCAATTATCGGAAAGTGAAAAGACGTTGGCGGTTGGTTTAGCACATAGTTATAAGGGTTAATTGAGTTATGGCAGGTAAAAAATCATTACGCGGTAAAGGCACATACGCCGCTTATAAAATGGAAAATCGTGTAGCGAAAAACAAACGCCGAAAGTTAGAGCGTCATTTAAAGCGTCATCCTAACGATGGTCAAGCGGAATCCGCTGTCGCTACATCTGGTACGTACAAAGGTCGTTCAGCGCCTAAACGTATCAATAGCCGTAAAGGTATTCAATATGATGTAGTTATTACTAAAGGTAAAAACGGTAAAACCAATACATCGTTAGTCAATCGCGGCGTAAATCGCTCTAATGGTCGTCTAAGTTCTGGCGGTCGGTTTGAGCAACAAATGATGAAGATGAAAAAATCAGTATCTAATGTGTATCAATTCTTGCAAAAGAATAAAAAACAATTAGTAGGTGATGAAGTAGTCGATTCAGTATTAGCGCCTGTACCTACCGTGAGTAGTGGCAAACCAAAACGCGTACGAAAAGGTAAGCGTAAAGCACGAAAGCAACAAAAGCGTAGTTAATTAATCAAAGCCCTTGCGTAAGCAGGGGCTTTTTGCTATCCTGTACACAAATAAAGGAGATAAATATGAATTACGTAGTTAATTATGGCGTTAATTGGTCACATCGTCGTTATGAAAATAAAGCATTTCACCATTACCGTAACGCTGTCAAATTTTATAAGAGTCTAGATAAGTCTATCTGGAAAGCGGGTGAAATTGTTAAATTGGTGGGTAACGGTTTATTTGAACCCGCAGACGTATTAATTAAATTGGAGTGGGATAATGGAAAGGAATTATCAAAGAAAACACGCGGTTCATAGAACCAATAAAGATTATTGGCGCGATCAAAATGATCAAATAATTCGCCAAGAATTAGAAGAAATGACTTGCGAAGATTTTGAAAGTCTGTATAATAGTAATTGTTCCGTTGAGAGAGAAACTAAAGGAGACGATATGAACAAGCTTGAACGCGAATTAAAAGTTACTAAGTTGGTTAAAGCCGCACGTAAAGCCGCAGAAGCCGAAAGTAACGCTTTAGACGATTTCTTAGGCGGTGCGATTAGCGAAGAATGTTACCTACACGCTATGGAACGTACAAAAGAAGCGGTAGAACATGCTGTCGCGAATGGCGTTTCTTACAAAGACTTACCAGCGGTTTAAGGAGATATTATGCGTAACATCAAATCAGAAATGCTTGATATAGAATTAGCCAAATTAGAAGATGCCAACGACAACAACGAATTGTTACGTGTTATCGCTAGTGAACTAGGTTTTGACGACTTAGAAGAAAAGATAGCTCATATGAAAGCGGTTCATCGCTCTATTGGTAATATGCCGCATCATTTATACATGGAACGTGAACAATATCGAAAAGAAATTAAAGAACGTGGTGTTAATCACCCAAATTGGGAGTCAGTAAAAAGTATGTGTAAAAATATGGAAAGTGATAAAAAAGTAGCAAAGAATTTACGCGAATGGGATAAAAATAAGCGTAAATAATTATAAAGCCCTTGCATTGTCGAGGGCTTTCGTGTATAAATAAGGATATATTTTCAAGGAGAGAGTATGAGTTTTAAACAATTTTTATTTGAAAAGATGACTACTAGCGATGCTATGAAATTATTAGGTTTATCTAATGGGTTTGATGAAACCGAACTAAAGAAAGCATACCGTAGAGCATCAAATAAAGCACACCCCGACAAAGGTGGTTCAGTAGACGCACAACAACGCGTTAATGACGCTTACAACGTACTTAAAAACGTTGAAGGTGGTGTAGATCCAATGGCGAAATATAGACAACGCGCAGAAGAAAATAAAGAAAAAGCGCGTATCGCTGAAATTTATGTAGAACAGTTATTTAATCAGTATTTTCAACCAAGAGTGTACGCGAATTACTTTAAAGAAATGAGTGGTAAAGAATATACATTCGAACGTAATATCCGCTCTAGTTCTACATGGGGTTCAGTAGTCCATGTAAGTTATCGATTCACTAGCGATGATAATAAAACATTTTTTGATATCGATTTCTACGCTAATATGTATTTTACAAAAGCGTTAGGCGGTGGTGAAGAATCTACTGGTTTAGATTCGTTATCGGTTAATACATCGGTATTACATGAACGCAAAAAATACAAAATGTCGCGTAGTGATTACAAACGAGAAAATTCTATCGAAGTAATTCAAAATCCAGACAAGAATTTTCCTAAAGCTAAACTTAAAAAAGTGTTTTCAGTTAAGAAGCGTAAACCAGTAAAACGCGCTGACTACCTTTTAGCGTTCTCAAAAGAGCTAAACGCGACTAAGAACAAAGACTATATCAAAATACCGCTTAAAAATGGTTATGTGTTGGTATTTACGCGTATTGTATTCATGCGTCAAGCTCAATATCAAGGTAACGGTCTATATACTGAAAAACCATTTAGACGCGAAAAATTGATTATTACATCGTTTATGGAAAGTAAAAATCCAGATTACCTAGATGATCTGATCGACGGTATGAAGAAAATCCAAAATACAAGTACACCAGAAACTATCGAAAAAGATCTGGAAGTACTTAAAACTAAACTAGAAAGACGTTATATGGATGATTAATAAAGCCCCGAAAGGGGCTTTTTTGACCAAAAAATAAACAAGTCTATTTTATTTGTTATAAATAATATTAAGCTAACTGGATTAGGCAAATAATAATGGACATTTTAATAACAATAATTTTAGTACTTGGTATCATCGCGGGTGGTATCGATTATCTAGACTGTAAAGACAAATATATAGTAGCTACTATTAGAGCGACTACCGTAGTTTTGATATTAACCTTTTTATTGATAGGTTTATATATCGAGGTACACGGTGCTTTACTATCTAGAATGGCATCCATGATTGTCGTAAATTAAAGCTTTATAAATACCATTAGAGGTATTATTATGAAGCAATTGATAACTAAAGAAGTTTTAAAACAGAAGGAAGATTTTTACGCCCTTCAAGGTGGTGAATGTGCTATATGCCAAAGACCGCTAGGGGAAGATTTTTCTAAAATCCACTTAGACCACGATCATGAATTGCATGGAGACAACGCGGGTAAATGTCGCGGGGCTTTATGTACATTTTGTAACCGATTAGAAGGCGATATAAAGAAAAAGTTCATCCATAGCGGATTAGAATCGCGTGGGGTAGAACAGCTAGATTGGTTACGTTCCCTAATATCTTACCTAGAAACTGACTTATCAAAAAGAAACATTCACCCAAATCATGTAAACGATTATTCAAAATGGGTATGTAAACAAAATAAAGATGATATACTTAAAGAGTTTGAAAAGATAGGTTACAAACCAGATCCCAAACTAACTATAAAACAATTGAGTAAGCTATTCAAGAAAGAGTTTAGGAAATATCAAAAGCAAACGTATACAGATTATTATGAGGTAAACCAATGAGTGGTACTACTAATTTACAACAACTATCGGCTACAATCCTTAGTGGTTTGATTTGTAACAATAGCGGATTTAAAGACGATACGTTGATTACAAATTCTATCAGCATGGCTAAGAAAATAATCGAAGCCACTAAAGAAAAACCAAAAGTGAAACAAAAATCTATCACGGTAGAAAAGTTCGAGGATATTCTAGAGGATATTCTAAAAGAACTGAAACCAGATTATGAATGGATGCGATTTAGAGCGACTAAATCAGACTACACTTACAATAGAGAACGTATCAATCGCGGTGAGTTGTACGAAAAACTTAAAAAACGTATGGATGAAAATAAATGATCTTAGATATTTTGAATGAATTGGAATCGACTAGCTCTACCAAAGAAAAAGAATCGATTCTACGTAAACATGAAGATAATGAGTTATTAAAACGCGTGTTTCAGTTGACTTATGATAAAGTCAATTACACGTTTAACGTTAAGAAAATCGATCCCGAATGGATTGAGTACGATAAAGACGTACCAGAATGTTTCACAATCGATTTAGGAATGGTACTAGAAAGTGTTGTACTCAATCTATGTGAACATAAAATGCGTGGACACGAAGCACAGCAGTTTTTATCCGAAACCTTCATGCAACTACTACCCGATGATAGAGAAGTTCTTAAACGGGTACTCAAGCGCGATTTACGGGTAAAAACAAGTGGTTCTATCGCTAATAAAGTATGGAAAGGGTTAGTTCCTAAAGTTCCTCAAATGTTGGCACGTCCATACAAAGAAAAGAACTTAAAAGCTATCGAATATCCAGCGATTGCACAAAAGAAAGCTGATGGTGTACGTTGTATCATCTATATCGATAATGGTAGTGTTACAATGTTCAGCCGCAACGGTAATGAATTCGACTTACCAACGATTCGAGAGGAATTAAGTAAAATCGATACCCAATGCGTTATCGATGGTGAGTTACTTTATAGTGGTGATTTACGCGAAGAAGATCGTCAAACAGGTAATGGTATCGTTGGTAAATCTTTGAAAGGTACTATCAAACCAGAAGAAGAAAGACGAGTTTACATGGAAGCATGGGATATTGTTCCGTTAGCCAAATACAAAGAAAAAGGTAAATACATTTTACCATATCTGAATCGCTTTCAAGAATTGAAAGATTTTATTAGCGATAACCAATTAAAAACTATTAGTTATATCGAATCACATGTTGTTAATAACATCGACGAAGCTAAAGAGTTATCAGCTAATTATATCGCCAATGGGTTTGAAGGAATTATTCTAAAAAACGTTGACGCACCTTGGCAAGACACACGCAGTAAACATCAAGTCAAATTCAAAGAAGTGATTGATTTTGATTTTCGTATTGTAGACGTATATCGACACGAAGAAGATCCGAATAAACTCGGTGGCGTAACTCTAGAAAGTGAGTGTGGTCAAATCCGTGTGAATTGTGGTTCTGGATTCAGAGATAAAGATACGGACGCGGAAACAGGCGAGCGTATCCCATTAGCACATAGACATGAATATGATCGCGAATTGTTATGGTCTAAAAGACACGAATTAATCGGTAAGATTGTCGAAGGTACATGTAATGGTGTAACGACACGTAAAAATGTTCGTGAGGATGAAGCGCCTTATAAAGTATTTTTGCCAATCTTTAAATGTCTAAGATTCGACAAAGACATAGCGAATACGTTAGAAGAACTTGGTAAAAAATAATTAAACAAAGCCCTTGCGTAAGCAGGGGCTTTTTGTTATCATGGGTTTGTTGAATTGATTTAAGGAGAATATCTATGGGATTTAAATATAATATCAAGCAATTCTTTAAATACCTTTTCCTGTTCATAGGATTCTTTTGTGGGTTTTTTGCTTTAGGTATGTTAACAATTTATCAGTGGTGATTATGCAATTTGATATCGATACATTATGTCAATTGGCTAACGGTTTACAATCATTAACCAATGGCGAACCAGACGAACATATTAAAGATCATGAAGTGAATCGAGTTCATAGCGATTTACATCATGCTATTGGGTTATTAAAACGTACAGAAGAAAATCTAATACGTTTATGCGAGAGGTACGATTATGTTGGATGATTTGATGGATGAAAAAGTTGAGAAACCTAAGCCAAAGAAAAAGACTAAAACAAAATCAAAGAAAAAAGATGAACCAAAGACTAAGGCTACAAAGAAGCCGAGAAAATCTACTAAATCGAAAACACCCAAACCCAAAAAAAGATCAACACGTAAGCCTAAAAAGAGTACCTTACCAGACAAAGAACCCGCTGAAATTGTCGGAGATAGTTCAGGTATTCCAAATTTAATTCACGATTACCTATTGAAAAAGTACTACGTAGTAGACTATAATCAGTTAGGTAAACCAAAAACTGAATTGACCAGAGAATTTCGTATTAGAGATACCGAGGATAAAGAAGAAGATTATATCATGTTTCTTAATATTATCCGTGGTGGTCGTAATGTAGAATTATTGGAGTTTTATAGTAATGTATAAATTAATCGGACGCGTCATTTACGACGAAGAAATGAACATCATAGGTGTTATTAGAGAAGCTTATAACGGTGATATCAGGATTTTCTATGGAGACACCGATTTTGGTACTACTTTTAGTATGGAAAGCGTTAGCGGTGCGTACGATGAATCTCTAATCCTACTCAACAATCCAGAAAAATACGCTGAAAGCAAAGAGTCTTTACGTATACAGGGTATTTCTGTATAATAAATATATAAATAAAGGAAAGGAGAACTTATGAAACAGTTTAAACAATTTTTAAATGAGAAAGACGAATCAGCGCAAGACATGAAACAGTTAGCCAATGATATTGAAACACTATTAAAACGTAAATTTCCCAATGGTAACGTTTACGCACGATTTAGTAATAATCTAACTGAATCAATCTCGGTTTGGGTTGGTCTAGTCGGTAACACACGCGAATTAACTAGTGGTATCGCTGGTAATGATCCTTTAGCTACTGGATTTACAGTATTCAGAGATCCGAAAGGATTTATTATCGAAACACGCCGTTCAGCATTAAGCGTAAATCCCGAAGAAGGTTCTTATATGGCTATGGGTTCGGTAAAAATACCATTCCGCAAAACACGCGGCGACGAAAAGAAAATCTTAAAAGCGTTAGAACGTTGGGCTGATCGAACTATTGCCGTAGTACGTGACGAAGAAGCAAATATTTATAATCGTGCCAATTATTCGGATAAGTATTTTAAATTTTGAGGTAAAAAATGATTAAGAAGTTCAAAGAATTTTTAAACGAATCGCAATTTTCTGATATTTATTTCGATACGTATACAGACGCGGTTAATTTTGCATTAGACCAAACCGAAAAGAAAGGATATCAATACGATCCAGAAGAAGTAGCGGATATTATCGGGATACATTCATCAAGACCAAAAGATGGTAAAACTACTCGATGGTCTTTGCCACTATACAAAAACGGCAAAAGACAACGAAAAGAATTGCATGTACAGGTATATGGTCGCGGTACTACAACAAACAACTTCGAGTTAAATCATTATATTCGATAATGGTTAATAAATAATCATTGAGGTGATTATATGAAAAATTTTAAGAATTGGCTTGCGGAAGCCGAAACTGATAGTAATCTTATCGATGATGTAATCGATGCTATCAAAGGGGCTGGTATGAAACCAAAAACCCTAGATAAAGGCGATAATTTTAACGTAGCATTTAAGAAAGGTGATACCGAGTATTACGTAAAACCTAATGATGAAGGTAAAGAATTATTTTACATAGACGCTGATGTGGATGATTTCAAAACATTTAAAGTAAAGGATATCGCCGCACTTAAATCAAAATTAAAGGATATGTAAAGTGAAGAAATTTGCCGATCTATTAGAAAATTCTAGCGAGAATGGATTTCAATTAGACGAATCTACTAGTCGTGGTCGCGGTAGCATGAAAGTAGATTCCGAATCAGGCGAAATTCAAAGTATCGAAGCTAAATTAGTAGTTAAATCCGATGCTGATATGCCTAATATCGAAATGGATTTTACTTACAAAGGTAGTAAATTAGAAACATCATTTAGTGTTACTAAAGGTAGATTCGAAGATAAACGATTCTACAAAAAGTTTTCTAAAATGGTAGAAGGCGTGTTTGATAATGTAGATAGTTTAGAAAATATGATCTACACCGCTTCGAATAAAGATTACGCTAAAGTAGAAAAAGCATTCAGTAAAATGGGTGTTAACATCAAAACAGATATGGTGTAAAACGAAAGCCTTGCTTATGCAGGGCTTTTTTGTGTCTAAACGGTTGCAAATTATATCGTACTATGCGATAATGTGTTTGTAACGTTGAGAAAGGAGATATTATGCGAAATCAAAAAGACATTAACCTTATTTGGAAACATACACATAATGATTATCGCGGTAAACTAGGCGGTAAGAAATCGATTTTAGTACTACAAAATGGTGTGACCACACTAAGTACTATCGAAAACTTACCCGATGATGTATTTGAAGAAAAATTAAAAATGGCTAAACGTAAGGAGAGCTAAATTGGAATATTCCGTTTTCGATTTAACGTGGAATTTAACATTTTGTAAACGCCACCAACGTAACTTATTTGATAGTTACTTAGAAATGTTACATGAACTATTGGGTATATTTCACGATATGCGTGAAAACGATTATTTAAAGATGTACTACGATCCAGATGGTGTAAGTATGTCGAATCGTTGGACTTCTAAAACAGAAGAACAACGTAGAAAGGTAATCGCGGAATACATTTCATACATTTTAATGGAACAAGAATGTCACTAAGCGAAAAAGAAAGATTTATCTTAAAATCTGCCGCGTTAACGAAAGGTGGTATCAAATTAGATGAATCTTTTAGACCTACTATAAACAATCTACAAAAACGTAAATTGATTTATATCGTAAATCGAATTGTTCGTATAACGTTCAAAGGATATTGTGTAGTAGGTAATTTACCTTCGTGGTGTTTAGATAATTGTGCTAAAGTACCAAAACATGCCGATAATGATTATATATCGATGTGGGTGACGTTCAAATAGTCCATTAAACGTAATATTTGGGGTATACAAGGCTATATTATAGTTAACTTAGGCGTTCATACTAATTAATTATTTTATAGCCTTAGAATTGATTACATAGCTTATAACTTTTTATTATATATTAATAACTAAATCGAATTTTAACAGTTATTACTATAATAATTATATATAAGGTAAACTGTTAAAAAATCCGCTACGCGGTAAACGCCATAGGCGTTTAATTTTATGAACTTATATGGTATTATTAAGTAATGAAAAGAGAAGAATTATTAAATGAACTAGAGCAAGATTTAAAAGTCGATACTAGACAGTTACTAAACGAAGCCGCCGACAATTCAAAGTTGTATGCTAAATGGTTACGTTATTATAGTGATGTTAAGCGGGAATGGTTAAAGGCTAATATGGCATTGTCTAGAGTCAAAAAAGAGAAACTTGACTGGTTGAACGGACGTAGTGATGAAGTATGCGAATACGCATATGAACGTAGTGAAATAAAAACTGTATTAGAAGCTGATATTGAGTATCAAAGATCGTTTTCTAGTGTAGAGTTAGCTGGAATCAGATTAGATATTTGTAAAAGCGCCTTAGACGCTATCAAGAGTCGTGGGTTCAGTATTAAAAATGCAATTGATATGAGAATGTTGGAGAGTGGAAAGTGAGTATTTTTAAAATTATCAAAGATGATCAATTACAAGCACGTAAAAATTTGGCTAAGGGTAATCGACCAGAAGATAAATTACGTGTTAAATTATTGACTACTATTATCGGTGAAGCAGATCCATTCGGTCGTAATGAAGTTACCGATGAACAGATTACACAAAAACTGAAAAAGTTTCTGAAAAATATCGAAGATTCTATTAAGTCTTATGAACAGCGTAAGATTGATACCAGTGATTTATTTTTAGAATCGAAATGGATTATGGACTATTTACCAAAACCAATGTCAGAAGATGAAATGATTTCGTTCTTAGAGAATAACGAATTCAAGAAAATCGGACAAGCTATGGGTATGGTTAATAAATATAGTAAAGACCATGATTTAATGGTTGACAAAGCAAAATTCGCTGAACTAGCGATGAAATATATTAAGTGAGGGTTGCATGGAAATTTGTCCAGTATGTAAAACCGAACATGAACAATTAACAGAAACTACCGAAAGTGGTATTAAAGTATGTTGTGGCGCATGTCGAGGTTATCAAGAACATTATGAATCAACATTAAACGAAAGCGAAAGTAGTGATATTATCGCGGAAACGCAATTAATTGATTAGGAAAGTATATGAAAGGTTTTAAAGATTTTATAAGTGAGAAATCAAATTCGTCTGAATGGGTAGCTTATGATGACGATACCGCTAAGGCTATAAAAATATTCAAATCCGAAAGAGCCGCTAAGATGTGGTTGAAAAATGAAGGGTTGGGTAGTATCATGAGGCGACAAGAGTTTGATCGTACTTATTCAAGTATCAAAGATAGGTATGACGGTATTAAATAACTAGACTTCATAAAAGTTAATTAAGAACTAAACATCATAAGGGGCTTAACGCCCCTTTTTTAGATCTTGATAGTTTTAATATCGTAATCGTGTTTTTCTTGATTATAAATCTTAACACGTTCAACACCATGTTTAAGTGCGTAGTTTTGATTTTTCCATTTATTCTTAGCACCTTTTTTGGTAGGTAAAGCTAAATGGTCTATAACATCCCACAAAACAGCAACACTTTTAGATGAATGTTTACGTAAAATACGTCCGATACTTTGAATCGTTGTAATCTTTGATTTAGTCGGATGTGCGAATATAGCGTGATGTAATTTCTTAATACTTACACCAGTCGATAAAATACCATAACTAGCCACGACTATCACACCATCTTCACTATTGGCTATACGCTTCATTTCATCACGATCATTTTGATGTGTGTCACCATCTGCGTATATAACCTTATCCTTACCGTAGTATCTTTGTATTCGTTTATACAAATCTTTACCATGCGCTTTATGTTTGAATAAGACTAGAACATTTTCTTTCCTATTACCCAATTTAGTAGCCAATTTAGCTACCCAATTGTTACGCTTGGTGTGTTCCTTTATAAACTTGATTTCTTTTTGATAATCTGATTTAGAAGCGACAAAATCTTTGCATTCCTCTAATGGATATCTGATAAATATACTCTTAATTTTTAATTTAGATATTTTACCTTGATCCATCATTTTACGTGTGGTAGTCGGTTTATATGGATGACCAAAAGAACCGATGTATTGAAGCATATTAGCTTTACCATCACGTAAAGTACCAGTAAGACCTTGTTTGTATTTGGTATGGCGCATCGTCTTGATAATCGAGTCAAGTGATTTACCAGTAGAATCATGACATTCATCATTAATCAACATACCAAATTGCTCTAGCCACCATTTAGGCTGTTTTATCGCACTTTGCCACGTACTGATATAAATTTTAGCTCTATCGTTAACTTTTGATTTACCGCTAGATATTTTATGAATATCTTCATCGTCGAATAATCTGTAATTAACTAATTCATCGGTAAACTGATTGACTAGTAATACAGTCGGTACAACGATAAGTACTTTAGAATCTTCTAATTCGAAATGACGTTTGGCTGACAGCGCCGCGATTAGAGATTTACCACCAGACGTTGGCATTTCTGTTATACAGCGTTGTTGATTAAAGAAATTAAATATACATTTCTTTTGTTCTTCATATGGTGTTATTCTTTTATCACCATCATAAATATCAAATTTACTGATCCATTTCTCAAATTCATCCCAAGACCAATGTGGTTTTGGTTCTAGTTGTTCGTCTATCTCTATGGTGTAATCTAGGTTTTTAGCAAACTTCTTTGCTAGTCCTACCAATCCTTGGGGTAGATTTCCTAGATAGTCCATCGGTCTAATGTAACCATCCCATAGACCCATTTTATATTTTTTGTTAAACTTGTAGCCTTCTATACGAAACGAAAAGTAATCACGCATTTCTGATATGATATGCTGTTCCGCTTCTACTTTGGCGTACGAATAGTCAACAAATTTTATTTTAATATCCAAAATAAATACCTTGACGTTCAATTTACATTACTGTATTATTTAGTATACTATTAAATTAAAAACTAAAAACATGAGGTTATTATGAGTTTACCAAGCAGAATGCACTTCATTAAAAATGGTGAAGTAGTACATCAAATTTTTGTAAATTGTGGTTGGTTTTTTGATAAAGCTAACCTAGTCGATTATATTTTAGACGCGATAAACGATAAATCTCGCGTAGAACAGGTTGATCCAAAAGAAGTACTAAAAGATGTTGATTATACTCACATCGTATTGTATAATCATGTGATACGTAAAGATATGTTGCAGAAACATTTGTTTGGTGATTTAACCACCGAACAATTTTTAGAAACAGTAATTGAGGAAAAATAATGAAATTTTTTAAGTATCCAAGTTTAGAAAACCATTATCGTAATAAATATATTCAAAAGATCCGTTTTACTGATGCAGTAGATAAGGAATGGGTAGCGACCGAGAAATTACACGGAGCTAATTACTCTATTTATTGGGATAGTCGTAGTGGTGAAATCCGTTCGGCAAAACGTACAGGGTTTATTGGTGAAGAAAAATTCTTTAATCACGAACAGGCGGATCGCGTAGTATACCCAAAAATTAAAGAATGTCAATACGAAAATGGTTATTTGATTTTCTATGGTGAATTATGTGGTGGTAATATTCAGAAAGGTGTTGACTATTCAGAAGAACAACGTTTTGTTTGTTTTGATATTGCCGTTGTTCGTGATGATGAACCAGACAAATTAACGTTTTTCTCATACGACGAATTAACTACATTGTGTGATGCATTGGGTATTGAACGTGCGCCAGAAATCGCACGTGGTAGTTTCAAAGATATTCTACAATTAGACAATATTTTTAATTCTAAATATGGCGTTTTTATCGCAGAAGGTTTTGTGATGAAACCCGTTGTTACTCATTGGTTGCCTAATGGTAGTCGTATGGCTATCAAATCAAAGAATTCTAAGTTCTCTGAAAAGGCTAAATCGGATAAAAAACCAAAGAAACCGCGTGAATTATCAGAAAATGAAACATACTACATCGATGGTGTTGTAGACTACCTTACAGAAAATCGACTAAATAATGTTATAAGTAAAAAAGGTGAAGTTGATAAATCAATGTTTTTCCTATTGATGGGCGAACTCATTCAAGACGCTATTGAGGACTTTGATAAAGACAACGAATCCAATTTTAAAGATTTAGATAAACCAGAACGTAAATTTATCACGAAAAGCCTACAAGAAACGGCGCGTGATATTGTTAAACGTGTAATTTAAAAAGGTGGAATATGTTTCCTACAAAAGAGATTGAAAACAAAGTATTAGAATTTTCGGAAACCGAGGATAAAGCAGGGTTAGACGAATACGCTAAAAGTTTTGATATTAAACTGGATCGTCGTAAAAGTTTTGATAACATGGTAGAGCAATTCGCTAAACATGTTAAAGATTTACCTAACGAAGAAGATTCTAGCGATAAGGACGAAAGTAATGAATCCGAAAAAACTGAAAACGGAAATGATAAAGAAATCTTGGATAAAGAAGTATCTACCCAAGATGAATCAGAAGAACAATCAGAAGAACAATCAGACGGAGAATCTTCTGAAAATTTGGATTCCGACGACAAACCAGAAGAACAACCAGACGACAAACCAGAAGTAGATGAATCAAAAATCGAATTAGAAGATTTTCGTCCTACATTCAATTTAACTTTCACCGATAAACGCTATGGTGGTGAATACGCTAATGTAGGTTATTGGGTAATCGACGAAATTCAGAATAATCGAGTAATCGAACGCGAATGGAGCGCAGAAGCGATTGAGGATTGTAAACATTCTAAAGATGTAGCGACAATCTTATACTACATCCGAAAAGATGGAAAGTGCTTAGTCCGCGAAAGTCGTAATAGCCGATTCTACAAATTCACCGAATCAAAGGTTAAAGTAGCTGGATGATAATTACTGGTGTGGGTTCAAGAAATTTACCTACACGTGTAGAAAAAATAATCGTCGAATATGGTAGCCTGTACGCGAAAGAACATGATTTGCGTACAGGTGATGCCGTAGGTTCAGATCATGCGTTTACAATGGCTTGGAAAAATAGTCGTAGTAAACGCATTTTTGTATCTGAAATTAATAGAGTAAGAGACGAGTACCACGTACTAGGTAATGAGTTTCAATTTGAAAAAGCTAAATTATTAGTAGAATCCCTCAGACCGCATGTAAAGCGTTTAGATGAATACGCTAGACGGTTACACTACCGTAACGCATTTCAGGTCTTAGGATTGAATTTAGATACGCCTAGTGATGTTTTAGTGTGTTATGCTGAACCGAAAAACAGCATTCATGTAAAAGGCGGTACTAATACGGCTGTTCAAATAGCAAAAATGTATAATATTCCTGTTTATAATTTATACTATGAAGAAGATATTAAAAAATTTATTAAAATGAGGATATTTGGTTTATGTTTTTAGATAGGCTACGAGGAAATAAAAAAGAATTTATAGAATGTAAGGTGTCTAAATTCTGGAAACGTATTTTGTATGGTGTGTATACAGTTAAATTGTCAGGAAATGAAAGGGAACGACTTACTATCAGTAGTATTATACATGATAAATCATCGTACGATTCTGTTATGTGTTTTTTAAAAACCCATACCAACGTTTATTTAATTTGTAAAGATAAACCTCATACAAACGACGAGTATTTTGATAGAATATTCGATCTCGACGAATTTAAAATTAATTTCACAAAAAATAAGTATTACAATATACACTCACCGAGTGAAAGAAAAGATAGTGGTCGATATCAAAACGATATGTTTATTTTCTATAAAGTAGACAAACCAAATAATAGAGTATTAGACTCTTGTGGCATAAACAGACTATTACACATACAATAAAGGCTACCGTTTGGTAGCCTTTTTACTTACAGAATAACTCGCTTAGAACGTGCTAATTCACATGAACCAGCCAAGTTAACCCAATCTTCACCATCAATTACTTCACCTTTATCATTATCACTAGTATTAGAATACGGACTCGCACATAAACCATAACGAGTAGTAGAAACTAATACAGGTTGTAAAGACTTAGGATCAGTACCAGTAGCAAATGAATTCATACCCGTACCATCATAATTATACGGAGAAAAATACAATGGTGCAACCATATTTGTTGTTTCAGAACCATCATCATCGATTGAGATTTGTTCATCTTTAGCGCCGATAGTGTAATAATCACCTAAAGCGTATCTATCGATAATCAATTCAATACCACTAGATTCAATGTAATAGCGTGTACGACCGTTATCATCTTTCTTAGACTTAACACCATTAAGTGTTTGTAAACGACCTACTACACTAGAACTAGCAATTACAAATGTCGGTTTGTAAGTAGTTTGTCGTGTGATAATAGCGCCTTCGGTCGAAATATCACTTAATAATTCATTAGCAGACGAGAATCTATCTGTATTACCAGAAATATCAATGGTATCTGATTTCTTGGCGATAAGATTAATCTTGTTGATAATATCAAGGTTAATTTCTTCTGCTACCGCAATAGCAATCAAATTTCTAATGATCTGATCACTATCAAGATCCTTTTGCATTTCTTTAAGTAATTCTAATGTGTGTTGCAAACGGAACTTGCGTGTTCTTACTTCACAATTCCAACGATCAAAAATAAATCCAACATCTTGAATATCTTTGTTAGGATCATCGTAATCTGTACGACTAGCACCATCAGTAACAATTCTTAGTTGATTGTTATAAATACCGTCCATGATAAGCGCTCTAGCTTGTTCATCGTCGGTTACCGCTGTTCCTTGATACCCATCTACTAAAACTTCGATAGGACGATTAATTAATCTGAATCGTTGACCACTATTATAAGTTGTTCCTTCGTCGTAAGCGTCTAATGACTGAACATCAGTGTAAGTTAAAACACCGCCGAAAGAAACACCATCGATTACTTCAAATTCATTACCATTTTCTGTATTATAAAAATACCTAGCGCCATATACGGTCGCAGTAGGTTTAGTTGTTTGCTGAATAGAAACCATCGATTCGTGAACTGTGTTGATAGCTCTTTTATGAATAGCTAACAATTCTGGACGAGCAGTTTCGATACTAGCATTTTCACTCAAAATTTTATCTATAAAATATTGCATAGTATTACCTTTTATTGTTCTATATGTTTATTTATAATTCATTTGTCAGGCAATAAAAAAGGCTACCAAACGGTAGCCTTTCTTCAAGTGTAATTTGTCTTATAGACCTTTAACCGCTACACGACGGAAATATGAGTTACGTCCAAGACCTTGTAAAATCGAACCGTCTGAAATCTTCTGCATTGGTTTAGCAGGATCAGATAATGGATTTACTGACAACGCATAGCGTGTCTTGAAGCCCATTACAGGTTGCATGTTTTTACTGTCAGAACCACGTAAAGGTGTTAATGGTACGTATGGAGAGTAATAGATACCAGCATCCATTTCGTCGCCACCTTTATAACCTACTGTAAAGTAGTCGTGTGTTGCGTACGCATCGATGTATACACGATAACGGTTGTTCAAGATACCAGCGAATACCGCTTGGTTAGTATCTGTATTCATTGAACCGTCTTGCATACCAAACGCTGAACTTGATACCATTGCGTCTGTTTGACTAAACGCTGATACTACGTTGCGTGATGCGATGATAAAGTTACCATTACCGCGACCAGTCTGACGACCGATTTCGTTAGCTTCTTTATCTACTTGAGCTAATAGCATTTTGTATGCTTCGCCAGCCCAACGAGCGCCTTTAACGTCTGTGCTATCGCTTAGATTGAACACACCAGCGGTTGCGCCAGTAGTATTAGTCCAACCAGTTTTTCCGGGTTGTGCTTGAGCGTTAATTGAGTTAACAACTTCACGGTTAATCTCTAGCAATACTTCGGTTGATAGCATATTTGACAATTGAACGTCTGCGTCCATACCGTGTACAGCGCGTAAATCTTGAGCCAACTCGATTGAGTATTGAGCTTTCAATTGACGTGATTTAGCTTCTACGGTTTGTTTGTCGATACGGAATGACATTTCATTCCAAGGGTTACCAGTTGAACCGTTGAAACCTTCTTGTAATTCAGCAACGCTTGTAGCCATACCTTCTGCGATAGGAACAACTTTTTCGTTACCAGCGGTAAATAAATCCTCAACAGGTACAGCAGTTGTAGAACCGTCTACGTCTTGTACGAATTGGAAATATTGTTTACCAGACTGTGGTACTTCTTCCGCAGTACCGAATTCACGTTGTACTACATCATAATCGACGAATACAATATCACCTACTGTGTATGTACCGCTTGAATTGTATTCCTCAAAAGTATTTGATGGATCAGCACCAGCACCACTGTACATTGTGTCAGGAGCGTGCATTGGATGAAACGCTTCACGTGCGCCACCAGCCAATGGATCTTTACCGTACATTGAACGGAATGTGAATACCGAACCAGTTGATTGATCTAGTGGTTGAACACCAGCTACGTCGAAAGCCATCATTTTAGGAATAGCGCGACGAACCATACCCATTACAGCGGGACCAATATTAGTTACAGCACCCGATGTTTGACCTTTAGCGATATTGTCTGCGTCATATCCGTGATCACCACCGACAACAGCTTCGTCTAATTGATCTTCTTGACGTTCTTTGATGTAATCCGAGAAACTTTCAACCAAACCTTCATCTTTATAAACCGAATCGGTCATGGTGTCTTTTTGTTGATTCTCAAGTACTTGAGCTACGATTTCGCTACGCGAACGTCCAACAATTTCACCAGCTTCTTTCGCTTCAATAAGACCTTTCCACTTATCGGCTAATTGTCTTTTGCTTTGTTGTTTATTCATCTAATAATACCTTTTTATTATCTATTCTATAATATTATTTATATTCAAAAAATTAAGGGTTGTTTAAATTACGTAACTAACGTTATGGTTAGTAGCTTTGGTATTGTTATTACCGTAATTCAAACCTTCGTCCATTTGTTTGTCGTCTTTGTCATCTTTCTTATCTTTTTTATCTTTTTTATCATCTTCATCGTCAGAATCTTTGTCGTTACTTTCAACGAATGACACTAAGCTAGATAATTTAGAATCAAAGCTTTCATTAAATGGTACACTTTCCGATAATTCAGCAACACGTTCACGTTGTGATTCGGTCAAGTCTTTAGTTTTTTCGCTAATAGCGATTTTGCGATTTAATGTTTCAATTTCAGCATCTTTAGATTTATTTTCTTTTAAAAGACCATCTAAAGTAACTGATAATTCCGCTGTTTCTTCTTCAAGTTCAGCTACAACATCAACTTTATCATCTGGAACTGTGATATTATGTTCTACGAATAATTCTTTTAAGTTTTCCATTAAAGAATCAAACAATTGAACTTTAATACCATTTTCAACAGCTAACTGATTTTCTTTCATATATTCATCAGCGTTATAATCTAAATAGTCATTAAGTTGTGAACTCATTGACTCTTTAAGTTCTTTAGCTTGCTGTTCTGTATATTCATCAGCTTTTTCGATGATTTCGTTAATTTTACTTTCTGCTAATTCAACGGCACGTTTATTAACGCTAGATTCGAATACAGTAGAAAATTGAGTTTTAACATCTTCTGAAAGATCGAAACCTTCAAACAAATCGCCTAATTCAACAGCGCCTTGTTTTTTACTTTCGTCTAGAAGCATTTGTCTAATCTTATTCATATTTGAATTACCTTTTTTCCAATCTCTATATTGTTATTTATATTCATTTTTTTAAGGCTTCCATAATAGCCAAGAAACTGTTATCATCTTTATTATCAGAAGATTCTTTAATAAATTCTTTATTAGTTTCTTTAACATGACTATTAGATTCTTGAACGGCTCTACCGTATGCTTCTGGCGCGGATGGTCCCCAAACAACATCAACACCAACAGTCAATTTATAACCTTCTTTAACGTATTTAGTACCGTTTCTTTCTTCTAAAACGCCTAATCCCCTAGATGAAACTCCGGGAATCCAACCAGCACGTAATAATGCCGCTGTTTTGTCACCCGCACCACCATCGCCCTCGATGACTCTTGCACGACCCATAACGTTATTGCCTTCCCACCACAATTTTTCAATAATAATTGCGGCATGGCTTGGATCAACATATGGTCTTTTTGGGTGATTAAGTTCACCTAAAGACTGTTTACTTGATACCTGTTCATTAACGTAAGAATCAACAGCTTCTTCAAGAACATTTTTTGGGTAAATACGCCCATTTCTATTCTTGACTTCGGCTTGCAAAAATATACCCTCGATATATAATGCACCTTTACCATTATCTTTAGCTTCAACTAAAGTTTTTGATGGTGCATTAGATTCATTAAGGTGTGGGTTTGACCATGTTTCTACTAATAATTCCATAGTAAACCTTATTCCTATTTCTTATACTTTTTATTTATTGTTATAATTTTAACTAATACCCATCGCTTTACGCTTGCGTTTAGCTATTTTTGCTTTACGTGCGGCTTTACGTTGTCCAGAAGGATTTTTCTTCTTAGTACGTGCGGCTTTACGTGCTATTTGTCTACGTTTTGATTTAGATAAACCAGTAGTTTGTGTAGCGCGTCTTTTGCGAGTTTTTCTATCTTTACGTTTTGTAATTTCACCTTTAGATGAAACAGTACGTTCGATAGCTTCCGCGACTTCCTCGATGTGACCATCGTTAGCTAACAATTCAGCTAATTCCTCGGCTACTTTTCTATCTTTAGGTTGTTTACTTTTAGCCAAAGAAACCATGATATCTACCATGTCGTCAGACGACATATTAGCTTTTTTCATAGACATGAATTGATCTTTAGCTTTTTGAGCGTAATTGGCTTCGTTAATTTCACTCAACTCGGATTCAGTAAGCGTTAAATCATTAAATAGATTTTCCGAAAGCTTTTTAACCACACTAGATGTGTCTTTACCAGCGGTAGTAGGCTGTTTAACGTTATTGTCAGTACCTTTACCTTGTGGTTCGGGAGCTTTACTAGTCGCTTTACGAGCTTTTTTATTTTCTTCGGTATCTTTGCCCGCAATAGTAGGTTGTTTATAATTATTATTAGTACCTTTACCTTGCGGGGCTTTAACTTTACTAGTCGCTTTACGAGCTTTTTTATTTTCTTCGGTATCTTTACCAGCTATTGTTTTTTGTTTCATAATCGTTCCAGTTACCAACGTTGTTCTTCTTCGTCAGATTTGAATATAGGATCTTTTTGTTCTTCTAAAATTTTCTTTTTCTCTTGACTTATCTGTTCGTCGCTCATTTTCCAAACATTTTTCATAACCCATTCGTTACTGAAATATTTATCGACGCTTTCACGCATTGCATCAGTCGCCCTAGCTCTACGTTCGATAATGTCAATTTCTTTTGATTCTTCGAAGAACGAATCTTTATTAAAATCGAATCTTATTCTATTTTTATTTTTATCCCATTCTTCTTTAGTGATCGTCTTTTTAAGAACAAGATTTGTACCTAAAGGATCACCAAAAATAGTAGAAAATCGTGTTTGAAGTCTGTCAACGAATTTAGCGAATTTTAGTTCATCGCGTGTGATTTGTTGACCACCATCAAATACTACGCCAGCCGATTCTCTTGGCATTCTACTTAATGGAACACGTAGAGATTGATAAACTTTTTGATTCAAGAATGTAATATCTTCGATATCACCTAACGACTGTCCACTTGGTAATGTACTTACTTCGGTGGCGGTCTTACCATTTCTACGTTGTAAGTAATAATCTTCCAACATAGTCATGTTATTACTTTTAGTTTTTATAGTACCGTTGCTTGAATCGTATACAAGACGACTTTTCATATCGTTCATTACTTGTCGTACTTGTTGATTAGCACGTTTATCTGGTAAATTACCTGTATCTACATAAAATACTCTACGTTCAGGAGCGCGAGCTATACGATAAATTACTAAACTATCTTCCAACATTTTTAGTTGGTTAACAGGTTTTATCGCTCTATGTAAATAACCGATAATTGTTTTACCATCTACATCAGTTAAACCACTGTGAGAATAAACAATTGCTTCTTTTGGTATTTCAATTCTACCGCTTGATGAAATATAACTAGCCCAACGCATATCCAACGCGTTACTATTGTTATATACAAAGAATTCTCTATAACCAGTAACAACATCTACGTTATGAATAGACTTTTTATTAATTTCTCTGACAAATTCTAATTTCGTCGGATCAATTAATCGTAATTCTTTAATGCCTTTGTTTTTATTTTCATGTAAGATTTTTTCAAAATAGATTCTACTATCAACGTACCAACGTTTGAATAAGTTAGAACCTTCTTTATAAAACTCATACAAATCAAGAATATTAGCGAATTCGTCTCTAATAGCTTGTTTAATACTTTCAGAAAAATCGGTATCTTCTAAATCTAATGCAATAGTTTCTTGACCAGATTCATGAACAATTGCGTCATCTACAACTTCTTGAATAGCGTCATCAGCTTCGTGATTTGAAGCGACTGTTCTATACTGTTTAATAAGCTGTTTTGTATTTTCAATTCTTGGTGTAAACGCGTAGTTAATCGAATTATATCCACCAACACCATCATATTTTTGATATTCCGTTGCACCATCCGAGTTCATCGGTTCAGACATAGCCGTACTATCATTTTCAGATTCGTCGGCAACACCTTTCTTAGTCCAGAATTGTAAAAATGGTGGTACTAAATTTGATAAATCCATAATATTCCTTATATTCGATTGAAGCCCCATTTAAGGGGCTTCCTACTATTATTTATTGCCACCAATCGTACGACATTTGCGCTTCAAATGTTTGAATTTCATCATTTGTATCCCAATCTAAGGCGATTTCGCCAACGTTAGTTGGGAATAAACCATAAATTGTGTAAGAGCGCGTTACTTGTCCACGACGATTGTATTGGCGTACAACAGCTTCTTTTTTATAAGTTTCTGGTGTTTCGCCTGTGATGTTGTTGTCTAAACCATGTACTTGATTATGCCAATCAATAAATTGTTGACGTGTATCGTGTTGGTCGTCGTTATAGACTGTTATAGACCACTGATCAAAGGTTCTATCACCACCTAGTTTGATTTTCCTATTCTGGTATGATACGATGACCTCACCAGTAGTTGAAGCGGGCATAGATGCCGCACGACACTTAAATTCGAAATTTCGACCTAAGTATGGGATTTCAACTTTGAATAGGTTTGGTCGGGCGAAATCACCCGACTCAAATGCGTTTGTTACGTTTGATAAATCCATCGATTATACCTTATTCCTGTCCAATAATTTCGTCAAAATTAACACCTGTATCGGTAGCCACGAAATTAAGAGTAATGAAGTTAATAGAACGTGGTGGTTTGATGTAAATCGTACCAACAAATTCGTTTCTATCTACTACATCTGGTGTATTATTAGATGTATCGGAAATAACTCTAAAGTCAATTACACCATTACGGTTTTTGATATTAGATAAGTATCCAGATACTTCACTCTTAAATGAATTACGTGTGAATTCATCGTTAATTTCGAATAATTTGTATTTCGAGCTTTCCCCAATAGATTTTTTCAGTAAGTTGAATAATCTACGTACGTTGATGCGATCGAATGGTGTAGGGTTTTGTGAACCTGTTTTATCACCATAAAGAACAACACCAGAACCATCATCGTATGTAAATACAGGGTTAATAGAAACTTGATACATACGGTCGCGATGTGGTTTCTTAGGCTCTATTGCTAGTTTCCTAACGTCTGATATACGTCCACGATTTAAACCAGCAGGAGAAGCCCACGGAGCTTCTACACGGTCTGTGTAGACACATAATCCCGCGATATCAGCAGATAAAGGCATCCAACGATATACATCATTGTACTTGTCGTACTGCATCTTGTAATTACCGTCAATAGCGATATAACTAGAATCGTAACTCATGTTATCGTCTACTGGTTGACCTTGACTGTCCACACCTTTACGCCATGCGACTAGGTTATCTACGGCGGTATTTAATGGTAGACCTACAATCAATTCTCTTGGTGGAGAAATAAGTGCTAACGAATCAAAACGTTGTTCCGAAATACCCGCAACATATTTTTGTACGGTTGATGCGATATCAACACTTTCACCAGCGGATGTACCACCGATTAATAAGTTTACGTATACTGTGTCTGGATCAGAAAATAAATCCCATCCTTGTTGCCATTCACTAGCTGATACATCAGTACCACTATTACCACCACGTAGTCGTAAAATACCACTGAAACCATCAGGGAAATTCAACGCGCTACCATTCACGAATTGACTTCTACCGTTATCTAAGTAATCTGTTACGTAGATATTTGTTCCGTAAACGTCACGATCATCTTCTTGTGTAGAAATGATGAACGCTTCGCGTATTACTTCGCCTTGACGTACCATAATCGCATATTGGTTTGAATTAATCGGACCAAAGCTGAAATTAGATCTAAAATCTACTGTACGTGTATTACCAGTTGGGTATTCTTCTAATTCAACGATACCATCATTGGCTTGCCAATCAGCGTATGAAGCGATTTCAATACTCATTTGGTTACCAAAAGTACCCGCGTATTTAGCGCTTAAATTAGGGATACCGATTGCTTTACATTGTTCTGAAAATGTTCCGTTAATTTTATCTAACGCATCTTCATCATTTAACGTTAATAGACCGCTATCAGTTACAATACCTAATGTGGTAATACTCGCACCTGTACCGATGTTAGAATCAACGTCAACAGTCCAATCCGCGCTTAAATCTGGATATTCACCATTCTCTTTAGCGGTTGCGATGATAGAAGCGTTTGGAATGTATACAGACTGAATTTTACCGTCTGTGTCAACTTCTGTTACTTTACCATTTTCTTCGACTACCGCACCATCACGACGAACTGTAACAGTATCACCGACCGCATAAGCGTCACCAGCGGTAGCGATTGTGTATGAAATAGTTTCGTAAATAGCGGTTGCGTTTTTAGCGGTATCTTCATTTAAAATACGTACAACGCGTAAATCGCTACCATATTTCAAGAAGTTGATACCACTTAATACTGATTCATAAGTTGAATTGTCAGGTTGACCAAAACGGCTTACTAAGTCGGCTTCTTGGGTAACTTGTTCAGTACGATATGCTGAACCCCAATTAAATTTACCAACCATTGCCGCACGACCAGTTGAAGCCCTAACAATGCTACTTGTGATAGTAGTTTCTCTTGTATTAATTCCCGGACTTAATTGTGCCATAATTGTTATTATCCTATTTTACTATCAATTATATTTATTATTTAGTGTTAAAAAATTAGTTATATAATTCCATACCATTCAATATCATCTTCTTCGTAATCATTTTCATAATCATCAACACCATTAGCAACAGCTACAAAGAATGTAGAACCAGTAATTTCATCCACTGTGTCTTTAAATATTTTTTCTGCTAAATGTTTGTCATCCATTTCCGCATAATATTTAAAACGTTCTTGAGAAGATAGATAAGCGAATGCAACTAAAGACATAACACAATCGTCGTGTTTATCTTCTCTAGCTTCCCAACTAACACCTTTTTGGATAAAGTCTTTTAATTCGTCGATATGATCTTTATGGTTTAATTTTAAAACACCTTCTTCGATTAAATCTTTTAATGTACTACATCCGATAGCTTTAGTTTTTCTAGTTTGTTTAAATCCTAGATCTGTATCATTATCACAAATAACATTTTCATATTCTAAGTGCATAAATAAATTTTCTGCTACCGAAATTCCTGTACTATTTAATTCAATATAAACCCAAGCGTTGTTATACATCATGCAATATTTCATCACTATATTAGGTAATAATAAATGTGATAAAGTATTTGATCTATAAACAGCAACTTGTTCGTATGGAAATTCTGTTACATCAATTATATTAAGTACGTGATAATCTTGACCACGACCTTCTGACGTATCCAACGATGCTAAATATCGCCTACCATCTTCTGGTTCTTTAAATTGATAAAAACCGTCTTTGTCTAGTACGTCTTGATGTTTCAAACGAGATAGAATGTACCCATCGATAAGCGTATTAGAAGCACCTTGAAATGAACATTCGTGTTCTTGGGCGAATATAGTTTTAGAACTATCGGCGATCGCATTTTCTTTAAATTCCTCACCGTCATCAAAAACATCGTTAGAGTTATATAAACGTTCTTTTACACTATGCCAACGAGCTTCATACGTTTTAAAACTACCTTTACCATCCCTAGATGATGTATATAAATGGTAGAAATGATTCATACCATTTGGTGTACTAGTCATGACAATTTTAGATTCACGACCAGACGAGATTACGGGTAAAATTGCTTTCCAAATTTCTTCCCAATTATCAATGAACGCGGCTTCGTCGATATACAACATAGCGAACGATTCACCACGTACAGAATCAGGTTTACTTGAGAACGCGCTAATCTTACAACCGTTTTCTAATTCAATGTTACCTTTGTTCCATTCGACAATACCCGATTGTAAAAAATCGGGTAAATATTCCAACGCACGTTTAGTACGATCCAAAACTTCGGTTGACATACTCGCTTTATGTGCGATAATACCTACGTTTTTAGATTCATTAAATGTGATATAATGGGCTAGCATTATAGCTATCGCAGTTGACTTACCTAACTGACGTGATAGGTTATGTAAAGTCATACGATTATCGTTACATATTCTAAGGATTTCTTTCTGGTACGGTCTTAACTGTACACGGATTTTACCCCAATCGATGTGTTCGATGACGCAATAATTTTCTGCAAAATAAACAATATCATCGCGACAATGTTCCCATTCATCTATCATTTCTTGCGTCCAATTCGTAATTATATTGGCGCGTTTTAAATTAGGTAGACCACGATAACGCGTTCTTTTATTTGTTTTATTTTTGAACGTTCGGAAATTACTAGAATCTCTCGATTGAAGATCGACTTTTTCAATAGGAAAATTCTTAACATAGTCTTGATAAGTTTCTGGATAATATTCGTCATCCCATTTAGACTTATACCACCATACACCGTCAATCTTCTTTCGGGTTAACTTCCTTTTCTTGTCTTTTAACATCAGTATTACTACCTCTTTGACTCATTAATTGCGCTGGCGTACCAGTGAATACAACGGTTTCGCCGTTTATAGTAGTACTATTCTCACCGCTTTTATTTGTAGAGCCATTATCATTTTTTATTTTTTTGTATTTACTATGTATATCAAGTCTATCAGATTGTAAGTCAGACATTTGTTTTAGTAATTGCTGAAATACTTCTACTTGTCTAGGAGCGTCACTATTACGAGCATTTTCTAAAGCATTTTTTAACATTTCGAAACCCATTTGTTCTACTTTGTTTAAATTAGTTCTAGATAATTCGTAATCTTGGTTTAACTCACTATCTTGACTTTCATGATCTGATTGTATTTCCATTAGTTTAAATGGTTCTAACGGTTCGTTTTCTATACTGTATTCAGCTAATTCCGTTAACATTTTAGACTGATCAATATTAAATTCACTCATTGTTTATACACTCGCCACCTTGACCACGAATAGTACTATCCGTTGGTATTTCTTCGTTTTCACTCATAGATTTTTTGGATGCGGAATTTTGATCGTCGCACGATTCTATATCATACGATTCGAAATTACCTTTATCAGATTCATTGACCGTATTACCATAAAAATCTAAATATACACGCTTAATAACACCATCAAAATCAATCTCTGGTGGATAAATATAACCTTTAAGTATAAAAATAATAGACCATTCAATTCTACGTTGTTCTTCTGGTGCACCCATAATATCTTCTTGTGGTATTACGGATGATAAAGTTATATCTACGTTTCTATCTACAACGCTATCACCAACATGCTCTTTTATCTTTGCTGTGTATGTCGGATCAAAGAATGGAATTATTTGTTCTACTATCTGAAAAGCGTCTGATTCGTGTCGTGTCCATATACTTAATGTATATGTAATATTCCACGGAACAGGGTTATAAAAACCTTTATATTTACCGTCAGAATTGTATTTAGCGTTTCTTACTACGTTATTACCTCTGCGTTGGCTGTCATAAGCCATATCAGTAATTTCTAGGCTCATACGCGGTAAAATAGTACGGATATTAGCTTGTCCGTTTGTATTAGCTTGTTCTAATCTAGATTGTAATTTTCTAGCGTAATTTTCTTTACTAGCATATGTAATGGGAACGTCGATATAACGATTCCCATCTTGCCTTTCTCTTAACACTTGAATATCAGAAAATAAAACACCCATCAATTGGGTATAATTTCTGATACATTTATAATAAAACTTCTTACCAAGCATAATTAATCCTCTGAAAATGGCGAATGTTTACCATTAATTGATTCGAAATCATCAATGTAATCTGAATCATTTTTTAATTGTTCTCTTTCTTCGCCATTAGTTGTATCGTTTTGACCATCTATATTATTTATCAACTCGACACTACTTAATTCAAATTGAGATACATCGAATGGTGTACCATCCTCAACGGTTTGTATATCCATTTGCTCACCGCTATAAGTGAATTTCTGTGCTACAACACTTCTCATAGGGTTTTTACCTAATGGGAAAAATGGTGTATCAGGTTCTACCCAATTAATCTCAAATAAATCTTTACCTAATTTAAAGAAAATTAAGTCACCTTCTCTTGGTTCATCCATACCAGTTTGTATAGCGAACGTTTTCGGATTAATAGTAAAAGTCAATTCGTCATTAACTTGGTATCCGAATTTATCAAAGAAGTCTTGTTGACCTTGATAGCCTTCAAAGTTTTCGACATACATGGATATTTTTTTAGCTTCTTTAAATGAACTATTCGGAGCTTCACCAAAGAAATTATCAAAATCAACTATCTCTCTTTTTAAATAGAAACATTCAACTCCACACCAATTGATTGATTGTGCTACTAACGTGTCATGTAATTGTTGTTGATTTACATGATCGAAATTACTAGCGTAAGGATTAGTTACGCTAGATTCTCTTGTTTTGTTAAATCCCAATCCACTTTCTAATTGGGCGAATAAATTATTATCCATATTACCCCATCATGATAGGTGAAGGTGCTTGCAATTCGTATAATTCTTCTTTCATTTTATCTAATTCGTCTTTCGATTCTTGCATCATAGTCCTACCGTCGATTTGAATACCTCCGGGAAGGTTCATGCCTTGGTTTTTAGATAAAACAACACCATTAATATATTTAACTAATTGGGTAGAATAATCTTTAACCCAACGGTTGTTATATACATTTCTCTGGTCTAAGTCTGTATTTTCACTAACGCCAATACTTTGTAATTGATTATTTGGGTTATTCCAAACATCATTACTAGATGCTAAGGAATCGGTTACGCCAATATTAGCGTTACCCACTGATAATTCAGCATCACTTCTATCTACGTATGTCGCGATATATACTTCTAACATTAACGCTTCGCCTTTACCCAATCCATCAGGAACATTGAATAATTTACTACCATTATCAAAATCCCAAATAGGAATAGGCGTTAATAAGTCTTGCATTAATTTTGTATACGACATTAACATACTGTATGTAGATAAATCGCCAGCACCAGATAAAGGACTGTAATAATGAACACCACCAGTGTTAGCACCAGTGGTTAATCCATTAAGAAAGTCTGTAACCCATGCGTAAGTAGTATTACCATCCATAGTCCAATTAGATGCTGAATCAGAACGTAAAACGTTGGTTACCGCAAATACTGGATAATTGGATAAATCAAACGTATATTGACGACTATCATCATTAGAACCGCTAATCGTTATAAACGATTTTCTAACACCGTCATAATGATATTGACCGTATAATTCAATTGCTTGTTCAATAGAGTGATATATTTGATCTTGCGTCACTTCAACAGGGATAATAGGCGCACCCAAACGACTTAGTATTAAATCTTTTAATTGTTGTGGGTTATTGCATGTATTACTTATCATATATCACCTTACATTGGAGAAATAAACAACGAATAATCTTCGATAGTTACGTTACCAGTAGTATTACTTAATGTTACACGTAATCCAATTTCATCTTGATCTTCTAGTAAAATAGGTTCAGCCATATCTAAATAACCACGACCGTCATTGTACAAACGTGCGTAAGCGTTAATACCCGTTGGTAATCCGTTTTTGTAAACTTGGAATTCAGCCCATTGGTTATTCAAATTAGTATTTTTTAACAACACACTCGCATGTACTACATAAGCACCGCCAGTAGTGGCGATAATCGCTGTTTCTTCTTCCGCGCCGATGGTAACGTTTCTATTAACACTCATTTCAACGGTATCATCGATTACCATAGGAACGAATACACCCGCTTGATTGATAGCGGTTTGGCTGTTATTAACACTTAATCGAATACCGCCATATGAAAGCATACGTTCGATTTCAGTTTCTAATACTTTAGTACGTAATTCTAAACCAGTTTCCGAACCTAGTTCATCACTACCTACCTGTTGTTTTAGTTTAGTGATATCAGTTTGATTATCTTCGATAGCCGATTCATTACTATTAACACTTGTAGATATTGATTCTATACGCGATTTAATACCAGTAGCGGCGTTAGCTAATTCTACATTACCGTTAATATCGTAATCGGTATAATTACCAATTTCAGTTTTGATGTAATAAATATCCTCAAAACCAGAACGGTCGGTAACATCCTCTGTAACTCTAGTACCTAAACTATCTTGTACAGAAAATAAATCAGAACTTAAACTATTAATCGTACCAGTTTGACCAGAAACTTGACTACTTAAAGTATCGTAGTTTTGTTGGATAGTATCTAAACTAGAATTAATAAAACTGATATTTTCATCATTATCCGATGTATAATTTTGTAAATTACCAACATCGGTAGATAAATCGTTTACCGCAGTAATTAATTGTGTATAATCACCGATACCGTCAAATAGATCACGTAGAGAATTAACTTCTACAATAGTTTCATTCAATTTAACAGTAATAGAATTGATATTAGTGTCATTTTGTTTAATATCGTTGTATAATTGCCATTGTACGCGGTTTAATCTACCGCTATAATCTATATACTCATTAGGCGTATTACCACCACTCAGCGGTTTTTCGCCGTTTTGTAACCATTGTACTTGACTTTGACCACCTGTTTCTGGTAGATGTACATATGGGATACTGTTTACATTTATTTGCGTAATCATTTATGTAACCTTTTATTTTTATTTATATTTACAACCAAGGAATGCGTCTACGCATAATTACAATAAACTTATCCTCGCTAGCGGGTAGTTCAAAACGTTGTAATGAATAATTATAGAACGATCCTTCATTAGATAATCCATTGATGTTACCGTTATTAAATTTAGAGCTATAAAACCCGCCTACATTCCATACTGTATTAGCGTTATTAATGTAAACGATAGCATATTCGTAACCGTCGATATCCCCTTTCGGTACATACATTACACTTGATGAACTTCTACCAGTACCCGCGTTGTAATATTCTTCCCATCCTTGAATGTCATTTTCTAAATCATCAACTCTTTGTCTTAATTGACTAGCTCCATAACTACTTAAAGCCGATGTTTGTGATGATGAAAACAACGTATTCGACAAACGAGTTAAACCAAACTGACTTTCATCAGTAGCAGTAGCACGTACCGCATTCAACGCCGCTGGCGTAATAACTCTAGAAGAATCTGTTAAATCTTTAGCTTCTTGTGTACCAGCTAATTCGACTAAACCTTTATCGTTTGTCGTAGCGTTTAAGAAATCCAAATTTGCGGGTGTAACAGCTAAATCGTTTCTATTCTTTGAAAACGCTTCATTATCGGTTGCTAATTCAACTAAACCTTTTTGAGTCGTTGAAGCGTTAAGACCATTTAATTTTAATGGCGTAATAACGCGTGTATCGCTCGACAAGGCGTTTGTTTCTGATTGGGTAGCAACTCTAGCAGTACCAAAGTTTGATTCGCTTGCGTTAGCTCTAGCGAACGTATATGGACTGATAGCGAACCCATCGCGTATAGTTCCCGCGCTTGTCTCGGTAACCGTAGCTAATTCAACACTACCCGAAACGCTTTCGGTAGCAGTAGCGACAGTATCAGTAAACGTATCGATCATTTCTTTAACACGTAATGGTGTTGTCGCCGTTGTATTATCTGTACCACCAGTGGCTTGAGCCGAAGAAGAAAACCTAACAGTACCGTATGTAGTTTGATCGGCATTTCTGTTATCAAAAATGTAATGTACGTTCTTCGGTGTTGTCGCCGCTGTATCAAATGTTGTGTTAAGCGATTCTGTATCAGTTGCATAACGAGTCCAACCGACATTAGTTTCGGTTGCATTCGGTTGATCCAACGCATATGATAACAGTGATGGTGTTACCGCTTTAGAAGTATCAGTACCATCGTCGATATCAGATTCGGTAGCTAATAAAATTAAACCAGATTCAGAAGTGGTGGCATAATTAAGACCACCATCTAAAGCTTGACTACCAAGACCATCTAAAGCACTTTGTAAATCAGTAACATTACTAGCGAATGGTGTATTAGTCGGATCAATAGAAACGCTATACGCGGCATCGCTAATGTGTTTGTCTATATTATTATTTCTCATTTATAAACCTTATGATGTTCTTTTCCAAGCGTATACGGTTACGCCTGTAAATTTTTCGTATTCGCCTAATTTAATCCATGTACCAAAACCACCGCGAGCATCTACAACACGTTCACCAGTAATAGTAATACCGTTATTAGAATCACTAGTTTCTTCATGATTTCTATTATCCAAAAATTCGATTTCGATAACATTAGTTGACACCACATTAATATCTGAAATTAAAATACCATTAGCTACTAAGTTAGTATTAAACCAGTTAGTAACCTTTGTAGTAACCGTATCATTGTCATCGTTTTGGGTGACTGGTATTTTATAACCGTAAACTAATACATTATCGCTACTAGCCGTTCCAGTGAATGTTAAACGCTCCACCGATGGGCTACCCGCTGGATTTAAATCTTCTGTGGTTTCTAATATACCATTAACTGGTATAACCATTGAATTTGCTATATCATCGATAGCGGCTTGGATAGTTGGATATTTAATACCAGCCTTAGCTTGTTCTAGACTTGTAGAACCTACTGTATTCGTACCACCGATAATACCAGCGGGTACATTATCCTGTTCGTATTGCAACGTATTAGCCAATCTAGAAAAGACTTTAGCGCCTTCTCTAGATTTACTGTATGCGTTATTATTGATATAATCACTCATTCTGTTCTAACCCATGTATAAGCTGTAATAGACGGTTGTACGACTGATATATCATTAGGATTTTGTACACCATCATTAACGTTTATTTGACTTTCTCTATATTTTCTAAGCGCGGGACCACTATCGGGATCATCTTGACAAGAACCGATAACCACACCACCGTTTTCGTCAACCACCAAAACACTATCACCGCTTGTTAATTCTGGTATATTAGTTGCGTCTAATTCAACACTAGTCGAACCAACAGTACCACCAGCGGTGTGTCTAGGTACTTCGTTTTCGTCTAAATCATTATTATTCAGACCAAATAACGGGTTATAAGGATCTGTACTAGAATCCCAACCTACAATTGTTCTACCTTCTGCATATCTAACCCATTTACCAAATCCCATGTAATCAGCAGGGTTATTAGGGTTATTTGCATTAGTATAAACAGAACCAACAGGAAATATAGATTCTAAAAATGATGTAACATCAGCAAACCTAACATTACTTTCAACACCAGCGACTTGTTCAGTATTACTTGGTGATGGATTTTCAGGATCGATGTATCTAATTTTACCACTACGGTTAAAACGATATTCGGTATTCATGAAAACATTTTCGGCTTTCTCTTTTATACCGCCTACACCTTCCCATTGTTCTAATGTTCCGATTTGATTATCAAACCATTTAACAGTAACGATATCGCCACTTTCAAAACCTTGAATGATATAAAAGCGGTCATATTTACCGTCTTGGTTTTGTAATAAAGTAAAGTCCTCTGACGTTGGTAACCATTCACCACCGTTTGAAATACACGTTTGTTCGTCACTACCACCAGCACCGACACAAACAAAATTTGGTTCGCCTACTTCACTACTAGATGTTAATTCGCGACCGTTTAAATGTAATTCAAATGAGTTGGGGTTTACGTGGGCTAATTCAGACAATCCAAAATCTTGTAATGTCCAAATTTTCTTATCGCTTAACCCGTTTACCACAACGATTTCTTGACTTGTATCTTGTTCAATAGTATCACTAGAATCAAATACCTTTATGGTTTCTTTATTGTAAGATGTTCTAAAGTTAGTAAGACTGTCAGAATAACTAACGAACGTAATAACGTCACCCGTATTTAAAGGTTCGCGTAATCTAATCGTATTACCATCTAAGGCTACAATTCCAGTTACTTGCGGATCTTCTGGATCAGCCATAGAACCGTAATCAGAATCATCCGTTAATTCGTTTCCGTAATATAATAAGTTACCGCGTTTATAAACTTCTAAGTTATTAATATCGTATGCTATTGGGAAAATATCAGTAAAATCGGTTTGTCCGTCTACTTCAACAATATATTCTCTCTTAGCTACGGTAGGAATATCGGATACCGTAATTTTATCAATCAATTTATTATCAATAAAATCCCAACGGTTAGGACTGACGTAAACTAATTCAACATCTTGCCAATTGCGATTTAAATTAAATGGGTTATTTGAACCTTTAATTGTATCACCACTAGCTGGATATATTGTTACGTCATTCTCATTCCAATTACCCCATACATCGCGTAATTTAATCACCTTACCGTAATCAGTAGCATCACCGTTAGGTAAATTAACGACTACTGGTGATGTAGTCGTATCAATAACATACGAGCGACCGAAATCGGCACTTAGTGTCGCAGTATTAGAACTGTCTACTAAATGCCAAGCACCCGCACTGAATACACGTGAACTATCACCTAATTCACCATATATATCGTTAAAGTTATCGTTTATCTTTTCGCCACCGCGACGAATGTAATCACCTGTTCCATCGTCTACGGTACTACCTAAATTAATTTGCTGTTTCACGATTCAACCTTAATTGTTTCAATCACTTTTACGGTAAATGTAATTCTACTTAATGTCGTAAATATATTAGCTATGACATTATTACCAGATAACGTCCATTCTACGGAATACGGTCTATTACCCTTTTCAATAATAGAAT
>CEWF01007188.1_pt1 | contig 51264 bp, 44 predicted proteins | sample 531331 | NCBI WGS metagenome assembly CEWF01 (sample SAMEA2622676, study PRJEB7988) | marine metagenome | biome: marine biome (ENVO:00000447); feature: mesopelagic zone (ENVO:00000213); material: "saline water (ENVO:00002010), including plankton (ENVO:xxxxxxxx)" | depth 600 m | reverse complement strand
GATTGACGGAAATGCGGAGTTTGAGGTGAGAGAAAAGCGGGACACAGAGGTCCCGCTCAGCACTTAGGCGACGGGCGTCAGCCACTCTGGGAATTGCTCCCGGCGACCTTTTACCTGATCGAAGTAGCGGCTTTGCAGTTCGGTGGTGATAGGACCACGCACGCCACTGCCGATTTTGCGGCCATCCAGTTCTCGGATCGGCAGAACCTCTGCGGCGGTGCCAGTGAAGAAGGCCTCGTCCGCGACATAGACTTCATCACGGGTAATACGCTTCTCGTGCAGCTCCAGCCCCAGCTCCTGACAGAAGGCGAAAATGGTGTTGCGAGTGATGCCATCGAGACAACTGGTCAGCTCGGGGGTGAACAGCTTGCCATCGCGAACGATGAAGATGTTCTCGCCACTGCCTTCAGCCACGTAGCCTTCGTTGTCCAGCAGCAGGGCTTCTTCGCAGCCACTATCCAGCGCTTCACGCAGTGCCAGCATCGAGTTGATGTAGTGGCCGTTAGCCTTGGCCTTACACATGGAGATATTGACGTGGTGGCGGGTATACGAGCTGCAACGCACCTTGATGCCTTTATCTCGGGCTTCCGGGCTCATATAGCTCGGCCAATCCCAGGCGGCCACAATCACGTGAGTGCGCAGATTGTCGGCGCGCAGCCCCATGCCCTCGGAGCCGAGGAAGACCATCGGGCGCAGGTAGGCTTCGTCGAGATTATTGTCCCGTACGACCTGACGCTGGGCTTCGTTGATCACATCTTTGTCGAAGGGCATCGCCATATTCATGATATGGGCAGAACGGAACAGGCGATCGGTGTGCTCGTTCAGGCGGAAAATACAGGTGCCGCGATCAGCGGTTTTGTAAGCACGCACGCCTTCAAAGACGCCCATGCCATAGTGCAGTGTGTGGGTAAGAACGTGGACGCGAGCATCGCGCCAGGGAACCATTTCGCCGTCAAACCAGATTAGACCATCGCGGTCGGCCATGGACATTGTCATCTACTCCTGAAAATTGCTGTTATGCGCTTTGCTCACCGAAGATCTGCGTCCAGATCCGGCGCACAGCCGCGCGCTCCTCTACGAGGACCTCACCACTGAGTTGTCCCTTCTGCTCCTGCAGACTGGCCCGGTGCGACTGGCTGCGAAAAGCGATATAAGCCTCGATCAAGGCTCTGGCATCAGCCTCGGAAATCAGGCCTTCTTGTTGAAGGGATTCCAGGATCCGAATATTGTCGGTATAGGTGTGCAGTGGCGGGTGCTGATGCGACCAAGCTAAGACGGCATATTGCACCATAAATTCGATATCAACGATACCTCCCAGCCCCTGTTTGACATCAAATTCGCGGTTTTTTTCACCCCCGCCAGGCAGCAGATGTTTACGCATTTTATCGCGCATGTTCAGTACATCTTCGCGCAGCGCATCGGGGTCACGCTTACGCCCCAACACCTCGGCCCGCAGCGCGTCGAAATTGGCAGCCAGCACGGCATCACCCGCCACAACTCTCGCCCTGACCAGTGCTTGGTGCTCCCAAGTCCAGGCTTGGGCATTCTGGTACTCGGCAAACGCGGTGAAGCTGCTGACCAATAGACCGGAATTACCGGATGGTCGCAGACGCATATCCACTTCGTACAATGAACCGAGACGAGTCAGCGCCGTCAGGATATGGATGATGCGCTGGCCGAGGCGAGTAAAGAAAATATTGCCGTCCAAGGGCCGCTCACCGTCGGTGACCGCCCCGCCGGGCACGTCGTGCAGAAAGACCAGATCGAGGTCGGATCCATAGCCCAGTTCAATGCCCCCCATCTTGCCATAACCCAGAATGACAAAGTGGCGGCGCGGATCATCCACTGCCGGACTGCCGTGTTTTTCCACCATATTCTGCCAGGCGATATCCAGCACCGCTTCCAATACGACTTCGGCGATATAGGTGAGGTAGTCACTGACTTTCATCAGCGGCAAGGTACCACCAATTTCCGAGGCGGCAACCTTCAATACATGGGCCAGACGGAAGTAGCGCAGTGCATCCATCTGGCTTTCCAGATCATCCTGTGCAATGCGCAACAGGCGCTGACGCAATTCACTGCGCAGCCCCTCCTTATCCGGCACATTGAATAAGTTGTGGCCGTCCAGCAGCTCGTCCAGCAACGCCGGGTGCGAAGCTAGTTGCCGCGACACCCAGGGACTGGCATCACAGAGAGTCACAAGGCGCTGCAGGGCTGCGGGATTCTCCATCAAAAGCACAAGATAAGCCGTGCGCCGCAGCACCGACTCAATCAGCGGGATCAAGCGGATAACCGCGCGACCGCCGTCTTCGGCGTCCTGTGCCTGTTCGAGAAGACGCGGCAGGAAGTCATCCAGCCGTTCTCTCGCGGTGCCCTCCATGCGTTTAACCGCGCTGCTTTCCAGCAGGGCAACCAGACGCCTGGCCAACTCCTCGGCATCACTGAACCCGGCGTTCTGCAACTCATCCCTCAACGCGTCCTGTTCGGGCTGATCCAGCAGAGTCTCCCAGTGCGCCAGCGCTGAGTGATCGGTATTCGCCTCGTCCTCGGGGGCGGCAATCACATTGGCAAAGTGCTCGCTGACCCGCTCGCGATGCTGCTTCAGCACCGTGTGAAAATCGGCCCAGCTGTCAAAGCCCATACTGTGCGCCAATCCTGCCTGCGGAAATGCGGAGTCAGGCAGTTGCTGCGTCTGTTCGTCGCGCCAGGCCTGAATGGCGTGCTCGGTATTGCGCAGAAACACATAGGCCTCTTGCAGCTCCTGCACCACCGGCGCCGGCAGCAATTCCATGTCGCGCAGCTCATTGAGAATGACCTGCAGCGGCCGCTGTTGCAGCGCGTCTTCCTGGCCACCGCGAATCAACTGAAAGCACTGGGCGATGAATTCGATTTCGCGAATGCCGCCCGCACCCAGTTTGATATTGTCGTTCAGATTGCGGCGCGCCACTTCCCGCTGAATCATCGCTTTCATATCGCGCAATGAATCGATGGCGGAAAAGTCGAGGTAGCGACGGTAGACGAAGGGTCGCAGGGTTTTCATCAGCACCTCGCCCGAGGCCATATCCCCGGCGATGCAGCGCGCCTTGATCAGCGCGTAGCGCTCCCAGTCGCGCCCCTGATCCTGGTAGTACTCTTCCAGCGCATCAAAGCTGACGACCAGCGGCCCACTCTGGCCGTACGGCCGCAGGCGCATGTCCACCCGAAATACAAAACCGTCCGCGGTGCGGGCATCCAGGGCCTTAATCAAGCGCTGGCCCAGCCGGATAAAAAACTGCTGATTGTCGACGCTGCGCGGACCACCCATGGTTTCGCCCGCTTCGGGATAGCTGAATACCAGATCGATATCTGACGACAGGTTCAGCTCGCCGGCCCCCAGCTTGCCCATGGCAATAACCAGCAACTGCTGCGGCACACCATCGTGGGAATGGGGCTCCCCCCACTCCTCGCAGAGTTCGCGATGCAGAAACGCCAGCGCCTCCTGAACACAGGCGTCGGCCAGCGCCGACAGTTCTGCCACCGTCTGTTGCATGGAGGCGAGGCGGCTGAGGTCGCGCCAGACAATACGCAGCCAGTGACGATGACGGAAGCGGCGCAGACAGGCGGCCAGCTGATCGCGATTTTCACAGGCAGCACAGTCGGCGGCCAGGGCGGCGCGGAATTGTCCGGCGCTCAGTTCTGCATCGAGTTCACCGCGCTGCTGCAAGGCGGGTAACAGGCTGGGATAACGCTGACAGTAATCGAGAAAAATCGGGCTGCCCGCCAGCACGGTGAGCAGATGCGCGCGCGCCGATGACTGGGCAAAGTCGCGGTACCACAGCGCCTGCTCCTCGTCACAACGCTCCAGCAATGTCTGCCAGCGCAGATCCAGCCCCTCAGCCAGCAGCGGGGGCAGTTCCTCGTGTTGAATATTCAGTTCGCTTGCGCTCATGGGATTCCTGAATTCGATTGGCATTATTGGCTATGCACCGGCGGCGCAACGCGCAGAATTTCCGCAATGGTGGTCTCGCCCGCCGCGACTTTCCGCGCGCCGCTGAGACGCAGGGTGCGCATGCCTTTTTTCATGGCCAGCAGACGCATTTCATCCAGTGCGACGTCATCCTGTATCGCTACCTGCAAATCCCCCTCAACGGTGAGGATTTCGTAGATGCCCTGACGCCCGTAAAAGCCCGTGTTGCGGCACTCAAGACAACCGGGAGCGTGATAATACTGCGCTGGCGGTGACAGTTTCCATGGCGCGGTCAGCGCCGCCCACTCGGTACCACTGGGATCCAGCTCATCGCTGGACTGGGGGGTTTTGCAGTGCGGGCACAGGGTACGCACCAGCCGCTGGGCCATCACGCCTAGCACCGTGGCACGGATCAAATACGCGGGCACCCCCAGCTCCAACAGGCGGGTAACCGCCGACGGGGCATCGTTGGTGTGAAGCGTGGAAATCACCAGATGGCCCGTCAGCGCGGCCTGAATCGCCATTTCAGCGGTTTCCAGATCGCGAATTTCGCCGATCATGATGATGTCCGGATCCTGTCGCAGCAGCGCGCGCACGCCGCTGGCAAAGTCCAGATTAATGTTGTGCTGCACCTGCATTTGGTTGAAGGCGTCTTCCACCATCTCAATGGGATCTTCGATGGTGCAGACATTCACTTCAGGACTGGCGATCTGGCGCAAGCTGGAATACAGCGTGGTGGTTTTCCCCGAACCAGTGGGGCCTGTGACCAGCACGATCCCGTGGGGCGCCCGAATCATCGACTGCCAGCGTTGCAGGTCTTCTCCGCGCAGGCCCAGCTCATCGAAGCTTCGCAGCAGAACCTCGGGATCGAAAATCCGCATCACCAGCTTTTCGCCAAAGGCGGTAGGCAGAGTGGACAGACGCAACTCAATTTCCTGTCCGCTGGGATTCTTGGTTTTCAGCCGGCCGTCCTGCGGGCGCCGCTTTTCTGCCACATCCATGCGCCCCAGAATTTTCAGCCGGCTGACCACCGCCGTAAGCACGGGCGGCGGCAGCTGGTAAACCGTGCACAGCACGCCGTCGATGCGAAAGCGCACATTGCCCTGCTTGCGGCGGGGCTCAATGTGAATATCGCTGGCCCGCTGATCGTAGGCGTATTGCAGCAGCCAATCGACAATATTGACGATGTGGCTGTCGTTGGCATCCAGATCTTTGAGCTTGCTGATTTCCAGCAGCTGCTCCAGGTTTGTTCCCGCCCCACCGCGAGTATCACCACTGGCGCCCCGCACCGATTTCGCCAGACTGTAAAATTCGATGGTGTAGCGATCAATCGCCTCGGCATCGGCAATCACGCGGCGAATTGGCCGGTTCAGCACCTGCTGCAAGTCTTCCACCCAGCCGTCGACAAAAGGCTCGGCGCAGGCAATCACCACCTCCTCCCGACTCGCCGACAGCGCCAGAATGCGGTGACGCTGGGCAAAGGCGAAGGACATGACTTCTGTGACCGACGGCACATCTACTTTCAATGGATCGATGCGCGCCGTCTGCAAATCGCAGTAAGCACTCAACCACCCCAGCAGGGTGTCTATACTCAGGGTTGCCCCCGGTCGCCGGGCATTGGCCAGTTGCTGACTGGCGAGGAAGTTGAGGGGGTGCTGCGGGCGGTCACCCTTGCGAGGCGGGTTGACGGCGGTGCGCCGGGCAAGCTCCGGCGCCAGAAGGCCGTCGTCGACTAACTGCCGGAGTACATTGGCGACATCCAAGGGACCGTGGCGGCTGAGCTGGCTGGGCATGCTGACTCCGAATTGTCATATTTATACCGCATCATTATGACAAGCCCCGGTGCCGCTATACCAGCGCGACATGCCATACCGCACAAAACTGGTGAGGGCGGCGATGCGTCCGTATAATCGCCGCATTTTAAACTCAAGCGCATGCAAGGAGCCCTGACGTGCCCCTCAACAAGCTGAATAACCTGTTTGGCAAGTCTCCCTTCGAGCCGATTCAGGATCATATCCAAAAAGCGGAACTCTGTGCGGCAGCACTCAAACCCTTTATCAGCGCCGTCATCGCCAAAGACTGGGAGGCAGCGGCGACAGCCCAGCAGGAAATCGTCAAGCTGGAAAACGAAGCCGATCAACTGAAAAAGCATATCCGCCTCAACCTGCCCAGCAACCTCTTCCTCCCCGTTCCCCGCTCCGACCTTCTCGACCTGCTCAGCATGCAGGACCGCATCGCCAACTGTGCCAAAGATATCGCCGGGTTGATGCTGGGCCGAAAAATGGAAATCCCTGATTCACTGGTCGACAACATGCGGACCTATGTCGACTTGGCGATTTCCACGTCCTCACAAGCGAAAAAGGCCATTGAGGAACTGGACGAACTGCTGGAAACCGGCTTCCGCGGCCACGAAGTGAAAGTCGTGGAAAAAATGATCGAGGAGCTGGACACGCTGGAATATGAAGCTGACCAGCTGCAGGTCACCATCCGCGCGGAGCTGTTTACCATTGAGCGCGACCTGCCACCCGTAGACGTGATATTTCTGTACAAAGTCATCGAACTGATCGGCGAATTGTCAGATAAATCGCAAAAAGTAGGTTCACGCCTGCAAGTCATCATTGCCCGCTAAGCAGGGATAACCCGCATAATTTAAGGATTACACATGTCGATTATTGCTGAACACGGGCAGCTCCTGCTGTTACTTGCCTGTCTTTTCGGTTTCTTCATGGCATGGGGGGTCGGCGCCAACGACGTCGCCAACGCAATGGGGACATCGGTAGGTGCCAAGGCACTGACCATCAAACAGGCGATTCTCATCGCCATGCTCTTCGAATTCTGTGGCGCCTATCTGGCGGGCGGCGAAGTTACCGACACCATTCGCAAAGGCATCATCAACCCCGACTACCTGTCGGACCACCCCGACCTACTGGTCTACGGGATGTTGTCAGCCCTGCTGGCCGCGGGCACCTGGCTTTTCGTTGCCAGTCTGATGGGCTGGCCGGTCTCCACGACGCACTCCATCGTAGGCGCCCTGGTCGGCTTTGCCGCCGTAGGCATCGATATGGACGCTGTAGCTTGGCCTAAAGTGGGACAGATCGTCGCCAGCTGGGTGGTCTCGCCGGTACTGGCGGGCACGATTTCCTTTGGTCTGTTTATCAGCGCACAGAGTTTAATCCTGCGTGCAGAAAAGCCCTTTGAAGCCGCCAAGCGCTACATCCCGTTCTATTTATTCCTCGTCGGTTTCATGATTTCCATGGTCACCATGGTCAAGGGGCTGAAGCATGTCGGTCTGGGACTGAGCTTTGGACAAAGCCTGCTCTATGCATTGCTGGCAGGTATCGTGATCACGGCGATCGGCCAATTCTTCCTCAATCGTATCAAGGATGTTCCCGACCCGACCGGTCAGTCCCGTTTTGCCAGTGTTGAGCGCGTATTTGCGGTATTGATGGTCTTCACTGCCTGCGCCATGGCCTTTGCCCACGGCTCCAACGATGTTGCCAACGCCATCGGCCCGGTAGCTGCGGTCGTCGCCGTTGTGCAATCTGGTGGCGAGATCGCCGCCAAAGCCGCGCTCCCCTGGTGGGTACTGCTGCTGGGCGCGGGCGGTATCGTCTTCGGTCTGGCCACTTACGGCTTTAAAGTCATCGCCACCGTCGGCACCAAAATCACCGAGCTGACCCCCAGCCGTGGTTTTGCTGCCGAACTGGGCGCGGCATCAACCGTGGTCGTCGCCTCGGCCACCGGTCTACCGATCTCCACCACCCACACGCTGGTCGGTGCGGTACTGGGTGTCGGTCTGGCGCGAGGCATTGCGGCACTGAACCTCAGCGTTATCCGCAATATTTTCATGTCGTGGATCGTCACGCTGCCTGCAGGCGCGGGGCTGGCTATTGTCTTCTTCTACATTTTCAAAGCCACACTGGGCTGATTATAGATGGGCGTCGCCGAGCGGCGCCCATTTGCTCTACCCCTACTTCCCGTCTGTTTTCTCCCCACGTTCACGCCTACAATAGGGCCTCCTCCTGTTGTGAGCGGCGAGCATGAAGCAGCACCCCAAACTTGTTGAGATGATGCGTGAGCTCATCGCCATTCCCTCTGTCAGCGCCACCAGCCCACGCTGGGACATGGGTAACCGACGAGTGGTTGAGCAGCTCGGCAACTGGCTGGAAGCACTGGGCTTCAGCGTGCGCATCACCCCGCTGGCCAACCCCGACAAAGCCAATTTAATCGCGACCTACGGACGCGGTGATGGCGGGCTGGTCTTGGCCGGACACACCGATACCGTGCCCGATGATGACAGCCGCTGGCAGTCCGACCCCTTTGCCCTGACTGAGCGAGACCAGCGTTTTTATGGTCTGGGGACTGCCGACATGAAAGGTTTTTTCGCGCTGGTCATTGAGGCCGTCAGCCACTTGCTCGACCAGCCGTTCAACGCCCCGCTGATTATTCTTGCCACCGCCGACGAAGAGAGCAGCATGGACGGAGCGAGGGCGCTGGTGCAGGCTGACGTGCTCGGTGCCCGCTACGCGATTGTCGGCGAACCCACCGGCCTGCAACCGGTGCGAGCCCACAAGGGCATCATTATGGAAGCCATTACCATTACCGGGCGCAGCGGCCACAGCTCAAACCCGGCACTGGGCAACAGCGCACTGGAAGCGATGCATGAGGTGATCGGCGAACTGATGGGGCTGCGCGGCGAGCTGCAAGCCCGCTATCACCACCCCGGCTTCGACATTCCCAGCCCCACGCTCAACCTCGGTTGCATCCACGGGGGGGATAACCCCAACCGCATCTGCGGCCAGTGTGAATTGCACTTCGACATTCGCGCCGTGCCGGGCATGGAAACCGATGCCGTGCGCAAAAACATAGAGCAACGCCTGCAGCCCATCGCCGAACGCCGCCGCATCAATATCGGCCTGCGCTCACTGATTGGCGGTGTTGAGGCATACGAGCAAGCTGAAGATTCTGAGCTGGTGAGGGTCTCCGAACAGCTTAGCGGCAAACCCTCGCGCACCGTTAATTTCGCTACCGAGGCGCCCTTCTTCCAAAAGCTGGGGATGCAAACACTGGTGATGGGGCCCGGATCGATTGATCAGGCCCACCAACCGGATGAGTTTATGGCTCTGGACCAGATCGAGCCGGGCGTGGAACTGCTGCGCAAACTGATCCAGCGCTTCTGCCTTGATGCAAAATAGCCGCTGACTACTCCTGTGCAAGCGGCGCAAACCCGGCACGGGTCAGGCCCTGCAAATCCCGCGGCGAGAGGGCAATTTCCAAGCCCCGCCGCCCGGCACTGACATACATGACAGACAGGCGCTCTGCACTGCTGTCAATAAATGTGCGGAGCGCCCGCTTCTGGCCCAGCGGGCTGACACCGCCCAGCACATAGCCGCTGCTGCGCGAAACCGCTGGTGCATCCGCCATCGCCGCTTTCTTCGCCCCCGCAGCTTTGGCCAGTGCCTTGAGGTTAAGCATCGACGAGACCGGCACGACAGCCACCACCAGCTCGCCGCCCTGCAATTCCGCCACCAGCGTTTTGAAGACCTCATCGGGATTCAGCCCCAGTTTCTCTACCGCCTCCATGCCATAGGCACTACTGCCCGGGTCGTGATCATATTCGTGAAGCGTAAAGGCGATCTTGGCGCGTTTGGCCATGTCTACAGCGGGGGTCATACTCAGTTCCGTCTTCAGTGATGCCTGGGCAGGCATTTTATCAAGTTCGCGGAGAACAGTGAGGCCGTATCGAGCTCACGGCTTTTGCCAGCGCGCCTCCCCTGCGATAATCCCCGCTTACCATCTTTCTGGAGTTCCCATGTCTCAGCTTCCCGTTGCTCTGGTCACCGGCGGCAGTCAGCGCATTGGCGCCGAGATCAGTCGGCAGCTGCATGCCCAGTCGTATCAGGTGATTGTGCATTGCCGACGTCATAACGACGCCGCCCAGTCTCTGTGCGATGAGCTCAATGCCCGGCGGGCAAACTCTGCGGCGGTATTGTACGCCGACCTCGAGGAACGCGGCGCCGCCGAAAAGCTGGCCACCGCAGCACTCGACACTTGGGGACGTATCGATGCACTGATCAACAATGCCTCCGGCTTCTATCCCACTCCACTGGGCACCGTGACTGACGCCGACTGGGACAGCCTGATGAACAGCAATGTCAAAGGCGCGTTCTTTCTGAGTCAGACCCTCTATCCGGCACTGGCAGAGCAGCGTGGCGCAATTGTGAATCTGGTCGATATCTACGGGGAACGGCCGCTGCCACAGCACCCGGTGTACAGCATGGCCAAAGCAGCACTGGCAATGATGACCCGCTCACTGGCCGTTGAAATGGCACCCGCTGTGAGGGTGAACGGGATCGCACCGGGGGCGATTCTACCACCCGTGGCGAGCGATGCCTTTGGTGAAGAGGAAGCGAAGAATGTTCGCGAGCGCGTGCCCTTGCAGCGCTGGGGCGGCGCGGCGGAAATCGCCGCCACCGTCCGCTTCCTGCTGCGAGAAGACAGCTACGTGACCGGGCAGATCATTGCCGTGGACGGCGGCCGCAGTCTGATGCTGTAAGCTCAGCGATTGAGCACATCACCCCGTACACTCTCCGCAATACCCGCCACCTCGGCAATGTCCGAGTCGGCAGCGCCCAGCTCCTTCAGCGTTGCCGCCAGGTCTTCCACTACCGCATCGAAGTGCTCGTCCCCCAATGCCAGATGGGCGTGGGCATTGCGCATATCCTGGCCGCTGTAGTCATTGGGACCACCGAATACCATCGTCAGAAACGCTTTCTGCTTTCTGGCCTGCGCGACCATGTCGATATTCTCGAAATAGTCGCGGATGCGCTCGTCAGCCAGCACTTTGTCATAAAAGATATCGACTGCCTTATCAACCGCCGCTTCACCGCCCAAACGTTCGTACAGTGTTGTCATCATTTTTCCTCTCTCTAATAAATGCATTTATTTTGCATGTTTGTGTGTGCTTATAATGTCCTCGATGAAAACCGATGTAAATAGGTAAAAGATGAAGCTGAGTAAACAGACGGACTATGCCTTCCGCACACTGATCTTTCTGGCCGAGCAACCGGCGGGCGAGCGGGTCAGCATTCAGCAGATCTGCGATTTTTTCGAGGTATCCCCCAACCACGTATCAAAGGTGGTGATGCGTCTGGTGCGCCGCGGTGACGTGGAAGCCCTGCGCGGGAAAGGGGGCGGCATACGCCTCGCCAAACCGGCAAGTGACATTTCCCTGCTTGAGATTGTGAAGGAATTTGAAACCACGCTGCGACCGATCAACTGCGCGGAACAGCCCTGCCGCATTCTTAATGGCTGCCGCCTGAAGGGGCTGCTGGATGGCGCCGTGCGCGCCTATCTGGAGAGTCTGGCACCCTACAGTCTCGCCGACATAGCGGGCGGCGAGCTGCAGGTACTGCGCATCGGGGGCTGATCAGTCTTCCGGCAACTCAGCGCTGTGATAGACGTTCTGTACGTCGTCCAGCTCGTTGAGCATGTCCATGAATTTCTCGAACATCGGCAGGTCATCAGCGCTGATTGGCGCAGTGTTCTGGGGAATGAACTGAATTTCTTCGACATCGAAATCGATGCCCTCAAAGGCTTCCTGCAGAGCCTGCTTGGCCTTGAAGAAATCAGTATTGGGCGCAAACACCGTGATTTTGCCGTCTTCACACTCGATATCACTGACATCGACATCGGCTTCCATCAAGGCCTCCAGCACTGCCTCTTCATCATCGCCGTCAAAGACGAAAATGGCAGAGTGGTCAAACATGTGACTGACACTGCCGGGGGTACCGATTTTGCACTTGGTCTTGGTGAAGGCCAGACGCACATCGCCAAAGGTGCGGTTGGGGTTGTCGGTCAGGCAGTCCACAATCACCATGCAGTTGCCGGGGCCAAAGCCCTCGTAGCGCGCAGGAGAGAAGTCCTCACCGGCACCGCCCTGGGCTTTGTCGAGTGCGTTTTTAATGACATGGCTGGGCACCTGATCTTTCTTGGCGCGATCCATCAGACTGCGCAGGGCCAGGTTACCATCGGGGTCAGCGCCGCCGGATTTGGCGACCACGTAGATCTCGCGACCGTATTTGCTGTAGACCTTGGTTTTTGCCGCGGCCGTTTTGGCCATGGAATCTTTACGGTTCTGATACGCTCTGCCCATTACCTGGCTCCGCCGTTCATACAAGAAATTAAAGGGTGGCGATTTTAGCCTGTCACAGCGGGCCTCGCCAAGGCCGCGTCCCCACTCAGAATTCGAACTTCAGCGGGGCTTCTTCCCGGCTTTCCAGCACCACCGGCAAGCGGAAACTGTCGGGCATTTTCTTCATGGTATACACCCGGTCGTGGTCGAGGTGGCGATAGCGCATATGCGCGCTATTGAGCAGCTCAATACGGTAGGCATCGTAGTGACCGGGGTCGGTCGGGTCGGCGGGCTTCATGCCGTCCACCATGACCCAGCCGCGGAAAATACGGAAGTACACGTCGCCAGACAGCCCCCAAAAACCCACCTCGGACTGGCTGCTGATTTTGCCATCGGGCGAGGTGCTGCGGAAATCCGTGCGATAGGTACCATCGGCCGCGCGCTCTACCAGCCATTCCTTGCGCACACCGCTGCCTGTTTCATTGATGCCGTACCATTTACCCAACAGTGCCCGGCGGGCCTGGGCCTTTGACAGACCGGTGTCGATTTCCACACTCGGCTCGCTCAGTACCGGGGCATGATCAGCGAGCGTGCTGACCGGCATAGGCCGCGCCTGCAAGCGCTTATCGGCGTGGTCACCCACGCCCACGCAGGCGGTAAGAGGGGCCAACACCAGGAGGGCCATCGCAGCGCTGGCGCCGCGAAGTAGACGCTTAACCATTAATATCATCCAGACATAACAGGCGCTGATGAGCGGGAAAATACAGCGCCGCAGAAATCGGATATTCTAACCCAGTTGCCCGCAAAGCCTCCCGGTAAATCTGCATTTTATTTGCATAGCGCTCGACCTGCTGAGCGAAAAAGTCCTCCAGCGCTCCTTTGGCTTCGGCCGTTTTGTAATCCACAATCCAGCAGCGCGGCTGCCCCTCTGCCGGATCGACAAAGGCCCGGTCGAGGATCAGGGTCTGCCACTGTCCACCCATGCGGCGGCGAATAGTCTGTTCACTGGCCTGCCAGTCGTAGCTGCGCAAGATCCACTGCCCTTGCTCACAGTCCAGAGTGTTGTCCAGCAGCTTCAGCACCCTCGCCAAGCTGGCCTCCAGTCCGGGTTCCGGATGGCAGTGGTGTCGCAGGCGCTGACGCAGCGCCCCTTCCAGCCGGGCGCGGTCTTCAATCAGGCGCTTGCTGCCCTGTTGGCGACCGAGGCGTTCCATCAATTCGTGGAAGACAATCCCCACTGCCCGCTCTTCAATGTTGTCCTCCAGCACCGCGTTTTCCGACTGTCGCTGTACCCTTTGGAGGGCCGACTCCTCAGTCAGCAGAGGCTGCCAAAGCGGATTCAGCGTCGCCGAAAACCCGCGCAGACGCGGCGCCAGCGGCACCCGCATCGGTGCTTCTGCATCGCTCTCGTCAAGCAACTCTGCCGCTTCAAAGTCAGGCGCCACGACCGGCCACAATCGCTCAAGAAAACTTCCCGCGTCAGGCTTGAGATCGTCTTTGCTATTCATTTTCGCCACAGCAAACAGATGCAGCTCACCTTTGGCGCGCGTCAGGGCCACATAGAGCAGGCGGTCCAGCTCTTCGCTCAGCGCCTGCTTTTGCACGCCGCAAAGATAGTCGTACAGACGCTGTTCATCACCACCACTGCGCTGGGGCTTGGGGCCGAACAGCATATGCTGTTGCAGCCGCTGCCAGGCCAGCAGCGGGCGATCGTCGTTGCGACCGCGATTGCCCAACCCCGGCAGAATCACCACATCGAATTCCAGCCCCTTGGATTTGTGGATCGTCATCAATTCAACCGTACTGCTTGGGGGCGCGGCGTAAAGCCTCGACAGTGCCGCTTCCAGCGCCGCGATATCTTCCAGCACACCCGACGGCGCGTGCTCATCCAGCACGGACAGCACCCGGTCAATATCCGCCTGTTGATGGGCTTCGATACAGGCCGGACCACCCAGCCGGTGCCAGAGACTGCGCAGCGCCCAGCGCAGATCCCGACTTTCAGGGCGGGCATCAAGCCAGTTCAGCGCCTCAACCAAATGGTCACAGGCCTGTCGCCCCTCCTCGCTCAGAGAACGGTGCAATTCCACCGTGAACAGCGCTTCGCGCAGCGGTAATCCGGTTTCACGCAGGCTGAGCAGATCGTCCCAACTCAGTCCCACAAAGGGCGCCCGCAGCAGGCCGGACCAGGCCACATCATCGGCCTCGTGCCAGAGCGCCCGCAACATCGACAACACATCCATCACTGCCGGCAGCTCGGTGAGACTGTCGATATCCTGCCCGGAAAACGCAATATTGGCGGCCTTGAGCGCCGGGGTAATCTGCCGCAGATGACGGCGGCTGCGCACCAGAATGGCGATACTCGCGGCGGGATTTTCCTGCTGTGCGCGCTGGATAATGGCAACCACCGCCTCCGCCTCGCGCTGGGCGGCGCTGCCCGCGGCATCGACTCCTTTCGCCATTGCAATGGGATGGACCTGCACCCGACCAATGTTCTGCCGCTGGGGCAGGGCCTCCACATAGGCACTGTCACGCTCGGCAAACAGGCCCCGGAAACAATCGTTGACCCAGTTGACCAGAGTGGGCGAGGAGCGGAAGTTGGCACGTAACTGCAACAGGCTCAGGGCCTTGCCCGCAAACCCCGCTGACTGCCTCAGCTCATCGAACAGGCTCACGAGGCTGCCCCGGAAGGCGTAAATGGATTGCTGCAAGTCCCCGCAGAAAAACACCGAGCGGTGATCATCCGGCGTCCAATCCTGACACAAGGCCTTGAGCAGCTCGATCTGGCTAACCGAGGTGTCCTGCATCTCATCCACGAGAATGTGCTCAATGCGATCTTCCAGCAGCATCGCCTCACTGACTTCACCGCCGCTCTCGGCGCGCAGAGCATGAATAGCGCGCAGAGCAATTTCGCCAAAGTCGACACCGCCGCGCTGCTCAAACACCAGCCGCAAATGCGCCAGCAGATAGCGCAGCGCGATACAGAAGTGGCCGACCAGCTCGCGGGAACCCTCAGGCAATACCGGCGGCGGCAGCACGGCGAGCGCCTGCCAGTCAGCGGCGATGGCATCGGGGTCATCGTCCTGCGCGCGCTTCAGCCAGTCTTTGGCCTGCTCCGTGCCCGGCTGGCCTTTCTTGAACTTGGCGTGTTGCACGGAGCCCGGCTTATAGAGCTGACCGTTGTTGTTACAGATACTTCGGCCCATCGCCGACAACAGGGGTAAATCCTCGACCGTCACCTGCTCAGGCACAGGCAGTTCCGCCGCCCAGCCGTGGTCGTCGCAGACGCCGGAAGAGTCGCGGTACGCGGCAAATAACTCCTCAACACCAAAGGCCTGCAAACGCGACCAGTGTGCGTGGAAGGCCTCGCTGACCAGCGCCGTCAGTGCCGCATCCATCACTTCCAGATCGGCACCGAGAATATCTTCCTGCCACTGGTCGCGCTTGGCGAGCAGCGCCGACAGCAGCGGCTGTAAGGTTTCGATGCGGTTGCTGCCGTAGCGCAGCAAGCTTTCCAGTGCCTCGCGCAGCGGGGGTGGGCAACTGGGCTCATCGAGCTGGCGAAACAGCTCCAGAATCGCCTCCCGATACAGGGCTTCGCTATCGCTGACCGGTGCCGCCGCGCCCAGCCCCGACAATAGCGGCAGCCGCCGCACGAGACTTCCACAAAAGCTGTCGAAGGTGGCGATGCGCAATCGCGCACTGTTTTCCAGCAGATTCCAGTTGAGCCGCGCCTGATGCTCACGCACGGCCAGCACCGCCTCGCGGATATCGCGATCAAACACGCTGTTGATCGGCATGGATTCCGCCGATTGCAGGGCGCCCATCACCCGCTCTTTGATTTCACCCGCCGCTTTGTTGGTAAACGTAATCGCCACCACATGCTCAGGGCGCTCAACACACAGCAGGCAACGCAGATAGCGCAGCAACAGCACGCCGGTCTTCCCCGAACCTGCCGGGGCGCTCAGTAATACCGAGCGCGTCGGCTCCACCGCCTGTTCACGCTGGAGCTGATCGGGAGGGCTGAGTAATGCGCTCATGCCTCATCCTCCGCGGTAGCGGCATCACGCAGCAGCGGCAGCAGGTAAGCGCTGAAGCTGCGATCGAGCTGGGTGTTGTAGTCGTGGGCAATATTGCCCGCCAGAATGCCCTCGGCCATGCCCTTTAGCGCCCGCTCCCAAGCCCCCAGTTCAGCCTGCCATTTCTCGGGGCTGTCGACATCATTGTCATGGGCGCGCTTGGCAATCACGCTGTTGGCCCAGTTGCTGCGCAGATGCACCTTCAAGTCGTCGGGACTGCGCAACTGCGCCAGCATCACGCCATCGACCGGCGCCTCATCGTTGGCGGTCAGCGCGTAAATGGGCAACTGCGGCTCAGTTAACGAATCACTGTTCAGCGCCTTGCCGTCGATGCTGCCGGTTTTGTAATCAATGACCAGTCGCTTGTCGCCAATCCGATCAATGCGGTCGATACGAAGCTTGAGTGGAATCCCCATCAGCTGGGCATCCATCGCTGTTTCCAGCGCCTCAATTTCAAAATCCTGTAGCCTCGCTTTTTCCTTGTACTCCAGCCAGTGGCTGATCAGCGCAACGACCCGCGTTTTTTCCAGGCGCAGCAGGGATTCGCCAAAACGCTGGGGATTGATCTCTGAATGTTGCAGCGCCTCGTCGACACACTGACCCACCAGCGCCTCAATACGCGGAAAATCCAGTGCATCCAGCGCCGCCTTGTTACCCAGCCGCTGCCAGACCTTTTCCAGACTGTCGTGAACGAGAATACCCTGCAGGCGGTGATCCAGCCCTTCTGCGGGCCGGGGAAACTCCTTCAGTCGCAAGCGGTATTTCAAAAAGGCGAGGAAGGGACTTTGGGCATATTCCTTGAACAGACCGCTGCCACCACGCAACTGACTGCGCTGCGCCACGGCTACCGGGCGCACATTGTCCTCCTCGGGCAGCGACAGGTCTCCCGCCAGCTGGCAAACCGCCGCTGGAGAAATACCGTCCGCCTGCGGCAACTCGGGCAGCAGGCTGCACGGCAATCTCGGGGTACCGCTGAGGTCTTCGGCGGCATAGCTGCACTGCAACTGCGGCGCGCTGCGCAGCAGGTCTTGCAGCAGGCGGCGGTCGCGCTGCAAACACAAACCGGCTTCACAACCTTCTACCCCGGCATTTCGCTGGAGTTGCTGGGGCAGAAATGCCGACGGCTCGGCGCGACGCGGCAAGGCAGCGTCGTCCAAACCGGCGATCCACACGCCGTCAAATTGCAGGGCAAGTGCGTCGTCATAGTTCATGATGCGCACCGGCGGCGGTTGGCGACGGCTGACCGCAAAGCGCTTGGTGGTAAGGATGTGATGCAGCCAGCGCAGGGCTTCATCCTGTGGAATCTCGCCAAGCTGGCGATCCAATGCGCGGAATACGTCCATCGCCTGACTGAAGCCGCGTCGGCAATCCGCTACCACCGGGTCGTCGCTATCCGCATTGGGCCAGCCTGCGGCCAACAGCATCTGATCAAAACGCCGTACCCAGGCCGAGGGTAATTGCCGCGGCGGCAGCGCCTGAAGCTGCTCCTGCAGCGCCTGCAACACGCCCACGCCCGCGTCATCGGAGAAGTATGGCGCCAACGACAGCATTTCCCCGAGCTTGCACTGCGCTGCCAAACGGTCCCGGCAGAAGCGGTCAAACTCCGCGCGGGGCTGACGCAAGGCGGGCCAGTCAGCAACAAAGCGACTGCGCAACACCCGGCTCAACTGTTCCAGCGGCAGCGCCGTGTGCCGCAGAGAAATGACATCCCAGGCGGCGCGGATCAGCGGATAGGCATAAAGACTTTCGCTGCCCTCAAAAACCCAGGGTTCTTCAAGCGCGTCAGCGCCCACGTAGAGTGACTGCGGATAGAGCTGACGGCGCAGGGCGCGCTCCAGAGGGGCCCGGTAGGCGTTCATATCCGGCAGCAGAACCGCCAGGCTGGCTTGAGGCTCACGGGCAAGCTGAGCCGCCAACCAGTTGGCGATAGCTTCGCATTCGTCATCGCCATGGGTCGCAGCCCATAGCTGCGGTGAGGCAATCGGGCGCTCATCATCAAGCCTGTAGGACTGCACACCTTCGACCACGCACTGATCGACAAACTGCCGGGCAGCCGGCGGCAGGCTGAGCGCAGGCGACAGAATCAATTGATCAGGCAGTTGCAGTTCACCTCGATTCAGCGCTTGGGAAAGCGCGGCCGGTAGTTGCTCACTGCTCAGCGCATGCAGTTCATCAAGGGCCTGTTGCATGGCCTCACGCCAGTGGAAGAACGCCAAATATTCGGGGGAAAACAAATAGTCTTCACGGTCACTGCCGAGCTGGTAAGCGGCGTGAAGCTGAAAAGCATCGACAAACTGACGGACGATAGCGAGGCTGTTGAGGCAATCACCGGGAAACAGTTCGCTGCCTTCAATAATCCGCCGTGCGATAGCCAGCAATTGAATCGGACGCAGCACCTGCTGACTGGGCAGGCTGGCATCCCAGAGTTCGGCCAACCATTGCCCGAGAGGCATTACGGTGATGGTTTCCAGAAAGGCCTGATCGTGCTCACCGCGCTGGGTGGCGATCCGGTCCCGCAGTTGGCGCGCGCTGGCATCGCTGGGCATCAGCACCACACTGTGGCCGGGCAAAGCCAGCAGTGCCTCTAGGCGAAGGTGACGCATTCAGCCTCCCTGTGTTGTCAGCCAGTCTCGCAAAGCCGCTATTCTGCCATGAATTCCCAAACCGGGCCGGAACAGAAATCGCGGCCATAAAAAAAGCCGCGACCAGCGCGGCTTTTCGCAATCGGGCAAAGCAGCCTTACTTGATTTTGGCTTCTTTGTAGATCACGTGCTTGCGAACCACCGGATCGTATTTCTTGAATTCGAACTTGTCGGGGGTGTTACGCTTATTTTTAGTGGTCGTGTAGAAGTGACCAGTACCCGCGCTGGAGACCAGACGGATTTTATCGCTAGCGCCTTTCTTCGCCATGACGGTTCTCCTTAGTATTTCTCGCCGCGGGCACGCAGATCAGCCAGAACAGCATCAATGCCCTTTTTGTCGATGATACGCATACCCTTTGCAGACACGCGCAGGGTTACGAAACGTTTTTCTGCCTCAACCCAGAAACGGTGGCTGTGCAGGTTCGGCAAAAAACGACGACGGGTGCGGTTTTTTGCGTGAGATACATTGTTTCCGGTTACCGGACGCTTGCCAGTAACTTGACATACTCTGGACATGGTTTTCCTTCGCCTCTTGAGGCTTTTTACGCAAAAAAGCCCGATGAATTCTGCAAACTTCGCCTAAAAATTCTGGGTCTCAGCACCGAAAATCGGCGCCGGCAGCAGGCTTGCACGACACTCGGCCGAGGTCGGACCCAAATAGAGCGCGACTTTATACCAGAAGCCCGCCCCCTAATCAACGAAACTGGCGAAAATTCCATCATTCCGATCCGGCAGCCCTTCTGGTAGCCTTGCTGTTTTTATCGCGCGCGATATAAACCACAGCACATCGCCGCCCAAGGAGACTTTCCAGCATGTCACGTGAAGCTCTGTTCCACGCGTTTTCCTGTAAATCACTGACCGTGCGCAACCGCATTGCCATGGCCCCGATGACGCGCTCCCACTCCCCCGGCGGCATTCTGTCTGACGCCATGTGCGCTTATTACCAGCGCCGCGCCGAGGGCGGCGTCGGCCTGATTATTTCCGAGGGCACCGGCATCAACCGTCCCGGCGCGCTGCACGACAACAAGGTGCCACGCTTTCATGGCGAGGCGGAACTGGCTGCCTGGAAACGCGCCGTCGACGCCGTTCACGCTGCCGGGGGCGCCTTTGCCCCGCAGCTTTGGCACGTGGGGTCAATGCACACGACCGGTGACAGCGATGTGATTCCGGATGAACAACTGGAAAGTCCATCGGGACTGGCCATGCCGGGCAAACCACGGGGTAAGGTGATGAGTGACAGCGACATTGCCGACACGATTGCCGCCTATGCCGACGCCGCCCGCAACGCCAAAGCCATTGGCTGCGATGCCGCCGAATTTCACGGTGCCCATGGCTATCTGATCGACGAGTTTTTTTGGCCCGCCACCAATGAACGCAGCGACCGCTTTGGCGGCAAGACACTGGTCGAACGCAGCCGTTTTGCGGTCGAAATCCTCAAGGCCGCCCGGGCCGCTGTGGGTGAGGACTTCACGCTGATTATTCGCCTCTCCCAATGGAAGCAGCAGGAGTACACGGCGCGGCTGGCAGAAACACCGGAAGAGATGCAGTGTTGGCTGGGCGCCCTGAGCGACGCAGGTGCCGATATCTTCCACTGCTCTCAGCGCCGCTTCTGGGAGCCGGAGTTCGAGGGATCTTCGCTGAATTTTGCTGGCTGGGCGAAAAAGCTCACCGGCAAGCCCAGCATCAGCGTCGGCTCTGTCGGCCTTGCCAGCGACTTCATAGAATCACTGGCACAGGGCAAATCGTCAGAGCTGGCGGCGGAACAGAGTCTTGAAAACCTTGCCAAGCGGGTGGCCGATGGCGAGTTCGACCTGATTGCCGTGGGCCGCGCCCTGCTGCAAGACCCCAACTGGGTCGCCAAGCTGGAGCAGGGGCGCGACGACGAGTTCGAGCCCTTTGACGTGCGCAGTATGATGAGCCTGAGCTAAGCCTTCTTCATTTCCGCAAATGGCGGGGCGGCTTACAGCAAACCGCGCTCCGCCAACGACACCACCTCCGGTCCGGCCACCACGCAATGATCCAACAGGCGCATGTCCAACAGCGACAAGGCCTCGCGGATACGTGCCGTAATTCGCACATCGGCATCGCTGGGTTCGGCCACCCCGCTGGGATGATTATGCGCCACGATCAGCGCAGCCGCGTGCAGCTCCAGCGCACGTCGGGCAATCTCTCGCGGGTAAACGGCCGCCCCGTCAATCGTGCCGTAAAACAGAGGTTCGTAGGCAATCAGCCGGTGCTGATTATCGAGGTAGAGGGCGGCAAATACTTCGCGATGTTCGCCGCGCAGCTGGGCACAAAGGAACTGCTTGGTGGCCGAGGCACTGGCAAACACCGCATCGCGCTGCAGGGCCTCACCCAGATAGCGGCGGGACATTTCGATCACCGCCTGCAGCTGCACATATTTCGCATCGCCCAGTCCCTTAGAGGCACAGAACTGAGACTGGGACGCCGCCATCAGAGCCGTCAATCCACCGTGCTCGGCCAACAGCTCTCTGGCGAGGTCCACCGCCGACTTGCCGCGCACGCCGGTACGGAGAAATATCGCCAACAGTTCGGCGTCGGAAAGGGCTTCGGCGCCGCGCGCCAGCAGTTTCTCACGGGGGCGCTCGGCCTCCGGCCAGTGATTAATCGCCACATCACCCTCCTTGGCGTGGCAAACGCAGATCGCAGGCGGCGGTAGTCCCCACCGCCCTGAACGTTCATAATAGCTGCTTGATTTGCAATATCGAGCCCCGGCATGAAGCAGCTCAGTAACCGACATATTCTCCTCGGCATCAGCGGCGGGATCGCCGCCTATAAAAGTGCCGAGCTGGTGCGCCGCCTGAAAGACCACGGCGCCGACGTGCGCGTCGTCATGACCGCCGCCGCCATGGAGTTCATCACTCCGCTGACCCTGCAAGCACTGTCGGGCAATCCGGTGCATACCACGCTGCTCGATCCGGAGGCTGAAGCGGGCATGGGGCATATCGAACTGGCGCGCTGGGCCGACCTGATTCTGGTGGCCCCTGCCAGCGCCGATCTGATGGCGAGGCTGGCCAGCGGTCGAGGCGACGACCTGCTGACCACCTTGTGTCTTGCCACCCCGGCGCCCGTTGCCCTGGCACCGGCCATGAATCAGGGTATGTGGCGCGACCCGGCCACGCAGGCCAATGTCGAGATTCTGCGCGAGCGCGGCATTGCGCTGTTTGGACCAGCGGCCGGCGAGCAAGCCTGTGGCGATGTCGGGCCGGGGCGGATGCTGGAAGCCGAGCAACTGGCCGAACTGGCGGCGGGGCTATTTCAAAGCCGTGCGCTGGACGGCGTAAAATTGTGTATCACTGCCGGGCCAACGCGCGAAGCGATTGATCCGGTGCGTTACATCAGCAACCACAGCTCGGGAAAAATGGGCTATGCCCTGGCCGAAGCGGCCGCCGATGCAGGGGCGCAAGTCACGCTGATCAGTGGCCCCACACAGCTTCCCTGCCCGGAGCGCGTCACCCGTATCGACGTCATCAGCGCGCAGCAGATGTACGACGCCAGCCTGGAAAAAATGGGTAACTGCGACATTTTCATCGCCTGCGCCGCGGTGGCTGACTACCGGCCCGCGAACGTGGAAGAACAGAAGATCAAGAAGCACAACGACGCCATGCGCATTGAGCTGGTACGCAACCCCGACATCGTCAGTGCGGTTGCCAGCCATCCCAAACGCCCCTTTACGGTGGGCTTTGCCGCAGAAACACAGGATGTGGTGAGCTATGCGCGGGACAAGTTGCAACGCAAAAAGCTGGACCTGATCGTGGCCAACGATGTGTCGGACAGCCGCATCGGCTTCAATACCGACGACAACCGCGTGACCGTGATCGGCGCCGATACCGAGCAGCACATCGAACAGATGAGCAAGCGCCAGCTCGCCCGGCAACTGATCGCCTTGATTGCCCAGCAGCACAGAGAACCGGCAGACTGAGAGCCGCGTTCTGGACAGCCGCCTCAAGGCCTTCCATGATAATGCAACGCCCAACTGGCAGGGATTACCGATAACACCATCATGCTTACGTCGCGCCGCTCACCGAAGAACACCGCCACAAAAGTCTCACTGACACCCGCCCGGCGGGACATTCTGCTTTCCGGACTGGCCTGTGTGGCACTGATCATGGCGGCTTTTTACTGGATTCAGAACATCGAGTTGCCGCGCAGCACCAGCCAGCGCGTCGCCGCGGTCACCAGCGACATCGCCGACAAAGAGAAACGGGTGCTCGACGACCTGCTTGCTGGTATCGGCGAGCGAGTCACTGCCCAGTCCAGCAAACCCGACATTATCGCCGCATTTGACCAGCGCGATGCTGCAGCGCTGAGCGAAGAAGCGCTGGATCTGCGTCGCAGCTTTCCCGCAGCCACCGACAGCAAGCTGATCCGTATCGGCCCTCAGGGTATCGCCGACGAAAGCACTGAAACCAAGCGCCTGCGCAACCATATTGAAATCGACATGTTGCGCAAGGCCATCGACAGTCAGCAGCTCATTATCGAGGCCTACCAGCACGACAAGCGCTGGCTGATTTCGCTCTTGCAAGTCGCCGGTGACCAGGGGGCGATCATCGTCAGCTTCGATGCCGAATTCTTCGCCCGGATTCTGCGCAATATCGCGGGGAACTCCGTCAGTAACCAGCTGGTGCAACGCTACAAGGGCAGCGAAAGCGTGGTCATTGCCGCCAATGGCCAGCAGTACAAGCAATACATGGTCAGTCGCGCCCTCACCATCCCCGGCTGGTCACTGGAAGTCTTTCCACAGCAGGTAACGGTCAATGCGCTGACCATCGACAGCACCCTGATCTGGCTGGTTTGTCTGCTGTGCCTAGCACTGATTACTGCCAGCCACAGCATCTTTTTCCTGCGCGCCAGCGCCGCGCCCCTGCGTAAAGCCCTGAGCAACGAGAGTACCGCCTCACCAGATATTCCCGATATCGACAGCTTGATGGGCAAGGACAAAACCGTTGAGAAGAAACCGCTGCAAAGCCAGCACGGCGGACGCTTTGATCCCACCGCCGACCTGCGGCCACCGCTGCCTGAGGCCAAACCCCTGACGCCCAAGAAAACCGCCTCCAAACCCGACAAGCCAGCGCCGCAATCGAGCGCCAAAGAACCCACCGCCGATACTCCGCCACCCAATCGCCGTAACTGCTTCCGCGCCTATGACATTCGCGGGATTGCCGATCGCGACCTGGACAGCGATTACTGCCGCCACATTGGCCGCGCCCTGGGCAGCGAAGCCCTCGCCCGTGGCCAGCAGAAAATCTTGCTGGGGCGCGATGGCCGGGAGAGCAGCCCGCGTATTCGCGAGGCGCTGATCGAGGGCTTGCTGAGCTGCGGCGTTGATGTTGTCGATCTTGGACTGATCGCCACGCCCATGCTGCACTTCGCCTGCCACGACCTGAATATCGGCAACGCGGTGATGATTACCGGCAGTCACAATCCCGCCGAATACAACGGCATGAAAATGTTGCTGGGCTTTGAAAGCCTGAGCAGTGAAGAGATTCAGGCCCTGGCCGACCGCGTTGCCGAGCAACGCTACGAGCAGGGCGAAGGACAACTCAGCAGCGACAGTATTGAACAGCGCTATATCGACCGCATCTGCGGCGACGTGGTTATTGCGCAGACGCTGAAAGTGGTTATCGATGCCGGCAACGGCGCTACCTCAAATATCGCCGTTCCGCTGTTTGAGGAGCTGGGCTGCGAGGTCACGCCACTGTTCTGTGAGGTGGACGGCCGCTTCCCCAACCGCAACCCCGACCCCACGATTCCCGAAAACCTCGACGCCCTCGCCGCTGCGGTGGCCGAGCAAGGCGCCGATATCGGTATTGCCTTTGACGGCGACGGTGACCGCGTGGCGGTGGTCAGCGCATCCGGACGCCGCCCCCGCGCCGACCAGTTACTGATGGTGCTGGCCGACGACATGGTGAGCCGCAATCCCGGCTGCGAAGTGCTGTTCGACGTAAAATGCAGCCGTCTGCTCGGCCAGCTGGTGTTGGACCGTGGCGGCCGCCCGGTGATGTGGAAATGTGGCCACTCGCATATGAAACGCAAGATCGCCAGCAGTGACGCACTGCTCGCAGGCGAGTTCAGCGGCCATATCTTCTTCAAAGAACGCTGGTACGGTTTCGACGACGGCCTGTATGCCGCCGCCCGCCTGCTGGAAGCCCTGACACTGGCCGGCACCACACTGGACGAAGAGCTGGTCAGCTATCCCAAGCTGTTCAGCAGCCCGGAGATTCTGCTGCCCGTGGATGACGAGCGGAAATTTGATGTGGTGAATGCCTTTGCCCAGCAGAACGATTTTCGCGATGCCAAGCTGATCGATATCGACGGTCTGCGCTATGAATTCCGCAACGGCTGGGGCCTGCTCCGGGCCTCCAACACCGGCCCGGCGATCACCCTGCGCTTTGAAGCCGAGAGCGAAGCCGCCCTGGACGGAATTCGTGAAAGCTTCGCACAAACGCTGGCGAAGATTGATCCCAACTTGGCAGATAGTCTTTAATACCGCCTTTTCACCTGCGAACCCAGAGCATGAGACCAGCTATGTCACTAAGCCGCGACGCTGCGGGCGATATCGCCCGCGTTCTGACCGAAGCCCTGCCTTACATCCAACGTTTCACCAATAAAACGATTGTGGTGAAGTTTGGTGGCAATGCGATGATCGACGACGAACTGAAAGAGCATTTCGCCCGCGATATCGTACTGATGAAGCTGGTCGGCATGAACCCGATTGTGGTGCATGGCGGCGGCCCTCAAATCGGCGACCTGCTCAAGCGATTGCAGATTGAGTCCCATTTTGTAGAGGGCATGCGCGTTACCGACAGCGATACCATGGACGTGGTGGAAATGGTGTTGGGCGGCAGCGTGAATAAGGAAATCGTCTCGCTGCTGAATCATAACGGTGGCAAGGCCGTGGGCCTGACCGGCAAAGACGGCCAGCTCATTCGCGCGCGCAAACTCAAGGTTCGCCACAAGACGCCAGAGATGTCGGCCCCGGAAATTATTGATATCGGCCATGTTGGCGAAGTCGCCAGCATCAGCACTGATGTGCTCGAAATGCTGATCAACAGCGATTTCATCCCGGTGATTGCACCGATTGGCGTCGGCCCGGATGGCGCGTCATATAACATCAATGCCGATCTCGTGGCCGGCAAAGTGGCCGAAGTCCTGAAAGCCGAAAAACTGATGCTGCTGACCAACATCGAAGGGCTGAAAAACAAGGAAGGCAAAGTCCTGACGGGACTGAGCACCGAGCAGGTAGATGCGCTGATCGAAGACGGCACCATCTACGGCGGTATGCTGCCCAAGATCGGCTGCGCCTTGGACGCAGTAAAAGCGGGCGTGAACAGTGCCCATATTATCGATGGCCGCGTGCCCCACGCCGTACTGCTGGAAATCTTCACCGATACCGGTGTCGGCACCCTGATTACCAACCAGAGCCTGCAAGCCGAAGACGCATAAGGATTTTTCATGAACAAGCGTCCCTCGCGCCGCGACGATATTCTGCAGGCGCTGGCTACCATGCTGGAAACACAGCCCGGCAGCCGGATCACCACGGCCAAACTGGCGGCAGAAGTGGGTGTCTCGGAAGCCGCGCTGTACCGCCATTTCCCCAGCAAGGCGAAGATGTTTGAGGGTCTGATTGAATTTGTGGAAGACGCGGTATTCAGCCGTGTAGCCCAAATTGTCGAGCACAGCGACCAAGCCGACGACGCCATCGCAAAGCTGCTACACCTGCTGCTGGCCTTCACCGAGCGCAACCCCGGCATTACCCGCATTTTCAATGGCGATGCCCTGGCGGGAGAACACGAGCGCCTACGCGGCCGCGTGCAACAATTTTACGACCGTCTGGAAATGCAGTTGCGACAAATTCTTCGCGAGGCTGAACTGCGTGAAGGCAAACGTACCCGCGCCACCGCGAATGCCACTGCGAATCTGCTAATGGCATTTGCCGAAGGGCGTATCGGGCAATTTGTGCGCAGTGATTTCAAGCGCGCGCCAACGCAGGACTGGGAAGAACAGTGGGCCCTGTTACAGGACATGCTGTTCCGCTAGGACATCAATCGCGCGGCTCTGACTGCCGGGAATAGCTGCGGCGACGCAGCACCGTTTCCAGCTGAGAGAAACGCTCTTTATCCCGCTCATAGGCGGCATCGACGTCATCCAGCTCCACCAGCCGCCGCCCGATCTGCTGCTCGGTAGTACTGACTTCGTGACGCAAATCCGCCAGCGTTTTACTCAGCGCCGCAGGCACCGCCTGACCGCGGCGCTCCAGCTCTGCGGCTTCGGCCTGATTGTTCAGCACCTGCTGCTTCACGGTGGAAAGATTACTTTTCAATATGGAGATGCGCACCCGAATATCGGTCAGCGCGCGCTGCTTGGCGTGCTCAATATCATCGATATTGCTGTAGCGCAGCAGCAGGGATTCGTCCCAAGCCCGCAATTTTTCCTCTGCCTCTGCTCGGGCGCGGGCCACCGCCTTCTCTCGGCGAAGGGCTTCACGCTCTTCTTCTGTCAGTTGCGGGGCAACGCTTTTCACCACACTGCCGTCGGCGCGAATCACATCGTAGCCGCGCGGCACCACATCGGGTGGCAGGCGATCGAGAATCACCACTTTATTGCTGGCATCCACATAGCGGTAGAACAGCTTTTCCGCCGCCTGCGCTGAAACAGCGCCAACAGACAGGAAAATGCCCAACAATACTGCGACTCGCTTTAACAAATCTGCCTACCCTCGTTGCTGCCCTACTTACCTTTTAACTTACAGTGTAACGCCGTATTGGGTCCGGTAATCACTGACCCTGCTCAGCAGCGCCGGGTCGTTGGCGGCACTGCGCAGATACTCGATGATATCCGCCAGACCGACAATGCTTATGACCTGCAGTTGGCGCTCCTGTTCCAGCTCCTGTATGGCCGAGAGCTCGCCTCGCCCACGCTCCTGGCGATCCAGGCCAATCGCTACCGCCGCGACGTCTGCGTCAGCCGCTTCGATCATGGTGATGGCCTCGCGAATGGCGGTACCGGCCGTGATCACATCATCAATAATCAGTACTCGGCCCTTCAGCTCCGCACCCACGATGGTGCCACCCTCGCCGTGATCCTTGGCTTCTTTACGGTTGTAAGCGAAGGGGACGTCGCGCTGGTGGCGCTGCGCCAGCGCACAGGCCGTTGCCGCAGCAAGTGGAATGCCTTTGTAGGCCGGCCCGAACAGCAGATCGAATTCGACACCCGAATCCACGATCGCATCGGCATAACAAGCCGCCAGCGCCGCCAGTGATGCCCCGCTGCTGAACCGCCCCGCGTTGAAAAAATAGGGGCTGATGCGGCCAGATTTAAGCGTAAACTCGCCAAAACACAGCGCGTTGCTGTCGATGGCCTGGGAAATAAACTGCTGCTGATACGGTTTGATGCTCATGAAAGGCGATGACTCACTGACAAAAACGTTGGCATATTGGCCGTATTGTACGCCCCGGAACTTCGTCGTCACAGCCACTGGCCCGCTTTATGCAGAGCAATATGTGGGAATATGAAACGAAAAAGCGGATTTTGGCGGTGTTTTTACGGACATTCACCGCTTGCAGATTGTTGTCCAATGGGTTTCATTGTAGTCTAACATGCTGTTTACAGTGGGAATTGCCGACCGGATACGGGCAAGATAACTACCCGCCCTGCCAGCGGCAAAGTACAACCTCCCTCTGCCATGACCGTAATTGGCGGACAGTTTCAATACACATAGCCTGGGCGACTTTGCCCACACCAGACGTACGAGAACCGCATGAGAATCATCAGCTTTTGCGCTGACAGCATCACTGATGCCGCCGAGAAAGGCTTTTTTGACTGGGTCGTGAAGCAGGATGCCGACATCATCTGCCTGCAGAACCTGGGCATTGCCGAGTACAAACTCCGCGACGACGTGTTCTTTCCCCGTGAATACAACCCCTACTTCTTCGATGCCGCCGATGGCAAGAGCAACGGCGTTGCCATCTACTGCCGTCAGCTCCCCAAAGCAATCATGACCGGGCTGGGCTTTCTCGATTTCGATATGGAAGGGCTCTACATTCAAGCCGACTTTGACAACATCAGCATCGGCAGCCTGTTGTCACCCTCCGTACCGGACGGCGATGCCGAGGCGCAAATTCGCAAGAACCAGTTTTTTGAGCAGTACTACAACCACCTGCACAAAGTGCGCAACAAGCGCCGCGATTTCATCATTTGCGGCAACTGGGGCATCGCCCACAAAAGCATCGATATTCAGGATGTGAAAGGCAATCACGGCGTTTCCGGCAGCCTGACCGAAGAGCAGCAGTGGATGGAACGCCTGTTCCACGACGAGCACTACGCCGACGCCTTCCGGCTGGTCAACAGCGATGCCGACGAGTTCAGCTACTGGCCCGACGGTGAGCCGGGTAAAAACGGCTGGCGGGTTGACTACCAGGTGGTATCAGAACGCCTGCAAAGCCGCGTTGAGCATGGCGCCATCTACAAGGTTCAGCAGTTCGGCAAGCACGCCCCGCTGATTATGGATTACGACTACGAACTGCCGGAGAGCGCCTTCTAAAAAGGCGCCCTCCGCTGGCTTACTCGACCAGCGCGGCCCGCTGTGCAGAGATCAGCTCAGCAATACCCTGCTCAGCCAAATCCATCATCGCATTCATCTCTGAGCGACTGAACGTCGCTCCTTCTGCAGTTCCCTGCACTTCAATCATGCCGCCACTTTCGTCCATCACCACGTTCATATCCGTCTCGGCACTGGAGTCTTCCAGATAATCCAGATCCAGCACGGGCTGCCCCTGATAGACGCCGACCGACACAGCAGCCACCATCTGTTTCAGCGGATCACCGTCAATCACGCCGCTGCGCTGCAGTGAACGGATGGCATCGACCATGGCCACACAAGCGCCGGTGATCGACGCGGTACGCGTGCCGCCATCGGCCTGAATAACATCGCAGTCCAGCGTAATGGTGTGTTCGCCGAGCAAGGTCAGATCGACAGCCGCGCGCAGCGAGCGGCCAATCAGTCGCTGAATTTCCTGCGTCCGTCCGGACTGCTTGCCTCTCGCCGCTTCTCGCGCCATACGAGACCCGGTAGAACGCGGCAGCATTCCGTATTCCGCCGTCACCCAACCTTGGCCCTTGCCGCGCAGAAACGGCGGCACACTGGCCTCAACCGAGGCGGTACACAGCACTTTGGTAGCGCCGGTTTCCACCAGTACCGAACCCTCAGCGTGACAGGTGTAATGGCGGGTAATACGGGTTTCGCGCTTTTCGTTACCGGCGCGACCGCTGGGTCGAACAACAGTCATAATCATCTCCTATGTCTCAGCCGCAAAGTATACCGGCTAGGGAGGGCCTGAAGCGAAGGCCGTTTACCGATACAATGGCTGTTCAACATGACGCTATTGAGCACTGAGGTTACCGTGACCATTTCCAGCATGACCGCCTTCGCCCACCGCCGCAGCGAACACCCCTGGGGCACCGCTATCTGGGAGCTGCGTTCGGTCAATCATCGCTACCTGGAGTTGTCATTCAAGCTACCTGAAGGCTGGCGGCAACTGGAACCCGAATTGCGCGACCGCCTGCGCAACGCCCTGCAACGCGGCAAAGTCGAGTGCTCATTGCGATTGAGCCTGCAGGATCAGAACCAACAACTGCAGCTCAATAAGACCCTTGCTCAGCAACTGCTGGACACCGCCCACCAGCTTCGCACCGATATCGCCCATGCCGCACCGATTGATGTGCTGGACATCATGCGCTGGCCTGGCGTCATGCAAAGCGGCGAACTGGATGGCGACACCATCACCAAAGACTTGCTGGCCGCCTTTGTCGACGCCCTCGACGACCAGCGCGCCAACCGCCAGCGCGAAGGCGACGAACTCGCGCTGCTCATTGAACAGCGCCTCAGCAGTATCAGCGAGATTGTCACCGACCTGCGTGCCCGCATGCCGGAGATCGTCAGCGGTCAGCGCGACAAACTGCGCAGCCGCCTGGCCGAACTGCAGGCTGAACTCGATGCGGAACGCCTAGAGCAGGAAATGGCACTGATCGCTCAAAAGGCCGATGTCGACGAAGAGCTGGACCGCCTCGACACCCACGTAAAAGAAGTGCGCCGCGTCCTCAAGAAAGGCGGCGCGGTCGGTCGACGCCTCGACTTCCTCATGCAGGAACTCAACCGCGAAGCCAACACCCTGTCCTCCAAAGCCGTCGTTGCCGAAAGCACCCAAGCCGCCGTTGAGCTGAAAGTGCTGATCGAACAGATGCGCGAGCAGATCCAAAACATCGAGTAATATTTCACCTCGTTTCACATTGCCCCAAAAAACCATAACTCACTGTATTTATTATTTTTTTATAAATACCCTTGTTCCAGGTTGTTTCAAATCAATTCCCATTGTCTCATTCAAATGGTGACAGAAGTGGTGACAGAGAAAATGGTGACAGGTAGAATTCTGTTTTCTGTCACCATTTTCACTCGGAGCAAGGATGAAGCCGAAACTCACGTTAGAAAAGCCCTACAACCAAACCAACCTGACAAAAGCTGTTAAGCAGGGCATCCCAGGGATGGTCGTCACGGGGCCAAACTTGTACTTTCGGGTGTCTCAAGAGGGCAGCGCCTTTTGGATTTATCGCTATATTTCTCCTGAAACAAAAAAACGGCGCGAAATGTCACTTGGCAGCGTCAAACTGAACGGCAGCGATGGACTAACTCATCAGCAAGCACAAGATAAGCTCAGCTCGCAAAGAGAGCTTGTCAAAAGCGGTCGCGACCCGCTGGCAGAAAAAGAGAGAGAATCTCGCGGATCGGTGATCGGCAAGACCGTTGACGACTTGGCTGAAAGCTACTTGAGCTGGTGCCAAGGGAGAATTGAGAACCCCCAGATTTACGAAAGATTGTACCGAGACGAAATCAAACCCGTGATAGGCGGGGACGCTTTCGCAAGCATTGCACCAACCGACATTATTGCTGTGCTTGACGCCGTGAAAGTGCGGCGCAAAAAAGAGGTCGGTGAGCGCCCCGCCACAACAAATGATTGCCTCTACTTGCTTCGCCGAATTTTTAAGCACGGCATTAAAAATGGCTGGTACACGCGGCAAAATCCCACCGACACACTTTCTGTAAAAGAAGATGCCGGGGGCGAAGAATCAGCTCGCAAGCGGTTTCTCACCTCTGAAGAGGTTGAGACAGTCTTCCGTGTTTTCAGGGAAAACATTGATGTTTTTGGCTGGGAGAATTACACGGCTTGCGCCCTTTTACTCTGCCTTGGCGTCAGAAAAGTCCAGTTGACTGGGCTACCCTGGCATGAGGTAGATACCGAAAACTGGGTTTGGACAATCCCCGCCGAACCGGAAGATCCAGGTCGCAACAAATCCAACCGGGAAATCGCTATCCCCATTTCTCCTAAAATTCGCCACTGGTTTCAATGCCAGCGAATTATTAGCCGTGGCTCAGACTACGTCTTCCCCGCTCGTCGCATGTCGAAGCGGAGCAAAAACCCGTTTATGAATCACTCCACGATAAACCGGGCGATAGACGGCCTTTTCGGGCTGCCGAACGGTAAAGGGCGAGGCCCAAGAGAAAACCTGATGGCAAAAGCGGGTATTAAAGAGAAATTCACGGTGCATGATTTGCGCCGCACATTCCGCACCCACTTGTCACAGATCGGCACCCCGCTTCATATCTCAGAACGATGCCTTAATCACTCCATTGACAAGCTGGTTGAGACTTACGACCAGCACGATTGGCTTGAGGAACGCGCTGAAGCGATGGACAAGCTCGCTGAGCGCTTTATATCTCTGATCGGAGATGAGCCGAAGCTAGGGCCTTAACCCCGAAAGCCGCCCACCTTGGGCGGCTTTTTCATTTCTGCAAAGCGGACAAAGTCTCGCCCCCTCCCTACCCTAGCTAATTAATCCCGTACTCTTCTTTATAATTAAAATCGTTATCCGCCAGCGAATGAATACAGCTTTGTATGTGTTGACGAATGCACTCTAGCTGCTCGCTCTGAACATCTGTCTCTGTAGGCTTTAAGGGGAATGCCCCTACACTTGGCATGAGATTAATGTCACGGTAGGTTTTATCTGGATTTCGTACATACAATTCGTTTATTTTCTCACTTCCCGGATAAAGAACGTAGCTTCCCCTCGTACCCAGAACAGCATCACGATAAGTGTGCATTTTGTGAATATCTTCACGCTTGAAAGATGTGGCTACTGAATCGCCACGCAACTCCTCCCTCCACCCAGATAAATCCAGACGATATTTCGCATCAAAATGCAACCAATGAACAATACCGTTCATTTCCATAGAGATACTGACATCTGGATTAAAGACACCAGAATAGGAGTCTGCCCACTGCATGGATTTATCATCAAGCAAATTAAAATCTTTGTTGTAATAAAGGGTTAAAATGATCTCTTTTCCCTTGTGTGTGTATAGGAACTTAATTGGCCTATCATTCTTACTGATAAGGTCTTTCATAAACTGCTTATCCCTATTCATAAAAGACAACTCTGGATCGCCTACTGAATCAGTGAGACCACAAAGCAACTCGTGCATCATGAGATAACACCACATCTCATAAAGATGAAAGACCGGCTTTATATCACCACCAACAGATAAGAGTGTATTTTCACTTTCTAATTTAAGGCTTAGCCCAAAGGCAAGGTAAAACATCATAAACTCGCGATAGCCTTTACGACTGGCCATTACCATCGAGTTTGGGAATTCTTCGCTTGTACCAATTTCCTGCCAAAATGGATGAAACAAAATAGCGTCAAGTTCTTCGCCCCAGTTATCCATCGCATTATGCGAAGCTCCATATTTTTTTGGCATCCGCCTATTTAGATCCTGCAATCGCTCACGGAGAAGAATAAGAGAAGTTTTTACAAAACGATTATCTTTTGTGTCATAGGAAGTTTTAATGCGGCGCTCCGGCAAGGTTAACGGAGTATGGCCTGCAAAACTGTCTTTCAGAGCCCCACCACGCATGAAGTCATAATCAATTGCAGATTGCGCCAATTTTGCCCAGTCAGGATTTGTGGCAAACCCAGCATTTTCCTTCACGATAACGGAGGAAACTTTAGATGACGGATTATTGACTATCTCACGCACATAATTGGTCAAACGACCATTGCGAAACAACCGCCTGAAGGCCATCAGCTCGGCCATCGGGGATATTTCACTGTCAGCGGTAACGCCAAAGGCTGTTTCAGTGGCATTATCGAAGCGTATCAGTAGAGAAGCGCTATATTCAGATATTTGATGTAGAAGCTGTTGAAACTCTTCATAGTAATCAAGCTTTTGCGTTAACACTTCAACGGGGATAGATAGGGATATTCCAGGCCCTACTTCAATATCGAGATAGGCTGTACCGGCACTATTCTCAAAGTTAAACCGCCCCGTGACACGATAACGCCCATCCAGTAGCTCAGCACAAGAATCAGGGCCATTAAATTTAACAATATTTTTAAGTGCGCTATTCGAGAAGGGGAAAATAGGGTTTCCTTCACAAGCCTCCAAAAATTCATCGGCTTTTAATGGTAGTTCAATTGCGAATTCATACTCAGTATTATCGCGCAGCTGGATCTTCTGGAAAACATCAGCATCTGCGTCATAGACCAATAATGGCACGCCCCTACCATGATTATTCTCTGGGATACCCCGCATTGAGCTGCCATCAAGGTCAACTGTCAACGCATCATTGAACGCCCTCACTCCATTAGGATAAAGGCTAAATAGAATATCTGCCCCAAAGATAGTGAGTTTTCTTACTCGTATCATAAGGTAGAGAAATAATTAGCAAAACCCGTACTCATAACATCCTTACGCATTTGCTCCAGCTTTTCCGCTGACTGCACCAACCCTTCTTTTTCAAATAGGGCTTTCATGCCTTTTAAAATTGGCGTTAAGGTGTCTCTGTTTCCATGAATCTTTGGAAGAATCTTTTGCACCGTCACTCGATCAAGAATTGACGTTCTTGAGTTATAGCCGCCTTTAGTTGCGAAAGAATCATGGAGCTTGTTACATACAGAAATATAGCGACGTACTTCGTTGGTTGTGCGTGGCCCGAAACGAAATTTGCCTAGCACACCATAAAGCTCATCGAGATAAGTGTCATAATCAGAACTAAGTTCGATACCTGAACTATCAGTCATAAATACGGATAATTTCTCCGTGGATATACCCAATATATCCTCTTCTTGCAGCGTGAACTCATGCCCTACACTTGAGGGCTTCGGCGGGGCATATTGAATAACAAAAGAGCGATCCAGAACTTTTGGAGAAAACATATAAGTAGTTTCGTCCATGTTAACGGTGCCAATGAAGAAGACATTATCGGTGATGTAGATCCCTTTATTATCAATAGCGTTGAGAATATATGCCGTTTGAATAGGGTCTGTGACTCCAGATTTATAGAGTAAATATAACTCCTCCAAACCAAGGACTGGCTCGGCCTTCGCCTCTTTTGCAGTCTCCATCACAGAGAGAAATTTAGAGAAATACATCTCAACATGCGACAGATTCATTTCATCCAAGATAATGAAAAATGGGATATTTTCATATTCTGGGTAATTGGCTTTAAGCAAAGTATCAATTAACTTTGTTGATACATAATTCTCGCCCGATCTACCAAAAGGATTTTTATACCCAAGCAAGTGACGCCCATCTGTCCAACCAGCCTCAACAGGAATAAAAGCATGGTTGAAGTCTGGCTCATCGGGTACAGGGTTCATTTTTGCAGCAAGATCACGAATAGTTTTAGTTTTACCTGTACCAGTCGTTCCTGCCAAAATTACAAAAGGCTTGGACGATAGAGCTGAAATCAAAACCGCGCTAGTTTTTGCTTGTTGATCTACAAGTTCGACCTTTGGAGGCTCCTCTTTCTTAACCTGCTCCCCTTCCAGCCACTGCTTAAACTGCTCAATTGATATACCAAGCACCTCATGAAAGCCATAGTAAGCACATTGCTCGTAAAAATCTCTTGAGAAAAAATCATCTGGCGCAGGCGATACCCAGCCTGTTTTTCTGAGCTTGTAACCAATGACCTTTTTGACCAGGGGGCCAACTTCTAAAAGAAATAGAGGTGATACATCATAGTACGTTTCGGTTGCCCCTCTCGTAAGTGGACACAAACCCAGCTGCGACATTGGGTAAACCAAGTTGGTATAGTTTTTATCACCCAAATCTTCTCGTTTTAAGCAACCCCGCATTTCCGATAGTTTGGAGTTAGAAAATGCATCAATAAAAATATGGTGGGAATATATAATTGAAATAAAGACAAGTGCCTCAATGGCCGTATCACCTAATGAACGCACCTCATCCCAAACTCCTGGAAATTCTGAGGTTGAATCGTCATAAGAAAGCATTCCCTTAACTTGTGGAGCATCAAGGTTAATCCCATCATATACTCCACCGATATTATCAAGAATCTCGTTTCTTGGATGCTTTTTGATAATCTCTGCGACCTTGAAATAACCATTTTTCGTAAGTGATACTTTAAGTGCATCCAGTCCTTTAGCCATTATTTCTTCCTTGCTAGTAGCATCAATTCTTTTACGTCACGTGAACGGTCATTCTGGCGACCCATTGTCATATGTTTATGATCTAGATCTTCAACCCATATTTCATAGTTTGATTTTAGTGTTATCTTAGAAATATCTAGCAAGGTTTCCAGAGAAATCATTGCAGTATTACTGTAACTTAAAGCCAGATTAGCACCTGCCTTTTTGACTCCAGAAAACAAATTCACAAATGCACCGTTTACCTGTGACCTAATACAGAATGGAGATTGATGACGCTCCTCTCTATAACGACCTTTTACGATGCTGCCGCCTTTAACCTGTAGATCTGGATAGTCATAGAGGCAGAGTGTCTCCATTGCGTGATAAAAGCGACTGTAATGCACAAATGCATAAGGGGGGTCTGCGTAAACAGTACCGCCATTCAGTTTTTTGAGGCAGTCTGTATAATCTAGAGTGGTAATAGAATGGTTTAGGTCGATGACATTCTCTTTCGACCAGACAATCATTTGGTCGAGTTTATTAATAAAAAGATCCTGCAGTCTTTTCTGTCGATAGATATTAATATCCAGCATAGAGGATACCGTTTTGGCATCTCGGTATTGTGCGTAATGACCAGTTCCCTGACTGCTATAAGCCATTGCATGGAGCAATGTTGACATTGCCAAGGCATATTCTGCCTGACCGAATTCTTTGTTTTTAACTCGCTTGTCTATAGCCTGTTTTATTGCATCGATCCATAAACATTGCTCCGCTGACCACCACGTTCCTGAATAGTTCTTTACAAATAAGTGATAATGATGCCGAAAAGACTGATTTATTAAATCCCGGTTGCGCTCTTCAATCTCATTGAATTCTTTCAGTGAGTCAAAGCCTTCATACTCGATATCAGCAGCAATTTTTGATCGAGCTTTCTTGTAGTAATCTGATGCATCTTGTATCAGTAATTCACTATCTATGCTTTTAATAGGTTTCAAATAAACTGAAGCGATAAGAGATGAGTAGTGCTGTATATCATTGGTTAAGACAGGATAGGTCGAACCTAAGGCACCTGAAAGACTGGCAGCACCACCGAATAAGTCACATACAACACCCCCGTTGTATATTGACTGAATAGATTCTGAGACAAAATTAATTATCTTAGCCTTAGACCCCATATACTTAATTAGCTGTGGGTATAGCCTAGGTTCGACCCTCTGCTCTTCTTTGGCGTAATCGATGGCTGCCAGTGTGTTCATATAAGACGAATCCCCTAACTTACGTTTTTTTTTAATATTGGCGATTGCATAGAGTTGTGCTCTGACTCTATCCATGCATCGATTTCACTTGACTTGAAACGCCATGAAGAACCTACACGAAAGGCCGGGATTTTTCCCGACATAGCCATTCTGTAAATCGTTCTGTCATTCACCTTTAAGAAGGTAGCTACCTCCTTGACGGTCATTATTTGATCGGTCATCACGCTCACCAGACGGCGGGAATAAAACTGTCGGAATTGTCGAAAAAGTACATTAGCGTCCAGTACAAGTCAATAATTTCCCACCTTTACTTAAAGGGTTCATAGACTGCCTATTAAGACAGGCCGAAAAGATTAAGGTGGATGGAGGCCCCAGCCTGTATCTGGATCCACTTCGAGTGGCCTTTTCATTTCTGCAAAACGGAACTAAGCCCCGCTCAGCCAGCGGGGCTTCGCGTCAATTTGCATAGAAAATGTACACCTCTTCATGCGAAAACTCGAAGCTGAGCACATCGCCGGATAAATCCATATCCCGCCCCATTTTTTCGTAGTCTACGTAGCCAGCCAGGTGCTCGGGAATTTCGGCGGTTTCTTCTGTCAAATCCTGGGCGTAGTCCGCCAGTGATGTGTACTGCCCCGCGTAGCGCTCCGTCATCGCTTTTTCAGCTTCTTCGAGATCATCGCCGTAATACTCCAGCAGTGCGGCTCCGAGCTTGCCATGCTCTTCAATATAAGCCGCCACGCGGTGAGCCTTTTCAATGCCGTCATATTCGCCCAGCCGGTAGCCCTCATATCCTTCAAAGTCATGGATTGCGTACTCTTCGGAAAACTCGATTGGTGATTTTTTGAGCATTTCGTCGATCTGGTCTTGTATGTCCTCTGGCCCCTGGGTTGCGTCGATCCATTGCCCGTGCAGAAATCCCGCGTTGTACGCTGCGAGGTCTGCCACGTAGATTTTGATTTCGCTAACTGTCTGCATTTGTCTTCCCCCTGATTCGCTGTTGAGGTTTGTTACAAGCGCCGCTTGCTGCGCGCCGCTCATGAACCTCTGGCGACGAGGCCGACTCGACTGCGGGTGAGAAAATCAATAAAAATCGCGGAGGTTCCGCCAAAGGTGGAGACCGCTAATTTTGTTGTATTTTTGAGGGGGCGTAGCGCCCCTATTCCTTGTATAGTTCTGTAAAGAAGCCGCTTGCGGTAAGCAGTCTGGGGAGCTTTTGAATGCCACTTTCATGGAATGAAATTCGAGATAGGTCTGTAGCGTTTGTTCGAGAGTGGGAGGATGAGTCCTCCGAACATGCAGAAGCCAAGAGCTTCTGGGATGAATTTTTCAGAGTACGGAATCTCGATACCGGCGAAACCTTCGAATTTCCACTAACCGAATTACTCAGCTACGGAGCACGTTGTGACTGTTGAAGGAATTGCTTTAGAAGCAGCTAAAACCGCTGCTGCCCGAGAAATCGCAAAAAAAACAGTAGGTGCCTGCATAGATTATCTCGGCGATAAAGCCGGATTGGTCAAGCTCAGAAGGTTCAAGAGCAACTATATAGATTACTGCGACAAAATCCTTCATATCCGAACACTCGCATCTCAAGAAAAGCCTGTCTTCATTGATGACATTTACGTGCCGATCAGTATCGTTAAAGCTGGCCACACAGTCTCGTTTGAAGTGATGGATAAAACCACCCTGGACGACACAAAAGCCCTGCTAATTAAGGGGTTAGCAGGACAGGGAAAATCAACAATTCTTCGGAAGCTCATGTCTAACAATGCGAAGGAATACAATCGCCTTCCTATATTTTATGAGCTTAAGAACTATCGTGGTGGAGCAATTGAAGAAGCTCTATCTGTACACTTCAAAAGCATGGGGGTAGACATAGATGCTGAATCAGTTTCTCGCCTTCTTCAAGATAGCAACGTCAAAGTATTCCTTGACGCTTTCGATGAAACCAACCCGAAATATCGGGCTGAACTTTTGGACGCTATAAGAGGAATTATAAACCGTTACCAGTGCCATATTATTTGCACCTCTCGGCCTGATACTGAAATTGATAGTCTTACAGAAGTCAGAACTTATACCGTTTGCCCTCTGAATGAAAATCAGATTTTTGGAATTATCCATTCAACCTCAGTTGATGAAGAAAAGGCCAACGAACTTTGTTCTGCGTTAAAGCGGAGCCCTCTTCACAAGGACTCGGAATCAATATTAAAGTCACCCATCTTGGTCGTATTGTTTTGCGTCAGCTACAATCTTGGCGAAGAAATCCCAAATACCCTATCCCAGTTCTATTCCAATATCTTTGAAACAGTCTTTTACCGTCATGACAACATCAAAGGCAAGGTAAACCGTGTACGGCATTGGAATGATAACCGGCGAATATACCGAGATCTTTTTAACTGCCTTTGCTTTATTTCACAGCGCACAGGATTCGGTAGCTTCAACAAAGAGAAATTCAGCCAATTTGTCTCTGACTCATTAGATTATGTAGGAGAAAACCCCAAGCTTTCTGACAAGATTTCAGATGAAATATCTTCAATTACTAACTTGATCATCGAAGATGGTTTCAACGAGTACAGATACGTCCACAAATCGATTCAGGAGTTCTTTTCCGCTTCCTTTATTTGCGGAATGGGTTACGAGAAAAAAATAGGATTTTATAAAAAATGCGTGCAGAGCCACGAATTTTTCTCAATTTTTAGCAATACGCTATTTTTTCTTCAAGAGCTTGACTACATAGACTATTGCGAAAACTATTTTATTCCCAGTGTCAATTGCCTACTTGCTATCGAAAAATCTCCCATAGGAGATGACTTTAAAATACCTGACGCCCTCACTGAGTTATACAAAGATAAGATGATCTTACGAGGCCGTGTCAATAAGATTAAAAGTAAATCATCAAAGAAAAGTGGGCGAGAATACATCATTGAGAATCCTCATTTTTCAGATGCTCAAAAGATGCCCGAAGTTTTTTCCAGGCTATTCAACTTTTCTATCAACCACCTTGAGTTAAAAAACGAAAATGACGAACTGACCAAGCTGATCATCGAAAATGGCATCTCAGACCTGGAAGGCTGGGTATCTCTTCCCATTGGCGATTTGGTGAAATTAAAAAAACTGCAAAATCCAGCTATCGAGAATTCCCTGCTGATAGGAATCGAAGCTCTATTCAGAAAGCAATACAACCAAGCTATAGAGAAGCTTGAAAACCGAATTCAATCGCTAGCAGACAGTGGCTATTTTGACTTTTGAGCTAATAATCATTGTATTTACAACAAGCTAACCCAAATCCCCTTCACCATTCCAGTAGTCAAAGGTTCGCTTTGGATTGTTTTCATCATCCCGGATAACCAACCCATCTGGCGCAGCGATGTCGAGAATAACTCCATCTCTTCCAGAATTAATCAACTCTATTTTTATATCGTCCCCAATCCATAGTGACTCCCCTGGTATTCTCGTAAGAATGAGCATCCTACTCACCTCTAGCCATTCAATTTTTTGCTCAACCATATTTTTAGATCAGTGCTTCCAGTATGTCAATTTCAGAAGCAAAAACTTGTTTTGATGACTGAGTTACGATGTGATTATTTAGACTCGCCACATCGTCATCACTCGATATAACCTTAAAGGGCTTAGATTCTTTTTCAGTCAATAAAAGAGCCAACTCAGGACTCAAAGGATAGTAAAGTTCTAATTCCTCTGGAGCTTCACCTTCTGGTGTACTCAACGCGCAAGTATTCACTATAGGCTGATCACCAGTAATAAACGGCAGGCTCGATTCATTCTCAATGAGAACGACTCTATATTTCTTTCGATCTTGGTATAACGAGAACCCCATACTAGTTGCTTGTATGTGCCGCAGAACCGTCCAAATTGATTCGACATCAAGCCCCTTATAACCCTTGAGGCTTTTTAATACGCTCGATTTAATTGCTTCCGTACGCATGTATTGCTGGCAGACAAAAAACAGAAACTGTATCAGTTCATCGTCATCATCCAAAAATGACAAATCCTTTTTATATAAGGCTTCTAGATACTTAATCCCCTCGGCTTCGATTTTTCCCTGGAATTGCTCCTCATAATTGCAAATCAGAATATCGAAAAGACGATCCAGCTCATCATGCTGAATTTTCCGGGAATTGAACATGTCTCGGATCTCAAAAACCTTGCCAAAAAATTCTATCCAGCCCATGTTTATCTGCCGAATTACAGGCCGATTGTCTAGTGCAATTATGCCCTGTAAAAATTCAATCTCAGCCTGGCCTAGCTCACGCAGCTTATAGAAGTATTTCTCCTGGGCGATACCCATTAAGTTTGATTTGAAAGTTCTCCCATCCATTAAGCAATGAATTTGTTCGTTATTCGACCAGGGGCGCAGGTAGTGCCTCCAGACGTAATGCTGCCTCTTAATTTTTTGAAGATTCAAACAGGTAGCCCCCTTGCTCGAACGAACTTCAGGCGTCTGCCTTTCTCCACCAGCCCTTGCCCGCAGTTACCATCTTCTTTGCACTGAAAAAAATGTTTGAAACGAGCAATGCTATAAAAACGGAAAGCGCCATTGCACCGTAGAAATTGAAATCGTGCTTTGAGATATGCGATCCGAAAAGAGTGACTTTTATCGCTGAAAACGCAAATACTACTGCGCAAGCAATCAGCAATCGCTTTGCTACTTTTAAGTTTTTGGGCGCATTTACGTCTTTGTATCCATACCTCGAACCACACGCAGCGCAGATTATAGCTTCTGGGTGTACACTTGATTTGCAAAGTCCGCATTGTCCGTCATGCATCGCCTATTCCCCTTGTGTCGGATATTTTTTAGTTATTTGCAAGTCTTCTTTTTTTGTTAGCAGTTGATTTGAATATAAGTTGTGCAATGCATTCCATGCATTGTCATCGTAAGTCGGGCCGATTCCAAACCCCTTAAAATGAGCACCGAAGCCGATTGCATGCATAAATTCGTGTACAGCAATCTTTTTAAGATCAGCTCCATTTGTGCAACCGTCAGGGTGATCAGAGCCGACGTTCACCTGCAACGGGCCGAAAATATTGCCCGTGTTGTCATACCAAGGGTCGGAAGGCATGCTCACGCTTCCGCCTACTGCTCCCACATGACCACAGGCTTGCGAATCGGGCTTATTGCCATGGCCAAGCGCCGTTCCAGCACTTGCAATAATCCCCCTTTCAATCTCTTCATCCGGCGTGTTGAGTATGGAATTTCTGTCGAAGAGCAGCTTGCCGAGCTTAGCTTCAATTGTATCCATCGCAAAAATGGCTTCAGGAACATCATTGTGTTTCACCGGAATCAAGCCTTCCGATTCGATGTTCCAGCGCTTCAACGCTTCGTATGTGTTGTCATTCCACTCCGGCGGCTCGACATATTCACAATCTTTGTAAAGATATTCATTACCCTCGCATGTCGGATAGTAATCCCAATTGTCATAAGGGTATGGTATTCCCTGCCACGGAAATGTCTGTACTAAGTTCGTGTTGTAGATATTAGTCCTGATTCCATCTTCACCGACAACCTCTGCTTGAGGTGATCCACCACCATCTCCTCCGCCTCCCCCTCCGCCACAGGCAGTAAGAACAATGACTGACGAAAACAAGACACATCTTGAAAAAGTGCTGCTCATTCAAATCTTCCTTAATTTGCTAATTTCGAAGCATGAAACTACACAGCCGAATACAATGTATGCTTCGGGAATGAATGCGATTTGTGATGAAAAACTAGCTGTCGCTAGCTATAAATTGGGGGGGCGATGCTCGACTGTTCATTTTTTGGCCTACCTTCCATTTAGTTATCGACTAGATTCTTCCATTTTTTGAATCGTGTCACATAGTGATAGGCATGTAAACTAGAATCATTGACCGCTCTTATCGACCAAAATCCATCTCGACTGCTTTCTTCTTCTCTCTCTTCAGAGATGGCTTTAGCTGAGGGTTTTGGCGACTTCTCTCATGCTGTTTGTCGAGAATTTTTCTTTTCTGCTTTAGCTCTTGCTGCCGCGAAATTCGCGGGTTCAGATCAGATTTGAGCTTGGCCTGGCGCTGTCGCTCAAGCACCGCTTCTCGCTGCTTCTGTCTTTCTAGCTTTAGCCTTTTCTCGCGTAGCGCTTCAGTGTCCGAACTGCTTTGCTGTACATTTTTTAATCTCTCCCGGCGCTCGGTTCGCCACTGAACAAGTGCCGCGATTAAGCTCCCAAACGCTTCCTGTAGCTTTTTGAGAAATTTCATTATCATCCGGGCAAGAGCAGACATCTTCTTCATGCCCGCTGCTGCCCACTCCCCCGGGGTTGTGGTGTCGGTCGGAACTATCCCTGAACTCCAATCTCTGCCGCCAATCAGCTCGTCTAGCTTATGTCTCTTGCTCATTGCTCTACCTCAATCACAGCGCACAATTCAAACTGTGTGTCTGGCATATGGGGATATAGAGGACGGACTAGTTGATATGCAGACTCCGGCACTAGCGCACAAACAATGTCATTCTGCACACGCTCGATGCCTTTAGGGGTCAAGCTCTCTGCCGCAGCACTTGGGGAAAACATCGCTTGAACGGTGATAAAAGCGATTAATAAACTGGTCATCTTGTAGCTCCATTTTTATTTTTATTGTGAGCTAATTATACCACAAAACGACTATCAATTTGATATTTTCTTTATATTTTTCAATGCCTTAAGTTAAGCATCCTTGTTTAAAAAGTTTATCTCTCATAGACTCTCTCGCGCTCAGGTGTGTAACCCCGCTTGCCGTCCGTGGCGATGCGGTGCTGGCGCTCAAGCTCTTGCTCGATTTCGCGTTGACGCTCTTCTTCGCGCTCGCGCTCTGCTTCTTTTGCCAGTTCTCTCAATGTTTGTCTTGCTTCTTCTTTAGTGTCATTCAGACTTTCCATCGTCTTTTCCACTTCCTCCATCGCTTTGACTCTAAGCCCTTCAATCTTTGCAAAGTCTTTGTTTTTGTCGTCTTTGGCAATTTCGACTTGCAGCTCTTCAAGCGCAGTCTCCTTTTGACCCGTTTTCTCTTGAATTGTGTCGATCAATTCTTGTTTGTCATCGACATAGAGATGAACGCCATCTTTTGCCCTGGAAATCATGACGTAGAATTGCTGCATACTGAGCAATTTTTGATCACTCATCTGCAAAACGCCGATGACTTTTTCCGCTGTCCTGCCCTGGCTTCCGAAAACGGTGGTACAGTAAGCATAGTCAAAATGCTGTGACTCTTTCTGCCTTAGATCAAGCTCTACCTCGCGCCCGTCTTTAGTGCTCGCGTAAATTTTAGAGTCTTCGATCCGATCAACGGTCAATGTCTCACCATTCTCAAGCCCGAGATCTTTGCTTTTTTCTTTCCACACTAACTCATCGCCAAGCGCGATAGCGGCTTCTTTCTGCTCGTATACCGAAACGTCCTTCCAGCCTTTTTGCTCCGGGTTCCACTTAATCTCGCCACCAAATCTGTCTTCCAGAATGACCTTATTCTTAGCGTAATCGACATCTTTGATGGAGTAATACTCGCCCCTTTCTATGCCAAGGCTTTTGAAATCTGACCGGAATTTTACGATCTCGCCTTTGTTATAGTTGCCGATGTCCATGTGCTCAACTTTTGTGAGGTCTTTACTGTCGAAGCGCTTCGTTGTGACATCTTCGCCAGTGATCGTGCCCTGTTCGCGTAGTCCCTCACGGACAAGCTTGTTGACCTCTTCGCGCCCTTTTCTTGTTGACTCAAGCAAAATAGTTTTCTTTTGATAGTCTCTATCCGCCGACAGGTAATCCGCGACCGCTGCTTGTCGTCTTTCCGTCGGTGTCTCTCCGCCAATCTCGAAAATGTTTCCGCCGCGCTCGATTGCTTCGAAAGCCTTCTGTACGTGACCAGCGATAGCGTGATATACGCCATCTAGCGTGTGTTCATTAGTTTGTCGCACAACTTCGTCTAGCACATAAACTTCAAGCCCCGCTTCTTGAAGTTGGCGAAGTGCCGCTCCGGCTTCGATTGAACCGAGCTGCTTTACGTCACCGATTAGCAAAACTTTCGCGCCATGCTTCTCCGCTTCGAGAATGAATTTTGAGAGCATTTCAGCGCTAGCCATCGACGCCTCATCAAGAATCCATAGTTGTTTTTTGTCTCGATCTGGAACGGGATCAAGATTGTAAAGAAAGCTGTGAAGCGTATTTGACTCTTCAATCTGTCCGCCTGTCGCCAGTTCCTTCCTGGCGTTTCCGGTAGGTGCTAGACCGATTACCTCGTAACCCTCTTTCTTCGCCTGGTTAGCAACCGCCCTGACAACGGAATTAGTCTTTGAAGTTCCTGCAAACCCTTGTACACCGACTATCCTATTTTTGCTGGATAAGATGCCCACCGCAGCTTGAAGCTGCCCGCGATTAAATGGATATTCACTTTCTGCTGATGCTTGCATTATCGCCCGTGCCGCATCCGCTTCAGAGCAGATCTGAGGTGTAGCACCTCGACCATAAAATTCCGACGCAAGCATTCGTTTTTCGTCATTGATAGCTTTTTTAGTTGTGAACCCTTCTTTCTGCCCCTCATTTGTTTCTACCATCCGAGCGACAAGCTGATCACATTTTTCTATGGCATTAACGATGTCTTCGTGTGTCACTGGCGTACCGCCTGCTTGCTTTATCGTCTGCTTGATGAGGTCTTTAGTTGTGAATCGCGACTCTCTTTCTGCAAGATGGTCTATCGCTCTTTCCAGAAATTTATCGGCTTCTTCTTCGGCTATCTTGTCGATTTCTTCGCGAGAGCGAGCCATGTCTTTCGCTGGGACTAACGAGCGAACATCTTTTCCGAGAAGCGAGGATACTTCGATCCACTCCTCTTTTCTGTCATCAAGCGTAACACCTAGCTCCTTCTTCTTCTTTGTGGCTTTGTTTGCTTCTTGTGTTTGCTTTGCTGTCGCTTTTTCCGGATCAATCCCATTTTTTTCAAGCCAAGCTTCTATTGCCCCGCGTCGAGTGCTGAAAGCATTCATCATCTCTTTTGAGACACACGACAGCTCCCAACCATGCTTCGAGCGCTCAATGTCGTAGCCCAATTCCATAACGCCTTTTGCAAGATGCTGCTGGTAAATTTTTGTCGCTTCACGGTGAATCGTAAACAACTCCTTCGCGTCTAGGCTGCGCCAATTGCCATCTGCATCCTGGGTGAGATTCATTATCAGGTTGTGACTGTGTAGCTGGGGATCGCCATCGCGGCTTGTGAAGTGATCGTGACGAGCTGTAACTAAATTGCCTGTTTCTTGAATTTCTTGCCCGTTTCTATCTTTGATTTTGCACCTTGCAACAGCTTTCTCTATATAGTCCATCGCTACTTTATCAGACTCGCGATGCTTCTCGATTAGCCGATCATCTCCCGCAACCAGCGCCATGATGCTGAGAGACTTACATGCGGAAAATGTAACGTCGAATCCTGGGGCATGTACCCACTCCCCTTTCTTTTCTACGCCAACTCGCTCACCGTTTGGCAATCGCCCTTCCAGCATTTGCACCAGCTGCCCAAACTCAACTTCGCCTGACAGCCCGAGCGCTTCCGCGCCTTTTCCGTACCACTCCGAGGGGGCTTTGCCCCCTTCTTTATAGTAGTCGTCCTCTTCATAATAATTCGCAGCTTGATGTGAGCTTTTGATCTTACACATCGTCATCATGACGAATTACCCCGCTGCTTTTTTTGCCTGCGCGCTTGCAGCAGATTTTCGCTTAAATCGCTCAGGAAAAACGATTTCCAGAACATTTTTCACCATTTGCCCGACTTGTCTGGGCAGGTCGCTAACGCTACTAGCCAGCTCCCTGTTTACATCGGTGAGAGTGGTCAAATTTTGTGAAAGTCGTTTTGTATTTTCTAAATTGTCTGACATAAAAGAGTTCGTCAACTCCTCAATGACGCGGTGATTTTCTTGCCTGCTTTTTGAGAGTTCATTTTCAATTGCCCGGCGAATTATTTTTTCCTGATTCTCCGCCTCCATCATAAACTGGACACAGATACGCAAAGCATCAGCCATACTTCCCGCTTCGATACTCGCTAGAAACTTGTGCTGTTCTCGTGAAAACTTGGCTGAAATTGACCCCTGGTATCTGCTCATATTGCCTCCTTATTCTTATTATTTTGGGCACTGGTATTACTGAGAACTTAGTGAGTTAAAGCCACCATATCCCTGGTTAACTGGAATTTGTTGAGGACTTACTTCCTCGACCTTCGGCTTATCTACTTCTGACTTCTTGTCTTTAACCAGCTGTTTAAATACCGCTTCAATTTCAGATTGCTGCAAATCTATCTTGATTAAACCAGTCCGTTTTGCGGCGTTTGCTACGCGCTTCTGCACTGCTTCTTCAAGTCGCTTCAGCTCTAGCTTCTCGCGCTCTCTTTCGGCTTTTTCCGCTTCTGCTAGCTGAGCTTTCAGCTTTATCATCTGCGCTTTGATCGAATTAACTTTGCTCATGGTGTTACTCCTTTTTTTATTTTGGGTATGCATTTATTGCATATCTTATCATAAAGTTGAACAAATTTCACGCAAAAAATGGAATTCCAGGAATTCCCAGTCCCCACGGGGGCTGGGGCGGTTTTTGGGTGTTTTGGGAATTTCCTAAGGAATTCGCCCTAGCCCTTGTGAGACGGGGCTTTCAGCGCCAATCATAGCCGCAGGCAGTGCATTGGTGTGGCAATGTCATGAAGTCGTAGACGTAATGGCATTGCCCTCTTTAGAGGGAAGGCTTTGAGCGCAGCGAAAAGGCGACGGGTCTTGGCTGTGGCTGCTTGAATGAAATGAGAGCGAGCAGCCGGTTTTGGTGCTGCCGGGGGAGCTGGGGCGGTGAGATTTTTTACTCTAGCCCCAGGTCGTCAAAGCTCATCAGCTCATCAGTAGTTCTTGCTTGAGCTGTGTCTTCGTTCATAGATGAATCATCTGAATTCTCAAATTTTTTTTCATCTAACTTCAAGTCATTCCCTGAATTTTTACTGAACTCTTCGTGAGTATCTTCCGCAATCATTTCGTAATAGATCTGAATCTTCTCTTTTGTAGATAAGCCAGTTCGTTTACGCTTTTCCCTCACTTCGGGGAAATCAAATTTCTTTGGCGGTAATTCCCTTGCCGGAATCTCTTTAATAAACACCCAGTCGTCGTCTCCAGAAAACCAGCTTAAACCGCTGCGTGGTTTCAAAGATCGAAAATTACTACCCAGCATTTTCGACTCTATAGAAACGCTACTATTCAGGCTTGATGATTTAGAACTATTGTTATTGCCGGAAGTTTCAGAAGAATTTTGAAGTGTCCTCTTGATTCTAATTTGACCAACTTCTTCTTCGCATCGCTTCATATTTTTTGAACCGTTAGCCCTCATTAAAAGTTGGCTAGACAAACAAGATGTTAACTCTTCTGCTTCGTTCTCTCCATAAGCCCCATCAAGCTGAGCAAAAGACTGAGTCGATATGAGAACGCAAATCCCGTGTTTTCTGCCAGCAGTTACTGCTGTCTGCATGCCAGCTATGCGCGGCGCCTGACCAAACTCATCGATGATAAGGCTCCGTCGAGGTATATCGTTTTCATCCAATCTCTCGTTAACAGGCGGCAATTTCATGCACGCACTGATATAGATCCCTGTCATAATTGAAGCAAGCGGAAAGCCGGAAAGCTTAAAATCTTCAGGCACCATCATCCAAATAAACGGTGCAGACTTCTTGCCTGCATTTTGCGCGACCCAGTCGCTTATTGAGAGACTATCAAAACCAGCCTCAGGATCCAGGCTAAGCAAAACCCCTGCTTTCGATCTAGCTATCGCAAAAATACTGCCCGCCATTCTCTCATTTCCGTCACGAACAAAACCGAGTGCCGGGCTATCCTCATCGAAAACTTTTTTCAAAACTTCTATGTCACAGATACTCAAAATTAAGCAAGTATCCCTATTGTTCGTCTCTATTCCCAACTCTCTCATTTCGTATTGCAATTCATATGTACCTTGAAGCAGTTGACGGGCATACATATTCCACTCGGCCTGCTCACCTCCCCCCTTAATTTCTGGAATGACAAGTTCCGCAACTCGTTCAGCGTCATAAGGTGATTTCAGCTCAGCAAGAGGTGAGTAGTATGAATAATCTTTCGAGTATGGGGAAAAGAGCAAGTCACCCTCCCTGCACAAAGACGGAGTGTGCTCACAGTTATAATCAAGACAAAAACCTAAGTTTCCCCTTTCAAGTGCATCTAAAAGGAATGCTCGAAGAGCCTGAGTTTTACCTGAGCCAGTACCGCCGACAATTAAGGTGTGAAGGCGCTCTGCAAACCGAGGAAAGTGTCGTCCGAGAAAAATTCCGTCACGTTTATCTAATAACTTCTTGCCTGATTCTTTTGTTGAATCGTGCGGAGTCAGTGCTTCTAGCTTTCTCTTCCCTTTTACCGCAATGTTTCTCAGCCACCAGAGGCTTAGCGCATAAGAGAAAAATGAAACCAGAACGCCTATCCCTGCAAAATGCGACCTGAAGCCTGTCGGCAGAAACTGCCGGGCATAGCTATCACGTACGGTAAGAATGCTGAAAAGCGCTTCAGATAAATAGTTGGGTTGTGAAACAGATAAAATTGCATCAGCAAGAGATAATCGAGAAACATTGAGAAGCAATCCTAGGTCATCGGCCGGGAACCCGGCAAGCCAGGTTCCCCCTGCGGCTCCAGCCGCTGTGATAAATAAGCAGATGACGAAGTGCAACATTTTAATGCACCTCCACTGTCTCTTCGTCATTGACAGGCTGAACAAGTTGATCGAGATAATTCAGCACTTTATCTTGCTCTTTTTGCTTTTCTAGTGTCTCAAAGTGCTTCTTCTCATTTGAATATACAGTGTAGAAAACACTCACGACATAGACCGGAAATGACAGGGAAAATGATCCGAGCGCAAACCACGTCACGATTTCCGGCTCAAGGATGAATGCCGCCACCATCAACATCACAGCAACAAAGATCGTCCCCTTCCAAAAATTTTTCTTAGACTTCTTAAGCGCGATCTTTCCTTCTTCATCTGACATTCGATGCAAGCAACTGAGAAGTGTAATCATGTTTAATACGAACAATCCGAGTGCGACTGCTAGTAATAAAGTCATCTCACCCTCATGCCAGTCAAGGGCATAGTTATACACACCAAAAAATACTGCTATCGAAAAAATCCCTGATTCAAGAAGGGTCTTTGCTGATTTTCTTTCTGCAAGCCGGTACTCCTCTTCTTTCTCTTTGTCTTTATTGCACAGTCTAAAAACTGTCGTATCAAGATGCATCGCCCCCAGAAGAGGGATGAATGAGATAAAGAAAATGAATGGATCATAATCTGATAGCGTGGTCGGATAACGCATCGAAATCACTAGCGGTGCAAGCCACGCCAGACTGACAACAACGCCTGCTTTTCCGTCTCTTATGATGTATGAGCTTTTATCTTTAGTGCTCCGCATCGTCAACAGATACGACACAACTGAGGCAATCGCGAAGAATGAAAACAGCGCATAAAAGTAAGAATCACTAACATCGTAATCTGTCAGCTGCTGAATTTTAATGATCAGCAAGATAATCGGTATTGATAGAATCCACATTTTATTTACTCCTCTTGTTGTTATTTATGTCTCTGATCATTAGTTTTAAACCCCGCTCAAGAGCATCGTTCCGAGTTATATATCTCGGCGGTTTGAATCGCCCCGGGTTTGTCGGAGGCTCCATAACTTGAGAGGATGG
>CEWF01150323.1_pt1 | contig 51958 bp, 68 predicted proteins | sample 531331 | NCBI WGS metagenome assembly CEWF01 (sample SAMEA2622676, study PRJEB7988) | marine metagenome | biome: marine biome (ENVO:00000447); feature: mesopelagic zone (ENVO:00000213); material: "saline water (ENVO:00002010), including plankton (ENVO:xxxxxxxx)" | depth 600 m | reverse complement strand
AAGAGATTCTAAGAATGATTGAACATCAAGCGTTCTTGGGATATAGTCGTTTACAAACGACAGCTTTCCTCTATAAACCTGTTGTGGATTCTCTTAGAGAGCTAGGGTATACTGTTGTGGATCTCCCTGCCTACACCCGTATCAGTTGGTAACATGTATAGAAAACAATAAAAACTATACATAACAAAAAGCCCCTACTCAGCGCAATGCCGGGTAGGGGCTAACTTTTACTTACTTGTTCTCTCCTGCAACTTCCCCACCTGTACTGCAAGCTCATTGACACTTGCTGCCAATGACCTCTGCACGTCCAAGCTTTGAGAAGCATAGTTCTTCATTTGCCTCATGTCGGTTTTGAGTTCGGCAATTGATTCAGGGACTGTGTTCATCTGCCCCTCTACCTTCTCCACCCTCTTCTCCAAATTGTAAAGCCTAGAAGAAGCCTCAACCTGAGCATTGTTACTATTCAACCAGACTCCCCCTAGCGCCCCAAGGACGGCGAGGATGGCCACGATGGCAGTTACTCTTTCAGTCCAATTAGTTAGATTCACTGGAGGTGTCTCCTGTGAAGATTGTTGAGAATTGGTCATTGTACACGCTCTCGTAATTCCTGTTCCCGCCTAAGTGAGCTCCCATCTTGACCAATTTTGTGACCACTGGGGCAACACGCTTGTTCAAGTCACGAACTTTAGCCTTTGCCGAAGCATCATTAGAAGACGTACGGAAGGTAAGTCCGCTTCCAGTCCATATAGGTTCGATGTCTTTTGCTACCGGAGTCTCTTCCGGCATCCCCATACCGATAGACTGCGAAGAATTGTAAGGATCACCGGGCCTACCTATTCCTAAGTGAATAGTAGCCTTATTATACTCTTCCTGAACCAGAGGAAGGACAACATCCGAATACTCTGCTTGCAACACATCCTTAGCCCGCTGGACATTGCCTGAGTCGATTCCAGTCCCGCCTGCTGAAACATAATTCCCATACTGATCGCTAGCAAGAAAATCTACAACTTGGTTAAACTGCGCAGGGTCATCAACTGCCATACCATAAGCATTAACGCCTGAGAGTACACGATTAAGTGACCTGTCGACTGTTTGCTTTTGGTCTGAAGTGATAGAACCGCTGTCACTAGATACACGATCCAAGTTACCTTTCAAGAACTCAAGAGAGGTTTTAGTAGCTTCCACCTCATCGGGGTCAGTGGTATCGAAAGGTTTGTTCCCAGTCGGTTTAGCAAGCTCCCCTAGTTTACGCGTAACCAAGTTACTACCGATCTGCTGTACTTCAGGAGACTGAGGAAAGGCTTCAGCAAAAGCTAGTGCAGTTACAACCTCTGGATCTCCAGACATAGTACGAACCGCTTTAGCAACAGCAATCTTGTTAGCGTTCTGGTAAGAGGTAAGGTCACGCTCTCCAGACACTACAGATCGAGCATTGGAGATAGTGGTTTTATAAGGAGCAGCCAATCCATCTCTGAAGCTAGGGTCTGCATCCATACCGATTGAAGTCGCAGTCTCCGTATACTGTTGCTCCAACCCATCCAACTGTCTATTAGCTTCTTCAGGGGAGAGAGTACCCTGCTGGAACTGTCTGAGAACTTGCTCAGTATCCTTTTGGAACTTAGGAAGGTAAGACCTGTTAAGGGCAGCTAGGTTGGCTCTACCTGTAACCTCGGCCTCTTGCTGTTGGAGACTCATCAAAGCAGAACGCTGATTAATTCTTGCAGTGCCTTGTGTAATCTTTGAGGTTTCCAGACTAATCCGATCAGATTGTTCTCCAAGCTGGGCACGTCTAAGAGCAATCTCGTTCTGCTGAGCATCAATCATCTGCTGGGAACGGTTGAATGCGATGAAGTCTAGCGTACCCTTCCGCTGCTCTTCTTCAGAGTCATCAGCGGATACCCACCCCGCCGCCATGGCATCCCCCATGACAGAGAAGAACTCTTGCTCTTGTCTCGTCCCCTCCGCAGCAACCTTACCCATCCCCGCTGTACCAATCACATCCCCATGAGCTTTCCGAATATCCTCTTCAAACCCCGGATTATCAGCTAGGTTACGAGCTAGGTTGATACGCATCTGCCTACGAGCTTGTTGAGAAGACATCTCCCCACGATCTACAGCATCTGCGATTTCCATCTGTTGCGTAGCAAACCTACTCACTACTTTGTGCCCTTGTGCCTTAAGCTCTGCTTCTCTTTCAGCGTTAGCTTGAGCAGCTTGCTGTCCTGCATTAGCAAAGCCTGCCCTGAAGATATTGGAGAGGGTGCTAGCTACAGCAGCGCCTGTGGAAGGTTGTTGAACTCCTTGAATAGGAGCGGAGCCGCCTCCCGACGGCCCACTGATTTGTGACAAAGAAAAATCTGCCATTACTTATCTCCTGATGCGGCAGCACGGTCGAATATCTCAATCCTATCGAGCAATGCCTGTTTGTTCTCGTCTGTGAGAGGTGCTTTCAGAACCAGCTCTCTTGCACCTTGGGGGTCAAAACCTGCTTGACGTACAATAGTCTCTTGTAAGGAGATGTCCCCAGATTCAATATCATACTTCATCTGTTGCCGTAGGAATCTTAAAGCTGCTGTGTCCCCTCCATAAACTTGAGCAATTGCATTGTTCACCCTCTTGTAATACTCCATCTCATCCCGAGTAATCCCTTCCCGAGTAAGAGTTCTCTTCAAGTTCCCGTACCAGTTACGCAAGTCTTTCTCCCAATCCTCAGATGCTTTGTAGGCATCCGTTGTGACCTGCCAATACTTCTCAACATCAGCAGGTTGCATACCAAACAACTGAGCATACACTTCAGGAGTGCTAACCTCGGTATCGATAACATCCCCACTAGAGCTGATAACCTGCTGGTGATTCTTAATCATTCTAGCCTTCAGAATGTTGGAAGAACCAGAAGCGAGTTCAGCTACAGAGCGAAGGAACTCTTCTCCAGTGTTAGCCATAGGGTCTACTGGCTCAACGAAGTTGAACATCTCAGCAGCGCTCTGGACAAAGTTGGTGATACGAGCATTGTTACCGAAGAACAAACCACCTGCTGGTGTGCTTGCCATAATAGTACCAATGTCTGTAGTCATCAAATCTGTCGCAAACTCGTACAACCCTTTAGCATCACCGGGGAGGAGAGAAGACTGGAAGTCAATCTCTGTCTCCTGACCTGACAATTTGGTTAGAAGTTTGTTTAGGACGTAAGATTCAAGCCCCTGAGTCATTACCTCTCTCCACTCGCCATCTTCGGGGAACAAATCTCCAAAAGCAGCATAGGTAATCCCAGATGTAGGAGCGCCATACCACAAGCCGTTGAAGGCAGCGATACGAGCCTTCTCCCAACCAGTGAGGATACGGTTACTGATCATCTGAGTTAGGGCTTTGTGAGGAACCTGCATGAACTGGAACATCAACGCAAGAGAGTTCTCGTTGTAGGGCATATCCCCCGCCCGGTTCATGTTGTAGGTGTAGTTGATAGCCTCAGCTGTGACGTTATCAATCTCTGTCTTACTGAGCTTCTTTCCGCCATTAGCTTGCTTAGCTCGATGGAAGAAGGTCAAGAAGGCAGTCATTTGGTTAACGTTCTCACCAGCATCAAAGCCGATACTACGTACACCACCGATAGCTCGACTGATTGGGTTCTTACGCCCACCAATCCGACTATCCTCAGCCATCTGGGTCAATGACCCCCTCACTAGGTTCTGCTTATCAACCTGCGCCAGAATACCACTAGACTCGAAAGCGTCATACATTTCTCGCACTTCTTCTTTAGACCGACCAAGAAGCTTAAGAACATAATCGGGGGGAGGATTCCCCTTCGATAGAACTGCTGTAGTCAAGGCTGTCATATCATTAGCTAGACCGTTCACTACATACCGTGGCGCAAGAGCAGCAAGTTGAACCGCCTGATGAGACTGGACAAGGAACTGACGTGCAGGGTTAAGAGCAAGGTAGAGAGTGAACGAGAGGTTCTTACCGATAGCGGTGGGATTGGCATGTTCAGAAGCTGATCTAACCAATCTTTCAGAACGAGACAACCCTCGGGTTCCAAGAACATCCGCCAGAGTAGACAACCCAGCCTTGATGAAAGTATCCATCCCGTTGACATAACCATTCTCAAGGTAATTAATATACTCTACAGTTGTGCGTGCATCAGCAGCTTTCTTTGTAGCATTATTACCCCGAGTGCGGATATCCCGAGAACTCTTCGGAAACTCTGGCTGCCCATATTTATTCTTAGGGAACAACTCTCCATATTGGGCAATAGCACGGGCCTTGCTGGACTCTAGGTAATCTCTCATCGAAACCCTAGTAGCTACAGATCGTGCTGCAACGATAGCTGAATCAACAGGCCCCATCAGGTGGTTAGCAGCAGCATTAAGAACCGGAGAGTTAGCGTCTTCCAAACGCTCTCCACGGATACGCTGTGCAGTACGACCAGAAGCTACTTGCAATGACCAGTTATCATCACTGTCAAGCTCCATCTTCTTGACGTTATTCCTCACCTCGTACTCTCCACCATCTGACTTGCGCATACGTGAAGCGTAGAGTTCAGCCTCCTTAGTATCCCCCGCCGTAGCAACCGCCTTCCGATAAAGCTCATTACCTTGCGCATCACGGACAATCTTCTCTACGAACTTAGGAGCCGTGTACTGAACTGTGTAGTAACCCTCTCGATAATTAAGGATTCGGTCATCGTCCCTAAGCCCACGAGTGGCTGGTCTGCCCAATTTGTTCAGTGCAATAACTCGATTGATGGGCTCTCCACCGTTGTCGATAGGCTGACGTAGTTCAAACAAATGGCCGTCTTCGTCATACAACTCTTTCAGCATCTGGTCATCGAGAGTTACGAATCGTCCTTGCTCAAGATCATACGCCTTTCTGCTATCTCCCACCTGATTGCGAGCAACCTTTCTACCGAACAGCCGAGAGTTAGTCCCTTGATGCTCAAGTACACTATGCCCACGGTTTCGAAGGGTCTTAACCATGTCTTGGTTCTCAAGCCAGTACATGTTATCCCAGATTTCTTTCCAAGCCCGAAGAACTTCCTTCTCCGCGTCCGCCATACCAAGAGCTTTGAGTTCCGCATCATTCAAAACCCGAGAGTGAAGGTTCTGCTGCTTAATGACTTGGTTAACCAACGACTGTTTAGCTTTTGTTAGTTTTCCAAGCTTGTCCCCAAAGTCCTTAATCTGCTGGAGGATTACCTTTTCAAGACCTGCTCCCCTCGCCACTGAAGTGGAAGCCCCTTTGATAAGGGTTGGGTTGAGCATGGAGGCTGCATCCAGAAGATGTCTCTGGAGGCTCCCGCTCTTATCCCACAAGTGAGGCATACGGTCGAGGAAGTTATTCACTACATCCAAATCATCCCAATCTTCAATATCCTTAGCGGAAATCTTGTGTGAGTATTTAATCTGGACAAGGAAGTCACCGTCCTGATTAGCTTGTGATTTATCAACAGGTCTGTACTCAGAACCTTGCTTTCTCAAGAGTGTGATGTTTCTTTCGTCAACAGCGTAGTCTCGGAGGCTGTGTTTGATTAGGTCAATGGCCTCTTGCCCATTACTCCAACCCATATCTTTAGGGCCGTAAGTTACATTAACATCGAAACCATTACCAATATCGTTCGGAGAAGGTACGTTCATCTCCTTCCGAGTAACTACACCAACAGCGTTGTTGAAGTCGTTTACAACCCGAGTAGCTGCGCTTGCCTTTTCGGCTGAAGTGAGGTAGTTAGCCCCGTTAGCGTCCATGTGGTGAAGGATACGAGGACTAGCAGGAGCAGGGTTCTGAACAGAACGATCGGGCATACTCACTTTGTTACGCACAGAGCCGTCTGACATGGCGATCTCTGGCAACTCATCGTTAGCTACTGCCTCTACTCTACTCGTTCCGTACAGAGCCTGTGCGCCCTCTTCTGAAGCCCCTGCAACTTCATTGGCTGCTCGTGCTTTAGTAGGGTTAACGTCTTTGTAGTTCTGAGAGAGAGAGGAGGGAGCAACACGGGTTCTAACCAACTGCTTGCTGATATACTCTTCAAGTTCAGCAGAACGTCCAGCTTGGATGGAGTCTTCTTTCTGAATTCTCTTCTGGATTCTCTTGATTTCTGCGTCGTTCTCTTTCACCCTTACAGGATCATAATCCCTCTGGGTATTCTCCCTTTGCAGACGAGCAATCGTTGCCTCATCTTCCTGCCGACGAACAGGGTCTACCCCACCTTCCTGTTGCGCTCTACGGGCCTGTCGTACGTTCTGACGGGCTTCTTGAGCATCTTCCCCCCTACGTACAGGATCGTTCTCGAAAGCCTCTCTCCGGGCTCTTAAGCGAGCCTCTGAAGCATCTTCTTCTGCTCTCAAGGGGTCAGCCGAGACATTGGCAGGCTGAGCTTCTGGATCAGAAAGATCACCAAACTTCTCAACTACTTCGTCACCAGATTTATTAGTCCCATTGAAAGCGCCAGAGACAGTCTCTTCAGCGGCACGATCTGTGGCTCTAGACGCCCTCATCCCACGAATACCACGAGCAGCACCAGACGCCAAGGGGAAACCTAGACTGGCGATATCCAACCAGCCCATAGCATTATCCACCCACTCATCTACAGTGCCGTAAGAGCTACCATCCAAAGCAGCTTTAAGGTTTTGCAATCGAGCCATATCGTTCTGATCTTGGATCAAGACATTATCGTTGTCGTTGATAGCGTCTGCAATTTTCTGTGCAAACATAGCTCGGTTCTTGGGGGGCATTCTTTCAAGGCTGTCTCTAAGCTCTGCACGAGTAGACCCCATCATCAAGATACCGTCAGCAATAGCTGAGGTATCCCCTCCCTTAAGGTCCCGAACAACCCTTCCGATCTGAGTAGCTTCACCGAAAGGGGTCATCAATTCCAACATGTCACCGATGGTACTAGCGATAGTCGGATTCGATTTGTTCATCTCTGCGTTGAGGATCTGCTGGATCTCACGCTTAGACTGGTTAACCTCTTCAACAGAAGCAGCTAGATCAATACGAGCATTTTCGGACTCATAAGTCTCATCTCCATTATCTTCCATAAGAGCTTTATCAGAGATGATGTTAGGAAGACGGTATCGGTCGCTATTAGCATCCATGTACTGGTTGATGACATTCTGACGCTGCTCGTCACTAGCAGAGGGGTCCGCTAGGACAGACATAACATCTTCTTGCGATCTTTGATAAGCTTCCTGCTGCGCCTGTTCCTGAACTCTCTGCATAAGAGCAGAAGATCCGGAGAGGTCCAGATCGGTAGAGATAGACAAATAAGTCTGTGCTACAGAGTCACCCCCAGAGATAGCAGCAACCTGAGCAGCTAGATGTTTGTTAGAGGGAGTGGTATTAATTTCTGGGGCAGACCCCTGAAACTGGAAGGAATCAAGGGATGCTCCCGGTGTCGCTAGAAAAGAATCAAGGGTTGCCATTATATTTCCTTAGTAAGTAAAGACATTTCCGTAGAGGTTCCCGCCCCTGTTACCGCCAGTTTGAGACCCGCCGGAAGAACCGCCTCCCATCATAGACCCAAACCCACCAGAGGCTCCAAAGACAGAACTTGAGAGCTGCCCAACCGCGCCCCATGTTTGGGCTCTGGTCTGGTTGTCAACCATACTCTGGTTGATCTGACCCATGCCTTGAGCGTAGTTCTGTTGGGTTGCTTGTTGACCGAGGATGTTGCCTGTATTTGTAGCCAAAGCACCAACAGAGCCAATCTGAGAAGAGCTTCCTGAAACACCGGTGTTCTGTGAGGCTTGCATAATCTTAGCCCGTCGCACCCTTTCTTCTCGGAGAGCTTGCCTACGGTTGTCTCTATTCTGAGAGGCTTGGAAGTTACGTTGGCTTTCCGCAGCATCTTCTTGGTCTTCAGCAGCAGCTTTCTGGGCTTTATTTTGCTCGTAAGCACTTACCGCCGTTGCAGCTAGGGCTGCAATAGCGACGACTTCAATTCCCATTTCACCACCTCGTAAGTTTCATCATCGTATTCAAAGGTATCTATAACCTCACCCTTCGGTACCAGTTTCCTGAATTTCTCATTACGAGTGTAAGAGTAGGCCCGTTCCCACCCGTGGGCGTAAAGAGCCTCCCTTAGTTCCTCGAACTGCGCAAGGATGTTCTTACGAACAGTTTTGCTATACCTTTCTACATCGATATGCACAAAAGGAACTCCATCCACGCATTCAACTTTTACTGAGAAATCGTCATCGTCGTAAATGTGTTGGACTACTCTATCCATCAGATACTCCCCGTGGTTCCCACCAACATAGCCCAGCCAAGGAGTTGGCAATCCTTCTTAGGCTCAGTTTTAATGAACAAGGACAGCACCTTCCCTTTACCCCGCAGCTTACTTCTGGTTTGTATTACAGAATCTCCTGTATCATAGGAGTCTGCCACGCTAGTGGGCATGTAGAATCGTTTGTAACGGTAGGCTTGGAAAACCCTCCCCCAACGATTAGAAGCCGCTGAGTCGGTCCACTCCCACTGAGACTGAACCAAACAAGAGGATGGGTTCAGAGGTTGGATATCGCCACCCACCTCTTCAAAACCATTTTCAGTCCTGTTGAAGTAGAAGTATATGTAGGGAGCCTGCTTATAACGCATAAAGTCCCCACCGCTCAGATAGCCGGTTACTAGGTAAGCTTCTGCATCAGCCCCCACACCATCGTAAGAAACCCAATCTGTGAAGGAGTTGTCCCTATAGTAAGAGAAACTATACCTGATAGGGTTGGTGTCCGTAATAGTTAGATACGCAAGTTCTCTTGAACCCTCTCCTCTAAGCTCTTGAGGGACATAGACCTCTTCCCCCCCGATAACAACCGTATTACCTGCGGCCACTACTTCGCTCTGAACTGACTCAAGCCTATACGGAGGAACTTCAAATGCCGACACAACACGGGGTATCCCATTAGTGCCTACTACACCAAGAGTGTTTGTATAGAAAGATCCAAGGTTCAGGTCTAGAATTAACTCTCTGGTTGGGTTGTTCTCCAACAACCTATTCTGGTATATCCATCGGATCTTCCTCTCATAACTGTCATAAGAACCTTGGGCATACAGCTTATCGGCTGGAGAAATCTCGTCGTAGAAACTTTGGATAGTCTGGTTGGTCAGATTCTGAGCATTATAGTCCCCAAACTGGTCAGGTGCAATTTGGTATATTGCATCATCTGCCCAGAAGAAGAATGTGTTATCTGCGATGATAACAGAACTGGGGGAAGTAGCACCCTGCTCGCTAACTTTCCTACGCATGTTGTTATTAGCAGAGAACCCATAATCAGAACCACCACTGATCATCCAAATACCGTTTTCAGCCAGCACAACAAGTCCAGAGCCAACGTTGATAAGTTTGATTATGTTGTAGGCCCCATCAATACGCATGAAACCGCCATCAGTGTCCACCAAGTCTGGGGTATCTTCTGAAGTAGGATCTCCCTCTTGGTAGCAATTCGTGATGTCTGTTGGGTCAGAGACCAATTGACTGTAGAACACGTAAGAAGAAAGTCGTGGGGATTTGGAGTCCCCGTCGATTAAACGGCTAGAGAATCCTGCGTACCAAACACGACCAGCATACTCTTCTACAACAGTTGGTCCACCGGGGGTAGTATCCGTTGGGAGGGAGTTAACACGGTGCTTAAGCTCTGGATTATTACTCTCAAGCTTCTTTACTTCTTCAAGACGGCTAGAGCCCCTTTTCAAAGCATCGATGATAAAGTAGCCCTGTGGAGCAGGGAAAGACCCCGGAGGGTTTTTAACCGCATCATCCACAAGGAAACTGTCCGCACTATCAAGGATTCCATCACCGTTAGTCCAAGCACCGATGGAGTATACAACAGCATCAGCATTTGAGGGGTATCTCCCAAGCAGTTCATCGGGATCATCTGTGTCGGTTGTCTCCCTAACTGTTTGGTAAAATGCTTCTATTGTGTCTGCTCCATCCTCTCTGTACTCATCACCCTTAGAGGTTCGGGGGAGAGCCCAAGACTGGTTCCGCAGGTTGTATGTATGAGCACCTGTTAGGGTGGGGGGCCTCACAGTAACACCCTGCCCCTCTCTTAAGTCCACACTTTGGTAGATATCCTCAACCCCAAACTGGTCTCTTATTTTAATACGTCTGCTTGAGTAGCTGATTGAAGTTCCGTCATATTCAAAAATGTGGACAGGGCCCTCGCCATTGGCGATAATCAGACTACCGTCGACAGTAGCGTATGAAAAGGTACTGTCTCCCTTACTAAGAGCTTTTGAATAGAGATAACTTGAACTTAAAGGCGTCACATCCGCATCGTGTACCCTAACAATATTGCCAAACTGCAACACTATCAGGTTTTTATTGGCGTACCCTCCCGGATTCTTCCAACTGTAAGAAGAAAATATAACCTCTCCGTTGCCAAGAGCCCCCGCCCCAGCGTTAATTTGAGAAAAACCTTCCTCAAAATTTATACCAAGTCGTCGTCGTCGGCTTCCATCTTTCAGAAGTACAAAGTTATCTTCGTCTAGGGAGGCATTCTCTGGGAAGGTTAGTGGGCTCGCCTCTGTGATTAGTCCTTTAACAAAAGAATTAATCTGTACTGTCGACATTTCCCTCGGCATTGCGTTTCCCCTTCGCTTTAGTAGCCTCATACGCATCGATGGCGTGTTCAGCCGCTTTTTGATTTGTGTACCGTCCACGAAGAACAACAGGCAAGGCCCCTCGTCCTACCATCTTGATGCGCTTAAGTCCATATGTTCCGTCATTGACGATTTGATAACCTTTGTAGTCCATATTACCAACCTTGTCTGAATGTGGGGTCTTTTCGATAACCGGCCTTCCGGCCTCTTCGTCCATAGTTTGGGTATTCAATACCCCCCTTAACTCTCCAATCGTTTCTAGCTAGCCATCGCTGCTGTCTACGAGCCTCTCCTTCGGCTTTGGGGTCTTCCATCTGCTTGAGTTTAACCATCGCCCTTGACTTCGCTTCCTCTTGTAACGCGGTAAACGCATCTACAGGCAGGTCGGGGATGAAAGAGTCTTCGTGAGACCACTGGGGCATCACATAAGCTTGAGCTTGGACCTTACTATTCTGGAGAGTGTCATCAACTGATTTGTCGTAAGAGTTGAAGATAAGAGTAACATCGTCAAAAGATGTAAAGTAAGTAGGGTGTCGGTCGTTCTGAATTAGGAACTGCACGCCTGTGGGGTCTGTTACAAGATCCACATTATCTTGCTCACTGTTCAGTTGGTTAGTAAGCTGAAGGAATTCTTCAGGTTCTCTCCAATGAATAGGCATATAACGCAGACGTGTTTCACCTGCTCTCGCACAATTGTAGTTGATGAAGACGAGCCTTTTAATCTCATCCTGAACCTTCATGTGCGTAGGGTAGCCCGGATCAGAGTAGGGATTAAGCTGGATAGCCCGACGCTGGTGAGGCCAGTCCCGATTACTCATCATAGCCATGTAGCTGGATTTAACAATCTGAGCTACTTGTTCACTCTCAGTTGTGTCGAAGATAGAATTAACTTCGTCGCTGTCCATGTCAGACAAAATGTCCATCACTATTTCTAGCAGGGTAAGTTTCATATCACACCCCCGCCTTCAGAGCTGAGATAATCTGATTGACTTTTACAGCAATCTCTTCCGCTGTGGCTGTGGAAGTATCAGCAATGGCATTAAGAGCAGCGATCTGCGTCTTGCTGGCCATGACAGTGATGATATCCGAATCTGTAGGGATAGTTGGAGTGTCTGTAAGGTCCGTGTAAGAACCCGATTCTGCTACTTCTGCAAAAGTAGGTTTACCATTAACATCTGCCCAGAAAATCAGTCTGAACTCAGTGGTTCCAGAGCCATTTGCAAAAGGCACTTGTCCAGAAGCTGCTGTAGAAGCTCCTTTCAACTCATGCAACTCTTCCTCTGGAATATTTCTATGCTCTACTGCCATTATCTGTCTCCAAAAAGAAAGGGCCAGCCAGCAGCGAAGCCGACCAGCCCTTAGATAAGAACCCTCACGTAAGCCTGAGCCAAGAAGTGAGGGTCATATTTCCTTAGCCTGCGATGTGACGGTAGTAAACAACAACACTACCAGCCGTGGGGCCTGTAATCACAAGCTCACCAGAGACAGGTCCGACAACAGCAGCGGTGCCGCCAGTATCGCCGACTGCGCCAGCACCAGTGATATCGTCGCCACCAACAGTAGCGGCAGTAATAGCACCAGTAGCGAAGTCAGTAGAAATACCTACGACATAAGAGTCAGCAGGTATAACTACACGAACGGGCAGGTCATCACCATCGAAGTTGACAACAGCTTCGGTCTCAAAACCCTTAGCGGGCAGGACACCTTCAGCATTACCAACACGTCGCGGACCAAAGTGGTTATGGACAACACCTTCAGCATTAGAGCCGTCAGCGGAGCCAAAAGGGGATTCATAATACGGCATAGTATTCTCCTATTAGGCAGGCAGGTAGTTAGTGGCAGAAGTAACGATAACACCAAGGGTGTCAGTACGCTGCACGCCCATGCCGTAACGGCAACGAACAACAAACTCATCACGAGCTCGGTCGTAGTTACGACCACCTTCAGCTTTCGGCTGTCGACGCCATGCAACCATAACAGGCTTGGTTTGGTCATCAGCGATACACATTGCAATGTTGGCTACGCCATCAGCAATGGTGGTAGTGCCGTCAGAGAACTCACCACGGGGCAGACGGTTACTCACCAGAATGTCCCAGCCATACAGGTTGTAGATGAAGCGCTGGCCACGAGCCATACCGCCTTCCAGAATGCGAGTAGCATATTCAGTCAGGTCAGTGGTGATAGTGGCGATAGAGTTGATAGTTGCTTCGACAATCGGGTCAACGATAAAGACACGACCTTCTGCCGGTACGTTAGCCTTGTCGAAGGCAAGCTTCATAGCGATCAAGCTACCGAGAACGAAAGTACCGTTAGTTTCGGTAGAAACGATACGGTGTGCGAAACCGTTGATGTTGTTCGGGTCAGCATCAAGCTGGCCTGCAACAGCAGTCTCAAGGAAGCGGGTCTCGAAGTTCTCTTGCAGAGCACGAGTGGACTCCAGAGAGCGAGCTGCCATGAGTTGGTCTACTTGGCTACCATCTTCACGAAGATCGTCGGTAACATACCATGCATCGCCTTTGTAATCGGTGATTTGCAGGGTGATCTCACCAGACTCGATCGGATTGTAGATAAGCGGGGTGTCTTCGGCGGCTTCCTGAATTGTTACCGTACCCACAGTTTTAATGTGGAGGGTTTCGCCGGAACCGAAGTCAGTGACGTTACGATAGAAGTTGCCGGGCAGCATCCCATCGTGGAGGTTCATCAGAATGAAGTCAGAATACTGTTCTGCTTCAATAAACGCGCGGGTATTAGTTGTAAGCTGCATCTTTATTCCTCAATGCCATGCCTACGGTATACTTCCTGCCGAACTTTCTTCATGTAGTCCATCGCTTCTTTATCCGTCGCCCCTCGCATTAGTGACTTCTCGGGCGGTGTAAGTGATGGTTCTTCATTAGGTTTGATCGGTGGAATATTTACCGAGGAACTGAATGATTGTTTATTTTGTTGTGGCTTGATGCCGAAAATATCAAGAACCATTTGCGGGCTCTTAGCAGCCATCTGTTCAAACTCTTGAGGACTCAATCCGTACGCTGCGGCTTTCTGCGCTACGGTTTCTTGAGTTTTGTCTCCGTACTGAGAACGGATAGCTTGACTGACCTTCTCAATATTAGCTGAAGCTACCTTCTGCTGCTCGTGTTGAGAAAGTCGACTTTGCAGCAACGAATCAATCTGTTCCTCAGTCAACCCTTTAAACTCTTGTGGAGTGGGTTGATCGCTCTGCTGAGACTCAGCGAGTCGACGTAGAGACTCTTCAATCTGAGCAATCCTATCTTCCTCTGCTTTCTCAGCGTCTTGACGTTTCTTAAGTTCGTCATTCTCACGCTGGAGATTAGCAATGTACTCTTGGGAATGCCCCAACGCTTTAAGCGCTGTGGGAATGTCTCGATACTTCGGCTCTCCACGCTCGTTAACAATTCCAGTCAGCAGGTCAGCGTACGGGTCTTGTTGTGGCGGGTTGTTCGGCTGTTGTTGACCACCTTGCGGTTGGTCTTCTGGTTGAGCAGTGGTCTGCTCTTGTTCTTGTTGTTCACCAAATACTGAAGAGGGGTCGCTCATCAGTTACTCCTTTATTGAAATTGGTGGGAACCGCAGGAGTCGAACCTGCACAGCTTTCGCCACGGATTTACAGTCCGCTATCCTCGCCACATGGTTGGTGGGCTCCCTAAAGTATGTTGGCTTCGCCAACGTACATGCTATAGCTGTGTTATCTAATTGCTACTAACATATACTTTTTCTTACTGACTCAATCGTTGGCGAAGCCAACTAATACATACTTAACGTATACTAGTATTAGTATATACTGAAAATTTTAGAAATTTAGTACAAATTTGTTAAAATTAGCCTGAAATTAAGCTAATTACCTCTCTGATGGCTCTTTCGTAGCCCCTAGCGTCAGCTTGCTTAGCAGCCCAGTTACTTGTTTCATAACCTTCCTTGTCCATTGACGCGTTCCAAGAGGTATGCTGTTTCTTCTCCAGCAGCTCAATCAATCGATTACGCATAAAAGCAGAAGAAGCAAATGCACGTCTAATTTCATCTTTCAGATCAGCGTCCTTTACGCCAGTAAACCATAGCTGTTTCATTGAACGTCCTCTGCTCCAGTCTGTTGCATAAGCTCCATATCTTCTGAAGCCTGATTCATAGCCATTTGCGTCTCAGCCTGTTCTTCAATAGCAATGTTTGTACGGAAGATTTCATAACCGTCCAGATGAAGAACATCGTTGATGACACGCGTGAGCTCTTTAGCGGAGGTATGCGGAGCAATGAACTGCGCCAAAGGTGAACTAAACACACCAATCAGGTTCTGCAAGTCATTAGCTTGTTTGGCAAAGTGTCTAGCGCCAATTGGGCGAAGCAGGCCATTGGCCGTAATGTCTTCCTTCGTAACCTGACGGAACGTCTCGACACCAATGTCGTTGTTCATCACACGGATAACATCAACACCCTCCATGTTACGTCGTGCTGTTTCAAGCATAGCGTTAAGCAGGGGTTCCAGCAAACTTACTTCGAAGTTGGTGATCTTCTCTTGGAAGATACGACCAGCCGCATTCTGAAGCTGCTGTACCTCAAAGGCCGTTTTCTCTCCGGGGGTACGGATACCCATAGCTTCCCTCGGAGCGCCTGCATACGCCTCCATACGGTCTTCTAGCATCTGAATTTCATTAGAGGCTGACAGGATACCATTCATGCTGCTAGAGACTTCTGCTACATCACCATTCTCATCGATATGGATCTCAGCACCCGGACGCCATTCGAACTCTTCAACCTCGCCGATGATCTTCAACGGAGGATGCACAATCAAATCTTGAGCGTCAGCCTTAAGGTTCTCTAGGTGATCGATACGGTATTGCATACCAACCAGATTATCTAGTGGACCCATCGCCCATAGATTATCGGGACGAAAGCGCCAACCAACGTGGTAGATAGGAGCATGGCCAAACCAAGACTCAATATCCCGCTCGTCAGCAGTAAAGCAACGGTCAACAACAGTGATTTGCTGATTAGTACGCAACTCGCCCGTTTCCACGTCATGGTAGTCTCCATAGAACACTAGAATTTCAACGTAGTTACTCTGAAGATACTCATACAGAGATCCAAAGCCATCTACTGAGTAAGCAACAGCCTTGTTGAAATCTTCTTTAGTGTAGGAGCCCATGCGCTCCCTCCACTGCTCCCTGTTCTTCAGGGCGTCTTCCCAGAAGGATTGCTCGGGGTTATCCATGGCCATACGGCGGAGATCCCCAATAGTTCGGATGTAGCGAACGATCTTGGGGGATTCTCTGAAAGACGACGCTATGGGGTTAAATACGATGTCTAAGGGCGAAATACGAACTACTTTAGGGCCAACATAGTCTGGAACCTTTTGTCCATTAGAGAGCTCCTTATAGCGGCTCTCGAAGGTGGGCATGGCAAATGCGTTCCCATAATCGATATAGTCGTACAAGAGTTTACTAATCTCAACCTGATCTCCAGACTGACGATTCTTGTTTTTCATATAAGACTCGATAGCCGAGGCTTTCTCAAGAACAGAATCTGACTGAGAGTAACCCTTCCATGTAAGCCACTCATCATTAGGGAAGAGTGCTGATTTGTAATTGGAATGGAGGTTGTCTCGGATCTGGCACAGCTTAGGGATTGTGGTTGAGTTCTTCCAAGGAAGAGATGCATTGGTAGTAGTGGATGTGTCTGTAGCAAATACAAAGTTTCGAAGCTCCAGCCACTCTGCTACCTTCTCTGCACGCTGATTGTTCCACTGGTCCCAGAGATTGCCTATCCACCCCGCTGGTCCATCTTGAACAAACGCTTCTGCAATTTCGGCTACTTTACTCGCCATTTAATTCTCCTTAATTGAAGGCAACGCCCCCGAATCTTGAATTGATCTTAGGACCAGACTTAAACATGTCCAGTACATCTTCTTGTGTGCGGTAGGACTTAGGCTTAACAGCAATACCAATAGCTGAAGTCAAAGCGTCCTTTACATCATCGTGGGCAGGTCTGGCTTGAACCAGTTCTTCTTCCAGAGTTGGTGTGTAACCCCCTTGGAAGTGCCACATTTTCAAATTCTCATATCGGTGTTCCAAAGTAGCAGCCATACGCTCTTCTTTAGAACCTTCTTTCTTAGAAGGCCGATACTCTTCTACAGAAAGGCTGAGCCCCTCTTGCCGTACATAATCTTTGATGTCATTTACGATGATCTGCTGGGCAGCTGTAACCTCCGCACGAATCTTTTTGAAGTTCCATCGCGAGTGAAGAACTTTAATCCTTTTGAAGTAGTCGATTACCCTGTCGCTTTTGAAGCGTTCAATATCCAGCACATAAATATTTGCTTCTGAGTCAATACCAATCACAACAATCGCTGTGAAGTCAGCAGCCTTAGAGAGAGAGTAGGCAAAGTCTACTGCGGCATAGACATTCAGTCGTTTGTCTTTAAAGAACCAATTACCCCCGTGCCTACGTACATACTTAGGATCGAAGTATTGGAACTTATCAGAGGTGATACGCTCTGAACCCGGATCGTTAGGGTCGTTATAATACTGAGCAAAGAACTGAACTCGGTCCTCATACTCCCCCTTAATTCGGGAAAGGGTGTTAGGATCAAAACCAAAAGCTTTATTGTCTGAGGGTCTTACAGTACGAGGCCAGATGAATATACCATCTTCTTCTACTGCGTACTCTTTGAACTCCCAAACTTTACGACGATCCATCACCTCCATGTCAGCATTGAAGATATCGTACTCCTGACGCTTCCAGACGGCATAGATATCAGAGGGGTGGTATCTAGTACCACATGCCATTGTAAAGCCACCAGCGTTACGGATAGAGGTAAACTGAGAGGCTTTCTTAGTGACTGACTCTCGTCCGTCTTCTGTATAGGCGTTCTCAGGTACAACCAAGTCATCCGCTACAATGATATCAGCGTGCCAACCAGTCGTGTTTGTAGTGAGACCTGCTGTTGCAATTGTAGCGTCTCGAATACCTTGCTCTTTACGCGCAATATGATCTACTGTCATTTTGGTAGTAGACCAACGAGCTCGCTTCCCTTCTTGCGGATGGATATACTCAGGGAAGTATCGGTTGTACTTCGTAGACCCCAAGATATTCTTAATGGCAAAAAGCTGAGTCTCCGCCAATTCTGCGGTAGCAGAAACATACAGGATTGTGATCTCAGGGTGTCTGGTAGTAATCCAAGCACACCATACCGCTACCATGTGGCTCTTCAAGTGGGCACGAGGGAGCATGATGAGCTTATTTGAGGTGGAGTATTCATCTTGCCCAAACAAGCTATAGTCTTGCATCCACCGGAAAATATCCTTATGGATTTGTCCGTACATGTATCCGGGATTTACCAACTGAGCGAAGAAGAACAAATCCTCCAAGGCACGCTCTCTTATCTCTCTTGCCTTTGTTGGCATTTTCTCTACACGACGATAAGCCTCCCTCTGCCACGGTTCAAGGTCAATTCGCTCTGATAGATTCATTTTCAATCCCTACTGTTCATTTGTTCCCAAAGTCGATCTGCATCCTCAGAGAATTCCCTGTCCATAGCGGCCTCTACGCGTCTGTCATGCTCGCTAGTATCTTTCTTGGGCCTACCTACAGGGTTAGACTGCCAACCTCGGGAGGCGAGGAATTTGGCCGCTTGGAATCCCTTGTCTTCTGCGGACATATCAATGATAGAGCGCACAGCTGTAGATCGAACTTTAAGTTCCAATTCTGTACGCCATTCTTCGATATGCTTCTGCAACACTTTATTGGAACACATACGCAGCCAATGATCCCAGCTAAGCAAATACGTAGTGGCGAAATTGTATTCTACAACATCCTCAGCCGCTAGGTACAAACGCTTAAGGCTGTAGAAGGTTTTACCTTCGTATGTATAGTCGTAATCTTTCAGGGTGAATACAGCTTTGTCGGGGTTATACTCAATCTCAAGGAAAAGACCTTGGGTAATGAGCTTACCATTAGACGCTGTAAACTTACTCTTGTCAATATTCATAAGCTCACTTCTTAATGTTGTTATACAAACCAGATGGCTGTTGTCGGCGTGTTTCTTGATCTGCTTTAGCTGCGTCACTAAATCTTTGGATAGTGGCATCCTTATCTTTGCTGCTAAGTGAAGTGCCTAACCAGAAGTTAATGACCTGACTGAATGCCGCCCCCAATGTACCTACAAGAATGTAAGCTACTGCTTGTGACGCAGCAGGAATAGAGACAAACATAATGAGGCCAAGAATAAGAGCAAAGACTACGGTGACAATTGTGGAAAGGACAATAGGCCCCTTGCTGGTAGAAACCAATTGCCTAGCAGACTGGACATCCTTAGTTCTTATCTCCAGTTCCTTGATCTCAGCGTCCCGCATCCTAGACCTGAATTCCATTACCTTGTTAGGATCGCTCAGAATCATTTCTGAGGCTTCTTCAAGGTCTACCCCTTTCTGCCCTACTACTTTACTTACAATCGAGCTTACAAGGGCTCCTGCTCCGATATTGCCCCCACTTAGAGTTGTAGCAGCCCCACCCGCTAAGGTTGGTGCGACATCTTTTCCCACCTCTAATAGTTTCTCATACCAGCTCATACCGGTTTCCCTTTTTCATATTCTCCTCGGCGGAGAGAAGTTGTAAATTCCACGGAACATGCAGGCCGCATACATTTTCTCCGAGAAGGGGGACAATATGATCTACATGGATGGGTTCGTCGTACCAAGAAGCAATCTCATAGGATAACTCTATCTCTTTCTGATAAGACTCACCAAGAGAGAGTGTAGCTTTTAACTGAGTAGCCCTTCGTTTAGCCCGGTAAGATCGATTCTTCGCAACGTTCTCTTTCTTCCACTTGCGATTGTACTCTCTTTTACGGTCGGAGTTCTCTTGCCGCCACTTCCTACCGCGTCCTCGTTCTTTCTCTCGATTTAACTCCCGATATTCAGATTGTTGTTTCTGGATATTTTCTTTGTTTTCAATATACCGACTATCCGACTGGATTTTCGTACACTCACGACAGCTCTTGCTGCTTGTGTACCTAGGGCTTAGGTGTCCATACTTACAAGGCTTCTCTGAGACGTAGAAGGGAAGCCCCCTTTCGAGGGCCTCCTTTCGATTTTGGGCTACATCCTTTGCTGTTTCTAAGAGCTTGTCATACCAAGACATACTTCATCCTCCTAAACCGACAAAGCCTGCGGAGTTCAATAGCGCAGAGTTAGGGCGGCAGATGTTGGTGGAGATGGGGGTTGAGGTGGTGTGGTTGGGTTAGGGATGGGCGCTGCCGTACGAGCCAGGCACCCACGGAAAGCAGTTCTGCGGCGATGCGCAAAAAGGCGCATATCCCGCGAAGTAGAAAAAAACCAGCTATCTATATTCATTATACATTTAATAACTGATATTATCATAGATATGCGAAGAAGGCGATTGTAAATAAATGCCTCCCGGTGCAAAATTGCTATACACAATACCTGTATAACAATTAGAGCCCGACGATGCGCACCAATATGTCGGATTTATATCACACTCTATCGTATTATTTGAAACTCTCGCAGCCGATCGATGCGCACCCAGGTCAACGATGATAGTTGATGCATCACCTAATCGATTAGCGTTTGTGATGATGTTATTGTCGAAATGCGCCACCTTGGGAGAACCACTTCCTACGTTGTAGGCACGGATAACCTTCCTGGGCGCGTTGTCAAATGAACATGAGTTCACGTTGAGGACAGAATTCACAGTATCATCAGACCCAGTGAACATTATATTTGCATAATGATTATCGCCGGATACAAATCGGCAGCAGGAGAGCGTCAAATTACAGTCACGGGCTCTCACATCACAGCGCCACTCATCCGCTGCTGTCGTATTTGTTGCATTTCCTTCAAACACTGTACCCAAGCACGTAACTCTTGCACCTGTATACACGTCAAGACCAGCTCGCGGAGACTTTCGGATGGCTCCACCATTAACGATAACTGATGTTCCAACTGTTCCGCCGTAGACGCGCAATGCATTGTACGATGCGTCCTGTCGCTCATCGTTAGACCCGATAAGATTTAGCCCGATCAGCTCTATATCAAGCGCATCTTCGATTCTCACTGCGTTATAGCCGTGATACTGGTGCGGCATTGATGAGATAGTGACGCCATCGACGCCCTTGATGTACGTACCGTATCCGCCCAACGTCAGCGTTCCAGCAAGCCCCGTAAATGTCCAGCAGTTTGTAATTAAGATGGTGTGAGAGCCTTGCCATGCTATTGTCCTAGGATAGCCATCTCCCGTGATGTAAAACGCATAATCCAGGCACTGATCGAATCCACAGTCCGCTATGATTATATCGGTTGCGAGTCCATCAACGCCGATCTGTATGCCTCTCTGAGTAGACATCCAACAGTTGCGAACACTAATACCATTTCCAGCGATATTAATTCCAGAGACTCCCGTTTTAGATGAAGCGAACAAAATCCCTTCTATTGATGTCCCTGGTGTCTTGCCGTAAGCATTAAGAACATTCTTTCCATCGACATTAAGTCGAATTACAGTATTTCCCCATCCTTCGCCTTTTAAAGTGATGCCACACTCAGGTGGGATTTCTATTGTATCATTTGTCCAGTACGTGCCAGCCGGAATAAATACGGAGCCACCTACTACGTTCGCATATCCATTTGGCGCACCCGTAGCGCACACATAATTAATAGCCGCCTGGATAGGTCCGTAGTCATCCACGGCGCTATTATTTCTACCCTCGGCACCAAACCACTTGACATTAACCGCACCTTCTACGCGTCTAAACCAGGCTCCTGATGCGCCAGTAGAATCCTCTTCCGGTGCAACACACACACCCTCGTTAGGATCTGTACCAACGCTTGCGGACATGTCTCCACTTTTCCATGCAAAAGGCCCGGCGCGTCCGGTTGTAGTAACTCTTGCGGCTTGGTTCTCTACAATTCCAGATATAGGAAGGGCTTTTAGATCATCTACGGTTTCAACATAAATGACCCGACTATCCAGCGCCTCCACCAACGTCTTCTCGCCGGTTGACGTAACCACGGATGAGCCATCTATGATATCGTCAATAGCTACACGGCGACCGCTATCTTTGTCTTCAACCGCATTCAAGCGCCAAATTGCATTAGGCATATTCTACTCCATCCAAAAGTGTATAAACTGAATTGTCGCCAAGCGTGATTGATACGCCATCCGCCAACGTCATTACAGGACCAGCGGAAAAGGCATTGACATTATCGGGGATTACCATTGAGTTCTCGATAATCTGAGAGTGCCATTGAATTGCTGGACGCTCAGCCGCTGCAATGGGGGAAGCCTCTGTAATTTGTGCTTGCAAACTAGCATCTGAAGCTTGGTAATTATCTTCAATTTCATTCTCACGAGAAACACGCTCATTGTGTTCTGTATCAAATTGATCCCTACGTATAGGGTGTGAGTTTTGTGTTGGTTGGAGAACACTAAGCCCCCCAGTCATACTGTCCCCAGTCGTATTGATATAACGACTATCACCATCTCCTACTGTCAGAAGAGATGAAGGATCTTCTACATCTACACTTACATTCAACAAAGCATAACCGTTTAGATCAAGATCATTCTCCATCTGGTTAGCTTGGCCTGTCTCTACTCCGTCTCTGTGTAGAAGATTGTCGTTAATATAGTCTTCAATTCTTTGGAAGTTGAGGTTGATCTTCCCTCTGCTAAACCCACTACCGATATCATCAAGTTCAATTGACATTTACTGTTTCCTTTATGTGTTAACATTTTTCTGCGTATAGCAGCTATTTACGTTGGCTTCGCCAACACATATACTAGAGCGTCCCCTAGTATGACCCTCTTTCTTTACGGGGAGAATAACTTATGGGCAAACTTGGCTATTTCTGTGAGAAAATATTGAGGGGCTCGTATCTTAGCATTTCTGCTAGAAATTATGAAGGGGCAATGCAACTAATAGCAACCCCCCTATGCCCCCTTGCCCACCCCCTCAAGCTCATAGGTAAAAGCTATTGACGCCTTCGGCACAATGCCCTCCAGCTATTTCTCCAACCTTCGACCAATGTCTCATCCGGGTATTTTCCCTTACATATCAATAGGTTATGGAGTGTGTGCTGGCGTAGCCAGCGTGATATACTAACGACGCCTAGCGGCACCTGTTGATAGTCGTGTCCTAGTGTGTTAGCCGCGTGTGTGAATGCATATAATGAAGGTTGCTATTATTCGCTTGTTCTTCAAATAAAGTGTTGCAATCCATACTCAAGGTATGTTCCAATGCTCTTCATCGGCTGATCGATAGCTAGACAGATAGCCAACAGGCTTTCGGGAATAAGAGTTTGACATCGACCGATAGCAAGTGTAGAGTGTGAAGCAAGGCAGTAAGAGATAGCCAATCAGTCAAGGATAAAGACGTTAAAACCCTAGGGCTCTCTCTTACAGGTTATTATCCGGCAGCGGCTCTAGTAACCTAGCCTTGACAAGAAAGACTAGCAAGTGTAAGATGGTAGCAAGGCATGAAGGAGAAAACAGAAGTACGCTCTCCTCCCGAGTGCAGTCAAGGATGAAACAGTTATTAGTAGGGCCTTGACAATCAAGTGTAGCATGTTGTAAGCTGTAAGCACAGGTGGGCAATGACGGACGTGAGTGAGCCCTCCAATGTAGCATACTTATGTTGTATGCGAATATAATCTCGACGGTAGGGCTGGCGATCCTTTTACCAATCAGTAGCCATTGAGAATCATGTACAATTTAGTGGTTGACATGGTATGTTGCCAGTAGTAGCATTGGCCATGTAGTAGTCGCTCTTTAACAATCTGACAAGCGTGAAGCACAGCACGAAGTGTGCAATCGTCGGCTCGGCATCGTTGGTCCCGAAGATACTAGTAAGTAGTCTCCCTCGTCATACTAGGTAAGTATGAGACAGACGAAAACTAGTGGTGACGTGGGTAGCGATAGGCTTATAAACAAGTGTCCGGCAACGATTGACAGCTCTTGGAGTGAAAGGCTCCATCGTGTGGTGTGCGGGTAGTGATGCCGAAAGGCTATTATAAAGAAGGCGTTCCAGCCACTACGATTACAGCGTTTGTCTTATTGGAGCAGTAGCCATTAGGCTATGTTCTTTAACATCGATAGCGGACATCTGGCAAGGCGTGCGGGAAACCGTATAACCTACTAGTAGTCCATTTATAAGGTCGGCAACGTGTCGATTTTTACCAGATCCTAGTTAACTGGTATCAATCAATCGTTGTTCGATAGCGCTAACTATGTAAGCACAGAACATAGCTCGCTTTACACTAGCGCATGATGTTAAGCGAACCTTGACATTGTGAATCAGCTAGTGTAAAGTGGGAGGTGTGCTCTGGCACCACTTAACGAATCAAAGGAGAATCATCATGGCTTCTAACTCAAAACTCACTCATGAATCACTCATGGCTACCATTGCCGAAGTAGCATCTGCGGAACGTATCACCAAAGCTGGTCTGGCTACGCTGTCTCGTGACTTGCTGACCTTCGTGCTGGGAACTCAAGATATCCGTGCCGTCAATGCACTGTTGGGCGAGAACGAAGATGGTACGTTCGTCCTCACTCCGATCAACCATCGTATTGCCATCCAATACTTCGCCCATTTTCTGCCTCACAAATCCAACTTCCAAACGGTGAAAGACTATGCCGTCAAGGGTGAAGGAGAACGGCAAGCTCTGGTCTTCGGCGGCAAGAACAAGAAGAAGTATGACGAGAAGATGGCCGAAGTCGAAGCGTGGCTTGCTGATGAACGGAACGACATCTGGGCATGGTCGAACAATGTCGAGATGGAAACAAAAGCGCCCGACTACGCCAAGAAAGTACAGCAAGCTGTCAAGGCGGCTATGAATCCCGAGAAAGGCGACATGTCAGCCGACCAACTGCTCGAAGTGTTGATCGGTACGGAAGGAGTCTCCTTGGGTATGCTGGTAGATGCTGTCGAACGTATCGGTAGTGAAGAACAGCGCGAAGCTGCCTAATCGTGACTAGGTTGTAACGGGTAGTAGGCTAACAGCTTGCTACCCTTTTCTTTGCCCCCGTAGCGCAACTGGAGTCTGCTCAAGGGGCAGCGAAAACTTTCACCCAATCTAGCCGAAAACTCCACCGTATTTTCGAACTAGTTCCTCGTGTCCAATACAATTGCGTCACATCGGTGACGAGGGATGTTCTATCATGAAAGTGTCAGTTGAGTATGTAGGCGGTATGACTCTTGACGAATTACACCAACGGATGGTGGCGATGCGTCGAGAAGTCAATTGTTTCTATCGTATCCTCCGCATCATCCGGGAAGGGGGATTTTGGTCTATCACCTATCGAACGGGGGCGGTATGAAAGCATACATGAAACACCAATTCATTAAATGGTTTACTCCACTCGCATTTCTCTCAATCTTCGTGATTGGTACGGTGTGTACTTGGGGGGCCATGTACATCTTCATGATGGGGCTGCGTGCATTATTCAGCTAACGAATAACGTGATGCGGCTTTGCTGCATTATGCCGAGAAAATAGTTCGGGGAGAATCATAATGAGAAACGTTAGGAACTACGATCACCCCTCCTGCTGTGGAGTACGAGTCCTCAGCGGTATGGGTTATGATGACGACAGCTTCCGTTCCCGCATGGAGGACATCCTCTCCATCATCGAACGAGAAGATGGTGACAAAGAGCCTCGTAACAATCACCATCAGTCTGGCAAGCTCTACGAGATCACCATGACTGATGAGCAAATCGAAACTTCACCTAAGTTCGTTGCTCTTCTGAAAGAGAACGGATTCCGGCTTAAGTCTCGCTGGAATAACAACTCGGGGCAATGGTGCAACTTGATTGTCAAGAATACCGCCCCTTCAATGCTCGCTAAGAGCCCGTGGTTCAAGGAGTAAGAAAATGACTGACATTACCAATTTCAGTGGTTGCTGTGGCGCTAGAGTCTTCGTGGGTATGACTCATCATGAAGAACCTAGGGTTCGAGACGCCCTCCGCTACATTTCAGATCGGGTTGCGCAGATGGGGCGCAATACAGCATCGTCTAGGAGCCATCCCAACGGTAAAATCTTCATGGCCACCATGACGGACACTCAGATCCGAACCTGCCCCGAGTTCGTAGCTGGCCTGAAGAAGCAAGGCTTCAAACTTCGTAACCGCTGGCGTAATAACTCTGGCGAGTGGTGCAACCTGATTGTACTGGAAAGCAGCAAGTGCGGGTCAGCCCTGAAAGACTCCCCTTGGAACACTAAGGCAGGTAAGTAATGCATAAGGTATTCGTATATGGCAGTCTCAAGCGTGGTTTCGGCAATCATCGGGTTATTGAGGCATCCACTACTCGGTTTCTCGGTGTTGGTAGTCTTGCCGATGGTGTCATGTACTCACTAGGTGGTTTCCCCGGTGTTATCCGTGGTAAGGGTGAGATTCAAGGTGAACTGTACGAGGTTGACGATGCTACTCTTGGCCGTTTGGATTGTTTGGAAGGCCACCCGACGTTCTACGAACGGCAAGACATGGAAGTCCAAACAAACGAAGGAAGAGTGGCTTGTCAAGGCTACATCTACCAAGGGGATGTATCTTACATGCCCCACATCGAATCAGGAGACTGGTCTCATGGCGCAATCAATCGACGTATCCGTTGAGGTTGAAGAACCCACCACACTGAATGGGAGTGTTGAATCAATACCCTATGGTGTGAAGAAAAGACTGGTATTGTGCAACTCCTTCTACCTTCCAAACGACATCCGTGTCCAGATGATCCGGGATGTTGAACACAATGTCCCGAGGGATGTCCGCATGTCGGATATGGAGTATGTCGTACGCACCATTGATCGCTATGGGGACTGGCTCCATTCGTGAGGGCGTATGTACATTCTGAAAAGGTACGACCCCCAGTTTGGGTTTGTCTACGTAGAGACTGGGTTTAAAACCAAGAAATCTGGAAAATGGTGGTTCGTCGTAACTGATGAAAAGGTGTCAGCTAAAGTTTTTAGCCCCAGTGAGGCTATAGATTTCCTACAATCTAGGCCCCCATTTACATACGAACTGGAGAGGGTATGGAGAAAGCCATAGTATACCTGTTCCCACACAATAGCGAGGAATCTCTAGCGAAAACCCTAAGACAAATCGCTTACGCTGGCTACACTGAGAAGAGTCACATTATTGTGAATGGTATTGTAATCCACCGTATAGCTTAGTTGGCTTCGCCAACATACATGCTATTAGCTGTGTCTATTACATATACTTTACACATACTGTATTCTTCGTTGGCGTAGCCAACATACATATACATTTAAATACCTAGTATAGGTATATACTAGAATTTTGAGGAAATTAGTACAAAATTCTGTGAGAAAAGGAGGATGTATGGAAGAATACGTTGTTTTGGTGTGTGAGAGACGTACTCCATGCGTCCTCCAGACCATTATCCGGACGGCTATAGTTCAAGGTATAGCCGAAGCACGCTCTGTAAAGGAGCAGTTCAAACAGGCGTATGGTGCGTATGACAATGTGAGCGTTAAGATTGTTAAGGAGGTGGAATGAACGGGTACGGTCTTGCTCGTGCACTGTCCAATGAAAACTCAGGCTTTGGCTCATTGAACTTCCCCGACAGAGAGTTGGGGAAGGTACACGTAGTTGAGTTTGAAACCGTTGACGATGATCGGAAGAGTATACGGGCTCTTAATTGGATAGGAACCAGAGGTGTGGAGGGTGTAAACTATGAAGTCCTCATAACCCCCTCTTCTAAATGCACAAGTAGGCTTAGGGTTTTCCTCTCCAGAGTGGCGGTAAGGATCAACGAGAAGAAATCTTAGGGTGACCATATGCGAAGGTTTAAGGTTCGTTATGAAAACATGAGGGGCGTGTCAAGGCTGTGCCGAGACGGGACTAGCTACAATGCGAATTCTGCAATAGCGATAATCAGGTGGATGCGTAAGGAGTATCCGACATGTAACGCTAGGATTTGCGAGAGAAGTGAATAACGTGATGGGCAATCTGCTCATTATGCCTAGAAAATATTTTGGAGGATTCTGATATGGGATTGGTATTCTTCTGTTTGGGTGTGCTGGCTGGTATTGTGGGAACACTCATGACTATCAGCTATTTCATGTTGGCCCAAGACTACGAGGATGATCTGCGTGACTGAAATCGTACTTGCCCTGATGTTGGCTCTTGTAGTCTACATCTACCTCACAATGTAGCTCTATATCGCTCTGTGTGCCTCTCTGAGCGATTTTAAATCCCAACCCTATACGTTGACATAGGTAAAGACTTGAAAGGCTCATAGAGCCGCATAGGAGATTCGTATGGCACAGCTTGCTGTGGAACCAACTTCCAGAACTAACATCATCGACGTAGCAATGCAGATTGCCCAATTGGGGGCTAAGGTGGGGAAGTCTACTGCCACCAATAACGGTATCTACGGATTCGTTGGTAAGGATGGACGAACTGAATTCATTCTTGGGGATTGTCACTACCGTGTGATGGCCCAAGAGTGGGGGAAGGTGAAAGACCCTGTTGCTGTAGTGACACGCATCCACCGTGTTGGCAATCGTAGTGAAAGTTTGTCAGATGATGTGTGCAAGGACTGGTATCACTACCTGTTTAACGACAGCCCCTACGCTCCGTGGGTAATCACCAAGGATGTTGAAGAGGCATGGGAAAAGAAATACTGCGCCATTAGCACCGAAGCGCCTGCCAACATGGTGCAAAGCTTCTGCATCGCAACACGTAATACTTGGGAGAATGCCAGTCGTGTGCAGTCGGTGGTGAAACTTCTTCGTGCTGGTATTCACCCCAACATTGCGTTTGTTGTTGGCTACCATATCGTGCCGGACACCTCGGACATGAATGGTGATGTGTTCTCGCTGTCGGTTCCTCACGGGAACCACCAAGTGTTCGACAACAGTGTCCACACTGAAGGGGCGATTGCCTTTCAGAATGGCGAGTCTCTTTACCCACTCAAACCCTACTATGAGCAGCAAGTAATAGGTGGCACTGTTAGCCGACAGTGGTGGGGCGAGGGGACGAATCTAAAAGATTTCTTGAAGAATGTCTTCGAGAGTCTTGGGAGTGCGGATACTAGCTACAAGAATCCGTTTGCAAAGGCAAAAATTGCCAACAATTCAACCACATCGTTCAAGATGAGTATGCTGGTTGCGCATATCAAAGCAGATCAAGAGGGGTTTTTCTCTAATGCCTAAAGTCCTAATCGTTGGGCAAGGGGTAATGTTCCAAGAGATGTTCGAAAGGCATGGCTGGGAAGTTGTAGACAGTTTTGATGACGCAGAATTCCTTCAGTTTACTGGGGGATCTGACGTTAATCCCGTATTCTATGGGGAAGCTGTCCATCCCAGAACTTTCTATGACACACGCCGAGATGAGGAAGAGGCAGCAATCTACCAGAAAGCTCTAGCTGCTGGGAAGGTGATGCTAGGTGTGTGTCGTGGTGGTCAGTTCCTCAATGTAATGAACGGAGGATCTCTCTACCAGCATGTTGAAAACCATGCCATTCGTGGCACTCACCTCTGCCAAAGCTCTGTGTTGGGTAAACGTGTCCGTGTTACATCGACACACCATCAGATGATGATCCCGACTATGGATGCCTTTGTTGAGGGCTGGTCTTGGAATATGTCTCCTTACAAGGAGCATATGAATGCGAATAATCGGGTGGAAATCGTTACCACAGACCAGATGGAAGCAGAAGTGGTTTGGTACGAAGATACCAAGTCGTTATGTTTCCAGCCTCACCCAGAATACTACGGGGCAGCTAGTACAGAGTCCTACTACTTCGAAGTGATTGGACACTTCACGGAGGTATAATGGAACAACTCTACATTCTTGAGAAAGAAAGTGTAGGGGGAGAGTGTTGGGTAGGAGTTGCTACAAGTACCAACCTCAAAAAGATTTACGCGATTAAGAGCAAGACTCAAGGAGGAACGAATATGCTAACAGGAAACCCCTGCAAATTTCGCCTGAAGGTTGCTAAACAGATCGAAGTAGTTACTGAATTTACACGGTGAGTCGAGCGCGTTCTCGCTGAAAAACATAGACTAAATAGAGGTCGTTGACCTCCCGAGGATAAAATTATTTGTGGTCTTGTGGGTTGTATTGGTAAGATTGGCCTCAAAGAGAAGAGCGCTTTCGAGGCAATGCTCGTAATGGATGTTCTTCGTGGCAAGCATTCGACAGGTGTGACAGGTGTTAAGGCGGATGGTAGTTGGACAACTGCTAAGATCGCTGACGTTCCCCATGTCCTGTTTGACATGAAGAAGTACGACAAACTCAAGGCCCAACAGAACTGGGTACTGATGGGTCACAATCGCTACGCCACCAAGGGAGAAATCAATTCTCGAAATGCCCATCCGTTCGAGATGGAAGATGTAGTCGGCTGCCATAACGGAACTATCCGTACCCAGTGGCGACTGCCAGACTACCGGGACTTCGATGTGGACAGCGAGAACATCTTCCACTCTGTTCAACAGCAGGGTTTGGAAGACACACTGGCTATCCTCGACGGTGCATACGCCCTGACGTATTGGGACAAGCGTACTCACCAGTTCGTTGTTGTCCGTAACAATGAGCGTCCTCTCTACTACGCCCTCAGCAAAGATGAGAAGACTCTCTTCTACGCTAGTGAAGCATGGATGATTAACGTAGCATGTGGACGTGAGAACATCCCCATCAAGACGGTGGTTGACATTCGTAAGAATACAATCTACCGATTCGATATCGACATGCGTCACAACGGTGACGATATCATGGCTGACATGGAGAGCTTCGACCCTTTTGTTCCACCCGTTACTACCTACAGCAGCTACAGCACAGGTGGTCGCTCTGCCTCGGGTTCCTTTCCAAGCGGACAAGGCAGCACGACGGCGAAGCAAACGGGAACGCAGACGACAGCAAAGGAAGCAGAAAAGAAACCCCCGGTGAGTTCTTATAATAAGTCTCCTGAGACTGCGGCAATGGAGAAGATCCGGGACATGTATGTGAAAACATACGTGACCTTTGAAGTTGTGACAGATTCAACTTCTGAATCAGGGCAATCCTACGTCTCCTGTAAGATGGCTAACACCAGCGCAGACATGGAGTGCCGAGTCTTTGTTGGTAAGGATTTCCACAAGGAGGTCTATGACGATCTTAAATCCCAACATGACTGTCTGTTCCAAGCTGAAGTTGTTGGAGTTGGTATTGACTTCCGCAATGGTAACAAGACTCCTTATCTCTGCCTCAACTACAAGACTCTTTCGGTCTTGGAAGATGAAGAAGATGATGACATCCCTTTCCAAGCCCCGACTCCGACAAACTCCTAACGGGGCCGGGTGGCAGCCTAATCGACTTGGCTGAGTGGGAAAGGATCACTCAGGCTTACGGATGTGCATGGTGTACGGCTTATCCCAAGCCTGAAAATCATGCAAAAATCCAATGGCTTCACAACTACGACTACATGTGCGATAAGTGCATGGAACATCCCGAGCTAGTGAATCTAGCAAAAACATACATCTAGGTGAATATCATGGCTATTAACTTCCTCGTCGGTACTGACCCTGAACTGTTCGTTTCTAACGGTGAGCGTTTCGTCTCTGGCTACGGGATGATTAAAGGCACCAAGGACGAACCCCTGAAGGTGAAGAATGGGGCGGTTCAAGTTGATGGACACGCCCTCGAATTCAATATCGATCCCGCTTCTAGCGAAGACGACTTCGTTAGTAAGATTGCGTCGGTTCGATCCACTCTGGCAAAAATGATCGGTCACAAGTTCACGCTGGCTACCCAGCCTGTCGCTGACTTCGGTCTGGAATATCTCATGGCTCAACCGGAAGAAGCCAACGTACTTGGCTGCGACCCGGACTTCAATGCTTGGCTTCAAGGTCAAGCGAATCCCCGTCCCGATGGTAACGTCCCGTTCCGTACGGCTGGTGGTCATGTTCATATCGGCTGGTGTGGTAGCGATGAGGTTCCTCTTGTTGACATCGATGACCCCGAGCATCAGGAAGCATGTCAGATGTTGATCCGGGAACTGGATTTCTATCTGGGTATCCCCTCGCTGTTCTGGGATGACAACGACATGCGTCGTGAGATGTATGGGAAGGCAGGTGCGTATCGTGCCAAGCCTTACGGTGTCGAGTACCGTTCACTGTCAAACAAGTGGTTGAGCAACGAAGAACTCATCCGCTATGTCTATCGCCAGACTATTCTGGCAGCAACCAACCTCGCCAACGGTAAGTCTATGGCGGAATCCTTCGGTGGCTGTGCCTCTTACGCCATCAACAACAATGACCGGGACTTGGCTAAGGAAATCATCCAGCAAATGTTCCCTGACTTTGGTCTGTCAGGAAGTGTGAAAGATATTCCGAAGGCAGCGTAATACAGGGGAAGGAGGACTTCAATGGCAAAAATGTACGATAGTTATCCCGACGCTATTCAGCGTGTCCAAGGGACGATCATTACCTACAAGGGACTTCCTCATTACGTGAGGGATATCCGGGAACGAGGTATCAAACTGGGGCTCGCCTACCTTCGGGAGCATGATACAGCCGATCTGGTGTATGTCGACCAAGAAGATGAGGAACTGTCCTTTGCGGCTCTTCCTCTGGGGTATGTGAACACACAGAGCAGAGCGGCCTATGCGATGCGTGCACCCGCCCGTAGGTGGAAGCAGGGTATAGACCACAGGGCTGTCCTTTTCACCCGTCCTGATGGCTCTCTGGGCCGTTTGGAGGGGGGTTTGGACATGAGGCTTCTGTGTGACTGCTTCGAAGGCATCTACCCCACCTTCTCAGACGCAATGGGAATGTTCGTTAGTAAGAACCCATTCAAACCTGACAGGCGGAGGTCTGTTGCTTTCTCTCGTCAGTTCTCTGTCGAGGACTCAGGAGCCTCACTGTCTTATCGTGGGAGGCCTGTAGGTAAGATTGGGAGTAATGGTCCCGAGTTGCAAGACAAGTTCCGCTACCTGATTGAAGCACTAGAGGAAGATTTGAAATGACCACGGTGTTGAATGCTTTTCGTATTAACCGCGACACTCCTGTGGAGGGGGATGTAGGGGTTGAGATTGAAGTGGAGGGAGCAAGACTCCCTACCGCTGTTCGTGGGTGGAATGTAACCCACGATGGGAGCCTTCGAGAGCATCATGGCATGGCTCTTGAGTATGTCTTTAGGGCACCGGCTACACTGAAGCACGCTGAGAAGCTTTTGGACAACCTGAAAGACTCCCTTGAAGATAGCAAGAGTAAGGTAGCAGACAGCCCGCGTTGTGGTGTACACGTCCACGTTAACGTGCAGGGGTTGACCATTACTCAGCTCTATAACTTCTTCGCTCTCTACTTCATCTTCGAGGGGGTGCTGACCAAGTTCTGCGGGAAACAGCGAGAAGGAAACCTGTTCTGTCTTCGTGCAAAGGATGCTGAATTTCTGGTATACGAACTGGAACGTGCGTTGGAGGACGGACGTTTCCGTAACCGATTCTCTAATGACCAGCTTCGATACGCTGCCATGAATGTGTGTTCTCTCCCAAGGTATGGCAGTTTAGAGTTCCGTTCCATGCGTGGGACTACGGACAAAGAGACTGTTATGCTTTGGACCAAGCTCTTGGTAGCCCTTCGAGAGCAGGCGAAACAGTTCGAAGCTCCTTACCAGATTCTGGAACAGGTAAGCATGGGGGGAGAAGCTGCCATTCTCTTGAATACTTTTGGGGAAGATGGACGTTTCCTCATGGAGTATGAGGGGTGGGAGCAGTCAATCATGGAAGGTGTCCGTCGTTGTCAGGTCTTCTCCTACTCAGGGGATTGGGAGACTCTCAACCAAGCCCCAAAGCGGAGAGTCGGGGGGATCGAAGTGCCGATGGATTTCTCCGACGATTTCCCGCCGATGGACCTGTAGGATTTGCTCCGGGAGAAATGCAGGTAGTCGGACGGGGAGAGAGGAGAGTATTCGGGACTTGGATTGACGAGGTTGACGTTATCCCTGCCATGCAACCGCCCCCTAACCCTGCGGATCAATGGGGGCCAATTCAAGAAAGACGCTCTACTATCCAAAAAGATGTAATGAGATCCGCAATCAGGCGTGGACTCAGCTATAGACAGTACAAAGAAGAACTCGAAATCGCACTTAGAAATCAAGGACTTTAAACATGATTATTTTTCCGTACAAGCCCGGTAGTAACTCAGCCCGTGATCTGGCCCGTGAACTGGGAGTTCGTCGTATCTCCCATCGTAACTCGACATTCCGTGGCCGTCCTAATAAGATGGTGATTAACTGGGGAGCGAGTCGTGTGCCGGAGCAGGTGGCCTTATGCACCATCATCAATGCACCGGAAACTGTAGCCCGAGCCAGTGATAAGCTCCAGTTCTTCCAAAATGCTGACTGCCGTAAGCCTGACTTCACTACCGACCTCAACCAAGCAATTGGCTGGTTCAATGAAGGGGTGTTGCTGGTGGAACGTCATGTTCTCAATGGGCATAGCGGGGATGGTATCCGACTGTCAGGCCGGGAAATCGGAGTTGGTGTCCATGAAGCACCTCTCTACACCAAGTATGTCAAGAAGCGTAACGAATATCGTGTTCACGTATTCCGTGGTGAAGTGATTGATGTTCAGCGCAAGGCACGCCGTCAGGAAGTTCCTGATAACGAGGTGGATTGGAGGATTCGCAACCACGACAACGGCTTTGTTTTTGCTCGGAATGGTGATGCTCTTGGGGACGTGCCTAATGACTGTCTGGTTCAGGCAGTATCCGCAGTTACCAGTCTGGGCCTTGATTTTGGTGCTGTTGATGTCGTTTACAATGAGCGTGAGTCCGCTGCTTACTGCCTAGAAGTGAACACAGCACCGGGTCTTGCTGGAACTACAGTAGAGAGTTATGCTCAAGCGTTCCGTCAACTGGAGCAATGATAGGGTAAAGGGAATGGAATACAGTGTTAAGTACAAGCCCGAACGTACCAGCGGTTTCTACCATCTGACATCAGGCCACTCATTGAAGGGGGCCTGTGAAGAGGCAAAGGTGTATAAGAAAGCGCACGGACAGTTTCAATTCTTTGTGATGAAAGGGGATGAAGTAATTGCCGAAATTAAATGAGTTGGAGCAGAACATCCGCCAGTGGGGTATTGACCGTAACATCACCGCTAAGGGAGGGGCGACAGTCCAGTCTCAGGCCAGTAAGGGCTTGGAAGAAATGGCTGAACTATTCCAAACTCTTGGTTTAATAAGGGAGGTCGACGAGTCTGGGGCTTTCATAAACGGGCATCTAGAAAATAAACTCAAAGACGACATCGGAGATGTTGTTGTATGTATGATTCAAGCAGCACGTCTTGCTGGTACTGACCTGACTGAATGTGTTGAACAAAGCTGGAACGATATCAAAGACAGGAAGGGGACTATGCGTAATGGAAAATTCTACAAAGAAGTATAACGTGGTGTATGGCCGAAGGGGCTCTAAAGAGTTTCCGTTAACAGCAAGGAGGGGTTATGACCTCAAGACGGCTTGCCAAGTAATGCAGGAGTTAGCTAGTGGACATCCAAACCACAGTTTTGCTGTAGTGAAAGCCGTATCCATAATGTCCACCTCTCAAAAGGAGATCGTAGCTAAATCAGACAGTTAATTGTGAGATCGGGAATCTGGGAATTTTTGCTAAAAATTTTCTTCCCGGATTCCTGTACCAAAAAGTGGGGAACAGGAGTATTATTAAGTCCCACTAAAAGGAAAACAAATGAACCTGTATGCTAATATCCCTCTCGCAATCTCTGACGATGGAGCCGAATTTATTGTAGAGAGGGAAGGATTTGAGCTCGAAGCCTACCAAGACGTGAAAGGAATCTGGACAATCGGGGTAGGTCATATCGTTGGCGTCCACCGAGGTATGTTGTGGACAGAGCAACAAGTCGTAGATGCCTTCCAGAAGGACGTACAAGACTACGTAGACGCTGTTAACGACTGTGTAGGGGTAGCCCTAAGCCAAAAGCAATACGACGCTCTAGTAAGCCTGTGCTTCAATATCGGGACTACTGGTTTCTCAAATTCAACACTTGTCAGAAGACTGAACGAGGGAGAGTATCGACTAGCAGCAGATCAGTTTCTCGTGTGGAACAAGGTTCGTATCATGAATCGTCTACGTGAGGTGGAGGGTTTGTCTAACCGACGTAAACTCGAACGAGAGATGTTTCTTGAGGGTATTTGGTAATGAGTAAGGTATTTCTCATTTCAGACACACACTTCGGCCATAATGGTATTAGTGATAAGTTTCGTAGAGAGTTCTCTTCTGATGAAGAACATAACGAGACCATCCACGACAACATTATGAACTGTTGTGGTAAGAACAACACCCTTTGGATTCTTGGGGATGTTTGTTTTAAGCAGGATCAATTCTGGAGAGTAGAGACTTACGCATCTTCCTTCGAGAGCGTAAACATCTGCCTTGGGAATCACGAACACAGAAGTTTTGCTGAGTTCTGTTGTATGAAAGGGGTAAAAGTGCATGGGGTTGTGAAGAAATGGGGATTCTGGCTTAGCCACGCCCCTATCCACCCCCAAGAACTCTACCGTGGGAAGAACATTCACGGTCATGTCCATGACAACACAGTGCCTGACCCCAACTACTTCAATGTATCTTGTGAGAACATTGGGTATAAACCCATCTTGCTGCAACAACTAAAAGAGATCTTCCATGACCGAAGAACAGTTAATCAATAAGTTTGAAGGGACGCGTATCCATATCGAACTCGATCTACTTCTGGAACTTGAAGCAGATTTGGTCAACTCTGACGGAGAAGGTCTTCGCACTGTCCAGTTGTATATTCAGGAACGCCGAAGCAGGATTCGGGAGATTCAGTAATGGAAAAGGGGTGGAAGTTCGAGTATAAGAGACCACAGATGCAGAACTGGGAGCCGAGTCTTTTGGACTATTCTCTTAAAGAGGCTCTAATCCTAGGAAAAGGGCTCGCTAAGAGATATCCAATGTTCGAATTTAGAGTTCGAAAAGGGAAGAAGACAATCTATCATAATTAGAAGAAGGAGAAGCAATGGGGCAATGCCTATTTAAAACAAGTCACTCGTGTGGAACAACAGATTCTTTGCAGGTATTTCAGCAGGAAGACGGGAGCATTGATGGCTATTGCTACGCTTGTAGTACAGTGGTGGCCGACCCTTTAGGTTCTCATACCGTTGACTCCTTCCCTGACAAGAAAAAGCTAGCTAAGACTCCTGAACAGATCGCTGAAGAGATCAGGGAGATTAGTGAATTCCCCTACCCCGTAGATTTGCCAGACAGACGCCTAAGAGGAAAGATGATGGCAGATTATGGCGTTAAGATGGGGTATGACAGAGAAACAGGTTCCACTCCAGAGATTGTATACTTCCCGTATACGTGGAACGGAGAGTTAGTGAGGTATAAAGCACGTCTTCTGACAGAAAAGAAGATGTGGGGTGTTTCAGCAAGTAAAGATGTTGACCTCTTTGGATGGGATAAGGCTGTAGCATCTGGTGCTAAGCGACTTATCATCACCGAAGGAGAGTTCGATGCTATTGCACTAACACGAATCATCGACCTTCACACTAAAGACCAGTTTAAGGAGTTGAAACCGGCAGTATGCTCTCTCCCTAATGGAGCTAGCAGCGCTAAGCGTGACTTGTCTAAGCTTTCAAGGAAGATTCGGGCGCAGTTTAAGGAAATCTTGTTCTGTTTTGACCAAGACGAAGCCGGTGAGAAGGCTCTGAAAGATAGTATGTCAGTCTTTCCAGCAGCTAAGTCTATTTCTCTACCTGCTAAAGACGCTAATGCGTGTATCATTGAAGGGAAAACAAGAGCAGCGTTTAAAGCAACGACATTTAATGCTGAAAAGGTGAAGAACACTCGCCTTGTGTGGGGTGAGTCTCTCCATGTAGCTGGTCGAGAACCTGCTCAATGGGGTTATAGCTGGCCTTGGGCTCATCTAAACGATGTTACTCGCGGTATCCGACTCGGAGAGACGATATACATCGGTGCAGGTGTGAAGATGGGCAAGAGTGAGGTTGTAAATGCTCTTGGAGCCCATTGCATCAAGGAACATGGTTGGAAAGTTTTTATGGCCAAGCCAGAAGAGGCCAACCGTAAGACATACCAACTAATGGCTGGTAAGTTGGTTGGTAAAGTGTTCCACGATCCCAAAGTAGAGTTTGATTACGATGCCTATGACCGTGCTGGTGAGATTTTGGACGGCAAGTTGGCGATGCTCGACCTCTACCAGAACATTGAATGGGAAACTCTAAAGGAGGATATTAGAACAGCGGCTCACGAGGGTTGTAAGGCTGTCTTTATCGACCCGATTACCAACTTGACTAACGGTATGAACGCAGCAGATGCCAACGTCAAACTTCAAGCTATCGCTCAAGAGCTTTCTGCTATGGCGAAAGACTTGGAGATTGTGGTGTTCATCTTCTGTCACCTGAAAGCTCCTGATAACGGGGCTCCACACGAAAGAGGGGGTAAGGTATACTCGTCCCAATTCGCCGGTTCACGGGCCATGATGCGTAGCTGTAACCTGATGATTGGTATCGAGGGTAATAAAGACCCTGATTTACCCGTAGAAGAAAGGAATATCCGTGTCCTTGATCTTCTGGAAGACAGGGAGTTTGGTCAATCAGGAAGGTTCCCTTTGTATTGGAACCCAGTAACATCTCTCTTTTCGGAGGCATGATGGTAGAGATAATCGAAGACTTCTACAGGGAGCATTTTGACCAGTATGTATTGCGTATCACACGACAAGCGGGTAGCCCTGAGAATGCAGAGGACATAATCCAAACAGCGTTTGAGAGGGCTCTCCGCTATCAAGACTCATTCAACCCTAACATCAACGATTTTCAAACTTGGTTTAACAAGATTGTCAAAAGGGCTGTACTTGATGTAAAAAGGGAAGAGGTCAGAATGGGGATGGTGATTGAAAGTGAGGACGCCATTAAGGAAGAAGAGGTTGCTTTTGCCCCACCTGATCCAGAAGAGAGGCAGTGGATTGAGGATGAGATCAATTCAGTAACCAACATCAACCACCGAAACATTCTCTTTCTTCACTTCTGTCGGGACTACAAACCGTCAGAAATATTGAAAGTGGTTGACGAGTCCTATCACAACATCAATCAAGTTCTTAAGCGTTTCAAACAGGAGATTGTACAGCGTTATGGAACAGTACAGGACAATGCCAGTAACATCCCTCGACAACTTCGAAGAGGTTAAGGCAGGGGTAGAAGCTGTTGATCGGTTTCTTAGCTATGTACGTCCCTTCCTTCCTGATGCCGTCCTAGCGGGGGGTGCCCCCAGAGACTGGTTGTTGAATATCAGGCCCACCGATTATGACATCTTTGCGAGTGAGGGTGAGGGTGTTGAGCAGTTTCTTAAGCAGCTTGAGAAAGACGGGATAGCGTACGAGGAAGCTGGTGAGGATTATAATACCCTTACCTCTCGTTTTAAGGTTTGGAATCTGGACTGGGAGGGCCGGAGTTTCCAGCTTATTACCGTTGGGGGAAAGAAAACACCGTTGGATTGGGTTGAAAACTTCCCTGTCAACGCTTCGAAGGTGCTTTATGGGGATGGAAGTTTAGTCATCCACCGGCATTTTGATTATGTTTTGAAATTCGGCTGTCTTATCTGGGTAGGTGACTACAACTACTTCTACGAGGATAAGATTATTCAGAAGTTTAATGATGCTGGATACCGTTTTTCTAGCTACTTCTGCATCCGGGATTTCCTCCGTTACTATTTCCAATGGGGAGAAGCAAAAAACACACCTTTCGGAAGGGAACTGGTTGAAGAAAGGGCTAAGGGATTCTACAACCCGTTTGATAATTACCAACGAGTTGCTAATCCTGTAGGAGATGACCTCTTCTAATGAAAAAGAGAGACTACACCCCTTTGGTGGGGAAGACCTTCGGAAGATGGAAGGTTAAAGAAGTTCTTGCAAGGGTACCTTACACTTCTCAAAAGGTTCTTTGCAAGTGCATATGCGGAGAAGAGAGGGTCGTCCAAGTGAAACATTTGGAAAACGGTAAGAGTAAAAGTTGCGGATGCCGTCATAAAGAGATTGCCTCGGAAATAGGTAAAGACAATACGGCGTATGTAGGAGGTATCCCTAGCTCACTCCATCCTCTCTACCAAACTTGGAGGGGAATGAAGGACCGTTGCCTCTCCCCAAGGGCAACAGGTTACGAGAATTACGGAGGGCGTGGGATTAAGATTTGTCAAAGGTGGCTAGATTCTTTCTCTTCATTCGTAGAAGACATGGGAGAACGTCCAGAGGGGCATACATTAGATCGTATCGAGAATGATGGTGATTACGAGCCGTCTAATTGCAAATGGTCTACCCCAGAAGAACAGAATCGGAATCGAAGATGGTGCAAAAAATCTATGTAATAGACACAGAATCAGATGGTTTATGGAGGGATGCAACAAAACTTCATTGCGCTGTCGTTCAACCCCTGAACTCTAGGGAACAATGGAGTTTCAGACCTCATGAAATTGGTAAATTCCTAGATTGTATAGCAGAGTCCGATGTGCTTATCGGTCATAATCTTATAGGTCACGACCTACCTTTATTACGAAAGCTGCATGGCTTCGAATATAAAGGAAAGGTTGTAGACAGTTTGATTATGAGCCGGTTGCAGAAGCCAGATCGTAAGGCACCATTCGGTGCTAAGAATCCAAGGGAGGCAGCTAAACCTCATGGCCTTTACGCTTGGGGCGTAAGGGTGGGAGTGGATAAGCCCGAGTATGAAGCTTGGGAAGAGTTTGACGAAGATATGTTGGTGCGCTGTCAGGAAGATGTAAAGATAAACGTACTAACTTTTAAAGCACTCCAAGAGGAAGTTAAAGGACAGTCTTGGAGGAATGCTCACCTTCTCACTTTCGAATTATTCAAAAACCTGCAAGAACAGGAAGAGTACGGATGGTTAATGGATCGAAAGTACATGGAGCGCAGCATCTCCATGTTAACCCGTTGGATGGATCGTATAGATTCTGCTCTGTACACTTATCTTCCGATGAAGGTGGTAGTGGGTGAAACAAAAATAAAAGGGGAATACAATCACGTACGAAAACCATTCAAACTCAATCGGGAATACACTGCTCAAGTTCTTAAGTGGATGGCTGATGTGGGCATGGATGCTAGTTCGCGTCCTGTTGCCGGTCCTTTTAGTCGTGTGGATTTCCGCCGTGTTGATCTAAACTCCAATGACGAAACTAAGACCTACTTACTGTCTGAGGGCTGGGAGCCTGAGACATGGAACTACCAGAAGGACAGTAAAGGAAGGCCAGCCAAAGACGACAACGGACATCTCATCAAGACCAGTCCTAAACTGAACGGTGACGATGCTTTTGTTGGTGTCAATGGTAAAATAGGGAGACTCATTGCGAAGAGGGTGCAATGCAGACACAGACGGTCTCAGATTGAGGGGTGGATGAAGCTCCTTCGAGATGATGATCGGCTTCCTGCTAGGGTCTCTGGAGTTGCAACAACAGGAAGGATGAAACATGCAGGTCTCGTAAACGTACCCGGTGGTGACGCCTTCTTTGGTAAACAGATGCGTAAATGCTTCATTGCCAAGAAGGGATTCGTTCTTGTTGGTTGTGACTCAGCCGGTTGCCAGAATAGAATGTTGGCAGCAAGGGTTGGTGATCCATTCTTCACCGACACCTTGATTAACGGAAGTAAAGAGAAAGGGACATCAATACACCATGTCAATCAAAAAGCTATTCTCGAAGTTGCAGGACTGGAAGTTACATACCACAAGGCTAAAACTCTTAACTATGCGTCAAAGGCGCATGTAAAACTGTGTGAATTGCTGGAAGGCTAAGGCAACAGCTAAGCTAATCAGCAGCCAAGCTAGATACTCGGTCGCTAAGGAGACTTATGGCTGAGTGTAACGACTGCGGAGTCGAGTTTGAGAAGTACCAATGGAATCAGAAAAGGTGTTATGATTGCATAGAGAAGAACGATCCAAGGTTTAAGAAGAGACCTTCGAAAGTTTGTCCTCAATGCAATGCAGAGTTCCAACCTAGGACAGTCAGACAGGAGTATTGCTCTGACGACTGTGGTAAGATCGCTTGGAACAATAACTATTTTCTTAGGACTTACGGACTCTCACATGAGCAATACTTACAGATGTTCGAAGATCAGGAGCATAGATGTAAGATTTGCCAGTGTGAGGGATTTAAAATAAACAGTAAAGCAAAGAACACCCTTTGTGTAGACCACTGTCACAAAACAGGTAAGGTGAGAGGACTCCTCTGCCATAACTGCAATAGGGCTCTTGGTCTATTACAAGATAATACTAACTACCTACAATCCGCAATCGAGTATCTAGAAGGTTCAGAGACTATCCGAAAGGAGTAGGCCGGTAGCCCGGTCGAAGCGCTCAGCACCGAGAGGTGATGATATAGTCCGATCTTGCAGGAAACTGTAAGCTGGTTACGTACCGGGGCAGGTGTAGCGAGCCTGCTTGAACTATTGTTATGTTTGGGGCAAGTGATCGGAAACTCGCTGCTACTGTTGGTAGCACTGACGTATCCGTTGGCGAGCGTATTCGCCGTGCTCTACTCAGTGTTGCTGCTGGTTTCGAGCGGCTTGTTAATTCACTTACTGACGAGTGGAGAGGGAACGCTAAAAGACGAGTAAACCCTTGGGGCAAGGTTGAGTTCTTCAATGGTTGGGTAACAGGTCTTGATGGTAGACCTATCTACATTGAGTCTGAACACCAAATCCTTGTATACGTACTCCAGTCTGACGAAGCCATCATGATGAGCGCCGCATACAATCTTCTCTGTAAGCGTCTTCGTAAGAGATACCGCTATGGAAAAGATTACGGGGTGGTATGCTTCTACCATGACGAGTACACAATTGAGTGTAGAGAAGAGATAGCTGATGAAGTAGCAGCTATTGCTGAGAAGTGTATTGTGGATGCTGGTAACTTCTACAAGATTGAATGCCCACACGAAGGAGACGCCTCAATAGGGCGAAATTGGTATGACATTCACTGATAACCAAGTGTATGGAGTTCTTCTAACCGAGAAAGCATACTGGGAGCAAGAGAAGAGAAGCGCCAAATACAAGAGAGATTGGCGAAGAAGTATGCAGGCTGCGGCAGGATTGCACGCCTGTAATAGTCTTCTAAAACGCTTTGAGCAGATTGCTGAGGGTTGAGTATGGCATTCTCTGAAATGAGTGCAGAAGAGTGGGTCGACTACGAATTAAAAAGGCAAGAGAAGTTTATTGACACTATTTCTAACTTGCCTTGGGAAGAGTTCGTAGAGAAACAGACAAGCCTCACTGCGCATATCGCCAAGGCGCAAGTGTTGAAGGTTGTACAAACTAAACTAAGAGGTGTTAAATAATATGAGTCTGAACGTCGCTCAAATGAAAGGTGGCAGCGGTAAGAAATTCGTTGAGCAAGACCTTATCGAAGTGGGCACATACCCTGCCCGTATTGCTCAGATCATCGATCTGGGTATGCAAGCTCAGAGTGAGCAGCAGCGACTTAAGTATGGAGAGAAGCCGCCTAAGCGTAAGGTGCAACTCACATACGAACTTGTTGATGAGTTCATGAAAGATGAGAACGGAGAGGAACTGGAGGATAAACCCCGCTGGGTTAGTGAGCGTTTCAACCTCCTTCCTCTGAAGTCTCAGAAAGCTACCTCGACAGCACGTTACAACGCTATCGATCCTCGTATGGATTTTGGTGGTGACTTCACCCTGCTGGTGGGTCAACCAGTCATGGTAACTATCACCCAGTACGAGAGCCGAGGTGTTCAGCGTAACGGTGTTGGTGAGGTATCAGCCATGCGAGCCCGTGATGCTGAGCGTTGTCCTGAACTGGTCAACGAACCGAAGGTCTTTGTTCTGGACGATCCAGACATCGAAGTGTTCAACTCCCTACCTAAGTTCCTCCAAGATATCATCAAGGAGAATGTGGAGTATCCGGGAAGCCGCCTAGAAGAGCTTCTGGAGGGCGATAGCCCTACCCCTGAACCTGAAGCTGAGGTAGAAGAGCAAGAGGCTCCTAAAGCAAAACGGAAGCCCTCTCGTAAGCCTGTAGCACCTGAACCTGAAGAAGAAGAAGACGAGGACGAACGCCCATGGTAAGTATTCAAATTGGTTTCCCGCTGATCGTAGTTGACAAAGAGGGGGTTCTTGCCTCCTATGGTATCAAGGATGGGGACAAAGGGAACTGTGCCAACTACATGGAATTCACAGAGACAAACGAACGTGTAGTTGGTTATCAACCCGGTGACGAACGCAAAGTGTACTACTTCAGCGCTGATCGTGTAGTGGTGGATGAAGATAAGTTGAAAGAGATGCGTGGGGAATGATGGAAGCCACGCACAAAGGTATACCTAGACGCCTTTGCTGCGGATGTGACCGAGTAAGATCAACCTACTTCTTTCAGATGAGCCCTCCCGATTTCCCCACAAGGGACGGGAGGTTCTACCAATGTGTAGATTGTGACGACGGGGTGAGGTATACCCCTAGAGTGACTAATTTTGGACGGAAACTGGAGAGAGTCGAATGACTATCGGATGTGGAGAAGGCTAATCAAACCTCTTATTGATGCAGACCTTCTTGTTTACCAAGCAGCGTTTGCAGGTCAGTACAAGGATGAAGAGACTGGCCTATTCGTCCCCAAAAGGTTTGAAGATGCTGCGGAGGTATTCGATGAACTTGTCGAACTTATCTGCGCTGAGGTGTGGGCTACGGACAGCCCCCTCCTTTTTCTAACTGGAAACAAATCCCTACTACCTATTTACAACAGATACAGGAAGTCGCATGGAGAAGAACCTATTGAGTACGTGCCTAATTTTCGGGAGCACGTCGCTAGCGTTCGGCCTTACAAAGAACGAAAAAGTGAAAAGCCATATCACTACAAGAATCTCCAAGCCTACTGCCTCGCAAAGTACGAGACTGTGGTCGCTTGGGGTATGGAAGCTGACGATCTACTTGCGGTGTACCAATCAAGTCGACTTGCCTTTCTCGACACGATAATCTGTAGCAGGGACAAAGACCTGAGACAGGTTCCGGGTATGCAGTATAGTTGGGAGTGTGGAGGACAGCCCGGATTTGGGCCTGCAAACATCCCAGAGATAGGCGACTTGGAGCTGATTACCAAACGGAGAGAGAAAGCAGACGGCACTTTTGTCACTAACAGCAAGTTGAAAGGGACTGGTCTTAAGTTCTTCTACTCTCAAATCATAACAGGAGATCCTGTCGACACAATCCCCGGTCTGCCTAAAGGTGGTGCTACCTTGGCGTACAAGACCCTTAAGGATTGTAAGACTGAGGACGAGATGTATGACGCAGTTAGTGGACTATACCAGAACCGTTATGGGGATGGTGGGGAAGCTGCTATGTTGGAGCAAGCACGTCTTCTTTGGATGTGCAGGCGACTCGATGAACAAGGCAATCCAGTCCAATATCTACCACCAAGTCAACGAGAAGTGTCCTGATTGTGGAGGACGAATCTACTTTACCCATTGGGAAGGGAACACAGCAGTCTATGAGTGCTACGGAGAACGGTGCGGACACAAAGACAAACGCACTTACGAAGGAACAATCGACAATGATCGGGTTATTCTTCGGCTACATCGCGAGGAAGAAGATCGATATCCTAGTTGAGCAAGGTGGCCGGGTAAGCTATGTCGATGAAGAAGTGGCCTCTTTAGAGTTTCCAACAAGTGTCGCTGAAGTAACTCTCTATGGGGAAGTGACTTGGCATGACAAAATCTAAGGAGACTAAATGGGAGCAGGAAGACCTAGCGGAGAAAAGAACAGGTGTGGGGGCCGATGGACACAAGCTCGATTCAATTCCTTTATCAAGAGTGGCCTTAGAGGTCTAACACGAAGGTGGGCTCCTATCAATGATGTAGATAAGGCAGCGACTACCAAGCGTGGCTTCCGAATGTGTGCAGGGTGCAACAGAGAAGTCCCTGTAACCGAAGTCCGAGACGGTAAGAGACAGAAGAATACATTCGTAGATCACATCAAGGCTATCGTCGATCCCGAGACAGGGTTTACAACATGGGATGATGTGGTGGAGCGTATGTTCTGTGAAGCAGATAATCTGCAAGTCCTGTGCTACGAATGCCACACCGAGAAGTCTAATGAAGAACGTGCAATCGCTAAAGAGCGCCGTCAACGAGAAAAGGAAAACAACAATAATGACTAATACCTACGACGACATTGATAATACACTGCTTCGGACATTCAACCGTTGCGTAACAGCCTTCAACATCAAAGAAGATAGTGGTGAAGAGGCAATGGAAAAATACTTTAACAGTATTGATGGTCGAGGACAGAAGCAAATGCTTATTGTGTTTAAGGCCATTGAGCTTAAAGGTCTGGAAGCGGTTAAACGTGAAGTTATGCAGGAGGTGAAATAATATGGCTAAGGTAACTATCCAATTCGAAGACAAGAGTGACGGTGAAATTAGTGTTAAGTTTGACGCTGATCCAGCAATTACACCGGGAGAAGATTCCACCCCAGCGCAAATCATTGCAATGGATTGTGTTGAGTATATTACTTCACGCTTTGGTGATGATGAAAGCAAAGACACTGATTCCGAGTGATTTCCATTTCGACACAGGGTTTGAAATGAAGAATAAAAGTGATGGCTCTACCGCTGACTACTATGAGCTCCCTCCGGGGAGCACTCAGTTACAAGACCTCATCTCATTCAGGAATATGAATGCGCAGGATGGGGAGATGTTCCGAGCGCTCTACCGCAAAGGCTTGGCTTCCCATAGTGATGATCTTAGGGATGCTAAGAAGGTATTGTTCTATGCTCAAGCAGAAGTTGACCGACTAACTAAATATGGCGAGAATAATGACACAGCCTAACATTTGGATTATCGATATCGAGACGGCACCTAGGATTGCTTATGTCTGGCAATTCTTTAAAGCCTTCATCTCCCCCAATCAAGTACTGAACAAAGGATATATTATGTCCTTTGCCGCTAAGAAACTTGGAGAAGATAGTGTCATATACGAAGAAACGCGTACAGAGGATGATACCGAGCTTTGTCGGAGTCTCAGTGCTATCTTTGATAACGCTGATATTGTCATCGCTCATAATGCAGACCGCTTTGACATCCCTACTATTCGTGCTAGCTGTATGCGTCATGGCCTTCGCCCTTGGAGCCCCATCAAGGTTATCGACACCCTTAAGGTGGCTAAGAGGGAGTTCCGAATAGACTCCAACTCCCTTAAGTATCTATCGATGTACTTGGGAGTAGACGAAAAGGAAGATCATGCTAAGTTCCCCGGCTTCGAACTCTGGAAAGAATGCATCGCTGGTAATGAGGAAGCTTGGGCAGAGATGCAGCAGTACAACATCCAAGACGTGCTAACTCTTGAGCAAGTGTATTTGAAGATGCGACCGTGGATGACACGACATCCTAATCTGGGTGTTCTAATGGAAGAAGATAAGACGGTTTGCTCGAAATGTAGCTCTGATCATATCCAGTGGAGAGGTTACGCTTACACCAATGTTGGTAAGTACCGTAAATACCAGTGTCAAGGGTGCGGAGGCTGGGGGCGTAGCCGTTTCACTGAGTATGATCCTTCAAAGAAAAAAGTGCTGACAGTAAATGCCGTTTGACAGGTACACTTACAGCAGCTGGAGTGCGATGGTTCACCGTTGCACTAATCCTCGACGAGAAGCCTTCTCCCGCTACGGTGGGAGAGGTATCCAAGTCTGTCAGCGTTGGTTAGAGTCCTTCCAACACTTCCTTGCGGACATGGGCCCTAGACCCGAGGGGTATAGCATAGATCGAATAGACAACGACGGAGATTACTGCCCTGAGAATTGCCGATGGGCTTCCCACCAAGAGCAAGCGATGAACAAAGGAGATTACCGTAGTAATAAACTGGGGGAAAGGAACATAGGATTGCATAAGGGTCTTTATAATGTCAGGTTCAGAAGACAGGGGGTTATGGTGTACGATAAGTGTTTTAATACACTTGAAGAGGCTGTGAAAGCCAGAGATTCTTTTCTTGCCGAAGAGGGAAAATATGAAGGCTCATGAACTGTATAACCTAGCCCTTAGGGATCGTGACCATCGTCCTGTAATTGCGCATGGTGTAGCTGGGAGTGGAAAAACTTACAATGCAGTAGGGGCTGCGATTGAGTGGCTTTCCGATAAGAGGAAGAAGTGTGTAGTAACTCGACCTAATGTCCCATTTGCTAAAGAGTTGGGTTTTCTTCCGGGGACCCAGAGGGAGAAGATGGACCCGTGGGTCAAGCCCATCGAACAGTGTTTTAAGCAACAAGGTGTGGCTCAAGGGCAGCTAGACATGTTGGAAAAACAGGGGAGGCTTGTTTACTTCCCCCTAGAGACTGCGCAAGGTTTGACTTTTGAGGATAGCTTCATCATCGTGGATGAGTGCCAGCACCTCACCTTTGAGCAACTGAGGATACTTCTTACAAGAACCGGGAAGTACAGTAAGCTGGTTCTCTGCGGGGATGTGGCGCAGACAAGCCCTCACTTTAAGAAATCAGGGCTGGCCTCTTTGCTAGATATGATTGAAAAACTCAACTTAAACTGCCACGTAATCTCTTTTGGACCTGACGACATCCTAAGATCCGATCAGTGTAAAGAATGGATCTTGGCGTTCGACGAGTACGAGTCTACAGGAGGCCGATAATGGACGAAGATACTCAACTGTTTCATACAGCAAAGACTCTAGCTACTGAGCATAGATTCTATCTCTCCGACGATATCGACGAGATTGACCCGTTCTACGACCTAATCACCACGCTTCGAGAATCAGGACCAGATGACTGTATCTTCATCCACCTTAATTCTCCGGGTGGTAATCTTTATACTTGTCTCCAGCTTTGCCACGCTATTGAGCAATCTAATGCTCTCGTGGTGGGTTGCGCTGACGGTCTGGTTGCTAGCGCTGCCAGTGCTATTTTCTTCTCTTGTCACGCATTCCAGATCAATCCGGCGGCACAGTTCTTGATCCACTCTGGGGCAGGTGTGGAGAAGGGTAAGGTCAGTGACTTGAAGTCTGCTGTCGATTTCTACCACCGGCAGATCGAAGACTGGCTGGCAACCTGCTACTCCCGATTCTTTACAGAGGAAGAGTTGGTAGATATCCTGCGTGGAAGGGAGTTTTATCTAACGGGCAAGGAAGTGGAAGATAGAATTTCAAAAGCACTAGAAGAACAGGAGGAAGAGATTGAGCAAGACACAAATTCAGACGCCTAAAGAAGAATTCACGGTGGACTATCCAGAGGCCTGTGACTTTGCAGACAAACAGGCTGCTGTGTTTTGGCCCCACTTCGAAGTGAAGGTTGAGAAAGATAAGCAAGATATCTTGGTGAACATGACCCCGGCTGAGAGGCACGGGGTTATCACCGTTCTTAAACTTTTTACTCAGTATGAGCTAAACATCAATGACTACTGGCTACATAGGGTAGTTAAGAACTTCCCCCGTCCTGCTGACATTATGCCCATGGCTGTTCAGTTTGCATGTATGGAAGCTAACGTACACGCTAAGTTCTACAGCAAGATTAATGACGAGCTTGGCTTAACCACTGACCCAACCTTCTATACTCAATACAAGCAGTCTCCGCAGATGGCAGAGCGTATCGAATGGCTTGACTCAGTGGCTTCGGACAAGGACGACCTGCGCTCTCTGGGGGCGTTTACTTTCGCAGAAGGGGCTATCCTTTACTCTTCTTTCGCGTTTCTTAAGCACTTCCAGAGCGCTGGTAAGAACAAACTCTTGAATGTTGTGTCTGGAATCAACTTCTCTGCTAGGGACGAAGCTCTCCATGCTGAAGCGTCTGCTTGGTTATTCCGTACGCTCAAGCAGGAAAGGCTAGATGCCAAATTAATTGACGAAGCTTACTGCGAGGAGTTGGAGGCACAGCTTCGGCAAGCTGCCAACTACGTATTCGAGCATGAATGCGAAATCATCAAGATGGTGTTTAGCGAGGGTAAGATTGAAGGAATCACCGAAACTCAGCTAGAAAATTTCGTTAAGTCACGTATCAACATGTGCTTGCGTAACCTAGGGTACACTAACGAGTTCGAGATTAGTTACAACCCAATCGCCGAAAGCTTTTACAAAGGCATCAATGGGTATCAGCAACAGGACTTCTTCAGTTCGCAGGGCAACCAGTATCAGAGGGATTGGAACGCCAATGACTTCTCTTTCTGATAAACCTTGCAGGATTTGCGGAGAAGTAAAACCTCTTTCAGACTTCTACAAAGACTCCCGATACGAGGGCGGCTATAAGCATCTATGCAAGGCTTGCCAAAACGATACTAGAAACCGAAGGCGTGAAGAGAGGAGGAAGTGGATACAGGGGCTAAAGATGGAGATCGGATGTGCAGACTGTGGATTCAATTCTCACCCAGAAGCCCTGCATTTTGACCACCTTCCCGGATTCGATAAGGTAATAGATATCGCGAGATTGGCTGATTCTGCCCAAGCTAAATACAAAGAAGAAATAGGTAAATGTGAAGTGGTTTGTGCCAACTGCCACGCTATTAGGACACATAACAGAAGGTTGAATAAGATATGAGCAGTATTTACGACCGCTTCTCAGAGGAGCGTAAGAAACTTCAAGAGCAGGGGCTGTGCCCGTCTTGGTGGTCCACCAGCGGGTACCAACTCTTCAAGGAGAAGTACCAATACCAAGCAGACAACCCTAAAGAACAATACACCCGTATCGCCAAGACGCTAGCAGTCCACACACCTGAACCTAATCACTACCGAGAAGTGTTCTTTGAGTTGATGTGGAAAGGGTGGCTTAGCCCCTCCACACCTGTTCTGGCTAACTGCGGCACAGACCGAGGCCTCCCCGTTAGTTGCGCAGGAGATTATATCAATGACGACCTCTCTTCCATTTATCAAGCCCGTCATGAAACTGCTATGCTTACCAAAGCTGGTTTCGGTACAGCTAGTTATCTCGGAGATGTACGGCCACGCGGTGCCCTTATCAGCTCTGGTGGGAAGTCTTCCGGTGTTCTCCCTATTCTGAAGGGGTTCCATGGAGACATGGACTATGTTGTGCAGGGCACAGCTCGTAGAGGTTCTTGGGCTGGATACCTCCCCATCGACCATGGAGATTTCGACGAGGTTAATGAGTACCTACGTCATCACCCCGATGGAAACAATGTGGGTTGGAACGTCAGCAACGAGTTCATTGAGAAGCTGAACTCTGGAGACAAGGAAGCGGTACGCCGGTACGCGGAGAGTCTTAAGACAAAGCTCATTACTGGTAAGGGGTACTACTGGTTCAACGACAAGGTTAATGATAAGAATCCACAATGGTATAAAGACCAAGGGCTGTCTGTTAAGTCCAGCCAACTCTGTTCGGAGATTGCTCTACACAGCGATAAGGATCATACCTTCACCTGTGTATTAGCGTCAATGAACCTAGCCAGATATGACGAGTGGAAAGACACATCTGCGGTACAGGATGCAATCTTTTTTCTCGACAGTGTATGCCAAGAGTTCATCGAGCGCGCCAAGAATGTGGAAGGGTTGGAGAAAGCAGTCCGATTCACTAAGAAATCAAGGGCACTGGGGTTAGGAGTGTGCGGGTACCACACCTATCTTCAACAGAACTTGATTCCCTTCGGATCAATGGCTGCTCACCTGTTCAACCTCCAAGCGTTCAAGCTTATCCGTTCAGAAGCAGAAGAGGCTACAAAGTCTCTAGCTGCCTTGTGGGGCGAGCCAGAGTGGCTTAAGGGGTATGGTAGGGCCAACACTCATCTCATCGCCGTAGCCCCTACAAAGTCCACTGCGTTGATCATGGGGGGTGTGTCAGAAGGTATTAACCCAGACACTGCTATGGTGTATACACAACGCACTCCAGCAGGAGAGGTCGACCGAGTTAACCCTGTGCTGCTAGAGATTATGAAAGAGCGTGGTGTCTACTCCAAGTCCACCCTTGAGCGTATCCGTATTGACAACTTCGGTTCTGTACAACAAGAGCCTTGGCTAACTGACGAAGAGAAGGAGGTGTTCAAGATTGCATTCGAGATTAACATGCATGATGTAATTCGTTCCGCCTCTGCTCGCTCTAAGTATATTGACCAATGGCAGTCCCTGAACCTGTTCTTTGCAGCGGGCGATGACCCAACCTATATCAACGCTGTACATAAGGAGGCATTCTTAGACCCCGAGATCAAGGGGCTCTACTACGTCTACTCCAAAGCCGGTATTCAAGCGTCCGTGGATAAGGACCAATGTTCTGCATGTATGTAAGGAGGTATATTGCATGTCACGCCTAACAGCGGAGCAGGCTAGGTTTGTCACAGCAGTTGCTACTAAGGATTTAAGAGATTCCCAATTAGAAGAGATTCTAAGAATGATTGAACATCAAGCGTTCTTGGGATATAGT
>CEWF01004433.1_pt1 | contig 53445 bp, 42 predicted proteins | sample 531331 | NCBI WGS metagenome assembly CEWF01 (sample SAMEA2622676, study PRJEB7988) | marine metagenome | biome: marine biome (ENVO:00000447); feature: mesopelagic zone (ENVO:00000213); material: "saline water (ENVO:00002010), including plankton (ENVO:xxxxxxxx)" | depth 600 m | reverse complement strand
GGGTTTTGTCCGTGCTTCAACCCGGCATTCACCCGCTTTTCGGTGTGTTCCACCGCCAGCGCGTCAATTTCCAGCGCCTCAAGGCGACGCGCCAGTACCGGGTCGTCGAGACGGCGCTGGCCGAGTTCATCGACCTGCTCACACTGTTCACGCAGGCGCTCGACCGCAGGCACCAGCCAGGCACCCATGGTGCTGCCACCGCGCTCAAATTCCAGCACGTACTTGGCGACAGTCCAGCCTTCGTTCTCTTCACCGACGCGGTTGCCGCAGGGCACACGCACGTCGCTGAAGAAGACTTCGCACTGCTCCGGCGCGCCGTCCAAACCGAGAATCGGGCGCACTTCCATACCCGGCAGGCCCATATCCAGCAGCAGGAAAGTAATGCCCTGCTGGGGCTTGCCCTCGCTGCTGGTGCGTACCAGCGCAAACATCTTGTTGGCGTGCTGTGCGTAGGTGGTCCAGATTTTCGAGCCGTTGAGAATGTAGTCGTCACCGTCTCGATCAGCGCGGCATTTCAGCGCCGCAAGGTCACTGCCCGCGCCGGGCTCGGAGTAGCCCTGACACCAGAAATCCTCTCCCGACAACATGCGCGGCAGTAATTCCGCCTTCTGTGCGTCGCTGCCAAAACCGAGAATCGCGGGGCCGACCATCTGCAGATTCTGGGGAAGAATGGGCGGCATCTGCGCGCGGTTGCACTCCTGCGCGAACACATAGCGCTGCTCCAGACTCCAGCCGGTACCGCCGTATTCCTGCGGCCAGCTCGGCGCCACCCAACCCTTGTCAGCGAGAATGCGCTGCCAGGCCATCGCCTGTTTGAAGGGCGCAAAGACGCTGGTGGTTTTGCGGCCCGCTTCGCGAATTTCCTCGGTCGCGGACTCGCGGATAAAGGCCCGCACTTCGTCGCGGAAGGCCTCTAATGAACGATCTTCTGTCATCAGGCTCTCCTCAGGCGCGCTGTTGGGCGGCGTCATCGTCGACCAGCATATTGGCCAGACGTTGGCCGATAATCGCTTCGGCATCGTTGACCATGCGCTCAATCAGCTCGGCACAGCTCGGAATATCATTAATCAGGCCCATTACCAGACCGGCAGTCCACACGCCGTCGTCGGTATCCCCTTTCTCCAGCACGTTCTCGCGGCCACGCTTACCGGCCACCAGCGGCTGCAGATCGGAGAAGTCCGTATCGCCCGGACGGCCTTCAATATCCAGCACTTCGCGGGCAATGGCGTTTTTGTAAATTCGGGCAGTGTTTTTCAGGGTGCGGAAGATCAGTGCGGTGTCCAGCTCGGAGCTTTCCACCATTTTCTGCTTCACGTTCTCGTGAACCGGGGCTTCCTTCGTCGCCACAAAACGGGTGCCCATATTGACCGCTTCGGCGCCCAGCGCCAGCGCGGCGGCCAACCCCTGACCGTTACCAATACCGCCGGAGGCAATCATCGGAATGCTGAGTTTGGCCGCGGCGCAGGGCAGCAAGACCATATTGGGCACGTCATCTTCACCGGGGTGCCCGGCGCATTCAAAGCCATCGACACTGGCGGCGGCGCAGCCGATGGCTTCGGCTTTGAGCGCGTGACGAACCGAGGTGCACTTGTGCAGCACTTTGACGCCAGCCTCATTAAACGCGGGCATGAACGCCTCGGGGCTGCGCCCTGCGGTTTCTACAATCTTGACGCCCTCGTCGATAATCACCTGCACGTATTCGTCGTAGGGCACGGGGTTAATCGTCGGCAACAGCGTCAGGTTCACGCCGAAGGGTTTTGAGGTCATCTCGCGGCAGCGGCGAATTTCGCGGCGCAAATCCTCTGGCGTTGGCTGCGTCAGCGCCGTAATAATGCCCAGGCCACCGGCATTGGACACGGCCGAGGCCAATTCAGCCAGCCCGACGGCCATCATGCCGCCCTGGATAATGGGATGCTCGATACCCAGCAGTTCAGTAATACGTGTTTTGATCATTCGCGTTGCCTCTTGTCATGCGTGCACCGGTCTTCCCCGATGCGATGACTCACTCTACGGCGCTGCCCCACAAGCCTATAGCGCGTTGACGCCAGCACTTGTCCAATCGCGTCACCTGCCCGCCACTGCGCTGCCGCATCGATGGCGTCTGCCAACAAGCTTTGGCGTCTACACCTCAAGCCCTCAACCGCCCAGCCCCGCAAAATCAGCTCAAACTGAAGATAATAGAGAGCGACACCATGCACATGCACAAAATGATCGAGTTCAACGCGCTGAACCATCCCGGCGTGACCGCCCTGCGCTGCGGCGATCAGACACTCAGCTACGCCGAACTCAATGATCGCGCCGAGCGCCTGGCTGCCGGTCTTCAGCAGCGCGGCATCGCACCGGGGCAGCGCATCGCTCTGCTGGCCAAAAATTGTATTGAATACCCCCTGTTGCTGCTGGCCAGCATGAAACTGGGCAGCGTGCTGGTACCGCTGAACTTCCGCTTGGCGAGTGCCGAACTGAGCGGCATTCTGCGCGACAGCCAAAGTACAGCACTGATTGTGGGCGACGCGGAACTGCGAGCGATTGCCGATAACGCTGACAGCGCAGCGGAACTGAGTGCGCGATTCACCCTGGAAGACAGTGCATCGGGCTGGGAGTCCTTCGACAGTCTGCTCGACGACACTGCGACGCTGAACCGCTATTCCGGCGGCAGCGACAGTACCGTGCTGCAGCTCTACACCAGCGGCACGACCGGGCTGCCCAAAGGCGTGATGATTGCGCACCGTCAGCTCAGTGACGGCTACATCATGACCGCCCAGATTCCCCCGCGCTTGCAGGTCGCCGATACCGGCATCATGCCGCTGCCACTGTTCCATGTGGCCGGTATCGCGGCCAGCCTGTTCTGGCTGTGTAACGGCCTCACAGTAGAGCTGATGGCAGACTTCAATCCGGTGGCAGTCGTCGACGGTATCTGCCGCAGCCAGGGCTGCGATATTGTTCTGGTTCCGGCGATGATTCAGGCCATTCTCGCCTTTGTTCCAGATCTCGATAAGCGCGACTTTTCTCCGCTGCGACGCATCACCTACGGCGCCTCACCGATTTCTCTCGACACTTTGCGCGCCGCCATTCGCGTTTTCGACTGCGACTTCGTGCAGGGCTTCGGCATGACCGAGCTGAGCTGCATGGTGCTGTGCCTGCAATCCGCCGACCATCAACGGGCTCTGGCGGGCGAAGAACAACTGCTGCGTAGCTGCGGGCGTCCGCTGCCCGGCTGCGAGCTGAAAGTGGTGAACGAACAGGGCGAAGAAGTCGCCCCCGGTGAAACCGGAGAGCTGCTGGTGCGGTCAGGCACCACCATGCAGGGCTACTGGCAACAGCCGGAAAAAACGGCCGAAACCGTGGTCGATGGCTGGCTGCACACCGGCGACGCGGGTTATGTGGACGAGGAAGGATTCTTCTACATCCGCGACCGGGTGAAGGACATGATTGTCTCCGGCGGCGAGAACATCTATCCGGCTGAAGTGGAAAATGTCTTGTTTGCCCACCCCGCCATCGCCGACGTTGCCGTGATTGGCGTGCCCGATGCGAAGTTTGGCGAAGCGCCGCTGGCAGTCTGTGTGCTGGCGCCGGAGCAAAGCACCAGCGATGAAGAACTGATCAAATTCTGCAAAGCACAATTGGCGTCGTACAAGACCCCTCGCCAATATGCCTTTGTTGAAGAAATTCCCCGCAATCCCTCAGGCAAGGTGCTCAAGCGGGTACTCCGTGAACCCTACTGGCAAGCGTCGGAACGGCGTGTAGGTTGACGGCCTTGGGCTGCGGAGCCACCTTCGGCCTCCAGCGTTACTTTCTCGCTGCATCGCAGCGGGTTCCGCCGCCCCTTTTTTCTCAGCACCCCCGATTATCGTTTATCAATCCCCGGTGTAGCGCTGCAACTGCCGGATCATCGCCTCAGCACATTCGCGCTGATATACCTCGGTGACCTCGCCGTGAAGGTAGTAGGACAGTCGCAGACACGCGGTGCCCAGCTCAACCGTCAACGCCGTGGCATTGGGTTCCCGATTGGGCAAGACCACCCCCGCCTCGCGCATCAGCGCATCCACATGGTGTCCCAGGTGAGCAATACTCAGTTGCAGGGCCTGATGGCTTTCACTGCTCGCCACCGCGCCAAGCACCAGCATTCCCGCCACCGGATGACGGTTATAGAACCTTGCCACGAGCGAGGCCACATCATTGATCACCTCGCGCCATGGCCGTCCTGTGGTGCCGATGGCCAGCTCGGCCACTTCATCCTCAAGCCGCTGCAAATACCGGCGCGTCAACTCATTGAGGATGGCGTAGGGCGTGGGGAAAAAGTGATAAATGCTGGTGCGTGTGCAGGACAGCCGCGAGGCCAGTTCGGGAATCGACAGCCCGTCGCTGCCTCGCTCGGCCAGCAAGGTTTCTGCGGCTGACAGGATGGTTTCAAAACGCTCTCGGCCGCGCGCCTGGGCGGGCTTACGTGCAGCCTGACCGGCTTTGCTGGTCTCCGGCGGGGACAGTTCTTCAGATAGTGACAGCGGCTTGTTCATAGCGCGAGCCTAACACTTGACGAGAAAACCGTACAGGCGTACAAAATAAACATACTTTTGTACAAAATAATCATAACAGTGCCAAAAGGGAGTCGCACAATGGCAGCCCCAGCCCGATGGATACCGCTACACCTGTTGTTTGTCAGCCTGTTGAGTGCCTGTGGAGGTGGCTCCAGTGGAGCGCCGCAAAACGGGGATCAGGGCGCCGCAGACGGCGGCGGAAGTGGTGGTGGCGCAGCCACTGAAGTCAGCTTCTTTAATCAGCAGATTCAACCGCAGCTCGACTTTTGCCGCACCTGCCATATTCCCGGCGGGGTGGCCGATGCCGACGATGGACGTCGGCTGATGCTGTCGTCTGACGCCGCCAATGACCTCTCGGCATTGAAGGCGGCGTGGCAGGCGCTCGGTGGCGGCGTGGACAGCAACCTGCTGCTGCGCGAAGCCAGTGACCCCAGTGAACCCCACAGCGGTGGAAAGCCCTGGCGCAGCGACTCTGCCATTTATCAGGCCATGCAAACACTGCTGGCCTGCTGGGAATCTCCCGAGCAATGCCATTTTCCCGGTGGCGGCGAGGTAAGCGAACCGCTGGCACTGCTGGGCAGCAGTCGCGCAACCCATGTCTACGAGACCTATTGCGCCGATAAGCCCGACAACACCGCCCTGCCCGTCGACCCGCGCAGCACCATTCAACCGGGACGCAATGCCGGTCGCGCCGTGCACTTCAACGCCTGGTTTGAGGAGTGTCAGGCCGACCTCCCCGCTGCCGAACAGAATGCCAAAACCTGCGGTGAGTATCGCCAGCGTCGCGACAAAGGCTACGCGGCACTGGTCGAAACGCTGGCCGCGCCGTCCCTGATGCCGCTCAGCGCGGAAGACCACGACAACCGCTGGCAAACGTGGGGGCTGTCATCGCGCCCCGAAAATTTCGAAGCGCTTTACAGCCTTCGCTATGGCATGAACTACGCCAATTATCACAACCCCTACCCGCTGCCCGGCGAAGACCCGAACAGCAGTAACGGCGGCTCGGGCAAACTGCCAATGGGACTGCGTCAACTCAAAGACGAGAACGGGCGCTGGACCGGCGAGATCGGCAGCGTCGCCTGTTTTCAGTGTCACGGCGGCCAGATCGACAGCAACAGCGGCCCGCTGCTGACCGATGAAAGTTTAGGTCTCGGCAATGCCAACCTCGACTACCTGATGGTTTTTGCCGACAACTCACCGCTGCAATACTTGGGAATTACCAGTGATATCGGTAATGTCAGCCCGGAAATGCTGTTCAATATGGGCGTAAAACAACGCGGCCAGAATAACGCCGTGGGCGCTTTCGAACTGCTGGCGATGCTGCTGGACTACGACACCCTCGGTCTGGCACCCAACCCGCTGAAAGCGCTGGCCAGCGAGGGGCTGGATTTCGATCACCCCACTGCTCAGGCACAGGACACTCCGCCGTGGTGGAATTACAGCCACCGCGCCCGCAAGTTCTTCGACGCCGGTCAGTCAGTAGATGCCACCCGCATTCTGATGGCCGCCGGGCAGATTTCGCCCGAGATCTTCGACGGCGTGACCTACCGGCATATTATCGAGAGCAACGATCAGGATGTGTCCGCCTACATCCTGTCGACGGTATCGCCAGAATATCCGGGCAACATCGATACCGCACTGGCTGAGCAGGGCGCAGTGCTGTTCCACACCAAAGACCTGTGGGCCGAACCCGGCAACGCCAATGCGCCCCGCCCCGAAGGGGGCAATGGCAGTTGTGCCAGCTGCCATGGCGCCTACTCGCCGCGCTACGTCAACGATCCCGAGTTTTTGGAAGACCCCGCACTCGAGGGGTTAGCGGCACATATTTCACCACTGGACACCATCGGCACCGACCCCGCCCGCGCCGACAATATCACCCCCTACCTCCGCGCCACCTTCGGCTCAACCTATTTCGGCTCCCCCGAGGGCGACCCGGGCTATGTTGCGCCTGAGGATAAAAACCCGCTGAGCGAGGCGCTGGATGACAGCCTGCCCGTCGGCATGCGACCCGAGGGTGCCTGCGGCTGGGAACAGGGCGTGATCGGCTATCAGGCGCCACCGCTGTATGGGGTATGGGCCACGGCGCCGTATCTGCACAACGGCTCGGTACCCACGATCGACGCCCTGCTGGATTCGTCACAGCGCCCGGCTATCTGGCAGCGGGCCCTTCGCAGTGAGTCCGGCATTACCGGCTTTGATCAGCATTTTGAGCGCGCCTACGACAGCCAGGCCATGGGCTGGAAATACCAGGCCCTGAGTTGTGAGGACATCCCCGGCTCCACACAACTCAACTGCAATCCCGTGGATGAGAATGCCCCCAGCCTGCTGCAGTTGGTGGAAAGCTTCCTCAAGCAGAGTGTGAACTGGACGGCGCTGCTGTCGATACCGGACCCCAGCCCGGGCGCGTTCGACAAGCGTCTGGTGTTCGACAGCCGCATTCTGGGTAACAGTCGCGACGGTCACAGCTTCAGTGATGTGCTGACCGACACCGAGCGTCGCGCCGTAATTGAATACTTGAAAACACTGTAAAGCACCGGCGTAAAGCCGCCTCGGTGCCAACACCATAAGGAGTTGTTTATGGCAATTGCCAACCTCGACATTCTCAGCGACGCGTTCAGTTATCAACGCCCTGCAGACATCGACGCAAAACTTGCAGAACTGCGCGCCACCGACGGCATTGCCTATGTCGAGCCGGAGGGCATTCGTCCCTATTGGGCGGTGAGCCGCTATGAGGACATTCGCTATATCGAATCCCACCCGGAGCTGTTCAGCGCTGAACCGCGCACAGTACTGATTATGGAAGCGCTTGAGCAAACCAATATTGCGCGCTTTGGCGATGCTCAGGGTGTGAAAACGCTGGTCCACATGGATGGCGAGCAACATCGGGCACTTCGGCAGATCACCCGCGACTGGTTTATGCCCGCCAATGTCGCCAAGCTGCGCGGGCACGTGAATGAGCTGGCAAGCGAATTTGTGCAACGTCTGCGCGATACCGGTGGAGACTGCGACTTCGCCGCCGACATCGCGTTCTGGTATCCGCTGCGGGTCATTCTGCAGTTAATCGGGCTGCCCCAGGAAGATGAGGCGACCATCCTCGCCCTGACCCAACGGCTGTTCGCCCCCGACGGCTATGTCACCGAAGAGCAGGACGCGACCGCCGTATTTGTCGAAACTGTGCAGCGTATGGGTGAGTATTTTACCGCGCTGGCGGAGGATCGCCGGGCGTCGCCACGCGATGACCTCGCCAGCCTGCTGGCCAATGCCAAACTCGACGATCAATTGCTCGACCCGTTCACGCTGACCTCGTATTTCGTGCTGCTGGCAACGGCGGGACACGACACCACCAGTGCAAGTATCGCTGGCGGCATGCTGGCGCTGATCGAACATCCCGATCAACGGACATTGCTGGAGCAGCACCCGGAACTACTGCCCCAGGCTGCCGATGAAATGATTCGCTGGGTCACCCCGGTCAAACACTTTGCGCGCACCGCGCTGGAAGATGTAGAACTGCGCGGACAGCGTATTCGCAAGGGCGAAACACTGGCGATGTTCTTCGCCTCGGCCAACCGCGACGAGGAGGCTATTGCCGATGCCGGGCGCTTTGATATTCAGCGCAAAGGCAGTCGTCACCTCGCCTTCGGTCACGGTCGTCACAACTGTCTGGGAATGCATTTGGCCCGCATGGAAATCGAATGCTTCTTCGGGCAACTGCTGCCACAGTTGGACAGCGTCGCCCTGGCGGGCACGCCCACATACATCCCCAGCCAGTTTGTCAGCGGTCTGCAAACCCTGCCGTTAACGATGCGATTCCGCTAAGCCAGAGGCGGGCGAAGGCCCGCCTGTTCACGGTTCCGGTATCGCACCGTCAATCCAGATACACAGCCAGCTTGCCGGTGTTGCCACCACTCATCAGCGTGGGCAGGGCAGCCTGCGCATTCTCCAAACCCTGCACAAGATGGTTCTGATTGAGCAGCCGTCCCTCCAGAAACCACTGTTCGAGGGTCTCCAGCATGGCGGGCACCCGGTCGAGGTAGTCCAGAATCATAAAACCTTCAATCCGCAGCCGCTTGGTGGTCACCAGTGGCAGGTTCTTCACACCGTATTGCGCGGCCTTGCCGTACTGGGAAACGCTGCCCGAGGCGACAATGCGCCCATGCAAGGCCATATTGGGCAGCACCGCGTCCAGGGTTTCACCGCCCACGTTGTCGAAAAACACCTCCACCCCGTCGGGAATCACCTCAGCGATGGCCGCCTGTAAATCGTCGCAGCCCTTGTAATCGATGGCGCCATCAAGTCCCAGGGTTTCGACCAGTAGCTGGCACTTCTTTGCCCCTCCGGCGAGGCCGTAAACCCTCGCGCCAGCCGCTTTGGCAATCTGCGCGGCCATGATGCCCGTGGCGCCCGCGGCACCGCTCACCAATACGCGCTCGCCCGGTTGCACCTGTCCCACATCGATCATGCCGGCATAGGCCGACCAGCCGGTGAGACCCAAGGTGCCGACATAGGCATCCAGCGGAATTTCCGGGTGCAATTCCAGCGTCATTGTCAGGGCATCGTCGAGCAGCGTATCGCCGTCTGCCACAATGTAATCCGACCAGCTCTGCAGACTGACGACATGCTGGCCCTCGCGAAATGCCGGGTGCCGAGACGCGTCTACCTGCCCGATGATATGGCCGCGCATCGGATCGCCAATTTGTAACTGCGGCAGGTAGTCCTCGCGCTCGCTGAGCCAAAGCAGATTGGAGGCATCCAGCGACAGCAGCCGGGTTTTGATCAGCACTTGTCCGGGTGCCAGTTCGGGCATCGGCAGTGTTTCCAGTCGCAGCTCAGAGCCATCCAGGCCATCTTGCAGGTAGTGATCGATGATCCAGCGGCGAATGTCTGTTGAGCGAGTCATTGAGGTCTTCCATTGTCGGGCTTCCGGTCTGGGCAACCGGACGCTTGGTTATTATGTGGCATGCATAATAAAAGCCCTGACGAGCCGCCTCATTGTTAAAACTCGCCACAGCGCCTGTTATTTCATGACAGCAGTCGGCATAGAAAAGGCCTCCCGTCAGGGAGGCCTGCAGGCAGAGACCACGTAGAAGCGCGACCGGCGGTATCGCTACCGCCATCGATATCTCTACAGTGTTTTCAGATACTCGATGATGGCGCGGCGCTCACTGTCGGTCAGCACATCACTGAAGCGGTGGCCGCCATTGCCTTGACTGAACATCGCGGTGTTATAGATTTTGCGATTTTCGATATCGCTGTCGGTGAGCACCGGCGGGTTCGTAATATTCCAGGCCAGCAGCAGGTTGGAGAACAGCGTGTTCAACGGAATACCGAGCACCGCGTCCAACAGCGGGTCGAGTGGCGTGCAATCCAGATAGGGAAGGCTGTGATCGCCGCCGCAGTTGAGCTCGTCATAATCCCAGCCCAACTTATCGTCGAGATACGCCCGCTCGAAGTTGTAGTCAAAGCCCATCACCACCTGCCCGGCCTGGTCGGCCCTGGCGGGTTTGGAGCTGCGGCGCCAGATGGCCGGGCGCTGTGCTGAATCCAGCAGCGCTTCAACGGTGGGCACCGAGCCATTGTGCAGGTAGGGCGCGGTGGCCCAGATGCCATACAGCGGCGGTGCAGCGTAACCGCGAGGACGTCCGTTGGCCAGCTCCGGCAGGTTCTGCACGCGGCAATCCTGCTCGGTGCCTGCGGTTTCCGGATAGCCGACAAAGGTATTCGACAGCCCGCGGTTTGTCCCCTCATTGAAGGTGTCGAGGCGCACCCGGTCAGTATCGATGATGTCGATCGGCGTAATATAGCTGGCGATGCCCTCAAGCTCAGGTGACGCCAGATAACGGCTGTCATTCACATAGCGAGGCGAATAGGCGCCGTGACAACTGGCGCAGCTACCATTCCCTTCTGCAGGCGACGCCACCGGATTATCGAGCGAATCTGCCCACAGATCCTTGGTATGAAACAGCACCGCGCCCTGCTCTGCGAGTGCGGTATCAATCTCACCCGGATAGACCGGTGACTTCTGCGCCATAATCCAGTGGTCACCGTGCTGCACATTCTCACTCATCCAAGCTTCAATGCGCTCGCTGTCGAAAATGCCGGGCAGCTCACCATCGAGCAAGGGGTTTTTATCCAGCAGCGGGTAGTAGAGGGCGAAGTCCACACGCACGGCGTCACCGGAGAACATGGCATCGACAAACTTCACCGGACGACGACCGACATTCCACCAGGCGGGCGTGTCGCCGGTGGCCGTCGAGCCATTGTTGAGAATCTCGCCGATGGTGGTGAAGTTGCTGGGATCAAAGGCGCCGACAACCGACAGAACATTGGCGAACTGCGCATTGTTGGTCCCCCGCACGCGGCCGCCAAAGCCGCCGCGGTCGATCAGCAACAGCCCCGGCACACCGGTCGCGGCAAGGTCGCGGGCAGACGTCGTCGCGTCCAGCAGACCACCGCCCGCCCCGTAGAGATATTGCAGGCCGTCAGCGGTCTGCACCGGCGTGCTGTGGCAGCCCTGACAGTTGGCGGCAATATAGCCACTGTAACTGCCGTCTGCGTTGCGCGTCTGGGTCAGCCCCTGAGGCAAAGTGCCCGAGCCGCCGTCGGTCTGATTGGGATCTTCTCCCGGCAATGGATAGGGGTTGCGGGGCGCATCGGGACCGCGCAGCACCGGACCGAAGCCGTGACGCTCAGCCACCAGATCGTCAAAATTGTCCGGTCGGCCGGGCATTCCCCAGATCATCCACAGGCGGTTGTACTGCTCCGCACTGGCGGCCGACATACCGTGCGGCTGATCTCCGGCGAAGGTTGTAGCCGCTCCGATCTGCCCATTGCCTTCCATGATGGGCCGACCTTTCTCATAACTGCTGCGCAGCTCTCCACAGGTCTCCGGATGCGGGCGTTCGCCCACCAGTTCGGGATCTATGTGGCAGTCTTTCCAGAAAGCGTTGAACGCCACCGCGCGGCCACTGTTAACACCCGGCTGGATCAATGAGCGAGGGTCGACAGGCAGCACGGCCGAATCGGGCCGAGGATTGCCATTGCCGTCGTCACCGCAGTAATCAAACCAGCGATGGCCGCCACGGGCACTGCCGAGCAGGGGCTCTTCAGCGGTATCAACGGGCTCATCGCCGCCGCTCAGTGAGCAGCTATCGGGATTATCCCAGCAGGCCAGCAGCGTACGCATGTTCTGATAAATCGCGCCGCCAGCGACCCAGGGTTTGCCGCCACTATGGGGTTCGCTGTCATCGCTGGCCTCGATCAGAATCAGGCTGCTGTCGACGCCGCCACCCAATGCCTGCCAGGAGGCATACAGCAGGTCGTAGTCGTTGCTGGGATTGCTGCTCAGCATAAAACGGCGGCCCTCATCACTGTCGGCAACCGCGCCTGGAATATGACAAGTCCGGCAAAATGCCACCGCCGTTTGCAGGCGCTGCTCAAAGAAGACATCCGGCTCACCGATCGGGCTGCCACCGCCGCTGCCGCCGTTGCCGCCATCGCCCTGTCCCTGAGCCCCGCCACCAGAACCCCCACCACCACAGGCGGAGACAAAACCGGCCACGACCATTGCAAGCAGGGAGTGTCGAATACGCATACCATCACCTCTCTCGGCTCCCGGCGGTGCATTCACACGCAGAGAAGCCGTTTTTATTATTCAGTGATGAATATATGAGCAGTAGTGATTCGAGACTTGTTGCCTAGCGCCGGGATTTGTCCCGCCAGCCCGCAAGGAATTATCCCGGAGAAACCTCGGCCTGCAGACTCCCGCCCCACTGTCCCTCGGCATCAATCCAGACGTGCGGCAGGCCCAGCGCCTGCAACCAGTCCGGGGCACCGTCCCGCCCCTGCAACATGGCAACGGTCGCGCCGGTGCCCGCCAGCAGGCACAGGGGAGCGACCACGCTAACGCTGCGCATGGGGGTTTCCACGGGCCAGCCACGGCGGGGGTCGAGAATGTGGCTGTAGCGCTGCCCGTCCACCACCATGTAGCGCTCGTAGTCACCACTGCTGGCCAGCGCACCCTGCTTGAGGGGCAATACCGCCAGAGCATGTTCGGGGTCACGCGGGTCGCGAATGCCAATCTGCCAGGGCCGACCATCGGGGTGGGGACCGATCAGGCGAATATCGCCCCCGAGATCAACCAAGCCGTGATGAATGCCCCGCTGCAGACAGCACTCCGCCGCGCGGTCTGCGGCGTATTCCTTACCAAAGCCGCCAAAGTCCAGTTGCATGCCGGCAGGCAATTGCAGCGATGGCGAAGACCATTGCAGCTTCTGCCAGCCCAGCCGGGCCAGACAGTGATTCACGGCATCGTCGCTGGGCAGGCGGCCAGACTTGAAGTCCCAGGCTTCACGCAACACGCCGGAGCTGATGTCGAACAGCCCCTCGCTCTCGCGCCAGGCGGTATCGGCATAGTCCAGCAGCGCAGCCGTTTCCGCATCAACAACGACCGGCTCGCCACCCGCCGCGCGGTTAAGACCACTGAGCGCACTGTCGTCACGGTAGCGGGAGTATTTCTGTTCGATACGCTGCACTTCGGCAATCGCCGCACCGGCGGCAATATCGGCACTGGCAGCAGACTCGGCGTAGAGCTGCAATTCGCAGGGACTGGCCATGGCCGTAAACGCGAAGCGAAACAGAGACAGCGGTTTGCTCATTTAAAGCTGCCAGTTCAGTCCCAGCGACAGTAGCCGGAAGCTGACCAGTGAAGGGTTCTCCACGTCGACGGTTTCCAGCGCATAGTCCGCACTCGCCTCATAGCCCTCCCACTCGGCATGCAACCCTATATCGCCCCACTGCTTTTCCAATCGCAGGCGCAGGCTCCACGCACCGTAGGGCGACAGTCGGTAGTCGCTGCTGGCCAGACCGTCGGCGCGTGCAGAGAAGAAATACGGCGCATAGAAAAACGCCTGGGTCTGGCTGTAATAACGCAGTGAAGGTGTCAACTGCCAGCCGCCGGGCAAGTTCTGATACCAGGACACATCGAAGGTATGGGAGGCGATATCCCAGTCGTCTTCAAAGTAGCGATAATCCACATGCAGGGCGGCTTTGATATCCGGCAGGAAATGCCGCAGTCGCAGTTGGCCTACCCACTCTTCGCGTCGCTCGGGACGAGCGTCGGCCACGGTATTGGCAATATCGTCCTGCCACACTTTTTTGTAGGGGTCCGACAGATAGCCGCGCTGCACATTCAGCGACAGACTGCCCTGCACCACGGTCTGCGGACTCAGAATCCGGCTCAGGCCGACAAAGGCGGTCGTCGCGTCCTTGCTGGCTTCGTCAACGCGGTCCGGCAGAATGTCACCGTCGGTGGGCTCGAGTTCGTCGTCGCTATAGCCGATGCCGCCGGTCAGCGTCACCAGACCATCATTGAACTCATAGAGCCCTTCCAGGCCCGCATTCAATGCAAAATAGTCGTTTTCTTCGGAAGCTCCGGCCTTCACTGACAGCTTGGCCTTGTCGCCAATAAGCTGGTTGACGGAGGCCTGCACATCTTTGCGCTGCTCTTCAATGCTGGCACCGCTCATTACCTGTACCGGGCCTTTCTGACCGGGAAGAATAAACCACGGCGACGCGCCGCTCATGGTTTCATAGGTCAGGTCGACTGCAACGTCGGTGGTATCGCCCAGCGGGGCGGCAGCGCGAAACTGATGGCTGTCGATGTCATAACGTTTGGTCGATCCCCCCGACAGCTTCCCGCTGTCCAGATCATCTTCGCGATAGGCCGACGCCTTGTACTGCACGACGGTTTCGGTGAGCACCGTCGCCGCATCCGCGGGCAAGCTCAGGCCGGGAATAGCCAGCGCCGCGCTGGCCAATGTCGCCAGACGGTGTCGATTGCGACTCTCTGTCATTGTATTTCCTCAGTCCCTTTCACCGGCGCTCTTCAGCCGTTCAGTTACAGCCGCAGCCGCCACCGCCGACGGAGGCGCCGCCCTTGCTGGCTTCTTTACTGTAGTAAATTTGTGAACGCAGACCGGAGGATAGCGGGTCGGGGTCCCAGGCCATTTCCGGCCGGGCCAGATAGCCTCGCTGCCAGGCCTCCACCGGTTCGGTCGCACAGCCCGCCAGCAGCCCCGAGAGCAAAACTGCTGTAAACACTGCCTTCAAACGCATCACTTATTCCTCCAGCAAGGCCATAATTTTGCGTCGCAAGGGTTCGATATCAGTTTTGCGAAACCCTTCGTGCACGTGCTGTACGCGGCCATCGCGATCAATCAGGAAGGCCGTCGGCATCCCTTTCACCGCGAAACGCTTGGGCAGCGTGCTGTCGGCATCGCGCAGTGTGGGGTAACTGACGGGGTGGCTTTTCAGAAAGGCGTCGGCATCTTCTTGATAGGCATCGACATTCACCGCAAGGACGACAAAGCCCTGATCCCCCAACTCGCGATACAGCGCATCGAGCGCAGGCAGAGACAGGCGGCAGGGCCCGCACCAAGAGGCCCAGAAATCGAGATACACCACCTGACCGGCATAGTCAGCCAGTGCCACCGATGATTGTCCGCCCAGAGACGGGCGCTGAAAATCCGGCACGGCGTCGCCTTTCGCCAGCGCATGCACAGGAGTCACAGGCAGCAAAAGCAGCCCGATAAGTAGCAGGGTCCGTCTGTCCATCATGGCCTCAATTATTATTATGCGACCAGCCTACTCCGGCTGACGGCTGACGCCCTGTTCAAAGGCGCCAGCAATTATCCCGTTATGACAGGGCTTACAAGGTTTTGAGGTATTCAATAATCGCACGACGTTCGGCGTCGGTCAGCACCGCCGCGAAGTCGTGGCCCTCATTGCCCTGCGAGTAGATATTGGTGTTGTACACCTTGCGATTCTCAATCTGCTGATCCGTGAGCGGAATATTGGCCAACTCATCAATGGGCAGATTCCACAGCAGCGCGATGCGCTCGTAAATAGCGCCGAAGATATCCTGCAGCGAGCCGCCATCTTCGTCGATGGGATTGCAGTTCAACAGGGGCTGCGTGGCCGGGAAGCCCGACAGGCAATCCAACTCGGTGTATTTCCAGCCCAGTTTCTCCTGGTCATAGGCGCGATCAAAATCGGTATCAAACCCCATGACCACACGCCCCTCCATGCCCTGCGGGGCCGGAGCCGATTGCCGCAGCCAGATATTCGGCCGCTCGCTGTCGGGATCGAGAACACCCCACAGATTGGGGACCGATGCATTGTGCAGATAGGGCGCCGACGCCCAGATGCCAAACAGCGGCGGGGCAAGCATGACCGGCGTATTATTCGGGGTATCACCAAAATCCCCTACCCCGCAGGTCAGGAACGGATTGTAGTCGATACCGATATTCGGCGAGCCGTCGGCATTTCGCAGACTCTGCTGCGCCTGTGCGTACACGGGATCAGTGCGAATCACCTCAATATCAACAAGGTTGGCGGCAATACCCATCATGTCGGGATCAGCCAGGAAGCTGTCATCCTCGGCGTAGCGCGGTGAGTAAACCCCGTGGCAACTCGCACAGCTACCGTTACCCAACTGCTCCGGTTCCGGCACGGGATTATTCAGATTCGCGGCCCACAGGTTCTTGGCGTGGAATAGAATGGCGCCCTGCTCAGCCAGTTGCGGGTCGATCGCTCCCGGATATTTTGGCGCGGTAATCGATTCGGCCCATATCTGGAAGGGATAGGATGCCTCATCCACCCAGCCCACCGGGTCGTCATTGATCAACAGCGGGTAGTAAGCAGCCATATCGATGCGCGAGGCATCCATCGGCAATACCGAGCCGTGGAATTTCTGGACCCGGTGTCCCATATTCCACCACGGCGGACTTTTGATGTTGCCGATGGCCTGACTGAACAGAATCTTGTCGTTGGTGAACTCTTCAATATTGCCGCCGTTGAAGACCAGAAAACCAATCTGGAACTGGTCTATTGCCCCGGTGCCACGGTTGGCGGCAATGGTAATCGGACCGCCCAGCAAACCAAAGGTGGGGCTCAGTCCCGCGGCGGCAAAATCGCGGAAAGCCACCGTGAAATCGCCGATGGTACCGGCGCCACCATATACCGGCTCACCACTGATCTGGCCATCGTGGCAGAAGGAGCACAACTTCACACCAATCTGCCCCGTCCAACTGCCATCCGGTTCACGCAACTGGGTAAAGCCAATCGGTAACTGCCCGCTGCCGCCGTTGCTGGCATTGGGGTCTTCACCTGCCAGGGGATAGGGATTGCGTTCTTCGGGCAACGGCGAGCCATAGCGCTCAGCCACCAGCTCATCGAAATTGTCGGGGCGCGCGGGCAGCGCCGGAGCCAATAAGTAGCCGGTCCAGTTCAACCACAACCGGTTATAGGCCTCAGCCGAGATGGTAAACAGCGAGCCCGAGCTACTGTAGGTGGTGGGGTCGGTGAAATCGGCATAGTCGCTGGTGTCACCGCTGAACATATGCGCGGTGCCCACCTCGCCCTGCCCCCGGCCAATCAGCTCGCCTTTCGCATACAGCGAACGGTAATCACCGCAGGTCGTCGGGCGCAGGGGATCATTGGTTTCGCAGCTTCGCCAGTCCACATTGAAAACAACGGCACGGCCGTCGTTGGCGCCGTCAACAATCAGCTCTCGGGGGTCTTGGGGAAGTAGCGCACTATCCGCTTGCCCGGCGCAGAATTCCGCCCAGCGGTGTCCACCGCTGGGGGCACTGGCACTGCGCAGCAAGGGGGCCAGCTCTTCGCCACCCCCTCCGCTGCCGCCGTCTCCGCCGCCAACATCACCCCCGCCGGCGCTGTTGCCGGATTCAGATGAGCCACCACCACAGGCGGTCAGTCCCAGACTGAGAACCGCCGCCGCTAACAGATGATATGAAAACATCCCAGTTTTCCGATCCATCGTGAACACCTCTGTTAATTATTATTAGAATTCTCCGCGTACCGTCACACCATAGGTCCGCGGGGCCGACACATAGCCGTTAAAGTCGTAGTCGTCACCCACATTCTGCAGCGGTGAGTTGAAGTGTTGTGTCACATAACGCTCGTCGCTGCAGTTCTGACACCACAGGCTCACGGACAGCCCGGTCGAGGCCGAGCTCAACGCCAGCGTGGCGGCATATTCGGTCTGCGCGTCGCGCTTCTCATTGTTGGCCGGGTTAGTGAATTGCTCGCCGGAGTAATAGGCCGCCACACGCCCGCTCAGCGACAGATCCCGGCCAATGGGCTGATCGAAGCTTAAGGCGACATTTGCGGTCAGCTCCGGCGCCTGGGCAAAGTCACGACCGGACAGCGAAACCGTGCCCAAGGCGTCGGCACTCAGCGCCTCGGACTCGCCAAAGCTCGCCTCGGGCAACCAGGTGGCGGAAATATCCAGCGTCAGGGCGTCACTGAGAACGAACTGGTTCTCGATCTCGGCGCCGTACACCTCGGCTTCCGGCGCATTGAGAATGCTGAATGCGAGACCGTCGAAGTTGGCGACCTGCAGGTCGGTAATGTCGTTGTAGAACAGTGCGATATTGCTGCGTGCCCGACCGCCGAAATAGTCAGTTTTCAAACCCAGCTCATAGCCGTCGATGGTTTCCGAGTCATAGCGCGGATCATTCGGCTCGCAATCACCGTTAAGGGCACAGGTGGCTTCATTCGGGTTATCCCCCACACTGCCCGCCGCCTGGTTATCGAGGTTCACCCCACCAGATTTATAGCCACGGCTAAACGAGGCGTAGGCCATGCTGCTGTCGCCCAACTGGTACTGCAGTGCGAACTGGCCGCTGACGGCAGAATCGTCGTAGTCCTGATCGTATTCGGGGCCGGGCTGGGCGCCCAGCAACCGGAAGGGTTCCAGGGGATTACTGGTGAAGAAGCGGCGGCGCATGGCGCCGGTTTTTTCATCCTTGGAGTAACGCACACCGGCGGTCATGCTCAAGCGCTCGGTGATATCAAAATTCCAATGCATGAAGGCCGCGTAGGACTGGCTGCCGCCACTCATATTGATATCGCTGATCAAGCCCTCCTGCGCCAGCGGCAGCAAATCGGTGGGAATGCCAAGGCCCTGCAGAAAGCTGGTCAGATCAGCGGCGGCCAACATCAGGTCAACCGGCACACCCAAACCGGCCGGGGCATAGATGGTGACATACTCCGAGGCTTGATCGCCCCAGACTAACTGGTGATCGGCATTGATATCTTCATCGGCGTAATACACACCCACCACAAAGTCTGCATAGCGGAAGGGGCCGAAGTCCTGAAACTCACCCGACAGTGTAAATTCCTGCGAGAACACCTGCGTGTTCAGCGACTCATTAATCCCGAGAATATTGGCCCCCGAGAAATCGGCATCCATACCAATCTGCTCAATACGCCAATCGCGATACGCCGTCACCGATCCCAGCACGTAGTCGCCCAAGTAAGCATTGACGTTGAGCTGCATGCCTTTGTCTTCAACATCCTGATCGGTTTTATTGCTGAGCACCTGCTCGTAGTCTTCAAGCTTGTCAGAAGCGGTTTTCAAGCCGCGCTGCTGGGTAAGTTGATCGATATAGCCCTGCATCGGGCCGTCGACCGCATCCACCTGACCGTAACAGCAGTTCACCTGCTCTTTCGACCAGTCAGTAATAAAGCGAACGCTGAGTGCATCACTGGGTTCAAACAGCCATTGCAGCTTGAGTGCGCGCGGTGCACTGTCGTTGTACTGCCCGCCATTGGGGTCTTCAATAAACCCATCGCGCTCCGCCCACAACCCGGCAACACGCACCGCCAAGGCGTCGTTAAGCGGCTGGTTGTAGGCGCCTCGAATCAGACGTTTATTGTAGTTGCCGGCGGTCAGTTCAATATTGCCCTCTGCCTGCTCCAGGCTGGGCGAGACCGAATTAATGATCAGTGCCCCTGCCGAGGTATTCTTGCCGAACAGCGTGCCCTGCGGGCCGCGCAGTATCTGTAAGCCGTCGATATCCAGCCAGTTCTGCATGGCCTGACCTGCGCGAGTGCGGTATACACCGTCAAAGAATACGCCGACGGCGCCTTCAAAAGACCGGTTGTTGCCCACCGTACCAATACCGCGAATAAAAATATTCGCGCTGTTGGCGGCGGAATTGGTGACATCGAATTTGATACTGGGAGAAATCGCCTGAATATTGCCGATGCTATCCACTTGCGCCAGCGCCATGTCTTCTGACGAGGCGGCGGTCACGGCAACCGGCACATCCTGCATACTCTCACTGCGGCGCTGTGCGGTTACGATCACTTCTTCAATCTGGCGAGATGCCGCCGGTGCGGAATCGGCCTCCTGGCCGATAACAGGAAATGATGTCAGCGTCGCCGCCAATAAAACGGGCGACCATACTACTTTGCCAGCCATGTCTGCTTTCTCCTGATTATTTTTATCTCCGACACCCTCATGAAGTCGGAAAGCTGACAGTATTCTGGAACATTGGCAGACACACCGATTGGCTGGTACTGCCAGAAATTGTTGGTAGAGACAGCACCGGCCGGAACGATCGTTTATTCCATATGGCTATTTATTTATTCCTTAATGCCATTTATAACTAGCAGGATATGTCTGAAGAAACACGACGATGCGAGCCTGTTCCCGCATCCGCTCGCTGCAGCTAACGAGGTAAAAGACGAGGTATAAAATGAAAACCGTTCACGACATGGTTGATGCCGCCAAGGCCGAAATACATGAGGTTTCCGTTGGCGAAGCCGAGGCCGCCATAAGCGGGGCCGATTACCTGATAGATGTGCGCGAAGATGACGAATTCCACGACGGCCATATTGCCGGGGCGATCAATATTCCCCGAGGCCTGCTGGAATTTAAAATGAGTAATGACGAGGGACTCTGCCAACGCGACAAACAGATCCTGCTGTACTGCAAAACCAGCGGCCGCGCCGCGCTGTCGGCCAAGGCGCTGAAAGAATTAGGCTACAGCCAGGTCAGTTCGATCGCCGGAGGGTTCGACGCCTGGGTGGCGGCGGGAAAAGCGGTGGTCACTCCCAAGCTTCCCAATTTCGACTGACTGCTGCTGCAGTCAGACACCGTAACGCCCTGCGTTAGGGTGTCTGCTTCGCGATGACTCAGCGCAGCACAATCATCGGCTTGGTCGCACTTTCAATCATCCGCAGCGTATTGCTGCCAAGGAAGAACTGGCGGATTTTGGAGTGGGCAAAGGCGCCGATCAGCATCAGATCAATATCGTGCTGTTGTTTGTAGCCCAGCAGCGAGTCATAGATATCCCCCTCAAGGTAGCGGGCCGTAACCTCGAAACCTTCTGACTCCAGCAAGGCCTTGGTCCGCTCAAAGCGGCCCATCTGATCGTCGACCTTGTTCCTGACCGTCACCAGATGGCAGGGTAATCCTTTCAGCAAGTCGCTGCGAATAATGCGCTGCACCGCTTTGTCTGCAGTATCGCGGCCATCGTAAGCGAGCATAAAATTCTTCGGCGTGGAAAAGTGCTTGGGCACAATCAGCAGCGGCGTATGCAACTGGCGAATTAACTGCTCTACATGCGAACCCAGCGCACTGAAACTGCCCTGATGACCTTCACCGGAGCGGCCCAGCACAACAAGTCGTGCCTCTTCTTCCAGATCGGTCAGCGACTCCAGTAAATCACCGTGACGCTGCTTTTGTTCCACCGCCGACACGCCGTACTCGCCAGCACGTTCCGCCGCTGCCGACAGCATGTTTTTGCCAAGCTGCAAGGCCAGCTCGGCACGCTTCTGATCCAACGCGGCCATCTCTTCCAATAACGCGGCACTGGCCCCGAGACCAATAGCACCGCTTAAGTCGTCGGCGCCGTGTTGCTGCTCTTTTTCGATGGTGTGCAGAAACAGCACGGTTTTTTCCAGTTTCCTCGAGGCCCATATAGCCGCGTCGCACACCGACTGCGCCATGGCGGAACCGTCGATACAAGCAATGATTTTCTGCATAGTCGTCTCCTTGAGATCGGCCGGCGTCAGTGTCCGCCCATCAGCTTCTCGACCTCTTTAGGGTCGTTGTGTACGCCGAATTTGTCCACCACTGTTTCGGTGGCGGCGTTCATGCCAACGATATCGACCTTGGCACCCTCGCGGCGGAATTTGATGACCACCTTATCCAGCGCGCCGACGGCGGTGATATCCCAGAAGTGGGCCTGAGACAGGTCGATGCACACGGTTTCCACCGCTTCCTTGAAATCAAAGGATTCAATGAATTGCTCCGATGAGGCAAAGAACACCTGTCCGACCACTCGGTAGTGACGATGCGCGTCATCGCCCTCGGTTTTCACAACCATGAAACGACCGATCTTGTTGGCGAAGAACAGCGTTGCCAGCAGCACACCCACCAGGACACCCAAGGCCAGATTGTGCGTCGCCACCACCACCGCGACCGTGGCGATCATCACGATATTGCTGGATAGCGGGTTCTTGCGCAGATCCCGGACCGAGGCCCAGGAGAACGTACCGATCGACACCATAATCATCACCGCAACGAGCGCTGCCATGGGAATCTGTGAAATCCACTCGTCGAGGAACACCACCATGATGATCAGCAGCAGGCCGGCCGTGAAGGTAGACAGCCGCCCGCGACCGCCGGATTTCACGTTGATAATCGACTGACCGATCATCGCACAACCGGCCATGCCACCCAGCAGCCCGGAGCCGATATTGGCAATGCCCTGCCCCTTACACTCGCGATTGCGGTCGGACTTGGTATCTGTCAGATCGTCGACAATCGTCGCGGTCATCATCGACTCCAGCAGACCGACCACGGCCAGGCCGATGGAGTAAGGCAGAATAATCTGCAGGGTTTCGAGGTTCAGCGGCACGTCCGGCCACAGGAAAATCGGCAGGGTATCGGGCAGCTCGCCCATATCGCCCACAGTGCGAATATCCAGCCCCATCACCATCGCGACAATGGTCATCAGCACAATACAGACCAGTGGCGACGGCACGGTTTTACCGATCACCGGCAGATAGGGAAAGAGATAAATAATCCCCAGCCCCGTGGCGGTCATCGCATACACGTGCCAGGTGACGTTGGTCAGCTCCGGCAGTTGGGCCATGAATATCAGAATCGCCAGCGCGTTGACAAAGCCGGTGACCACCGATCGCGACACAAAGCGCATCAGGCTGCCCAACTTCAGATAGCCCGCCAGAATCTGGAATACCCCGGTCAGCAGCGTGGCCGCCAACAGGTATTGCAGGCCGTGCTCCTTAACGAGCGTGACCATCAATAGCGCCATGGCACCGGTAGCGGCGGAGATCATCCCCGGACGACCGCCGACCACGGCGATAATCACCGCAATACAGAAGGACGCATAGAGCCCCACTTTGGGGTCTACGCCGGCAATAATGGAGAAGGCGATGGCTTCGGGAATCAGCGCCAGCGCCACCACCGTGCCCGCCAATAAATCTGCGCGGATATTGGAAAACCACTCCGCTTTTGCTTTTTCTAACATGGAAAACCTTTTCCGCTTTTCGATAGCGGTCTCAATCGTGGCGATACACCGACAGTGGGCATCACACTACTACGCAGGATGCTTTACAGGAAAAGCGTGAAACGTATCCGGTAAAGGCGAAGGCTTGCCCGGCGATGGCGGGCGCAGAGAGCATCCAGTCTCTCTGGGAGATGTACGCGGCGGATTCTATCGGCTCCACCCATCATGTCAACGCAACAAAGTCGGACATAAAAAAACCGCTGCCAGCATGCTGGCAGCGGTTTTTCGTCAGAGCAGCCCGATCTAGAAGGCTTCGAACAGCGCCGCCGCGCCCATGCCGCCACCAATACACATGGTAACCACGGCGTATTTCTCACCGCGACGACGGGCTTCCAGCAGGGCGTGACCCACCAGGCGAGCCCCCGACATACCGAAGGGGTGACCGATGGAAATGCCGCCGCCGTTGATGTTCAGCTTGTTGTTGTCGATGCCCAACTGGTCGCGGCAGTAAATCACCTGACAGGCAAACGCTTCGTTCAGCTCCCACACACCGATGTCGTCGACACTCAGGCCGTGACGCTTAAGCAGCTTGGGAATAGCGAAGACCGGGCCAATGCCCATCTCATCAGCCTTACAGCCGGCAACCGCCAGACCGCGATAGGCACCCAGCGGCGCCAGACCCAGTTGCTCGGCGCGCTTGGCTTCCATCAGCACACTGGCAGAGGCACCGTCAGAAAGCTGTGAGGCGTTGCCCGCTGTGATGAATTTGCCTTCTTTCACCCACTGACCATCTTTCCAAACCGGCGCCAGCCCTTGCAGGCTTTCCAGCGTGGTGGACGGGCGGTTGCACTCGTCGCGATCCAGTACCACGTCTTGATAGCTGGTCTCTTTGGTTTCTTTGTTAAACACCGCCATGCGAGTGGCAAAGGGCACAATCTCGTCGTTGAACAGACCAGCTTCCTGAGCGGCGGCCACGCGCATTTGGCTTTGCAGGGCGTATTCGTCCTGGGCTTCACGGCTGATGCCATAGCGCTCAGAAACGATTTCTGCCGTTTCGATCATCGGGATATAGGCCGTGGGATCGATGTCGGTGACGGTCTGCGACACATTGCGATAGCTGTTCTTGTGCTTGGTTTGCACCAGCGAGATGGACTCCAGACCACCGGCCACCGCCACGTCCATTTCGTCACACATAATGGATTTCGCGGCCCAGGCAATCGACATCAGGCCAGAGCTGCACTGGCGGTCCATGGTCATGCCCGCCGTGGTGTCGGGCAGGCCCGCTGCCACACTGCACAGGCGTCCCAGGTTATAGCTCTGCGTGCCCTGCTGGGCCGCCGCGCCCATGATCACGTCTTCCACCGAGGCGGGGTCGATACCCGCGCGCTCAACGGCCGCTTTGACTGCATGACCGCCCATCGCCGGGGCTTCGGTGTCGTTCAGCGCACCGCGGAAGGATTTGCCCATACCGGTACGGGCTGTAGAAACGATAACGGCTTCTTTCATGTCTAACCTCGTTCTGTGTAGGCGCCACGCAGACGCCGTGAATAAGTCGGTGGATCAGGCGCGCTGCGAGGAGCAGCTGATAATTTCGCCGGTCAGGTAACTGGAATAATCCGAGGCCAGGAACATCATGACATTGGCCACTTCCCAGACTTCCGCACCGCGCCCAAAGGCCTCGCGGCTTTCCAGTTCGGCCAGCAATTCTTCCGGCGCCGATTTTTTCAGCATCGGGTGCACTGCCAGCGACGGCGATACCGCATTGATCCGCACACCGAAGTCGGCCGCTTCCAAGGCCGCGCAACGGGTCAGCGCCATTACGCCCGCTTTCGCTGCCGCGTAGTGTGACTGTTCTTTCTGTGCGCGCCAACCCAGCACGGAGGCGTTGTTGACGATCACCCCGGCACCGCGGGCCTTCATGGTACGCATCATCTGGCGGGTCATGCGCATCGTGCCGTTCAGGGTCACGTCGATCACCCGGTCCCATTCGGCATCTTCCATATCGATCAGCGCTTTGGTGGTTCCCAAACCGGCGTTGTTGATCAGCACATCTACGCCACCGCAGAAGTCTTCGGCAAAGGCGATCAGCGCCTGTACGTCCTCTTCCACTGCCACATTGCAGACCTTGCCGTCTACCTTATCCAGACCGGTTTCCACCTTCAGACGCTCGACCGCATCATTCAGGCGGCCTTCGTGAATATCGCTGATCACAATACTGCGACAGCCCTCTTCCACCGCGCGCTTGGCGGCGGCAAAACCGATACCCGCACCTGCGGCAGCGGTAATCAGTACCGACTTGCCTTTAAGCAGACCGTGGCCTGCGACGTACTCCGGAATCTTCACACTCATCTTTATCTCCTGGCGGCGGGCGTCTGCTGCGCCCACTCGTGTTTTTGATTGGCTGCTGTGCGCGCTCGGGCTACCACTTAGGCTCTTTGGGCATGCCCAAGCCACGTTCGGCAATAATATTGCGCTGAATCTGATTGGTGCCGCCGTAAATGGTGTCGGAGCGGGTGAACAGGAACAGCGACTGCAGGCGATTCAGCTCGTAGGGCGCTTCGGGCAGGATATTCGCCTCGGGGCCCATGATATCCACCGCCAACTCACCCAAATCGCGGTGCCAAGTCGCCCAGTACAGTTTGTAGATCAGCGCCTCTTTTTGCAGGCTGCCATCGCCCTTGTCGCCGGACAGCATGCGCATGCTGTTGTAACGCATAATCTTCAGACCGATATGGGCCTGCGCCAGGCGCTGACGGATCTGGGGATCGTCAGCCGCGCCATTTTCTCTGGCCAGCTTAACGACTTCATTCAGCTCGTTCTGGAAGGCCATCTGCTGACCCAGCGTGGACACACCTCGCTCAAAGCCCAACAAGCCCATCGCAACTTTCCAGCCGTCACCGGGCTGGCCGACGATATCACCCGCGTCGCACTCGGCGTCGTCAAAAAACACTTCGTTGAATTCAGAAGTGCCGGTGATCTGCTCAATGGGGCGCACCGTCACACCGGGCTGATCCATTTTCACCAGAAAGAAGCCCAAGCCTTTGTGCGCCACCGAATCGGGATCAGTACGCGCCACCACAAAGCAGTATTCAGACTCGTGAGCCAGCGAGGTCCATACCTTCTGGCCATTAATAATCCATTTGCCGCTGGCCTCGTCGAGGCGCGCCTTGGTTTTCACGTTCGCCAGGTCGGAACCGGCACCCGGCTCGGAGTAGCCCTGACACCAAAACTCAATGCCAGCCAGAATGCCTGGCAAATATTTGGCTTTCTGCTCCTCGCTGCCGAAGGCAATAATAGTCGGCCCGGCCAGGCCGTCGCCGATATGCCCCATGCGACCCGGCGCACCGGCGCGGGCGTATTCCTCATAAAAAATGACCTGCTGCTCAATAGACAGTCCCCGGCCACCGTATTTTTGCGGCCAGCCCACACAGGTCCAGCCACCCTCGGCCAGCTTCTGTTCCCAGCGCTTGCGCTCCTCGGGAAACATGTGCTCGTCGCCGGGACCACCGCGAAATTTCAACTGGGCGAATTCACCGGTGAGATTGTCTTTCAGCCAGCCGGCAATCTCGGCGCGGAAGGCTTCGTCTTTTTCACTGAATTGTAACTTCATGCTCGTTCTCGCTTAGCCTGTTTCAGTTCTACGGCTCGGGGCGCTTATAGCGCCGCGACGTCGCCATCCAGCAGCAGCTTGGCCACGCGTTCGCGGTGCTCGTCGCTGTTGCCCAGCAAGTGTTCGCAGGCCTTGGCACGCTTGAAGTACAGGTGAACATCGTATTCCCAGGTAAAACCCACACCGCCGTGCATTTGCAGGGCTTCACCGGCATTTTTGAAATAGGCCTCGGAACACCAGGCTTTGGCGATGCTGGCGGCCTCTGCCAGTTCGTCAGCCAACGGGCCGCCGGTGAGGGCTTCGTCCGCAACACAGGCCGCGTAGTAAATCGCCGAGCGCGCGACTTCATTGCGCATCATCATGTCGGCGGCTTTATGTTTAATCGACTGGAAGCTGGCGATGGGACGGTTGAACTGCTTGCGCTCAAGGGTGTAGTCCACGGTGCTGTCCAGCAGTTGCTGCATACCACCGGTCTGCTCGGCAGCCAGTGCCACCGTCGCCAGTTGCAGGGTTTTCTCGAGCGCGGCACCGCCCTGCCCTTCTTCGCCCAACAAGGCAGAGGCTGGCAGGCGAAGACCACTGGCCGTGACTGTGGCCTGACGGCGGGTTTGATCCAAAGTGGTCAGCAGCTCGCGGCTAAGACCCGCATTACTGGCTTCAACAGCAAACAGGCTGATGCCATCCAGGCCCTCGGAACCGGCTTCGCGGGCGGCCAGAATCAGTAAATCGGCGCTGTGGCCGTCGACCACATAGCGGTAGTCGCCGTCCAGCACATAATCGTCACCGTCTTTGCGGTAAGCGGCGCTAACGCCAGCGGCACTGCCATCGCGGCCCGACTGCCAAGCCAATGTCGCGCTGCGGCCTTCGCAAATCGCGCCGAGGTGTTCGGCTTTCTGCTCTTCCGTTCCCGCGCAAAGTAGCGCGTTGGTAGCAAGGCAGACTGTGGAGAAATAAGGGGCGCAGAGCAGATAACGGCCCATCTGCTCCATAATGGCGACCAGCTCAACATAGGACAGGCCGAGACCACCGTAGGCTTCGGGAATATGAATCGCCTGCCAGTACATTTCGCCACACAGGCGTTGCCACAACTCGGCGTCATACCCCAGTTCGGTGACCATCGCGGCACGTACTGCCTCACTGGTCGAAGTATCTTTTAGAAAGGCCTCCGCCGTATCGCGGATCATTTGCTGTTCGTCAGTAAACGCAAATTCCATACAGACTCCAGTTCACGACGGCGGCCTTGCAGGATTACAGCCGGAGCTGCAAGCGTACAAAGAGGCCGTCTTCAAAATCGAAATCGCCGCCGTCTTTGGCGTCAAATTCGATGTCGGCATAGCCCAGTTCCAGGGCCGAGTTTTGAAAAATGGCGAATTCCGCGCTAACTGACCACTCCTGATAGCCGTCGATATCGCTGGCTGAGGTCGCTTCGGGGCCGTAGTACAAACCACCTCGCAGGCGTACTACATCGCTCAGCGGCATACTCAGATCGCCACCAAAGGCTGCTACCGCACCGTCAAAACCACTGTCATCGGCACTCAGGGCAATAGCCTTGGCGCCCACACGGCCAGTCAGAGCACCGCGCTGACCATTGGCATACAGGCCCAGCGAGACCAGATCGGCATCGTCTTCGTGGTGCATCCAGTCGAGCTGGGCACTGCTGTCCGCGCTCAGGTCACCGGCCACCGACGCGCCGAAGGTTTCATCACCGAAGCGAAAAGCCACCCCGCCAGCCAGGGCAGAATTGGCCGTGGCGGCGAGCAGCAGCGCAGCAATAAGCGGTGATTTCATGGTTGGATTCTCCGTGTCGAGTTTGGAAAATCAGCTACCATACACTTTTTGCGCGGGCACTGCCTCAGCGAGAATTTTCTCTACCGCCTGCCCGACTTCGGCCGGTTCCCAGCGCGCGCCCTTGTCCACTTCAGGCCCTTTGCGCCAGCCATCGGCCACCGAAATTTTGCCGCCTTCCGCTTCAAATACGCGGCCAGTCACACTGGCGGATTCTGCACTGCCCAGCCACGCCAGCAGCGAGGACACATTTTCCGGCGCCCAGTAATCAAAGCTGCCGTCGTCGGGCTTGGCCATGCGCTGCGCCATGGATTCAACCGCGGTGGTCATGCCGGTACGTGCCGCCGGTGCAATCGCATTAGCGGTAATACCGTAGCGCGCCAGCTCAGCGGCCTGGTTCAGCGTCAGTGCCGCAATACCGGCTTTGGCGGCGGCGTAGTTGGACTGTCCCACAGAACCCTGCAGGCCCGCGCCAGAGGTGGTGTTGATAATGCGTGCATCCACCGCCTTGCCCTCTTTGGACTGACCCCGCCAGTAATGAACGGCGTGAGAGGTAATGCAGAAATGGCCTTTCAGATGCACAGCCATGATCGCGTCCCAGTCAGACTCGGTCATCGACGCGAACATGCGGTCGCGGTTAATACCGGCATTGTTCAGCACCACATGCAGATCGCCATAGGTGTCAATCGCCTGCTTCACCGCATTCAAGCTGTCGTCGTAGTTGGTGATATCGGACGTGTTGACCACCGCATCGCCACCGGCGGCTTTAATGTCGTCAACAACCTTCTGTGCAGCCTCTTGGTTGATATCGTTTACGATGACCTTCGCCCCTTCGGCGGCAAAGACTTTTGCGTGCGCGGCACCCAAACCACCGCCAGCGCCGGTGATGATGACAACGCGATCCTGACAAACACCCATTGCAGATCCTCTTAATTTTCTCAGTGCGGGCCAAAGCCCGTTTTCAAATTTTCCAAGCGCGTGCTTGCACCTAAACGTGAGAACGTCAGCTGCGTGTGACTGGCAAGGCGCAGGACGTTTTTAGCGAGGGAGTTTACAAACCCGTAAATGACCGAGTTGAAAACGTCCTGCAACGCCGCCAGCCGCTCGCAGATGGCGTTCCGCTACAGACGCTCGATGATGGTGACGTTGGCCTGCCCACCACCTTCACACATGGTCTGCAGACCATAGCGACCACCGCTGCGCTCCAGCTCATGCAGCAAGGTGGTCATCAGCTTGGTGCCGGTCGCACCCAGCGGATGACCCAGCGCAATGGCGCCGCCGTTGACGTTGGTCTTGGCGTGGTCGTAGCCGGTTTCCTTCAGCCAGGCCATCACGACCGAGGCAAAGGCTTCGTTGATTTCCACCAGGTCGATATCTGCCAGGCTCATGCCCGCTTTTTTCAGCGCGTATTGCGTGGCCGGAATCGGCGCGGTCAGCATCCAGATCGGATCGTCGGCGCGCACGCTGATGTGGTGAATGCGGGCACGCGGAGTGAGGTTGTAACGCTTGAGCGCATCTTCGCTGACAATCAGCATGGCGCTTGAGGCATCACAGGTCTGGCTGGATACCGCGGCAGTCACCTTGTCGCAGCCGAACAGGTAATCCAGCTCGGCCATTTTTTCGATGCTGGTATTGCGCGGCGTTTCGTCGGTGGTCACGCCCGCCAAGGGCACAATCTCACGCTCGAAACGGCCTTGTTCGATGGCTTTCAGCGCGCGGCGATGCGACTCCAGCGAGTACTCTTCGAGATCGCGGCGGCTCAGTTCCCACTTGTCGGCAATCATCTGCGCCGAGTTGAACTGGGTCGGCGGCTGGGCACCGTAGCGAGCCACCCAACCTTCAGAGCCGGAGAACGGGTCTTTGAAGCCCATTGGCTCGGCGGCAATCATCGCCGAGGAAATAGGAATCTGGGTCATGGTCTGCACGCCGCCGGCAACCACCACATCCATGGTGCCTGACATTACCGCCTGCGCCGCGAAATGCACCGCCTGCTGAGAGGAACCGCACTGGCGATCGATCGTTGTGCCGGGCACTTCCTGTGACAGACCGGCGGCCAACCAGGCGCTGCGGGCAATATCCCCCGCCAACGGCCCGATGGTATCGACACAGCCGAAAATCACATCGTCGTATTCGTTGTCGGGAATGCCGTTGCGCTCAACAATTGCCTTGAGCACATGGCCGCCCAGATCAGCGCCGTGAACATGGGCCAGGCCGCCTTTACGGCGACCGGTGGGGCTTCTTACTGCGTCGACAATATAGGCTTCAGCCATCGTTCTATCCTCGTATTCTTAGAAGGTCGCACCGGCGCCCAGTTGGGCGTCGTCGGCCAGAATGGCGGCGGCCACACGCTGCTTGTGGAAACCAGCGGTGCCGAAGCTGCTGTTAAAGGCCCAGGCGCGCTTCATGAAAATATGCAGGTCCACTTCCCAGGTGTAACCCATGGCACCGTGTACCTGAATACTGTTTTTCGCCGCCAGATCGGCCACTTCACAGGCGGCCAGCTTGGCGTGGCTCACCGACAGGGTGGCGCGGGGCAGTTTGTTGGCAATGTCGTAGGCCGCGCGGTACACCGGCGTTTTGGCGTATTCCAGCTTGTAGGCGATATTCGCCATATGGTGTTTCACTGCCTGGAAGCTGCCGATGGCCACACCGAACTGCTTGCGCTCGCTGGTGTACTGCACAGAAAGGTCGATCATTCGCTGAGCCAGCCCCAGTGCCTGCGCGGCCACACCGAGGGCGCCGCGATTCAGGGCATTGGCAATCAGCGACTGCGCGGTATCACCGTCGGCAATCACGGTGGCGTCGGTGCTGTTGAATTCAACGCCGAACAGTTTGCGACCGGGGTCGACAGACTGATTCGCACGCAGCGTGGCCTTGGCGGGATCGACAGCGTAGATCGCCCCGTCCTGCTCAAGTAACAGCAGATCCGCGCAGTGCGCGTCTTCCACCAGTTTGTTAATACCCAAGCCGACCACTACGCGGGCGTCACCCGAGGCCATCTTCGGCAGCCACTCAGCCGCCAGCTCGGCGTTGCCGCACTCGGCCAGCAGCGGCGCAGCAACCAGCACGCTGTTCACCAGCGGCTCAGACAGCGCCACGTAACCGGCTTCCTGCGCCAGCAGCACAAAGTCCAGCTCGCTCATACCCAGGCCGCCGTGCTCTTCCGGCACGGTCATTCCCGTCAGCCCCATTTCCGCCAGTTGCGCCCACAGCGCGTCGCTGCGACCCGACTCGGTTTCCCATAGCTGGCGAATGGCTTCAGGGGTGTTTTCGTTCACCAGAAAGCTGCGCACGGATTCCTGAAACAGGAGCTGATCTTCGCTGAAAGTAAAGTCCATACCCGTCTCCTTATTTGCGCGGCATACCGAGCATGCGCTCGGCAATGATATTGCGTTGAATTTCGTTGGTGCCCGCGTAAATCGGCCCGGACTGCGCAAACAGCCAACCGTCCAGCCAGCGGCCTACATCACCCGCATCCGGCGAATCCGGCTCCAGCTCACCACGGGTGGCGAGGATTTTCAGGCCGGTGGCGTGCATGCGCTGATCCAGCTCTGACCAGAAGATCTTGTTGGTTGAGGCTTCAGCGCCAATCTTGCCGCCCTGCATCAGGCGGCAGGCGGTTTGATAGGTGGTCAGGCAGTAGGCTTCGGCATCCATATACGCGCTGAGTACCTCATCGCGGATGCTGGGGTCTTCGTCAGCACTTTGCTGATTGGCCTTGTACAGGGCCACCAGGCGGCGCGCGGTTTCCTGAAAGCGGGCGGGGGAACGCAGCATCAGGCCACGCTCGAAACCGGCAGTGGCCATCGCCACTTTCCAGCCCTCGCCTTCGCCGCCCAGACGGCAATCCACCGGCACTTTGACGTTGTCAAAGAAGATTTCCGCAAAACCGGGCAGCCCATCGAGCTGTGGAATCGGGCGCACGGTAATACCTTCGCTGTCCAGCGGCACCAGAATAAAGGTCAGACCGTGGTGACGCTCCGACTCAGGGTCAGTGCGGAACATGCCAAAACACCAGTCGGCCCACACGGCGCGAGTCGACCAGGTTTTCTGGCCATTGATTACGTAATGCGTGCCATCTTCACTGAGGTCGGCGCGGGAACGAATCGCCGCCATATCAGAGCCGGCATTGGGTTCGGACCAACCCTGACACCAGATATCCTTGCCGGTGGCCATGCCGTTCAGGAAGCGCTTCTTCTGCTCCTCAGTGCCGTATTCCATCAGCGTGGGGCCAAGCAGAAAGATGCCGTTCTGGTTCACCCGCAGCGGTGCCGATGCCGCGTAATACTCTTCTTCAAAAATCAGCCATTGCATCAGGTCGGCGCCGCGGCCGCCCATTTCTTCCGGCCAGGTGATCATGCCCCAGCGGCCTTCGTAGAGTTTGGCTTCCCACTCACGGTGTTGCTGGAAACCCGCTTCCGTGTCGAAGGATTGCAGCGGCTCTGCGGGAACATTGGCCTTTAACCAGGCGCGCACTTCCTCGCGAAATGCCTGATGCTCAGCGGTGTATTCGAGTTTCATCGGTGATTCTCGTCTCGTTACTCAGCGGCGGGACAGGCCCGCCTGTCATCAGAATTGGGCGTCGCGCTTCTGCACGAAAGCGTCTTTGGCTTCCTGGGAGTCCGGCTCGGCGTAGGCTTCCTGGGTGAAGCCCTGCTCCCAGCGATACTTGTCTTCCAGATTGCCGTCTTCCACGCCGTTCAATGCTTCTTTGGCAAGCTCGATCATGCGCGGCGATTTGTCGGCAATTTTCTCGGCGATCTCGCGGGCGGTATCCATCAGTTGCTCACGGGGTACGACTTTCTCGACAGCGCCCAGGCGGTAAGCTTCCTGTGCATCGATGGCTTCGCCGGTGAAGTACATGTAGCGCACCTTCTGTACCGGGAACATGCGCTGCAGGTGAGCACCGCCACCCATCGCGCCACGATCCACTTCGGGAACCGCGAAGGTCGCACACTCGGAGGCAACAATGATGTCGGCCGCGCCGCTGATACCAATGCCCCCACCCAGTACGAAGCCGTGCAAGGCGACGATCACCGGTTTGCGGTTGCGGTGAATGGCTTTGAAGGTTTCGTAATTACCCTTGTTCACACGGGTAATCATGGCCGGGTTAGCCGCCAGCTCCTTGATATCAACGCCCGCGCAAAAACCGCGTCCTTCGGCGCCGATGATGATCGCGCGCACGGCATCGTTGTCGCTCATCGCGTTGATTTCGGCGGCAATCGCCAACCAGCCATCGCTGTTAAAGGCATTAACCGGCGGGTGATTGAAGATCATTTCAGCAACACCGCTGTCGCTGATGGTCAGGGTATATGGCTTAGTCATTATGCGTTCCCCATGTTTGCGAAGCGCGCTTCGGCTTCGTCCACGATGCTGCGAATCAGGTCTTCACAGCTCAGTAATTCATCGATCACGCCCGCCACCTGACCGGAGGGCAACACGCCCTCGTCGGGACGGCCATCAACCATCGCTTTCTGGATAATCATCGGCGCGTTGGCGGCCATAATGGCCTGCGCCTTGGTAATGTCACCGCTGCTGGTCATCGCCATCGCCGAGCGCAACAACGACGTCAGGCTGGCGCCCGTAAACTTGCGAAACGCCAGGCCATTGCGCAGGGCTATCAGCAGTTTTTTCAGCGGACCGGCTTTCTCCAGTTCGGTGAGAAAATCGTTGAGAATCATCCGCTGCGGCAGGCCATCCAGCGCTTCACTGCGAATAATCGCGCCGGGGTCCTTGCAGCTCAGGTAGCGCTGTTTGGTGGCCTCGGGCACCGGACTTTCCTTGGTGAGCAGGAAGCGGGTTCCCATGGCAATCCCGTCGGCACCGAACGCCATTGCGGCCAGCAGACCGCGACCGTCTTTAAAGCCACCTGCGCCCAGTACCGGCACCTTGTCACCCACAGCATCAACAACTTGCGGCAATAACAGCGTGGTCGGCACGGCACCGGTGTGGCCGCCGCCTTCACCGCCCTGCACCGTAACGGCATCAGCCCCCATTTCCACGGCTTTAATCGCGTGTTTGGGCAGACCCACCGTGGGCATGCACACCACCCCCGCGTCTTTCAGGCGCGCCACCATGTCCTTGCCCGGTGAGCGCGAATAGCTCACCGCCTTGACGCCGTGCTTGATCACCAGATCAATAATCTCGGCGGCATTGGGCTGGTACATGTGGAAATTGACACCGAAATTGGCGTCAGTGAGGGATTTCACTTCGAGGATATTGGCTTCCATCTGCTCGGGGGGAATGGTCGCCCCGGCTAAAAAACCAAAACCGCCGGCATTGCCGGTTGCGGCGACCAGTTTGGGGTCGGCAACCCAGCCCATCGCCGTCTGGATAACGGGGTATTTGCAGCCCAGCAGTTCAGTGATGCGGGTGTTGAGTAACGTCGACATTGCTCGTTAAGCCCTGTGGTGAATCGACAAAACACCGGCAGTCTGCACTGCCGGTGTTGTAGTTGGCTGCCGCGTCTTAGCCGCGAACACCCGGAGGATTATCCTTGAGCTGCTTGGCCCGCAGATTGTGCGGATCGATGCGGCGGATAATCTCCAGTTGCTCTTCAGTCGGCGCTGTCGTGGTCGGAATCGTGTCGGGAACATGTACCGGGAACCCGGTGTTTTCCTGAACTTCTTCCACGGTCACACCGGGGTGCAGGCTGACAATCTGCATCTGGCGGTTCGGGCCGCGGAAATCAAACACGCCGAGGTTGGTGTAAACCTGACGCACGTCGATTTCGTCAAAGCTGTAGCCCTTGGGCAGACGGTCGGGGTTGTAGCCGATAGTGCAGACCACATCGCACTCACCGTCGACAAACACCCGCGTGCTGTGAGCAGGCACCAGGTAGCTGTTGGCGTGACTGATGGAGTTGCCGGGAAAACCGCGCACACCCAGCATCTGTACTTTGGGTTTGCTGTAGTCACTACCCAGCGCCGAGATATTAGCCTGGGCAAAACGGTCGATCTGAGTCGGACCACCGGTCAGGTGACGACGTCCGCTCCAGACGTTGTCAAAGATGCGACTGAAGCCCATCCAGGTTTCATTTTTCTGTTTGAAATCTGCCGGGCGCTTACCGACCGGATTCGGCTCCGACAGCAACCAGGCCTCGGAGTCCGTCATCAGAATATCGGTGTTGCTGCTCAGCATCGCCAGACTCGCGGCAATACGCGGCAGTACGCCGATACCGGTCACCAGCACTTCGCCATCGTTGTCGTAGGCACTGGCATTGGCACAAATCATCAGCTCGGCCAGGCTGTATTCAGTTGCGGGAGTACTCATAAAAAATTCCTCAGACCGATCTCAGTAAACAGGCATTGGCAGTTGGCGAATGGCATCCAGTCCGCCCACGGCGTCCTGGTATTCCGCCTCGCTGCGGCCCTTGATGTACTTGTCGAAGTAGGCCTCGAAGCCGCCTTCTTTGGCTGAGCTGTTGTACTCCTGGAAGTGCGGCACATCGAAACCGTAGAGCGGCGCACAGGAACTGGGGTGAGCGCCACCGGCAACGGGGATCACCGCCGACGTCATGGTGCGCTCCCAGAATACGTAGCGGGCTTCATCGCCCTCGGCAAAGTAATCGGTGTCGACCAGTTCTTCGCAGCTGACAAAGGTTTTGTCGGCGGCGCGGGCCATCCAGTCATCCATGTAAATGTCCGGGCCTTTGATCTGGCAGACGCCACGGCGGTCGGCACGGTCGACATGAATCAGCGCGGCATCCAGCTTCAGCGCGGGCATGGCCAGCCACTCTTTATCGTCGTAGGGGCTGTCGATCAATTTGATCTCGGGGTTATGCTTGACAACATCGGTGCCCAAACCCAGCTTGCTGGGGATAAACGGACACCCCCAGGCAGCGGCGCGCAGGCCCAGCAACATCATGCCTTCGTCAATTTCCATGACCTCGATGTCGCCGTTCTGGCGAGCTTGACGGAAATACGGCTCCAGGGGGATGAAATCCAGCGACACGAAGGCGAACACCACTTTTTTCACCTTACCGGCGGCGCACAGCATGCCGACATCGGCACCACCGTAGGCCACGACAGTCAGATCTTTCAGGTCTGACTTGAGAATTTCACGGATCAGCGCCATGGGCTTACGGCGGGGACCCCAGCCACCAATACCGATGGTCATGCCATCGCGCAGCTCGCCAACGAGCTCCTGCAAAGCCATTTCTTTATTCACGTCCACTCCTTAATTGAAAGTGAGTTTGCCGCCCGAAAAGTGGTTTCAGGCTCAGCATCTGCTACGCATAACAGCAGAGCGGAAAGCTTACCAACGAAAAAATCCGAAGCTATAAGCCAAACAGATTACGCAAAACCGTTTTTAGTTCTTATCGGATTCTGCGCGAACAATCCGGCTCATACGGTAATCGTGCTTGACGAAATTGACCCCGAGAGAACACTCGGTTCGCAGCACACCGGGCAAGCCGCTGATACGACGGTGCAGAAACGCCGCCAGCTCGGCGTGATCCTGCACTAAAGTAATGGCGAGAAGGTCGAAGCGACCCAGCATTTTTCCCACAAAACCAATTTCCGGCACCTCGGCCAGACGTTGCGCCAGCTCTTCGCACTGGGCGCTGCGCTCCGCCTCCACCCAAATGTAGGCGAGAATCGGGTTTCGCAGCCGGGCGATGTTGGTCATCGCGGTGATACGCACCAGACCTTCGGCTTCCATGCGCTTGATCCGCGAACGCACGGTACCCTCGGTCACCCCCAACTCCGCCGCAATCTTGCGATTGCTGGTGCGGGCGTCGTGGGCGAGGCCATCGAGAATTTTCAGGTCCAGTTCGTCGAGCTGTTTCTTTTGCACTGTTATACCCCGTGACCGAACGGCACCCAATTGGATTGATTTTTGAGCACGTCCAGCGCCACCGAGGGCTCCAGCTTGCGCACCCCCGGCACCGCCGCCAGCTTGACCAGCAAGGCATTCAGGTCTTCCTGATCGCGAGCGACCGCCAGAGCTTCTATGTCCAGTGTGCCCACGACCTGACAAACAGAAAATACCTGGGAAAATCCGGCCAGGTCCTCGGCCACCGCGTCTGCCGGCCGGCCTTCTACCTGAATGCCTACGGCCAGCATCATGCTGTAACCCACCGCTTCATAATCGGTGACCGCCACCACACGCAGGCTGTCCGACTCTTCCATGCGGCGCACACGCGATCGCACGGTTGCCTCGGTCAGTCCCAGTTCGGCGGCAATGGTTTTGAAGGGCATACGACCATCGCGGCGCAGCAGCGCCACGATGCGAAAGTCGACTTCGTCCATACCGTGATGCGTGTTGTCACCGGCCAGCGATGGCAGCGCCCCTTCACCACTGCCAATATTCACGCGCCACCGCCCAGCAACGCGGTCGCCTGTTTGGCCAGCTCGGTCTTCAGCACTTTGCCGGAGGCATTCATCGGCAAACTCTCCACAAACTCCACGTAATAGGGTTGTTTGTAACGAGCCAATTTGTCAGCGCAGAAAGCCTTGACCTGCTCGGCGGTCAATTCGGCATCGGGACGGCACACCACAAAGGCCATGCCGACCTCCCCCTGAGGCGCCTTCGGTACGCCAATCACCGCCACCTGCGCGACGCCATCCAGGTTGTAAAGCAGCTTTTCCACCTCCGCCGGATAGACGTTCTCGCCGTTCATGATGTACATATCCTTCAGGCGGTCGGTGATGCGCAAATAGCCACGTTCGTCCATGACGCCGATATCGCCAGTGCGCAGCCAGCCGTCGGCGGTAATCGCCTCAGCGGTAGCCTCGGGCATATCGAAGTAACCCTGCATGACGTTGTAGCCGCGCAGCCACACCTCGCCCTCCTCACCCGGCGCGCGGGCCTCGCCAGTTTGCGGGTCGGCGCATTTCAGCTCCACGCCCGGCATGGCGCGACCGCAGGTGCTGGCAATGGTTTGCGGCTCGTCGTCAGGACGACAGATGGTGACTACGCCGGTGGATTCGGTAAGGCCGTATGCAGTGACCACGGTTTCAAAGCCCAGCACATCACGCATGTCCTCAACCAGCTTGACCGGCACGGATGCCGCGCCGGTCACGCCGAGGCGCAGGCTCGACAGGTCATAGTTATCGCGCTCGGGATCAGCCAGCAGCATTTCATACAGCGAGGGGGCGCCGGGCAACATACTCACCCGCTCAGCCGCGATGGTCTCCATCACGGCCCGGCGATCAAACTGCACCATGGGCACGATGGTGCAGCCGATAATCAGCGCCGCCAACCAACCCGCTTTGTAACCAAAGGAGTGGAAGAAGGGGTTAATAATCAGATAAATATCGTCGCCGGTCAGGCCGACCGTGTCGCTCCAGGTCGCAAACACGCGAATGTTCTGCTCGTGACTGCACAACACCCCCTTGGCCTTGCCGGTGGTGCCGGAGGTAAACAGCATATCGACGCTGTCGGAGGGCTCTATGGCACGCTCCAGCGCAATAAAGGCCGCGTCGTCGGCCTCGGCGGATTTGGCCATAAACGTCATCCAGCCCAGTTGCTCAGCGATATCGCTGTCGGCATCCAGGCGGATACTGGCTGTCAGGTCCGGCAGCGACTCTGCCCTGACCATCTCAGCGGGATCAGCGGCCTCCAGCTTGGCAACGGTCAGCAGCACGCTCACCCCCGCGCGACGAAGAATATCCGCCGCTTCCGAGGCATTCAGCCGGGTATTCAGCGGCACCAATACCGCGCCTACCGACTGCAAACCCAAGGCGGCGACAATCCAGCGGGCACTGTTGGGCGCCCAGATCGCCACGCGGTCACCGCGCTTCACCCCCATGCTCAGAAAGGCCCGCCCGGCCTGACGGCGCAGATCGTTGAGCTGTCGATAGCTGGTGTTCTCACCCGCCTCGCGGATCGCTGTTTTATCGCCATATTGCTGAGCCGCCCAGCCCAGCAGGCGCGGCATGGTCAGCGGCGGCAAAGTCAGATTACTCAGAACGTCGCTGGTGTTGGTAGGCGTGGAAGGTGAGGACATGGCGAAAACCCTGAAAATAGACGGACAGTTTTTTGCCCTAGAGTCTAGAATCAGAATCGTGCAACAACAAGGCTATGCGTAGTGATTCCGGCCATCAGCTACGCATAACAGCGCCAACTACTCCTTTCGGATGAGATTTTGCCGGGCACTGCACGGGATATTCAGCTGCCCTCCCTCTGCCGCGACGCGGAGCACAGATAAGGTCAGGGCAACACGGCAAGTAGAGCCAGGCGTTATCGGGGATGCCAGATACCATCCTGCTCGTGGGCCTCACCCTGCTTTTTCAGCTTGAGCAGATGCGCCCAGAGCGACAGTTGCGCAATGCTGTGGATGTCGACAGGGACATCGTCGTAGGCCACCTTGACCAGTGCTTCGAGGTCACCCGCACCGTGTTGCTGCAGGGCCTTGCGAACTTTGCTCTCGCGACCGAGGCGGTGGGCAATCAGGCCGCGAATCTCGGCCCCGGCGTCCTCAATCACGCTGCCATGTCCGGGAGCCAGGGCACGCAGCGGATAGCCCAACATGGTTTCCAGCGAGGCGATATAGTCGGCCATATCGCCAGCGGGCGGAATAATCACCACGGTCGAGCCCTGCATAATATGGTCGCCGGTAAACATCAGCCCCGTGGCTTCGTGCAGGAAGCAGAAGTGGTTATCGACGTGGCCCGGCGTGTATATCGCCCTGAGGGTCTCGCCTTCAACGTCAATGGCCTGATCGTGCTGCAATTCAATATGGGGCTGAAAGCTGGTGTCCTGATAGCCATCATTGGCAATGGCACGCCCCAGCAAGGGCACGCCGTGCTGCTCAGCCAGAATGGCCGCCGCGGGCGAGTGGTCGGGATGGGTATGGGTCACCACAATCTGCTCCAGTTCTCCGCCGAGATCACGAATCGCCGCATTGATAGCATCAATGTGCTCATCGATGGCGGGACCGGGATCAAGCACGGTGATCCGCTGATTTCCCAGCAGATAGGCATTGGTGCCCGGCCCGGTCATCACGCTGGGATTTGGCGCGATCAACCGGTGAACATTCGGAGCCAGATTTTGAAGAACGCCAGCCTGCATAGCTATTACCCTCTGTGTACTCACCGCAATGGCACAACGCCCAGCATGTCGGAAAGCGGTGGGAAATTAAAGCGCGCGCTGGGCGCGATGCTGTTCAGTCAGCAGGGGCTGCCCCATACGCCAGCGCAATCTGGCCCCCAGCAATAACGCCGCGCTGCTCAAGCCGGCGAACAAGCCCAGCCAATAGCCACTCGGGCCCATCGCGGTCGTTCCAAAAGCCTCGGTGGCGAGAACATAACCCGCCGGCAGACCAACACCCCAGTAGGAAAACAGGGTCAGATACATCGGCACCTGGGTATCTTCAAAGCCGCGTAGACAACCGTTGGCGGTCACCTGCAAGGCATCGGAGATCTGATACAGCGCCGCGAATAGCAGCAAATAACTGGCCAGCGACAGCACTTCGGGGTTGTCGGTATAAATGCGCGGAATCCACTCGCGGCTCACCACCAGTAACGCTGCCGCCGTCACGCCAATGACGGCCGTAATCCGGAAGGCAATACGAATAGCCAGACGCAGTCCTTCTTCGTCTTCACGACCCCGGGCATGTCCTATTCGCGAGGTGGCCGCCAGAGCAAAGCTGAGTGGCAGCATGAATACCAGCGATGTGAAATTCAGCGTCAATTGATGACCGGCAACAACAATGGCTCCAGACTGACTCAACAACAGTGCAATCACCGCAAAAATGCTGACTTCAAAGAAGATCGCCAACGCCACCGGCAAGCCCAATACAAACAGGTAGCGCAGCGTCGGTGGCTCAAATTGCCAGGGGCTCAGCTCCAGCTTACAGCCTCGCTGGGCGTAGCTGTCGTTGAATTTCACGTAGAGCACCATCAACACAGCCATCAGATTCATCACCACCGCAGTGGCCCAGCCGCAGCCCACGCCCCCCAGGGCGGGGAAGCCCAGCTTGCCGTAAATCAGCACGTAGTTGACGGGAATATTGACCAGCAGGCCAATCACGCTGATCCACAGCACCGGGCGGGTATCGCCCAGCGCTTCGGTATAACTGCGCAGCGACAGCACCACAGCGATGGCAGGCAGGCCCCAGCTCAGACCAAAGAGGTAATCCTCCACCATCGGCTGAATCTGCGCATCAACATCCATCCGGCTCAGAATGAATCCGGTATTCTGCAGCAACAGCGCGCCGCCAATCCCGGCCAGCAGCGCCAGCATCATCGACTGATGCATGGTGGGGTTTATTCGCCCAAGCTGCCCGGCACCCAGGTGGCGGGCCAGCACGGAGGTGGTGGCCATCAGCAGGCCGGTCAGGAATAAAAAGACCGGCACCCAGATGCTGGCCCCGACCGCAACGGCGGCCAGATCGACCGCAGAGACCCGCCCCGCCATGACCGTATCGACAAAGCCATTGGCGGATTGCGCCAACTGACCGCCAACAATAGGCAGGGCAATCGTTAACTGACGACGCAATTCCTCTCTGGCGCTGACAGGCATGAAAAACTCTCGGGCGGGCTTGAACGGGGCTGCACTCTAACGCAGCAATGGCGGCGCCGCAAACGCGTTAACGGCAGCGTGAGAGGAAACGAAAACGGGGGCCTCAGCCCCCGTCCCTGTTATTGCCTCACTGGTTCACACCAGCTCGGCGATGGGTACGACCGGATCGACATCGGCCTCGTAGTCCACGCCGTCGACACCAAAGCCAAACAGCTTGAGGAATTCCTGTTTGTAACCGGCAAAATCGGTGACGTCATGCAGGTTTTCCGTGGTGACTTTGTCCCAGGCGTCCGAAACCGCCTGCTGAATTTCCGGACGCAGTTCGAGACCGTCGGCCCGCAAGCGGCCCTCCTCGTCGCGGGTCGGTTGATCCCCGTACAAGCTGTTGCGGAATAAACCGTAGACCTGCTCAATACAGCCTTCGTGACTGCCATCCGCTTTCATTACTTTAAACAGCAACGATAGATACAGCGGCATAATCGGAATGGCAGAACTGGCCTGAGTCACGACAGCTTTCAGCACCGACACACGGGCATCGCCGCCCTTCGCCGCCAGTCGCTCACGGATATCAATCACCCGCTTGTCCAGGTCCTGCTTGGCGCGGCCAATCGTGCCATGCCAATAGATATCCCAGGTAATACGCTCACCGAGATAGGTGTAGGCCGTGGTCTTCACACCGTCGGCCAGCACACCTGCCTCATCCAGCGCCTCAATCCACATCTGCCAGTCTTCACCGCCCATCACGGCGACGGTACTGTCGATGTCATCCTGAGTCGCCGCCGGGAGCGTGACGGTTTCGATGGTTTCCTTGTCGGTATTCACCCCGCGCTGACTGACATCCTTACCGATGGGCTTCAGGGTGGAGTTGAACACCTCGCCACTCTTTGGATGCTGACGGCGCGGCGCCGCCAGGCTGTACACCACGAGATCGACTTGCCCGAGATCCGCTTTGATCTGCGCAATGGTTTTTTCCTTTATCTCATCAGAAAAGGCATCACCGTTGATGCTTTTGGCATACAGCCCTTCCGCATCGGCAAATTTGTGAAAGGCTGCCGAGTTGTACCAGCCAGCCGTGCCCGGCTTTTTCTCTGTACCTTCTTTCTCGAAGAAAATGCCCAGCGTGGCGGCACCACTGCCAAACGCGGCACTGATCCGGGACGCCAGACCGTAGCCGGTAGAGGCGCCGATCACCAATACCTTCTTGGGACCATTGGGAATCTCGCCCTGGGCTTTCACATAGTCGATCTGCTGACGGACATTGGCCTCGCAGCCCACAGGGTGAGTGGTCACACACATGAAGCCGCGCACACGGGGTTTAATGATCATTCGCTTCTCTACTCCATCGTTGAAAGCCTTTATTGGCGGGCATTATAAGGCGTCCAGGCAGCCCCGACTAATACTCACTGTCAACTTTGAATTCTGCACAAAATACCGATTCGAGAAATTGCAGCTTAACTGTGTCGGTGAGAATCGCCTCTTCATCTAATCGCTTCAGACTAGCTTGGCGCAGTTTTCGCTGTGCTATGATCCGCCGAATAAAAGTAACAACACTGTAACCTTGTGCACAAATCGAGATTTATGCGCAATTAGCTCGTTCCAAAACTTCGAATAACTATTAAAAAACAAACTTACATAAACACATTGCGTGCTAACAATTTATATAAGTAAAGGGTGATGTATGAAACTTAGCAAGCTTAAGCCACTCGCGGTGCTCGGCGGCTTTAGTCTGGCGGTAGCCAGCCCGATGGCACTGGCGCAGCTGGAAGAAGTGATCGTTACAGCGCAGAAGCGCGCCGAGTCGTTGCAAGACACACCAATCTCGCTGACGGCGTTCGGGGAAGATCAACTGGAAACCGACGGCATCAACAACCTTGGCGACATTGGCTCCAAAGTCCCCAGCCTGACGATTGAACCGTTCCCGATCAACAACGCCACCCTGCGTATCTTTATTCGCGGCATTGGTATTTCCGACGCCCAGATCACCCAGGATCCCCCGGTCGGCATTTATGTAGATGGCGTATACATCGCCCGCTCAACCGGCACCGCACTGGACGTTGCCGATCTGCAGCGCATCGAAATTCTTCGCGGTCCACAGGGCACACTCTATGGACGCAATACCACCGGCGGCGCCATCAACCTGATCACCAAAAAGCCCACCACTGAAGCCTTGGAGTTCAAACAGAAATTCACCGTCGGCAACCGTAACTTGCTGACCTCGAAAAGCACCTTGAATGTGCCGCTGAACGATCGTATGGCAGCCAAGTTTGCCGTGATGCGCACGCAGCAGGACGGCCATATTGAAAACACCGGACCCGGCGGCGACTTTGGCGACCGCGATGTCGAGGGTTATCGCCTGGATTTCCGCTGGGATATCACCGACAGCCTCGCGTTTGACTACGCCTACGACAAGTCGGACTTCGACTACTACAACACCCAGTATCAGCACGTTATTCCGCGTTCACCGTCGGGCAGCCAAGCCGATCTGGTTTCGGCACAGGAAAGAAGCGTCTACTCCGATACTCGCCAGAAATCGGTTGGTACCGTGACGCCCTATGAGCAGTCATCGACCGATATCGAAGGGCATGCCTGGACGCTGACACAGGATTTCGACAGCTTCCAAATCAAGTATATCGGCGCCTATCGTGAGCTGAACGACAAATCCTATGCCGACCTCGGTGGCGGCGTCCCGCTTGCCGATGGCGAAACCGCCGACAGTGGTCTGACATTCCGCACAGATTCGAACGAGTACTGCGGGCAAGCCGCCGAGTTCGTGATGGGAAGAGACAACTGCCTCCCCCTGACCTACCCCAAAATCAGCCAGGAACAAACCTCTCACGAGCTGCAAATCTCCGGCGATCTGTTTGAAAGCCGCATCAACTACATCGTGGGCGCCTATTACTTCACTGAGGAAGCTCAGGAAGACAATGGGCCGATGCACCATCAGCTCAGCGGCCCCATCAACATTGATATCCCGCTGCTTGGCGACATTCTCAAGAGCAGCATCCGCGCCGTAAATATGCTGGAGCAGGTGTACGATATCGAGAACGATGCCAAAGCCTTCTTCGGCCAGTTCACCTGGACGCCACCGATTCTGGAAGACCGCCTGCAACTGACCTTCGGCGCACGGCGCTCGGAAGACACGCGTTATACCAAGAAATTCCAGCGTGACCAGACCATTGCGGAAACACCACTCGGCCCGATCGACGTGTCGTTCGCGCAGTGCAACAGCATTCTGGACGGCGACTGCAGAAACTTCGACAACATTGAAGCTAAACAGGAGTTCACTAACGACTCATTCAGCTTCGTTGCGGAATACGACCTGACCGACAGCACGAACATCTATGCCAAACGTGTCGAGGCCTATAAGTCGGGCGGCTTTAACACCCGTGACCCGCAACAGGATGGCAACCAGGGTCCGGCAACCGATGGCGTGGATTACGGCTTCGGCTATGCCGACGGCTTTGACGCCGAGTACGTGACCTCTTATGAGCTGGGCGTGAAAAGCGAGCTGATGGACCGCCGCCTGCGGGTCAACGCGAACGTGTTCTACAGTGAATACGAAGACATGCAGCTCAACTTCATTCTGACCGGGACGGTAGCCGACACCAAAGTCACTAACGCCGGTGAGGCAGAGATGTACGGTCTGGAAACTGACATCACCTTTATGGCTACCGAACGCCTGTTGATGATGCTGAACTACGCCTACCTGCACTCCGAGGTCACCAAGGCAACCGACGTTAGCGGTAACGATGTGGCCGACCAGTTTGTGTTTTTCTCCGCTCCCGAGCACAGCTTCACTCTGTCTGCTGATTACACCCTGTTCGTTGCAGACTGGGGACGCGGCAGCGTCAACCTCAGCGTGAACTACATGGATGAGCGCAACGGTGGCTCTCGCGCAGAGAACGTGAAAAACACCCAGCTTCGCCAGTACGAACTGGTGAATGCCCGCTTCAGTCTGGCAGATGTCCCCCTCGCGGGCGGTCGCCTGGGCGCGGGTCTCTGGGCCAAGAACTTGCTGGATGAAGAATACGAGCTGACCGCCGTCGACAACCTGCCCTCAGCAGACCGCTCGGTGATCTGGGGCGAACCCCGCACCTACGGTATCGACGTGTTCTACGAGTACTGATAACGGATTTGTTTGGTCTTGCTTGGGCTGCCATTGTGCAGCCCTTTTTTTGTCTGTCGGAATTAACGGAAAGGTCAACAAAATGAACCCAGATGTTCTTGATAGCCCCCGGCAAAACCAGTAAATTTGATCTTTTAATACGAATATATTAATCGAGCCTTCCGTAATGAATAATAGCGATAAAACCAGCCCCAGCAAGCCCCTGCGCGCCAGCGCTGTACCCCATTGGGACATCGAAACGGATATTGCCATTGTCGGTTTTGGCGGTGCGGGTGCCTGCGCAGCCATTGAAGCCGCCGACGCGGGCGCCACTGTCCAGTTGTTCGAACTGGCCAGTGCCAGCGGCGGCTCCACCGCGCTGTCCAGCGCCGAGATTTACATGGGCGGCAATGGCGGCACGCCGGTTCAGCAAGCCTGTGGCTACAGCGACGACACCGAAAACATGCTGAACTATCTTCGCGCCTGCTTCGGCAATCAAGCCGACGAAGACAAGCTCCGTTATTATTGCGAAAACAGCATCGCGCACTACCAATGGCTCACTGGTATGGGCGTGCCGTTCAAAATGAGCGAGCTGAAAGAACGCGCGATCATGGCGCTGACCGACGACTGTCTGCTGTATACCGGCAACGAAAAAGCCTACCCCTTCCCGGAGCACGCGAAACCCATTCCTCGCGGTCACAATCTCGAAATTGAAGGTGACAACGGCGGGCCACTGCTGATGAAGCTGCTGACCGAGGCCGTTGAAGCGAGAGAGAACGTGACTGTTCACTACGAGAGCCGGGCCCTGACGCTGGTTCAGGACGACAACGATGTCGTGGTTGGCATTGTCGTGCGGATCAATCAGAAAGAGCACTACGTCAAAGCGAGCAAGGGTGTCATCCTCTGCGCGGGCGGCTTCTGTATGAATGAGGAAATGGTTCGTAAATACGCGCCTCAGTTCGACTGCGGTCTGACCCCCATCGGCAACCCCGGCGACACCGGCAGCGGTATTTTGATGGGAATGGGCGCCGGCGGGGCGACGATCAACATGCACGAATGCTTTGTCAGCCTGCCGTACTATCCCCCGTCGTCACTCACCTACGGCATTCTGGTGAATGATAAAGGACAGCGTTTTATCAACGAAGATTGCTACCATGGCCGTGTCGGCTACAACGCCCTGCTGCAGCAACGCAATTCCAAACGCATCTACATGATCACCGATGTGGAAGGCTACGGCGACTACGAGCGCATGAGTTATCTGGGCGCCCAGGTGGCAGGCACGGGCGATACGATTGCCGAACTTGAAGGCGAACTCGAATTGCCGTCAGGCAGCCTGCAGCAGACGCTGGAGTCCTACAACCGCAATGCGGCAGAAGGTAATGACCCGCTCTACCACAAGTCGGATGCCTGGCTGCGACCGATTGAGCCGCCCTTTGTCGCACTTGACTGCACCCTGGGGCGCGGTCCTTTCTACCCGTTCTTCACACTGGGTGGACTGGACAGCCTGCCTACCGGCGAAGTGTTGAATGCAGACCGCGAAGTCATTCCCGGACTTTACGCGGCGGGCCGCACTACCGCAGGCATTCCACGCACCGCTGCAGGCTACGCCAGCGGCATGTCGGTCGGCGATGCCACCTTCTTTGGACGCATGGCGGGCAAGGCCGCGGCAGCTCGCTAGCACCGGAAGATGGACATAAAAAAAGCGGCGTTAACGCCGCTTTTTTTATGGGTGATGAATGCCTGTCAATTCAGGCGCGCGGTGCTCTGCAAGGCCATGTAACCCGACAGTTTGTTACGCTGGTACTCCATTGCCGATGAGGCAACACGACCAACCTTACCGTCTTCCAGCCAGCGTTTAATCCGTCCCGCATCACCAATGGGGCTGCTCTTGCCGAAGGAATCCAGCATTACCAGCACAACGGGGCGACCGTCGACATCGGTCTGCATCACCAGACAACGCCCGGCAAGATCAAGGTAACCCGTCTTGCTCAACGCGGCTTCCCAACGCTCATAACGAAGCAGCGGATTGGTATTCACATAGGCAAGCTTATAACGGGGTCGACTGAAATTCGCCGTGTGCACGGCCGTGGTCGAGTAGGTTTTAATCTCGGGGTAACGGGCAGCCGCAGCGACCAGCTTCGCCAAATCGCGGGCGGTCGACACATTTTTCGGCGACAGGCCGCTGCTGTCGACAAAATGACTGTTGCTCATTCCAAGCGCGGCAGCCTTGGCATTCATCGCCGCGACAAAGCGCTTGGCGCCACCCGGATAGTTATTGGCCAGGGCGGCCGCCGCCAGGTTCTCAGAGGACATCAGTGCCAGTTGCAGCACTTCACCGCGAGGCAGCTCTGACCCTACCCGGATACGTGAAAAATAATGGTTGATGGCATCGCGATCCTTTTCCGTAAAGCGGATTTTCTCACGCAGTGACTGCCCGCCATCCAACACGACCATCGCCGTCATCACCTTAGTGATAGAAGCAATGGGCATGCGCAGATTGGCATGTTTCTCGAACAGTAACTCACCGGATTCGGCATCCATCGCCAAGGCACTGACGGAGGCTAATTTGAGTTGTTCATTGAGGCTGTCTGCCCAGCTAGCGGAGATACCGCAGCACAGCAACACAAAAACAGAGACCAAGCGCTTCATTACGACCACGACCTAACGATTTTATTTAGACTTGACGTTAGCACAGCTGAATACGTTCTCACTGTGCGCGAATTCGCCTTTCATAACACGAACACAACGGCACATCAATGGATCAGAGATATTTAGCTGCGTATTACTCTGCCTTGCTACGGAGGCTATCGAGGATTTCGTCGACCGCACTGCGGTCCATTTCCCAGTCCTCTTCCGCACAAGAATAGGTAATCAACAGGAGATGATCAGCGCCGAGGAGGTACCACTCGCGAATATAATCCCCCTCTTCCTCGGTTTCGAATTCCCATCCCTGCCAGCCTTCGCCAAGCTCGCAACGGCGCCCATCTTCCAGACGCTGCCCCACTTCCGCAATGAGGTTTTCCAGCGCCTTTCGGTCGGGTTTACCGCCGTCACTTTCCAGATTAGTCAGGCAGATACAGCCCAATTGGTCTTCGTCGTAAATCAGGATGCTTTCGTCTTCCTGCTCCGTCTGCCATTGCTCCGGCAAGGCGATAAACCAGAAGTCGCTTTCTATTTCCTGCATGATGTTATTCCGTTGTTAAAGGCAAGTCCGCCGACATCAACACCGCATCTTCACGGCCATCACCCAGCGGATAGTAATTCTTGCGAATACCGTCTTCCACAAAACCCAATCGCTGATAGAGTGCGCGCGCAGAGGCATTGCCACGACGCACCTCTAACAGACAGCGTTGAGCGCCAATCTGTTGCATCCAGTTCAGCCCTTCCGACAGCAGTTGCCGCCCCAGCCCCTTTCCCCTCAAGTCCTGGCCGACCACGATATTCAGCAGGCTGGCCTCGTCCATCACGAGCGAAAAAGCGGCGACGGCCAGCAGGCATCGATCGTCGAACAGACCAAAACAGAACTCATCGCGCAGGCTGCGCCGCCAGGTATCGTCTCGCCACGGGTGGGGGTCGCTGTTCCGGCTCAGTGCCAGACAGGGCTCAATATCATTGTGATCCAGCGCCGCGAAGCGCAGCATGTTCTGTTCAGCCACCGACGTGAATCGCTCGCAACTCAGCCCACAACGCGGCCTTGTGATCGGCATTGCCGAGCATCTGTTCAACCTCAACAGTGCGCAGCAAGCGGGCATTGTGTGCGGAGAGGTAATCGTCGCTGATGAAGTTCTGCAAGCTGTCGCCAAACAGCAGCACGAGGTGAATCGCCGCATCGGCCTCGGTCGACAACAGGCGGGCACTCAATGCGTCCCGGGCCTCTTCCGCCCCCTGAGAAATACCGGGCACCTTGACCAGTGGCCATTCAAAATTGCTGGCGGAAAACGCAAGTTGCTCCGCGCGCTGCCAATGCGCCGCCACTGCTCGAGCGATGTTGGCCATCAATTTTCTCGCCTCAGGCGTCAGCGGTCCCTTACTGACATCAGCCACCATCCGCAGGCCGATACCGGTATCGATCAACGACGCGTGAAAACGCAGGGCTTCAGCATGACTTTCAACGCGACGTGTTTCCGGCTTTTCACGCGACGCCGGTGTTGCCACCGGTTCCGTTAATGCGCCCAGCGCCTGCCGGGCGGCATTACCGGATTCGGCAACGGGCTGTTGCGCAGGCAGCGTCTTTTCCAGAGACGGCTGAGGAGCAGGCGAATTGACGTCAGGCTGATCAATTTCAACCGCCGGACTGGGCGCCGCCCCCGGCAGAATAAAGCGAGGGACGTACAGTGGCAGGCCCATCGCCCTGAGGTAAGACTGGCGCAGCGCAGCGCTCACTTACACGCCCTCACGCTGAGGATGAGCTCGCTGTTCATCCAGCTCCAACAGATTCAGAGCATCGAGGTAGGCCTTCACTGAGGCGATAATAATATCGGTGTCGGCACCATTGCCGTTGACGATGCGCCCATTGCGTTCCAACCGCACCTGAACCTCGCCCTGAGAGTCTGTACCACTGGTGATCGCATTCACCGAATATAACTCCAGTTTGGCGCCACTGTTCACTGCGGACTCCACCGCCTTGAACGCGGCATCAACAGGCCCGTCACCCTCGGCACTGACCTGCTGCGCCGCGCCGTCGATCGTCAGCACAATTTCCGAACGCGGCTTGCTGCCACTGCGCGATACCGCCTCCAGCGACTGCAGCTGGTATCGCTGCGGCTTATCGCTGGGCTGCACATCGCTCATCAATGCCTGCAGATCTTCATCGAAGATCTCGTGCTTTTTATCAGCCAGCTCTTTGAAACGCGTAAACGCCAGGTCCAGTGCGCCCTGATGGGCAATTTCAATACCGAGTTCTTCAAGCCGCGCTTTGAACGCCGCGCGTCCCGAGTGCTTGCCCAGTACCAACTTGTTGTTGTGCCAGCCGACATCCTGAGCGCGCATGATTTCGTAGGTTTCGCGGTGCTTCAGTACCCCGTCCTGATGGATCCCCGATTCATGGGCAAAGGCGTTCGCCCCCACGATGGCCTTGTTGGGTTGCACCGGGAAGCCGGTGATAGACGACACCAGGCGCGAGGTCGGCACGATCTGCGTGGTATCCAGCGCGACATCCACCGGGAAGACATCCTTGCGAGTGCGTACAGCCATCGCGATTTCTTCCAGCGAGGCATTGCCCGCCCGCTCGCCCAAACCGTTGATGGTGCACTCCACCTGCCGGGCACCATTGAGTACCGCCGACAGTGAGTTAGCCACGGCCAGACCGAGGTCATTGTGGCAATGCACCGAGAACACCGCTTTATCCGCGTTGGGAATATTCTCGATCAGACGGCGGATCATCGCCCCGTACTCGCCGGGCTCACCGTAGCCGACAGTATCAGGCAAGTTAATAGTTGAAGCGCCCGCGTCGATGACCTGCTCGATAATCCGGCACAGGAAATCAAACTCCGAGCGCGACGCATCCTCGCAGGAGAACTCCACATCATCGATTAAATTGCGGGCGTGTTTAACGGCCGCCACCGCGCGTTCAACGACGGCATCGGGCTGCATACGCAGCTTGTATTCCATATGAATAGGTGACGTGGCAATAAAGGTATGAATACGTCCACGGCGGGCGGGCTTCAATGCTTCAGCCGCGCGGTCAATATCCTGTGCCCCGGCGCGCGACAAGCTACACACCGTACTTTCACTCACCGCCTCGGCCACGGCTCGCACCGACTCGAAGTCGCCGACGCTGGCAATCGCAAAACCGGCTTCGATAACATCGACGCCCATTTTCTCCAGCATCTTGGCAATGCGGACCTTCTCATCCCGCGTCATCGACGCACCCGGGCTCTGCTCTCCATCGCGCAGGGTTGTATCAAAAATTATCAGGCGATCTTTGCTCACTCTGGCTTCTCCGCTGCCACTCACCACATTGCCCACCATTATAGCGATTAGTGCGCGCTACCGCGCCCCCAAGTCACAAGGGAAGAAGCAAGGTATTAATTCCCTGCACCATGCTTACATCGGAACTTATATCACCGTTTCCGTCAAAGCAGGGAAACCGTAACATCACGAGAAACTTGACCGAATACGCCGGTATTGGCTAAGTAACAGCCAGAACCCAAAGGAGTTTTCTTACATGCGCCGACCTTTTCGCGCCTTGTTCACCCTGCTACTGGGCAGCGTCATCACCGCTGCCAATATGGCTCACGCCGACGAACAGATTGTGAATTCACTCAGTGAATCCCAGCACAGCAACGGCCTGAAAACCCCGACGCGGCGCTCGGTTCCCACACTGATCAGTGCTGTAGAACAGGACGAAAACAGCGACGCGGAAAGCCTCGGTGCCGCATTGAGCATATTGGGCCACGATGTCCCACCCGGCAGTTTCCAGCGCCTGTACTGGACAGCGGGGCAAGCAGTTGCCGGGCTCTCGATGCCAACACCGGTACTGGTCGCAGCAGGCACACAGCCGGGGCCGACTCTCTGCCTGACCGCCGCTGTGCACGGCGACGAACTCAACGGCGTGGAAACCATCCGCCGCGTCATGTTCAGCCTGGAGAGCGACCGACTCAAAGGCGTGGTTATCGGTGTCCCGATCGTCAATATGCACGGCTTTCTGCGCAACTCCCGCTATCTGCCAGACCGTCGTGACCTCAACCGCTTTTTCCCGGGCGATGAACAGGGCAGCTCCGCCGCGCGCATTGCCCACAGCCTGTTCAATGAAATTATCATGCACTGTGATCGTCTGATCGACATTCACACGGGCTCCTTCCACCGTACCAACCTCACTCAACTGCGCAGTGATCTGGGCAAAGAAAGCGTGATGCAATTCAGTAAAATGTTTCACGATGTCACGGTACTCGATGGCGCGGGCACCAGCGGCACCTTGCGCCGCGCCGCAGTCGAAGCCGGCATCCCCGCAGTCACCCTGGAAGCGGGAGAACCCCTCCGCCTGCAATTGAAGGAAGTGGAGCAGAGCGTCAACGGCGTTCGCGCCGTAATGCATCATCTGGACATGATCCACGACAAGCCGGTGCGCGCACCCAAGCAAACCGTGTTCTACAAATCCCTGTGGCTGCGTGCCGATCAAAGTGGCGTGCTGCTCTCTGAAGTCAAACTCGGCCAGAAAGTGAAAACCGGCGATATTCTAGGCACCGTGACCGACCCGATCACCAATCGCAGCAGCGTTATTCGCAGCAGCGTTGATGGCCAGGTGATCGGCATGGCGGTCAACCAGATGGTGATGCCCGGCTTTGCCGGCTACCACGTCGGTATTACGACGGACGAAAAACAGATGGCGGCCGAGAAAGTGGCCGACTCGGTAGTCGCCGAGGCACTGGAGCCGGTCGCGGAAAATATGAAGGAAGCCGCCCGTGAAGCCGCCCAGTCTGCCGCACAGCAGAGCGACGACCCGAATGCGGTCAGCGCCGCAGCTCGCGAGGCCGTGAAAGAAGCAGCTCGAGAAGCGCCCCGCCTGCTTGAGGAAGCGGAAACACAAACCAAGCCCGAGCCCAAACCCGCCAAGAGCAATCGGGCCGTGAAGGAGCAGCCCGGCGCTTCGCGAGTTGA
>CEWF01034184.1_pt1 | contig 62742 bp, 56 predicted proteins | sample 531331 | NCBI WGS metagenome assembly CEWF01 (sample SAMEA2622676, study PRJEB7988) | marine metagenome | biome: marine biome (ENVO:00000447); feature: mesopelagic zone (ENVO:00000213); material: "saline water (ENVO:00002010), including plankton (ENVO:xxxxxxxx)" | depth 600 m | reverse complement strand
AGCTTGAACTCGGGAATGCCGAAGGTCAGCAGGCCACCGATCTCCGGGTTCTTGTCGAACACCACCGGGGTCACGCCGTTACGCACCAGCACATCGGCACAGCCCAGACCGGCCGGGCCGGCACCGATCACGGCGACGCGCTTGCCGGTCGGCTTGACCTTGGACATGTCCGGACGCCAGCCCATGGCGAAGGCGGTGTCGGTGATGTACTTCTCCACCGAACCGATGGTCACCGCGCCGAAACCGTCGTTGAGGGTACAGGCGCCCTCGCACAGACGGTCCTGCGGGCACACCCGGCCGCAGACTTCCGGCAGGGTGTTGGTCTGGTGGCTCAGTTCGGCCGCCGCGAGGATGTTGCCCTCCGAAACCAGCTTGAGCCAGTTCGGAATGAAGTTGTGCACCGGGCATTTCCACTCGCAATACGGGTTGCCGCAGCCCAGGCAGCGATGCGCCTGGTCGGAGGCCTGCGCCGGCTTGAAGTTGTCGTAGATCTCGACGAATTCCTTCTTGCGCTGACGCAGCAGTTTCTTCTTCGGGTCTTTGCGCCCGACTTCGATGAACTGGAAGTCGTTGTTCAGACGTTCAGTCATTGCATTACCTCATAACAGCAGCGGCAAGCTTCAAGCTGCAAGCTGCAAGACGATCACGTTGGATCGGCAAGCCCGGAGCTGCTTCTGACTTGCAGCGTGGGGGCTTGCCGCTTGCGGCTTTATTGCGGGTTGGCACGGGTGCTGGACAGCAGCGACTTCAGGCTGGCCGCTTTCGGCTTGACCAACCAGAACTTGCGCAGGTAGTCGTCCAGGTTCTCCAGCAGGTTATGGCCCCACTCACTGCCGGTTTCCGCGACGTACTCGGCCAATACGCTTTCCAGGTGGCTGCGATAAGCCTCCATCGCCTCGTTGTTGATGCGCTGGATTTCCACCAGCTCATGGTTGACGCGGTCGTAGAAGCCGTTGTCCAGGTCGAGCACGTAGGCGAAGCCGCCGGTCATGCCCGAACCGAAGTTGTAGCCGGTCTTGCCCAGCACGCAGACGAAGCCGCCGGTCATGTACTCGCAGCAATGGTCGCCGGTGCCTTCCACCACGGCATGAGCGCCGGAGTTACGCACAGCGAAACGCTCGCCGGCGGTGCCGGTGGCGAAGAGCTTGCCGCCGGTGGCGCCGTACAGGCAGGTGTTGCCGATGATGGCGCTGTCCTCGGTGGCGAACGGGCTGCCAGCAGGCGGGGTGATGACGATCTTGCCGCCCGTCATGCCCTTGCCCACGTAGTCGTTGGCGTCGCCTTCCAGGCACAGGTTCAGGCCGCCGGCGTTCCATACGCCGAAGCTCTGACCGGCAGTGCCCTTGAAGCGGAAGGTGATCGGTGCGCCGTTCATGCCCTGGTTGCCGTGGGCACGGGCGATCTCGCCGGACACACGGGCACCGATGGAACGGTCGCAGTTGCCGATCTTCAGCTCGTACTCGCCGCCCGTCTTGCCGGCGATGGCGTCCTTGGCCAGCTCGACCATCTTCTCGGCCAGCAGGCCTTCGTCGAACGGCGGGTTCTTCGGCACCTGGCAGTACTGCGGCTTGTCGGCCGGGATATGCGCACTGGCGAGCAGCGGCGACAGATCCAGGTTGCCCTGCTTGGCAGTCTCACCCGGCAGCACCTCGAGCAGATCGGTACGCCCGATCAGGTCCTCGAGGCGGCTGACGCCGAGCTTGGCCAGCCACTCGCGGGTTTCCTCGGCGACGTAGGTGAAGAAATTCATCACCATCTCGACGGTACCGATGAAGTGGTCCTTGCGCAGCTTGTCGTTCTGCGTGGCCACGCCGGTGGCGCAGTTGTTCAGGTGGCAGATACGCAGGTACTTGCAGCCCAGGGCGACCATCGGCGCGGTGCCGAAGCCGAAGCTCTCGGCGCCGAGGATGGCGGCCTTGATCACGTCCAGACCGGTCTTCAGACCACCGTCGGTCTGTACCCGCACCTTGCCGCGCAGGTCGTTGCCGCGCAGGGTCTGGTGGGTCTCCGCCAGGCCCAGCTCCCACGGCGCACCAGCGTAACGGATGGACGTCAGCGGCGAAGCGCCGGTGCCGCCGTCATAGCCGGAAATCGTGATCAGGTCGGCGTAGGCCTTGGCCACACCGGCGGCGATGGTGCCCACCCCGGCCTCGGCCACCAGCTTGACCGAGACCAGCGCCTGCGGGTTGACCTGCTTGAGGTCATAGATCAGCTGCGCCAGGTCTTCGATCGAGTAGATGTCGTGGTGCGGCGGCGGCGAGATCAGGGTCACGCCCGGCACGGCATAGCGCAGCTTGGCGATCAGGCCATTGACCTTGCCACCCGGCAGCTGGCCACCCTCACCGGGCTTGGCGCCCTGGGCCACCTTGATCTGCAGCACTTCGGCGTTGACCAGGTATTCCGGGGTCACGCCAAAGCGGCCGGTGGCCACCTGCTTGATTTTCGAACTCTTGACGGTGCCGTAGCGCGCCGGGTCCTCACCACCCTCACCGGAGTTGGAGCGGCCGCCCAGGCGGTTCATCGCTTCGGCCAGTGCCTCGTGCGCCTCGGGCGACAGGGCGCCCAGGGAGATACCGGCGGCATCGAAGCGCTTGAAGATCGACTCCAGCGGCTCGACCGCATCGAGGGCAATCGGTGTGGCGGATTCCTTGACCTTGAGCAGGTCGCGGATCATCGAAGCCGGACGGGTATCGACCAGCGCCGAGTATTCCTTGTACTTCTCGTAGTTGCCCTGCTGCACGGCGTCCTGCAGCGTACGCACGACGTCCGGGTTGTAGGCGTGGTATTCGCCACCGTAGACGAACTTGAGCAGACCGCCCTGCTGGATCGCCTTGCGGTTGTTCCAGGCTTCGAAGGAGAGCAGCTTCTGCTCGCTTTCGATGTCGACGAAACGCGCGCCCTGGATGCGGCTGGCGACGCCACGGAAGCACAGCCCGGTGACTTCATCGGCCAGGCCGACCGCTTCGAACAGCTGCGCGCCACGGTAGGACGCCACGGTGGAGATACCCATCTTCGACAGGATCTTCAGCAGGCCCTTGGAGATGCCCTTGCGGTAGTGCTTGAACACTTCGTACAGGTCGCCCAGCACTTCGCCGGTGCGGATCAGGTCACCCAGCACTTCGTAGGCGAGGAACGGATACACCGCCGACGCACCGAAGCCCAGCAGCACCGCGTAGTGGTGCGGATCACGTGCCGTGGCGGTTTCCACCAGGATGTTGCAGTCGCAACGCAGACCTTTCTCGGTCAGGCGATGGTGCACGGCACCGGTGACCAGCGCCGCATGTGCCGGCAGCTTGCCCGGAGCAATGTGACGGTCCGTCAGTACCAGCAGCACCTTGCCGGCGCGCACGGCTTCCTCGGCCTGGTCGGCCATGTTGCGCACGGCCGCTTCCAGTCCCAGCGCCTCGTCGTAGTTCATGTCGATGACATGACGATCGAAGCCAGGGCGCTCCAGGTTCATCAGCGCACGCCACTTGGCGGGCGAGATCACCGGGCTGCTGAGGATCACACGGGTGGCGTGCTCGGGCGACTCGCTGAAGATGTTGCGCTCGGCGCCCAGGCAGATCTCCAGGGACATGACGATCGCTTCACGCAGCGGGTCGATCGGCGGGTTGGTGACCTGCGCGAACTGCTGACGGAAGTAGTCGTAAGGCGAACGCACGCGCTGGCTGAGCACCGCCATCGGGGTGTCGTCGCCCATGGAGCCGACCGCCTCCTGGCCCTGCTCGCCGAGCGGACGCAGCACCTGGTCACGCTCCTCGAAGGTGACCTGGAACATCTTCATGTACTGCTTGAGCTGATCCGGGTCGTAGAAGGCCGAACCATGGTCGCGGTCTTCCAGCGTCGCCTTGATCCGCTGGGCATGCTTGCGCAGCCACAGCTTGTAGGGGTGACGCGACTTCAGCCGGCTGTCGATGGACTCGGTGTCCAGCACCTGGCCGGTCTCGGTGTCGACCGCGAGGATCTGCCCCGGACCGACACGGCCCTTGGCGATGACGTCCTCGGGCTGGTAGTCCCAGACACCAATTTCCGAGGCCAGGGTGATGTAGCCGTTCTTGGTGGTCACCCAGCGCGCCGGGCGCAGACCGTTACGGTCGAGCAGGCACACGGCATGCCGACCGTCGGTCAGGACCACGCCCGCAGGGCCGTCCCACGGCTCCATGTGCATGGAGTTGTACTCGTAGAACGCACGCAGGTCGGCGTCCATGGTCTCGACGTTCTGCCAGGCCGGCGGAATGATCATGCGCAGGCCACGGAACAGGTCGATGCCACCGGTGACCATCAGCTCGAGCATGTTGTCCATGCTCGAGGAGTCGGAGCCGACGCGGTTGACCAGCGGGCCGAGCTCGTCCAGGTCGGGGATCAGTTCGTTGGCGAACTTGGTGCGACGCGCCTGCGCCCAGTTGCGGTTGCCGGTGATGGTGTTGATCTCGCCGTTGTGGGCGAGATAGCGGAAGGGCTGCGCCAGCGGCCACTTCGGCAGGGTGTTGGTGGAGAAGCGCTGGTGGAAGACCGCGATAGCGGTCTGCAGGCGCTCGTCACCCAGGTCCGGGTAGAACTGCTGCAGGTCCGCCGGCATCATCAGGCCTTTGTAGATGATGGTCTTGTGCGAGAAGCTGCAGATGTAGTGATCGCTGTCGTCGGCATTGGCCACCGAGGAGCGACGGCGCGCGCTGAACAGCTTGATGGCGAATTCCTGGTCGCTCAGACCCTCGCCACCGATGAACACCTGCTCGATCTGCGGCAGGCGCTCCAGCGCCAGCTGGCCGAGTACGCTGGTATCGACCGGCACCTTGCGCCAGCCGACCAGTTGCAGGCCGGCCGAGAGGATTTCGCGGTTCATGTTCTCGCGCGCGGCCTCGGCCTTGGCCGCATCCTGATTGAGGAACACCATGCCGACGGCATACTGCGCGGGCAGATCGACGCCGAAATGCTCCTGGGCCATCGCACGCAGGAACTGATCGGGCTTCTGGATCAGCAGGCCACAACCATCACCGGTCTTGCCGTCGGCGTTGATACCGCCGCGGTGAGTCATGCAGGTGAGGGCCTCAATAGCGGTCTTGAGCAGGTGATGACTAGCCTCACCTTGCATGTGGGCGATCAAGCCGAAGCCGCAGTTATCCTTGAACTCATCAGGACGGTACAAACCTGCTTTCATAGGGGAAACTCTCACCAGGCTGCCTAGACCTCAGGCAAATTACTTTCTAATTCAATTGCTTAAACCCGAAAAGCAGGCACGCGCCAGCTTTGCGTAGGCAAAAGGGAGGTCATTGTACATATCCACCCATGGCGTCACAAATTTTCGTGACGAGGGGGTGAAAATTAATGTCGCAAAAACGAAGGATGGGACCGCGAGGTCGTGCTAAAGACCAGGCGGTCACCTTGGAGGCGGGAGAGCTTAGCGGCTCATTTCCTGCTGGATGCTGCCCAGGGTGCGCGGCCAGGGCTTACCCGCCTGCAGCTTGGCAGGCAGGGTTTTCACGGCAGCCTGGGCAGCGTCACGAGTGGCGAAGCTACCATAGGTCAGCACGTACAGAGGCTGGCCCTGGTGGATTTTCTTGAAGTAGCGGTACTCGCTGCCACCCTCGCGCGCCAGCGCCTGGATATTCGACTCCGAACGCGAACCCACCACCTGCAATGCATAGCGCGATGCAGGCTGCTGGGCATACCAGCTACCCGCAGCATTGGCCGCAGCCACAGGCTTGGCAGGCTCTGGCTTGGCAGGCGCAGGCTTGGCTGCCGGCGCAGGAGTAGGAACAGCCGGCTTGGATACGACAGGCTCAGGCTGCTTCGCAGGTGCAGGTGCAGGTGCAGGTGCAGGTGCAGGTGCAGGTGCAGGTGCAGCGGGGATTGCAGCGGTTGGCGCCGTTACGGTCGAGGGGGCAGTTGCAGCAGGCGGCTCGAAAGCGTCCAGCTCCTCACCCGCAGCCTCGGCCAGTGGCTGACGAATGACGGCCTGCGACTCGCCGACCAGAGGCAAGGGCAGCGGCTGGCTTGCACCGGCGAACTCGATGGCCGGCGCGCGCTCTTCCGTCGTCGCCAGCGGCGCTGGCGCCTCAGCCTCTACGGCAGGTGAAGTTTGCTGCAGCGGCAGTGACGCATTGCTGGCAACGGGCGCCGAGGAAGCGCTGTCACGCCCCTGCATGAACCAGGCAGCGGCGACACCGACAACAACCACGGCCAGGGCGAGCAGGTGCTTCTTCGGCAAGGCAAAGCCGGCGCCCGCGCCACGCCCAGCTGAACGCTGCGCGAGCATCTGCTCGACCAGCAGCTCACGGGCCTCCTGATTGATCGCTCCCGGCCAGCCTTGCGCCCGCGCATGGATATCCTCGACCTGATCGTCACTGAGCAGGTCGATCCCATGTCCGGCGCCCTCGAGGCGCTGCGCCAGATACTCACGCGTCTCGTCCTCGGCGTAGGGTTGCAGCTCGATCGCGTGATAGCACTCCTCGCCACCCGCGAGGGCCTCCAGCCGGGCCAGCAAACCCTGTTCGGCAAACAGGAACAGATGGGGACGCCCCTCGCCATTGCCGGCCGCCAGCGCCAGAACCGCTTTCAGGGCAGCGTCATCCAGCTGATCGGCGTCATCGACCAGCAGATAGACCTCCTGCCCCGTCAGCGTCAGCTGCCCGACCTGAGCCAGGATCGCGCCCACATCGGCCTGGGCGACGGACAACCCCTGAGCCACCTGACGCAGCAGCGCATCACTGCCCGTCACGCCCTGCGCAACGACCACCGTCTGCACGGCCTGCTTGTTGGTACTGGCGACCAACGCCTGACGCAGCAGCGTCTTGCCGCTGCCTTCCGGCCCGACAACGGCCAGCAGCAACTGGCTGTAACGTGCCAGGTGGTGCAGCTGCCCCAGCACCGGCTTTCTCTGCGCCGGGAAGAACTTGAAACCGGGCACTCGCGGCGCGAAGGGGTCGTGACTGAACTGGTAATGCGCCAGGAAAGCTTCGTCAGCATGCAAACTGGTCATGAATCACTCTTCAAGAGTTGGACGACTGAGCCAGCGCCGCATAATCGCTACGCAGCGTGGCATCGAGAATTTCACGCGGGTAATCGGCGGTCACCACGGCCTCGCCCAGATGCCTGAGCAATACCAGACGAAGCTGGCCATCGAGGACCTTCTTGTCCACCGCCATGTGCTCGAGAAACTGCTCGGGCGTCATGTCTTCAGGGGGTACGACAGGCAAACCGGCGGCCTGCAGCAGGCGCACGCCTCGGTCCCGATCCGCCGCGGACAACCAGCCGAGACGATAGGACATCTCCAGCGCCATGACCGTTCCAGCGGCAACGGCCTCGCCATGCAGCCAGACCCCGTAGCCCTGCTCCGTCTCGATGGCATGGCCGAAGGTATGCCCCAGATTCAAGGTCGCACGAATGCCGGACTCACGCTCGTCGGCACCCACCACCCGCGCCTTGGCCGCACACGAGCGCTCGATGGCGTAGGTCAGCGCCGCCCCATCCAGCGCGCGCAGAGCCGCCATATTGTCTTCCAGCCAGCCCAGGAACGGCTCATCGCAGATCAACCCGTACTTGATCACCTCGGCCAGGCCGGCCGATAGCTCGCGCGCCGGCAAGGTGTTCAGGCTGGCCGTATCGATCAGCACCGCCCTGGGCTGATAGAACGCGCCCACCATGTTCTTGCCCAGCGGGTGATTGATCCCGGTCTTGCCGCCGACGGAGGAGTCGACCTGTGACAGCAAGGTGGTCGGCACCTGGATGAAATCCACGCCGCGCTGATAGCAGGCAGCGGCGAACCCGGCCATATCGCCGATCACGCCGCCACCCAGCGCCACCACGGTGGTGCGTCGGTCGTGGCGCGCGCTCAGCAGCCCGTCGAAAATCAGCTGCAGGGTCTCCCAGTTCTTGAACGCCTCGCCATCGGGCAACACCACCGACGCGACCTTGAAGCCGTCCAGCGAACGCATCAAGGCATCGAGATAGAGCGGCGCGACCGTTTCATTGGTGACCACTGCCACCTGCCGACCGGCGATATGCCGGGCAAGCAGTTCCGGCCGGCCCAGCAGGCCGTCACCGATGTAGATGGGATAACTGCGCTCGCCGAGTTCAACGTGAAGAGTCTGCATGAGGCCCCCAGAATAAAAAGGCCTTAAGAATAGCGCAGTTCGCCCCGCGCTTTAACGGGGCGAAAGAGCTTCAAGACGCGAGAGAATTTCCTGCACCACCATACGCGGCGGACGCTCGTCCGTCTCGATGATGATATCGGCCACCTCCCGATACAGCGGATCGCGCAGTGCCATCAGGTCTCGCAGCACCTGAGCAGGGTTGGCCGTGCGCAACAAGGGACGATTGCGGTCACGCGAGGTGCGATCGATCTGCTGATCGACCGAGGTATGCAGGTAGACCACACGTCCGCCGGCATGCAGTGCCTGGCGGTTCTCCGGGCGCATGACTGCGCCGCCGCCAGTGGCAAGCACCAGGCCATCCTGCATCGACAGCTCGGCGATGACGGCCTGCTCCCGCTCGCGAAAACCCTGCTCTCCCTCAACATCGAAGATCCAGGGAATATCGGCCCCCGTACGCTGCTCGATCTCCTTGTCAGAGTCCTTGAAGGGCACACGCAGTTCTTTTGCAAGCAGACGCCCGATGGTGCTCTTTCCAGCACCCATCGGGCCCACGAGGATTACATTCCGCACTTAGATCATCGATTCACGGCAATAGAATTGTTATTCATGATGCGCGGAGTGATGAAAACCAGCAACTCGGACTTCTCGTCCTGCACGATGTCGCGACGGAACACGCGGCCGATGAACGGCAGATCACCGAGGAAAGGCACCTTCTCGGTCGCCTTGGTCTGGGTATTCTCGAATACGCCACCGATCACGATGGTTTCACCATCGTTGACCAGCACCTTGGCATTGACCTCGTTCTTGTTGATCGGCGGAACACCGTTGAGGGCGGCCTGGAAGTTCGGGGCGTCCTTGGTTACCTTGACTTCCATGATGATGCGGTTGTCCGGCGTGATCTGTGGCGTCACCTCCAGCGACAGAGCGGCCTCCTTGAAGGAGGTGCTGGTCGCACCGCTGGAACTGGCCTCCTGGTACGGCACTTCCTGGCCCTTGAGGATCTTCGCGGTCTCCTTGTCGGAAGTCACGACCTTGGGCTGGGAGATGACCTCACCGTTACCAGTCGCCTCCATGGCAGAAAGCTGCAGGTCCAGCACAATGCTGCTTCCCAGATAACCGATGGCAATACCTGAGGTGCTGTTCTCGACCCCCATATCGACGAACGGCAAGCGCGCAAGGCCATCCTCTAGGGTCGTGGTGCCAACGGTATCCGTACCGACAAAAGGTGCGCGCAGAGTAGTATCTTCGTCGAACGCCTGAACTCCATCCTTACCGCTCACATCCCAACGACCATTGCGGACACTGCCACCCCAGCGAACGCCAAGTGCCTTGTTGTAATCAACATTGGCTTCAACGATTCGCGCCTCGATCATTACCTGGCGCACCGGGATATCCAGCTGGGCAATGATGCGGCGCAGCTCGTCCAGGCGCTCCTGGGTCTGATAGGCAATGATGCTGTTGGTGCGGTCATCCACCGTGATCGAACCACGGTCATCGGCCGCGCCATCGGCACTGGTCACCGACTGGAACAGCTTGGCCATGTCGGTCGCCTTGGCGTAGTTCACCTGAATCAGTTCACGACGCAGCGGAGCGAGCTCGGCGATCTGCTTCTGCGACTCCAGCTCCTGGCGCTCGCGGGCGGCGATTTCGTCGGCCGGCGCGACCAGCAACACGTTGCCCACCTTGCGCTTGTCCAGGCCCTTGGTCTTGAGCACCAGATCCAGCGCCTGGTCCCATGGCACGTTCTGCAGACGCAGGGTGATATTGCCGGCAACGGTGTCACTGGCCACCAGGTTCAGATCGGTAAAGTCAGCGATCAATTGCAGCACGGAACGAACGTCGATGTCCTGGAAGTTCAGCGACAGCTTCTCGCCCGTGTAGGCGAAACGATCCGCATTGCGACGTTCGACATCTTCCTGGGTCAGCGGCTTGACGCTAAGGGTCAGCTTGTTCTCGGTCTGATAGGCAAGATAATCGTAAAAGCCTACCGGCTCGATGACGATGCTCGCCTTGTCAGCGCTGCCGGTAGCACTGACGAACTGAACCGGCGTGGCGAAATCTTTCACGTCCAGACGTACACGCAAGGACTCAGGCAACTCGGTCTTGGCGAAGTCGAGACGGATCTTGCCGCCCTGCTCCTGGATATCAGGAGCGACGGACTTGTCGGAAAGGGTAATGACGACGTTGCCCTCGCCCTGCTCGCCTCGCTGGAAGTCGATATTGCTGATCGCCTTCGCCTGCGGACCATAGGTCTTCTTCGCAGGAGCGGGGGTCGCCGCGACGGGCGCAGCAGCCGGACGCGGGGCGGCAGCGGAGTCACCGACAACGACGAACAGGTCGTTGCCGTCGACACGCGTGCTATAGGGCGCCAGGCTGGTCAGATTGACGATCAGGCGCGTGCGATCCTTGGCCTCGACGATGGTGACGCTACGCGCATTACCGATACCCAGCTCACGGTTCTTGGAACCAAGCTTGTTCGATACGCCCGGAAGATCCAGGGCGATGCGAGCGGGCTGCTCGATGGTGTAGCCTCGCGGCGCCGTCACCGGCTCGTCGAAAGACAGTTTCAGCTCGACCCGGTCACCAGGCAAGCTGGCAACATCCAGGCCTTGCAGATTGGCCGCCAGGACTACAGGCGACAGCAGCGCTGCCATGAAGGCGACACTAAGACGCGAAAGAGAGCCGTTCATTTTCGTATCCCGTTTGGCAGACAGATTATTTATAGTCATTTTTCACCTCGCCCCTGTCAGGAGCGCTCCTTCAAGGTCAGGCTGCGTGGTCGCTCAAGCCAGCCACCCTCGCCATCCGGAACAATTTCCATTACATCGACCTTGGACTCGTCGATCAGAATGATCTTGCCGTGGTTGCGCCCCAGGTAGTCGCCTACTTTCACACGATGCACACCACCGGCGCCGTTAACCAATGCAAACAATTCACGGTCATTGCGCAACGTGCCGACCATTTCAAAGGTTTCGATATTGAAGCCTTCGAGGAACTGCTTGACACGGCTCTCGTCTGGCTTGATCTCGGCCGAACCTTTCTGCCGAGCGACAATGTCGATCTTGACCGGCGGCTGGAACGGGCTACGCAGCGAGGCTGCACGATAGGTAAAGCTCTCGTAAGGCTGAAAGGTGGGCAGCGGCTCGATGGCCCCTTTCGGCTTGGCACGGACTTCGTCCATGTAGCTGCGCAGATCATCGAAATCGCTACTGGAGCCACAGCCGGCAAGGCCCAACAAGCCAGCTACCAGAAGAGCGCGAGAGAAACTCATCATTGAGCCCCCTTGTCGTTATAGCGGTAGGTCTTCGCCATGATCTGCATGCTCAGCCGAGTCGAACTATCGGCACTGGCTGGAGCCAGTTCGAAATCATGCAAGGTCACGATACGAGGCAAGCTGGCCACGCCACTGACGAAGGTAGCCAGATCGTGATAACTGCCACTTACTTTGATCTGGATGGGCAACTCGATGTAGAACTGCTGAGCCACTTCAGGCTGCAACTTGATCTCCTCGAACTCCAGGCCGCTTCCCAAGCCTGTGCGCGTGATATCTTCCAGAAGCCCGGGAACCTCGGTATCGCTCGGCAGTTGCCGCAGCAGCGCACCGAAAGACACCTCCATTTCCTCCATCTGCTCTTTGTAAGCCTCCAGATTCGCAGCCTGGAAGGCCTTGATGGAAAACTGATCCTTGAGCGTCACTTCCTCACCCTGACGCTGCTCCAACATGCTCTGCAGGTCTTTCAGGTGAAAATTGTAACCAAGCCCGAGCACGATGATGAACAGCAGCAAGCCGGCGATGAACCTGACCGCAACAGGCCAGGAGCCGACATTGTTCATGTCGAGATCATTGAGATCGATGCTGCGCAGACCTTCCAGCGCACTCTTGATACTCATTGCGCGGCCTCCGCTTTTTCCTGATCAGGCTGAGTCTGCTGAACCGTCAGTTGGAACACATTTGCCTGATCCAGGGCACCCGCCGTGACCGCCTTGACCTCGGTGAGGTTAGGCGCCGTCAACCACTCGGAACCATCCAGATTACGCATGAGGTTTGAAACCCGGTTGTTCGACTCGGCAGCACCGACGATTGCGATGCTCTTGCCGCTCATCTTGACACTGGTGAAATACACACCATCCGGCAGTGTCCGCACCAACTGATCGAATACGCGACCAATGATCGGCCGGTTGCCCTGCAAGTCCTGGATGATCTTCATCCGCTCCAGCAGTTGCTGACGACGGGTCTTGAGCTCACTGATTTCCTTGATCCGCGCATCGAGGACGGCGATCTCTTTCTTGATGAAATCGTTCCGAGCATTCTGGTTGTCGATCGCAGCGTTGAGCATCTGATCACCAAGGAACACCAGGCCCGCCGCGACGATAAACACGCCCGCGAGACTGACCAGAAAGCGCTGCTTGCGCTCCTCGCGCAGTTGTTCGCGCCAGGGAAGTAGGTTGATCCGCGCCATCAGTCGAAACTCCTCATCGCCAGGCCACAGGCAATCATCAGTGCCGGCGCGTCACTGGCCAGCGCACCGGCGTTGACCTTGCTGCTGAGCGCCATATCGGCAAAGGGATTGGCTACCAGCGTCTGCGTACCGATCTTCTGCTGAATCAGTCGATCGAGATCCGGAATGGACGCGGTACCGCCTGCCAGGAGGATGTAGTCCACATCGTTGAACTGGCCGGCAGCGAAGAAGAACTGCAGCGAGCGCGAGACCTGTTGCACCACCGCTTCCTTGAACGGCTGCAAGACCTCGCTGTCATAGTCATCCGGAAGACCACCCTGCTTCTTGGCAAGACCAGCTTCCTCCACCGACAGACCATAGCGACGCTGAATTTCCTCGGTCAGCTGCTTGCCACCGAAGAGCTGCTCGCGGGTATAGATGGTGCGCCCGTTGTGCAACACGCTGAGCGTGGTCATGGTCGCACCGATGTCGACCACGGCGACCGTCAGTTCGTCATGACCACCACCGAGCTGCGCTTCCAGCAGGCCGTAGGCACGCTCGAGCGCATAGGCTTCGACATCGACCACCTTGGCGGTCACGCCAGCCAGCGCCAGTGCCGCCTCGCGCACCTCGACGTTCTCCTTGCGGCACGCCGCGAGCAGGACTTCGACCCGCTCCGGGTTACGCGGCGCAGGGCCCTGCACTTCGAAATCGATAGCGACTTCTTCGAGCGGATAAGGAATGTACTGATCGGCTTCGATCTTCAGCTGGTTTTCCAGTTCGTCCTCGGAAAGACCCGCTTCCATCTCGATGGTCTTGGTGATGACTGCCGATCCCGCGACGGCGACGGCCGCGGTCTTGACGCCGGTCTTGGCCTTGGCCAACACGCGCGAGAGCGCCTGACCGACCCCCTCCAGCTCGGCGATGTTCTTTTCGACTACTGCGTTCGGCGGGAGCGGCTCGACTGCGTAAGCCTCTACCTTGTAGCGGCTTCCCGAGCGACTCAGTTCGAGGAGCTTGACCGAAGTCGAGCTGATATCGATCCCCAGCAGCGTATTCGCTTTCTTAGTGAAGAGCCCTAGCACGACCGTTTTCCTATTGGCATCCGCGACTTACGGACTATTTATGTTTTTCCACATTAAATATCAGTCTTGACAGAAGCGCAAATGGCTCCCCGGGAAAAAAAACGCTTATAATGTGATCAGCTTTTCCCTTTTTGCCACGACTCCTGCTTAACTCATTCTTTTACTTGGAATTCCAAACATTTTGATGCGCCTGCTGAAGTTCATCTGGTGGTCCTGCGTTGCCGTTTTTTGTGGGCTGTTGCTCAGTTTCAGCGGTGCGTTTCTTTATCTTAGCCCGACCCTTCCGTCCGTCGAGTCACTGCGGCAAGTGCAGCTGCAGATACCGCTGCGCGTCTACAGCAGCGATGCCAAGCTGATTGCCGAGTTTGGCGAGATGCGCCGCTCCCCCATTCGCTTCGACGAAATCCCCAAGGATTTCATCAGTGCGCTACTGGCAGCCGAAGACGACAATTTCGCCAATCATTATGGCGTCGATGTGACCAGCCTGATGCGCGCTGCCACGCAATTATTGAAAAGCGGGCAGATTCAGAGCGGTGGCAGCACCATCACCATGCAAGTGGCGAAGAACTTCTTCCTCACCAACGAGCGCAGCTTCTCGCGCAAGGCCACCGAGATTCTCCTGGCACTGCAGATCGAACGCGAACTGAGCAAGGACGAGATCCTCGAGCTGTACGTCAACAAGATCTACCTCGGCCACCGCGCCTACGGCATCGAGGCGGCGGCGCAGGTCTACTACGGCAAATCGATCCGCGACCTGAGCCTGGCGCAGATGGCGATGATCGCCGGCCTGCCCAAGGCCCCCTCGCGCTACAACCCGCTGGTCAACCCGACCCGCGCCAAGGAACGCCGCGATTGGATCCTCGGTCGCCTGTTCCGCCTTGGCCGCATCGACCAGGCTAGCTACGAGTCCGCACTGGCCGAAGAGGTCGATGCTCGCTATCACGTGCCGGCGCCGGAGATCAGCGCACCCTACATCGCCGAGATGGCACGTGCGGAGATGGTCGGTCGTTACGGTAGCGAGGCCTATACCGAAGGCTTCAATGTCACCACCACGGTACCGAGCAACCTGCAGGAAATGGCCAACACCGCCCTGCGCGACGGCCTGATGGCCTATGACCAACGCCATGGCTACCGCGGCCCGGAAAGTCGTCTGCCGGGCATGACACGCGAAGCCTGGCTGACAGAGCTGAGCAAGTTCCGCGGCATCGGCGGACTGGAGCCGGCCGTGGTCACCCAGGTGGAGAAAAGCGGCATCCTGGTGCTGCCGCGCAACGGCGAAGAACAGGCCGTGGCCTGGGACAGCATGAAATGGGCACGCCCCTTCCTCAGCACCAACAGCATGGGCCCTCGCCCGCAGCAACCCGGCGATGTCGTCCAGGTAGGCGATGTGGTCAGGGTGCAGCGCCAGGCTGACGGCAGCCTGGTCTTCTCGCAGATTCCGGCCGCGCAGAGCGCGCTGGTCTCCCTCGACCCCTACAGCGGCGCCATCCAGTCGCTGGTCGGTGGCTTCTCCTTCGACCAGAGCAACTACAATCGCGCCGTACAGGCCAAGCGCCAGCCCGGCTCCAGCTTCAAACCCTTCGTCTACAGCGCCGCCCTGGACAGTGGCTACACCGCCGCGACCCTGGTCAACGACGCACCGATCATCCTCTCCGACGACTACCTGTCGCAGAAGTGGCGTCCGAAGAACGACAACAACACCTTCCTCGGCCCCATCCGCATGCGCGAAGCGCTGTACCGGTCGCGCAACCTGGTGTCCATTCGCCTGCTGCAGGACATGGGCGTCGACCAGACGGTGAACTACATCCAGCGCTTCGGCTTCGCCGAACAGGACCTGCCACGCAACCTGTCCCTGGCGCTGGGCACCGCCAGCCTGACCCCGATGGAGATCGCCGAGGGCTGGGCCACCTTCGCCAATGGCGGCTACAAGATCGAGCCCTACCTGATCGAGCGCATCGACGATCGCAACGGCAGGCCACTGTTCCACGCCAACCCGGCACGCGTACCGGGCAGCAAACCGAGCGAGGAGAACGCCAACCTGGCCGTGAATGCAACGGACGACCTGCCCCAGGAAGAACCCAAGGTCGCCGAGCAGATCATCGACGAGCGTACCGCCTACATCATGACCAGCATGCTGCAGGACGTGATCAAACGCGGTACCGGCCGCCGCGCCCTGGCCCTGGGCCGCAACGACCTGGCCGGCAAGACCGGGACCACCAACGACTCCAAGGACAGCTGGTTCTCCGGCTACAACGCCGACTACGTGACCACCGTCTGGTCCGGCTTCGACCAGCCGGAAAGCCTGGGCCGCCACGAGTACGGCGGCACCGTCGCCCTGCCCATCTGGATGAGCTACATGGGCGCCGCACTCAAGGACCGCCCCAGCCACCTGCCCAAGGAACCCAAGGGCATCCTCACGCTGCGGGTCGATCCGCTCAGCGGCCGCGCCGCCACGCCGAGCACGCCGGACGCCTACTTCGAGCTGTTCAAGAGCGAAGACTCGCCACCACCGATGAGCGAGTTCGAGCCTGGCATGGGCATCCCCGGCAGCCCGCTGCCGGCTGACGAGATGGCACCGATCGACCTGTTCTGATCGGTGCGCCGCCCCCAGGGGCGGCAAACGACAGACAACAAAAAACCCGCCTAGGCGGGTTTTTTGTTGTCTGCATCCAGGGGATCAGCCGTTGAACACGTCATCCACCGACTGCAGCGGGTAGTGCTTCGGATACGGCAGCGTCGCCACGCCGGACTCGATGGCAGCCTTGGCCACCGCATCGCAGACCACGGTGATCAGGCGCTGATCCATCGGTTTCGGAATGATGTACTCACGGCCGAACTCCAGCTTGATGCCACCGTAAGCGTCGCAGACGTCCTGCGGCACCGGCAGCTTGGCCAGGTCACGCAGCGCCAGCGCGGCAGCGATCTTCATTTCCTCGTTGATGCGGGTCGCACGAACGTCCAGCGCGCCACGGAAGATGAAGGGGAAGCCCAGCACGTTGTTGACCTGGTTCGGGTAGTCGGAACGACCGGTCGCCATGATCACGTCGTTGCGGGTCTCGTGCGCCAGCTCCGGCTTGATTTCCGGATCCGGGTTGGAGCAGGCGAAGACGATCGGGTTGGCCGCCATGCGCTTGAGGTCTTCCGGGCTCAGCAGGTTGGCGCCGGACAGGCCGACGAACACATCGGCACCTTCGAGCGCGTCGGACAGCGTGCGCTTGTCGGTCTCGGTGGCGAACACTGCCTTGTACTGGTTCAGATCGTCGCGGCCTGCGTGAATCACACCCTTGCGGTCGATCATGAAGATGTTCTCGACCTTGGCACCCATGCTCACCAGCAGCTTCATGCAGGAGATGGCGGCAGCACCAGCGCCCAGGCAGACGATCTTCGCCTCTTCCAGGCTCTTGCCGGCGATTTCCAGGGCATTGAGCATGCCGGCGGCGGTAACGATCGCGGTACCGTGCTGGTCATCGTGGAATACCGGGATATCGCACTGCTCGATCAGCGCGCGCTCGATCTCGAAGCACTCGGGGGCCTTGATATCTTCCAAGTTGATGCCGCCGAAGGTGATGGAGATGCGCTTCACGGTGTCGATGAAGGCCTGCGGGCTCTCCGAATCGACCTCGATATCGAACACGTCGATACCGGCGAAACGCTTGAACAGCACGCCTTTACCTTCCATCACCGGCTTGGACGCCAGCGGGCCGAGGTTACCCAGGCCGAGGATGGCGGTGCCATCGGAAATCACTGCCACCAGGTTGCCTTTACCGGTGTAGCGGTAGGCCAGCTCGGCATCGCGGGCGATTTCACGCACCGGCTCGGCGACACCCGGGCTGTAGGCCAGCGACAGGTCGCGGGCAGTGGCGGTGGCTTTGGTCAACTCGACGCTCAGTTTGCCGGGGCGCGGCTGGGCGTGATACTCGAGAGCGGCAGTTTTCAAATCAGACATAGTGGCATTTCCGCTTTTGTTGGCTGTTGAACGGGCAGCGGCCGAGGATACGCAAGTTGTATACAGCTGCACAAGACTGTTCGGTCGCGATTGAAGCGCCCCACTAGCGCAGCGTTTTCAACCACTGCCCTGCACGCGGCTCACCAGCGGGGTAGAGCCCGTTGAGCAAGCGCAGCTGCGCCTCGCCATCGCTCGGCAACGGTGAGTTGCGAGCGAGACTCGCCATGCCCTGCCCTGCCTTGGCCCGAACCAGATGCAGACGCACCGGCTCGGCCAGCTTGCGCTCGGCCGCCTTGAGCGGACGATAGCTGCGGATCACTTCGAGGAAACGCTCGTCCTCGCTCTCCAGCGAAGCGCGCCCCTTGACCGCGGCGACGAACAGATAGGCATTGTCGCCACGATAGATCACCGCCACCCGGCGCGCCGCCTGCCCCTGCAAGATGGCCGTGTAGCCACGCAGCGTACCCAAGCGCAGCTCTTCACCGGCCACCAGGCGCTGATTGCCGACCCGCTTGCGCAGGTACTCGGCAGGCGCGAGCGCCTTGTCTGCCGGCTCCAGCGTCATGGCGATGAAAGCCTGCTCATCCGGAGTATGGCCGATCAGCACATCGGCACGATTGACCAGTTGCCAGCCCTGCGGGTAGGTCAGGGCGAAATCCAGCTCGCCATGATAGAAGTGGCGCCCGCGACGAATCCCGCTGGCCGCCGAATCACCGAACACCAGCCCATCGAGTCGCTGCAGGAACGCATCGCGCCCCACTTCCTGATTGCCACCGACCAGCGCCCGCGCCGGACCGATCACCTCCTGCAGGCGGCGATCGTTGTCAGGGTGGGTGTCGAACAGTCCGTGATAGCCGCCCTGCGCGGGCGCCTCACCACGCCTGGCGGCCTGCTCGCGGGCGAAGTCCTCCTGACTCTTGAGCACCTTGACCACTTCGATCATCGCCTGCGGGTCATAGCCGCTGCGTGCCAGGTACTGTGCGCCGAGGCCGTCCGCCTCCAGCTCCATGTCACGGCCATAGCCACGCACGAAGGCATTGCCCATGACGCTGGTCAGGTCGCCGACAGCGCCAACCCCGGTGCCGATGGCCGCCGCCTGGCCGAGCAGCCCCCAGGCGGTCGACTGGCTCTGCTGGCGAACGCTGTGGCGCGCCGTCACGTGACCGATCTCATGACCGAGCACGGCGGCCAGTTCCGCCTCGGAGTTGAGGTAGGCGAGCAGCCCACGGTGAATGTAGATGTAGCCGCCCGGCAGGGCGAAGGCATTGACGTCCGGGCTGTCGACCAGGGTGAAGACGTAGTTGAGCTGGTTGCGATGGCTGTTGCGCGCCACCCGCTCGCCCACCCGCTGGATGTAGGCCTGCAACTTGGCGTCCGCATAAGGCGGGTTCTGCTTGAGGATTTCCTGGTTGTAGCGGGCGCCGAGGTCGAGCTCCTGGCGCTCGCTCATCATCACGAAATCGGTGCGCCCCGTGGCAGGGTTGACGGCACAGCCCGTCAGCCAGGCGCAGAACAGGCACAGCGTCAATGCACGCATCATGGCAACACCTCCAGCATCGCCGAGTGGGTCAGTGGCAACATCCAGCGCGCCTGGCCCGACTGCAGGCCGCCACGTGACTGGCGGTCGATCACCCAGCCGCGCGCCTCGACTCGTCGCCCCGCGAGCGCCTGCATCGCCGGCAGGTCGAATGCATCCAGGAGCGCCGGCGCCACGCGCAGCACGCGGCCACCGTCCAGTTCCAGCCACAGGCCGCCGCGATTGCGCTGCACCCTGGCCACGCGCCCACTCAGCAGGGCAAACCCGCCGCTGCGGACCTGCCCGGCCGAACGGACCCGATAATCCCGCCACAGCCCCAGGCGCCGATCACGCGCCTCGCGCTCGGCGGCCGCCTGACAGCGCACCAGTTCGACATTCGGCGCCACCGCGACCATGAAACCCAGGCCTTCGCCGAGCAGCTGCGCCTCGAGATTACGCCCCTGAGCGTCATAGAGATGCGCCAGGGTGCGTCCGTAGCGATCCTTGCGCTGCTCGCCCGGCAGCAGGCCGACGCGCCCGTCACTGGCATCCACCAGCGCCTGCAGACGGCGCCTGGCCTGCACGGCATAGGGCTCGTCGCTGCGCCCCTTGCGCCCCAGTTCAGGGGTGTTGATGCCAATCAGGCGAATGCTGCGCCCATCGACCAGGCGCAGGGTGTCGCCGTCGACCACCTGACGCACGGCGAAGCGGGGCAGATCCTCGCGCAGCGGGCAAAAGGCCTGCGCCAGCTCGACACAGAACAGAGAAACGAAAAAGGCGCCCACCAGGGACGCCTTTTTCAGTAGCACGGAGTGGCGCACGCCAGATTCCGTCTTGCTTCGGCCGCTTACTTGGCGCCGAATACGCCGAAGCGCTGCTTGAAGCGATCGATACGGCCGCCGGTGTCCAGCACTTTCTGCTTACCGGTGTAGAACGGGTGGCACTCGGAGCAGACGTCGAGGCTCAGGTTCTTGCCCAGGGTGGAGCGGGTCTTGATGACGTTGCCGCAGGAGCAGGTGGCGTCGATCTCGACGTAGTTCGGATGGATATCGGCTTTCATGATGCTTTCCTCGGGGTAGTCGTGCCGCCACCCAACCAATGTCAGGCACCGCACAGAAATAGGCCGCGCATCTTACCAGACACGTGAAGCGATGCAAGCCAGACAGGGCACCGGCCGTCGCGTGTTACCATCGGCCACCTGTCATTGGAGCTTCCGGCTTGCCCGACCTGATCCTGCGCCTCGCCCTGCCCTCGCCCCTGCGCCGCCTGTTCGACTACCGCGCCCCTGCCGGTGTACCGCGCAGCGCGCTGCAGCCTGGCGCACGCCTGCGTGTGCCGTTCGGCCGGCGCGAAATGATCGGCGTACTGGTGGAGGTCGACAACCAGAGCGACGTGCCGGCCGACAAGCTCAAGCCTGCATTGCAGTTGCTCGACGCCCGCCCGCCGCTGCCGGCAGCGCTGTTCAAGTTGTGCCTGTGGACCGCCCAGTACTACCAGCACAGCCTCGGCGACACGCTGAGCTGGGCATTGCCGGTGCTGTTGCGCCAGGGCGAACCGGCCGAGGCGCGGCAGGAGCGCTTCTGGCTGGCCAACAGCGGCGCCAGCGTCGACGACCCGCGCCTGGCCCGGGCACCGCGCCAGCGCGATGCGCTCAAGGCGCTGGCCCAGCACCCGCACGGCGTCGCCCACAGCCTGCTCAGCCAGCTACAGCTCAACCGCGACAGCCTGCAGCTGCTGCATGAGAAAGGCCTGGTGCGCGTCGAGGTGCGCCGCAACAAACCACAGGCGAAGCCCGCCCACTGGCTGGCACAACCGGAGCTGCCACTCAACGCCGAGCAACGCGCGGCGGTCAACGCTGTCGCCTCAGGCTGGAGGCAGTTCAACGCCTTCCTGCTGGCGGGCATCACCGGCAGCGGCAAGACCGAGGTCTACCTGCAACTGATTCATCAGTGCCTGGAAGCCGGCAAGCAGGCCCTGGTGCTGATCCCCGAGATCAACCTCGGGCCGCAGACCTTCGAGCGCTTCGCCCGTCGTTTCAATGCACGCATCGCTCTGCTGCATTCGGCGGTGAACGACCGCGAACGCCTGGACGCCTGGCTGGCGGCCCGCGACGGCGAAGCGGACATCATCATCGGCACCCGCTCGGCACTGTTCACCCCCATGCAGAACCCGGGGCTGATCATCGTCGACGAAGAACACGACGCCTCCTATAAACAGCAGGAGGGTTTGCGCTACCACGCCCGCGACCTGGCCCTGGTGCGGGCGCGCCAGGAAGACGTGCCCATCGTGCTCGGCTCGGCCACGCCGTCGCTGGAGAGCCTGCACAACGCCCATAGCGGCCGCTACGCCCTGCTCAAGCTCACGCAGCGGGCGGGTGGCGCCAGCCAGCCACGTTTCCTGCGCCTGGACGTGAAGAGTCGACCGCTGGACGCCGGCATCTCCGGGCCGATGCAGCAGGCCATCGCCCAGACCCTGGCGGCCGGCCAGCAGGTGCTGGTGTTTCTCAACCGCCGCGGCTTCGCCCCGGCCCTACTCTGCCACGACTGCGGCTGGCTGTCGGAGTGCCCGCGCTGCGATGCGCGCATGACCGTGCATCAGCGCTACCAGGAACTGCGCTGCCATCACTGCGGGCACGTCGAGCGCCAGCCGAGCAACTGCCCGAAATGCCAGCACGTCGACCTGCGCCCGGTCGGCGCCGGCACCGAGCGTGCCGAGGAGCGCCTGGCGGTACTGTTTCCCGATTACCCGGTGCTGCGCATCGACCGCGACAGCACCTCGCGCAAGGGCGCCATGGATCGCCTGTTCGCCACCATCAACAAGGGTGAGCCGTGCATCCTGGTCGGCACGCAGATGCTCGCCAAGGGCCATCACTTCCCACGGGTGACGCTGGTAGCGATCCTCGATGCCGACGGCGGCCTGTTCTCCGCGGATTTTCGCGCCAGCGAGCGCATGGCCCAGTTGATCGTGCAGGTCGCCGGGCGTGCCGGACGCGCCGAAGAGCCGGGCAAGGTGATCATCCAGAGCCACCTGGCCGACCACCCGTTGCTGGTGCAACTGACCGAGCAAGGCTACTTCGCCTTCGCCGAACAGGCCCTGAGCGAGCGCCGCGCCGCCGGCCTGCCGCCGTTCTGCCACCTGGCCCTGCTGCGCGCCGAGGCGCACAAGCCGGGGCAGGCGGAAGGATTCCTCGATGAAGCCTGCAGCGAGGCGGAGTACCTGCTAGGCGAGCCGGGCCTGTCCGGCATCGAGTTGCTCGGCCCCGTCCCCGCCCCGATGGAACGCCGCGCCGGTCGCTTCCGCGCGCAGCTGCTGCTGCAAGGCAGCACCCGCGCCGCCCTGCATCGCCTGCTCACCCCCTGGCTGCAGGCGCTGGAGCAGATGCCCAGCGGCCGCGCGGTGCGCTGGTCACTGGATGTCGACCCGATCGACCTTTTCTGAGCTTTAAGCTGCAAACCACAAGCTTCAAGCAAGAACGGCGACGTGCTTTTCCTTGCCGCTTGTGGCTTGCAGCTTGTCGCTGCTCTTATAATGCACAGTTTTCGACCAAAGCCCCCAAGGCAGCCCCGAGCCGAACATGAAAGACAGCATTCGCCACCTGATCCAGCAAGCCCTCGACCGCCTTACCGCAGAAGGCGTGCTGCCTGAAGGTCTGACGCCGGCCATCCAGGTGGAGAACACCAAGGACAAGAGCCACGGTGACTTCGCCAGCAACATTGCCATGATGCTGGCCAAGCCGGCCGCCATGAAGCCGCGTGACCTGGCGGAGAAACTGATCGCCGCCCTGCCGGCCGATGCGCAGATCGCCAAGGTGGAGATCGCCGGCCCCGGCTTCCTCAACTTCTTCCAGAACAGCGACGCCCTCGCCCTGCGCCTGGAAGCTGCGCTGGCCGACGCGAGGCTCGGCGTACGCAAGAACGGCGCCGCGCAGCGCGTGGTGGTCGACCTCTCGGCACCCAACCTGGCCAAGGAAATGCACGTCGGCCACCTGCGCTCGACCATCATCGGCGATGGCGTGGCCCGTGTGCTGGAGTTCCTCGGCGACACCGTGATCCGCCAGAACCACGTCGGCGACTGGGGCACCCAGTTCGGCATGCTGCTGGCCTACATGCAGGAAAACCCGGCGGCCGCCGAGAGCGAGCTGGCCGACCTGGAAGGCTTCTACCGCGCCGCCAAGAAGCGCTTCGACGAGTCCCCCGAATTCGCCGACCGCGCTCGTGAGCTGGTGGTGCAGCTGCAGGCTGGCGACGCCGAATGCCTGCGCCTGTGGAACCGCTTCAACGACATTTCCCTGAGCCACTGCCAGGCGCTGTACGACCGCCTCGGCGTCAAGCTGAGCATGGCCGACGTCAAGGGCGAGAGCGCCTACAATGATGACCTGCCGCAGGTGGTCGCGGATCTGGCCGCCAAGGGCCTGCTGACCGAGGACAATGGCGCGCAGTGCGTGTTCATGGACGAATTCAAGAACAGCGAAGGCAACCCGCTGCCACTGATCGTGCAGAAGGCCGGTGGCGGCTACCTGTACGCCACCACCGACCTGGCCGCCACCCGCTATCGCGCCGGCACGCTCAAGGCCGACCGCGTGCTGTACTTCGTCGATCAGCGTCAGGCCCTGCACTTTCAGATGGTCTTCGCCTGCGCCCGTCTGGCCGGCTTCGTGCCTGCCAGCATGGAGATGGAGCACATGGGCTTCGGCACCATGAACGGTCCCGACGGCCGCCCGTTCAAGACCCGCGACGGCGGCACGGTGAAACTGGTGCACCTGCTCGATGAAGCCGAGCAGCGCGCCTATGAGCTGGTCAAGAGCAAGAACCCGGAGCTGGGCGACGACGAGCTGCGCCAGATTGCTCGCGTGGTCGGCATCGCCTCGGTGAAATACGCCGACCTGTCCAAGCACCGCGCCAGCGACTACAGCTTCAACTTCGACCTGATGCTGAGCTTCGAGGGCAACACCGCGCCCTACCTGCTGTACGCCTACACCCGCGTGGCTGGTGTATTCCGCAAGCTGGGCAAGGGCATCGAGGAAATCGGCGGGCAGATCACCCTGGTCGCCGAGCAGGAGCAGGCCCTGGCCGCCAAGCTGGCGCAGTTCAATGAACTGCTGAGCAGCGTCGCCGAGAAAGGCACGCCGCACATGCTGTGCAGCTACCTGTACGACATCGCCGGCCTGTTCTCCAGCTTCTACGAGAACTGCCCGATCCTCGCGGCCGAAGACGAGGCCACGCGCGACAGCCGTCTGCGCCTGACCGCGCTCACCGGCCGTACCCTCAAGCAGGGCCTGGAGCTGCTCGGCCTGGACACCCTGGAGCGGATGTAAATGGCCGCGCGCAAGAAACCGGCGCCCAAACGCGGCGCCAGTCGCTACCAGGCTCCGGCCAAGAAACCCGTACCGGGCTGGATCTGGCTGGCCTGCGGCCTGGTGGTCGGTGGTTTCTTCATGTTCCTGTTCAGCCTCGAACCCGGTCGCGACGAGATCAAGCGCGACCGTGGCGAGCAGGCGCGCAGCACCAAGCCGGAGCCCAAGCCGAGCAAGCCGGAACCGGCCAAGCCCAAGTACGACTTCTACACCCTGCTGCCGGAGTCCGAGGTGATCCTGCCGCAGGCACTGGAAGAAACACCGCCGCCAACCGCCGCGCAGAAACCGGTCACCCCCGAGGAAGCCGCGAAGATCGACACCGCTCGCGCCGAGGCCGCACTCAACGGCCAGGTACCGCCGCCCCCGCCGCCGGTCATCGCCAGCGCACCGGTCACCACGCAGTTCTTCCTGCAGGCCGGCTCGTTCCGCAAGCGCGATGACGCCGACACCCTGCGCGCGCAGATCATCCTGCTGGGGCAGAACGTGCGCGTGGAGACCGGCAAGGTGCGCGAGGAAACCTGGCACCGCGTGCTGGTCGGCCCGTTCGCCAGCCGCGAGCAACTGGCGTCGGCGCAGAAGACCCTGGCCGGCAATGGTTTCAGCAACCTGCTGTTACAGCAGCGCCAGGTCCGCTGATCGTCGATTCACCCGCTGCCGGTTGAAAAGCCGCAGCGGGCACCCCATCTGAGTTTCCATCCGGGCAATTCGCCCCGCAGCGTGGAGATTCACCCTTGACCACCATCGTTTCAGTGCGCCGTCATGGCAAGGTCGTGATGGCTGGCGACGGCCAGGTATCGCTCGGCAACACCGTCATGAAGGGCAACGCCAAGAAGGTGCGCCGCCTGTACCACGGCCAGGTGCTGGCCGGTTTCGCCGGCGCCACCGCCGATGCCTTTACCCTGTTCGAGCGTTTCGAAGGCCAGCTGGAAAAACACCAGGGCCATCTGGTGCGCGCCGCCGTGGAACTGGCCAAGGACTGGCGTACCGACCGCAGCCTGAGCCGCCTGGAAGCCATGCTGGCGGTGGCCAACAAGGATGCATCGCTGATCATCACCGGCAACGGCGACGTGGTCGAACCCGAAGAAGGCCTGATCGCCATGGGCTCCGGCGGCAACTTCGCCCAGGCCGCCGCGCGCGCGCTGCTGATGAAGACCGACCTGTCCGCCCGTGAAGTGGCCGAGACCGCGCTAGGCATCGCCGGCGACATCTGCGTGTTCACCAATCATCACCAGACCATCGAGGAACTGGACGCCGCCGAGTAGCGTCCACCGCCTCACCGTTTTCGTTTATTGCGAGCCAAATTCCATGTCCATGACGCCCCGCGAGATCGTCCACGAACTCAACCGCCATATCATCGGCCAGGACGACGCCAAGCGCGCCGTTGCCATCGCCCTGCGCAACCGCTGGCGGCGCATGCAGCTGCCGACCGACCTGCGCCAGGAAGTCACGCCGAAGAACATCCTGATGATCGGCCCCACCGGTGTCGGCAAGACCGAGATCGCCCGACGTCTGGCCAAGCTGGCCAACGCGCCGTTCCTCAAGGTGGAAGCGACCAAGTTCACCGAGGTCGGCTATGTCGGCCGTGACGTCGAGTCGATCATCCGCGACCTGGCCGATGCGGCGGTGAAGATGCTGCGCGAGCAGGAAATGGTCAAGGTCCGCCACCGCGCCGAGGACGCCGCCGAGGAGCGCATCCTCGACGCCCTGCTGCCACCGGCACGCCAGGGCTTCGGCGACGAGCCGGCGCGCAGCGAGGACTCCAACACCCGCCAGCTGTTCCGCAAGCGCCTGCGCGAAGGCCAGCTGAACGACAAGGAAATCGACATCGAGGTCGCCGAGTCGCCCATGGGCGTCGAGATCATGACCCCGCCGGGCATGGAGGAAATGACCAACCAGCTGCAGAACCTGTTCTCCAGCATGGGCAAGGGCAAGAAGAAGAGCCGCAAGCTCAAGGTCGTCGATGCGCTGAAGCTGGTGCGCGACGAAGAAGCCGCCCGCCTGGTCAATGAGGAAGAACTCAAGGCCCGCGCACTGGAGGCCGTCGAGCAGCATGGAATCGTCTTCATCGACGAGATCGACAAGGTCGCCAAACGCGCCAACGCCGGCGGCGCCGACGTCTCCCGCGAAGGCGTGCAGCGCGACCTGCTGCCGCTGATCGAGGGCTGCACGGTCAACACCAAGCTGGGCATGGTCAAGACCGACCATATCCTGTTCATCGCCTCCGGCGCCTTCCACCTGAGCAAACCCAGTGACCTGGTACCCGAGCTGCAGGGGCGTCTGCCGATTCGCGTCGAACTCAAGGCGCTGAGCCCGCAGGACTTCGAGCGCATTCTGCGCGAGCCGCACGCCTCGCTCACCGAGCAGTACAGCGAACTGCTGAAGACCGAGGGGCTGCACATCATGTTCGCCGACGACGGCATCAAGCGTCTGGCCGAGATTGCCTGGCAGGTCAACGAGAAGACAGAGAACATCGGTGCGCGCCGCCTGCACACCCTGCTCGAGCGCCTGCTGGAAGAGGTGTCCTTCAGTGCCGGCGACCTGGCCGGGCAGCAGAACGGCGAACCGATCCGCATCGACGCCGACTACGTCAACGGCCACCTGGGCGAACTGGCCCAGGACGAAGACCTGTCGCGCTATATTCTCTGACAGCACTCACGCCACGTAGCCCGGATGACATCCGGGGACGTTTACGACAGCGTCCCGGATTGCATCCGGGCTACATCGTTTCAGGAGCCGCACATGCCCATCCCCAGCGCGATCAAACTGCACAAGGCCTCGAAGACCCTGGAGCTGCGCTATGGGGAAACGAGCTACCAGCTCAGCGCCGAGTTCCTCCGCGTGCACTCGCCCTCGGCCGAGGTGCAGGGGCATGGTCAGCCGATCCTGCAGACCGGCAAACTCGGTGTCGGCCTGGAGCGCATCGAACCGGCCGGCAACTATGCACTGAAACTGTGCTTCGACGACGGTCATGACAGCGGCCTGTTCACCTGGGACTACCTGCACGAACTGGCCACGCGCCAGAGCGAGCTGTGGGCCGACTATCTGGCGCAACTGAGCGCGGCCGGAAAATCCCGCGACCCCAACGAATCAGTCGTCCGCCTGATGCTCTGAGGCGCCAGGCAAACCCTTGCCGCAGAGCGCCCGGCACCCTCACCACCGATCACGTTAGCGACAGTTAGGGCGAGTTTTCTAATCTATCGCGGCATACTCCTGCGCCATCGACTGGCTTGCTTAACTGCACAAACTCGGGTAACCAAGGAACTGGCAGGTTCCCTGCATTTGGCTGTGCCAGGTGCAACGAAATGTGCGGACTCGATCCGCCCCCGGTAACCCGAGCAGTACCAGGCCCTGTTCAGCCGCGCGCCTTCGCAGGCCGGTATTCGTCTCAGGACAATGGAGCGTCGTAGATGAGTGACAAGAACAACGATGACCTGAAACGCCAGGCCTCGGAAAATACGCTGGGACTCAACCCGGTGATTGGCATCCGCGGCAAGGATCTTTTGACCTCTGCCCGCATGGTGCTCGCTCAGGCACTCAAGCAACCCTTCCATAGTGCCAAGCATGTGGCCCACTTCGGCCTCGAACTGAAGAACGTCCTGCTCGGCCAGTCCGCGCTCCAGCCCGAAGACGGCGACCGCCGCTTCAACGATCCGGCCTGGAGCCAGAACCCGCTCTACCGCCGTTACCTGCAGACCTACCTGGCCTGGCGCAAGGAACTGCACGACTGGATCGAGCACAGCTCGCTGTCCGAACAGGATGCCAGTCGCGGCCACTTCGTCATCAACCTGATGACCGAAGCCATGGCGCCGTCCAACAGCATGGCCAACCCGGCCGCCGTCAAACGCTTCTTCGAAACGGGCGGCAAGAGCCTGCTCGACGGCCTCTCGCACCTGGCCAAGGACATGGTCAACAATGGCGGCATGCCCAGCCAGGTGAACATGGAAGCCTTCGAGGTGGGCAAGAACCTGGCCACCACCGAGGGCGCCGTGGTGTTTCGCAACGACGTGCTGGAGCTGATCCAGTACAAGCCGATCACCGAGAGCGTGCACGAACGCCCGCTGCTGGTGGTACCACCACAGATCAACAAGTTCTACGTATTCGACCTGTCGCCGGACAAGAGCCTGGCGCGCTTCCTCCTGCGCAGCCAGGTGCAGACCTTCGTGGTCAGCTGGCGCAACCCGACCAAGGCGCAGCGCGAGTGGGGCCTGTCGACCTACATCGAGGCACTCAAGGACGCCATCGACGTCATCTGCGCCATCACTGGCAGCAAGGACGTCAACATGCTCGGCGCCTGCTCCGGCGGCCTGACCACCGCTTCCCTGCTCGGCCACTACGCGGCCCTCGGCCAGCAGAAGGTCAACGCCCTGACCCTGCTGGTCAGCGTGCTCGACACCCAGCTCGACACCCAGGTGGCCCTGTTCGCCGACGAGAAGACCCTGGAAGCCGCCAAGCGCCGTTCCTACCAGGCCGGCGTGCTGGAAGGCAGCGACATGGCCAAGGTGTTCGCCTGGATGCGCCCCAACGACCTGATCTGGAACTACTGGGTCAACAACTACCTGCTCGGCAACGAGCCGCCGGTGTTCGACATCCTCTACTGGAACAACGACACCACGCGCCTGCCTGCTGCCCTGCACGGCGAATTCATCGAAATGTTCCAGACCAACCCGCTGACCCGTCCGGGCGCGCTGGAGGTCTGCGGTACGCCGATCGACCTCAAGCAGGTCACCTGCGACTTCTTCGTCGTGGCCGGCACCACCGACCACATCACGCCCTGGGACTCGTGCTACAAGTCGGCGCACCTGTTCGGCGGCAAGTGCGAGTTCGTCCTGTCCAACAGCGGTCATATCCAGAGCATTCTCAACCCGCCGGGCAACCCCAAGGCACGCTACATGACCAACAGCGAAATGCCGCTGGACCCGAAAGCCTGGCAGGAAAGCTCGACCAAGCATGCCGACTCCTGGTGGCTGCACTGGCAGACCTGGCTGGCCGAGCGCTCGGGTGAAACCAAGAATGCCCCCAGGGCACTGGGCAACAAGAAGTACCCGGTCGGCGAAGCCGCGCCGGGCACCTATGTACACGAACGCTGATCATCGACCTCAACCGCGGCGGCACCGGGAAGTGCCGCACGCCACGCCGGCCCTTGTGGGTGTGGTGAACCAGGCGCGTCCTGGTAACTCTGGAGGCGGCCCGGACGGCCCTCTCCAGCGCTCAACTCCATAGGGGCTGCGCCTATGCCGCAACCATTCGTATTCCGCACCATCGACCTCGATGGACAGACCATCCGCACCGCTGTGCGGCCGGGCAACAGCCAGCTGGTGCCGCTGCTGATCTTCAACGGCATCGGCGCCAACCTGGAGCTGGTGATGCCCTTCGTCGCCGCCCTCGACCCGGAGCTGGAGATCATCGCCTTCGACGTTCCCGGCGTCGGTGGCTCATCGACCCCCGCCACGCCCTACCGGTTTCCCGGACTGGCCAAACTGGCGGCGCGCATGCTCGACTACCTGAACTACGGCCAGGTCAATGCCATCGGCGTGTCCTGGGGCGGCGCCCTGGCCCAGCAGTTCGCCCACGACTATCCCGAGCGCTGCAAGAAGCTGATCCTCGCCGCCACGTCGGCCGGCGCGGTGATGGTGCCCGGCAAGCCCAAGGTCCTCTGGCGCATGGCCAGTCCCAGACGCTACGTGCAGCCCTCCTACGGCGTGCGCATCGCCCCAGACATCTACGGCGGTGCCTTCCGTCGCGACCCCAAGCTGGCCATGGCACATGCCAGCAAGGTGCGTTCGGGCGGCAAGATGGGCTACTACTGGCAGCTGTTCGCCGGCCTCGGCTGGACCAGCATTCACTGGCTACACAAGATTCGGCAGCCTACGCTGGTCATGGCTGGCGACGACGACCCGCTGATCCCGCTGATCAACATGCGTCTGCTGGCCTGGCGCATTCCCAACGCCGAGCTGCACGTCATCGACGACGGCCACCTGTTCCTGGTAACGCGTGCCGAAGCGGTGGCGCCTATCATCATGAAGTTTCTCGAGGAGGAGCGACAGCGTGCGGTAATGCACCCGCAACCCACGCCACTACGCCAGCATTGACCGCACCAGCAGAGTGCGCAATGTTCGGCATGCTCGACGAAGGGGCGCAAGCCACCCCGGGTAGATTTGACGCGGCTGTCTGGAATGCACCTCCTGCGCGTCTGGTACAGGGCTTGCTGCATATCTGTGCAAGCAAGCGGCGCACCTGAGGCTTCGAGCGAGCCCGGCAGTCGGTGCCATGCAAGTCTCTAGACGGTTTGACGACGGAGTGTTGCCATGCGAGACAAGTCGACCCCGGCTACCCTGCCGGCACCTGCCAGTTTCATGAATGCCCAGAGCGCCGTGGTCGGCGTACGCGGCCGCGATCTGCTGTCCACGATGCGCCTGCTGGCCAGCCAGGGGCTCAAGAACCCCGTACGCAGTGGCCGCCACCTGCTGGCCTTCGGTAGCCAGCTGGGCCGCGTGCTCATCGGTGACACGCTGCACAAGGTCAACCCGCAGGACGCTCGCTTCGCCGACCCGACCTGGCACCTCAACCCCTTCTACCGGCGCAGCCTGCAGGCCTACCTGGCCTGGCAGAAGCAACTCGCCGCCTGGATCGACGACAGCGACCTGTCGCCTGACGACCGTGCCCGCGCGCGCTTTCTCGCCTCGCTGATGAGCGATGCGCTGTCGCCCTCCAACAGCCCGCTCAACCCGCTGGCGGTCAAGGAGCTGTTCAATACCGGTGGCAGCAGCCTGCTCAAGGGGCTGCGGCACCTGTTCGACGACCTGCTGAACAACGACGGCCTGCCCAGCCAGGTCAGCCGGCACGCGTTCGAAGTCGGCCGCAACCTGGCCTGCACCCCCGGCGCGGTGGTGTTTCGCAACGAACTGCTGGAACTGATCCAGTACAAGCCGATGAGCGAGAAGCAGTACCTGCGCCCATTGCTGATCGTGCCGCCGCAGATCAACAAGTACTACATATTCGACCTGTCCAACGACAAGAGCTTCGTCCAGTACGCGCTGAAGAACGACCTGCAGACCTTCATGATCAGCTGGCGCAACCCGGACCCGCGCCACCGCGAGTGGGGCCTGTCGACCTACGTGCAGGCGGTGGAAGAAGCCGTCGATGCCTGCCGGGCCATCACCGGTAGCAAGGACGTCAACCTGCTCGGCGCCTGTGCCGGAGGCCTGACCATCGCCGCCCTGCAGGGCCACCTGCAGGCCCGCCGCCAGCTGCGCAAGATTGCCAGCGCCACCTACATGGTCAGCCTGCTGGACAGCCAGATCGAAAGCCCAGCGATGCTCTTCGCCGACGAGCAGACCCTCGAATCGGCCAAGCGCCGCTCCTATCAGCAGGGCGTGCTGGACGGACGCGACATGGCCAAGGTGTTCGCCTGGATGCGCCCCAACGACCTGATCTGGAACTACTGGATCAACAACTACCTGATGGGCAAGCAGCCACCGGCCTTCGACATCCTCTACTGGAACAACGACAACACGCGCCTGCCGGCGGCGCTGCATGGCGACCTGATCGACTTCTTCAAGCACAACCCGCTGACCCGTGCCGGTGCGCTGGAGGTCTGCGGCACCCCGGTGGACCTGAACAAGGTCACCGTCGACAGTTTCAGCGTGGCGGGCATCAACGACCACATCACGCCCTGGGATGCGGTCTATCGCTCGACCCTGCTGCTCGGCGGCAACCGCCGTTTCATCCTGTCCAACAGCGGCCATATCCAGAGCATCCTCAACCCGCCCGGCAACCCCAAGGCCAACTACTACGAGAACGCCAAGCTCACCTCCGACCCACGCGCCTGGTACCACGACGCCCAGCACCAGCAAGGCAGTTGGTGGCCACAATGGCTGGAGTGGATCCAGGCCCGCTCCAGCGAACAGCGCGAAACCGTCATGGCGCTGGGCAACCAGCACCACCCTGCCATGGAGGAGGCGCCAGGCACCTACGTGCACATCCGTTGATGGGCATGCACGCCATATCAGCAAGGCGTCGCCGTACGACATTCAACTGACAAGCGATGGCCGGCAGGACGCCTGCCGGTTATCGTCACCTCTCCGCGCCAGATCGAACAAGAAGTAACGGATGAAGACCCGCGAGCGCATTCTGCAAACCGCCCTGGTTCTGTTCAACGACCAGGGCGAACCCAACGTATCCACCCTGGAGATCGCCAACGAGCTGGATATCAGCCCCGGCAATCTCTACTACCACTTCCACGGCAAGGAGCCGCTGGTGCTGGAGCTGTTCGAGCGTTTCCAGGCCGAGATGGCGCCACTGCTCGACCCACCGGCAGATGCCCGGCTCGACGTCGAGGACTACTGGCTGTTCCTGCACCTGATCGTCGAACGCCTGTCGCAGTACCGTTTCCTCTTTCAGGACCTGTCGAACCTGGCCGGGCGCCTGCCCAAGCTGGCGCGTGGCATCCGCCACTGGCTCAACGCACTCAAGCGCACCCTGGCGGCACTGCTGGCGCGCCTGATGGCTGATGGTCAGTTGAACAGCGGCACCCAGGCGCTGGGACAACTGGTCGAGCAGATCACCCTGACCCTGCTGTTCTCCCTCGACTACCAGCGCATCCTCGACCAGGAAGGCGAAGTGCGGCTGGTGGTGTTCCAGATCATGATGCTGGTCGCGCCACACCTGAATCAGCCCTCACGCGGCGCCGTCGAGCACCTCGCGCAACGCTACCTGGAAGCCTGAGACGCGGCGCTTGCGCCTTTCCAGGCGCATAACGCAAACGCCCGGCACTAGGCCGGGCGTTCTTGATCCCGAGAAACTCAGGACGGGTTGGCTGGCGTTGCCGGAGCGGCAGCCGGGGCCGGTGCAGCAGCAGGCGCGGCAGCAGCCGGTGCCGGGGCTGGTGCTGCCGGTTTCGCGGCAGCGGCCTTGGGCGCGGCTGGTTTCTTCGCTGCGGGCTTCTTCGCCGCCGCCGGCTTGGCGGCCGGTTTCGCAGCGGGTTTGGCCGCTGGCTTGGCAGCCGGTTTGGCCGCAGCTTTCGCGGCCGGCTTTGCCGCTGGCTTGGCGGCGGCCTTGGCAGGTGCCGGCTTGGCGGCTGCAGCAGGCTTGGCGGCCGGTTTCGCAGCAGGTTTGGCCGCTGGCTTGGCTGCAGGTTTGGCTGCGGCTTTCGCTGTCGGCTTGGCAGCCGGCTTGGCTGCTGGTTTCGGAGCGGCCTTGGCGGCAGGCTTGGCGACCGACTTGGCCGACACACCGGCGATCTTCTCCAGCTGCTTGGTCAGGCTGTCGACCTTGTCGTTCAACGCCTTCACTTCGTTGCGGCTGGGCACGCCCAGGCGCGAGATGGCATTGTTCAGACGCTTGTCGAACGCTTCCTCCAGCTCACCCCACTTGCCGATCGCCTTGCCCCGGACCTCGTCGACCTTGGAGCGGGCGGAGCCGACCTTGGAACCGACGCCGGCTTTCACCGCATCGACCTGCTTGTCGACTTCGCTCTTGGCCTGCTTTTCGGCCTTCTCGCCATCCTTGACCAGCGAGTCGAACAGCTTGGTGCCGTCCTTGCTGACCTTGGAATAAGCGCCCAAGCCTGCCAACCAGATCTGGCGCGAGTATTTCTCGACCTCGCCGATCCAGGAGCTGGTCTGTTTCTCGGTTTTCTTCTTAACAGCCATCCTGATCTCCTTATTTGGTACGCGCGACGTGCTCGAGCAACGCGCTCAGCTCATCCAGCTTAGCAGAGAGTGCTTCAACATCCTGCTTGGACGGAATGCCGATGCGATTCAGCGCGGCAGCCACACGGGTGTCGAACGCCTTCTCGATCTTGTCGAGCTGAACTTCGACCTTGCCCTTGACGCTGGTGACGTTGCTGTTGACCGACTGCTTGACCGATTCGATCTGGCTGTTGGCGGCTTCTACCTGCTCGTCGACCAGTTTCTTGCCTTTGCTTTCGACGCCTTCACCGGTCTTGACCAGTTCCTTGAAGTACTCGGCCCCCTCGGCACCCGCCTTGGCATAGGCACCCAGGCCAGCGAGGTAGATCTTGCGGGCATAACCCTTCACGTCATCGAGCAGACCGGCCTTGTCTTCGACCACGGCTTCGACTTTTTTCTTCACGGCAACTTTCGACATGGTGCACCTCACGCGCTTTGACAGTTAGCGGAAACGCCCACGAAATGCAGGCTTGGGTACACCCTAAGGAGAAAAATTAGAAATCGCATACTAGGAGCGGCTGCAGCGGGCCGGAAGGATCACGCGCCACCGATCCACCGGTCTGGTGGATGGAAACAGCGCCATCCACCCTACGCGCTGACTTGAAGCCTGTGGCTTGCAGTTGCTTTCTCAGGCCAGGGACTTGTCCAGCACCTGCTCGATCTCGCGCTGGATCATGCTGCCCATGGGCGAGAGCAGCAGGCCGAGCTTGAGCTCCACGCGCACGGTGTCTTCACCGACCGCGATGCTGCCGTCGGCGCCGCTGCGCTTGAACTCCAGGGTGTCGCCGTTCCAGCGGTAGCGCACGTCGTACTCGCTGGCCAGGCGTTCGGCCAGGCGCTCGGCTTTTTCGCGGGCCCCCTCACGACCGAGAGAATGGGATCGTTCGACACGAATGCGGGACATGACAACTCCTTGAACTGGCAGCGCGCCGCAAGGCTGCGGCATGAGGTCGCGTCACTCTACCAGCCCACCGCACGGTGGGGCACCCAGGCAAGACAAAGACCGCACGCAGCTTTAGAATGGTGCGGTTTTCTACCCGGTGAGAGCGACATGAGCGATCCACGCAAGGCCCAGGAGCAGGAACCCACCACCCACTTCGGTTTCCAGGACGTGCCGGAAAGCCAGAAGGCGGACAAGGTGGCCGAAGTCTTCCACTCGGTGGCGGCCAAGTACGACCTGATGAACGATGTGCTGTCCGGCGGCCTGCATCGCCTGTGGAAGCGCTTCACCATCGAGCTGTCCAGTGTGCGCCCGGGCAACCGCGTGCTGGATATCGCGGGCGGCACCGGTGACCTGACCCGCAAGTTCTCCAGCATCGTCGGACCGACCGGCGAAGTGGTCCTGGCCGACATCAACGACTCCATGCTCAAGGTCGGTCGCGACCGCCTGCTGGACAAGGGCGTGGCCGGCAACGTGCAGTTCGTTCAGGCCGATGCCGAGAAGCTGCCGTTCCCCGACAACCACTTCGATGTGGTCACCATCGCCTTCGGCCTGCGCAACGTCACCCACAAGGACGAGGCCCTGCGCTCCATGCTGCGCGTGCTCAAGCCCGGCGGTCGCCTGCTGGTGCTGGAGTTCTCCAAACCCGGCAACCCGCTGCTGGCCAAGGCCTATGACACCTACTCGTTCAGCTTCATGCCGCTGGCCGGCAAGCTGATCACCAACGATGCCGACAGCTACCGCTACCTCGCCGAGTCGATCCGCATGCACCCGGATCAGGAAACCCTCAAGGCGATGATGGTCGACGCCGGTTTCGAACGCGTCACCTACCACAACATGACCGGCGGCATCGTCGCCCTGCATCGCGGCATCAAGCCCTGATGCTGATAACCGGCTTGCTGGCCAGCGTCGAAGCCGGCCTCAATCGTGTTCTGCGCCTCGACGGTACGGCCTTGCCGCGCCTGCAGGCGCTCAGCGGCAAGGTCATCGCCGTGCAGTGCCAGAGCCCGACGCTGGAGCTGTTCATCCTGCCCAGCGGCGACGGCCTGCGACTGGCCGCGCAATGGCACGCCCCGGCCGACTGCACCCTCACCGCGCCGGCTGCCTGCCTGGCACGCCTGGCCCTGAGCCGCGACAAGACCGCCGTGCTGCATCGCCCGGACGTGTCTCTCGACGGTGACAGCGCCGCGCTGCTGCAACTGGCCGAGATTCTCCAGGACCTGGAGCTGGACTGGGAATACGAAGTCTCACGCTGGCTCGGCCCGGTGGCCACCACCCTGCTCGCCAGCCACCTGCGCAGCCGGGTGAACCTGGCCAGCAACGGTGCCGCCAGCCTCAGGCAGGACCTGGCCGACTACCTGGCCGAAGAATCACGCACCCTGGTCGGACAGCGCGAAGCCGATGTGCGCTTCGCCGAACTGGACCGACTGAAACTCGCCCTCGACCGCCTGGAAGCACGCATCGAGCGCCTCACTTCTGCCCATAAGCCCGACGCATGAAGCTGCTTGCCGTTCGCCGCCTGTTCCGTATCCAGCGTGTCGTCGTCCGCTACCAGCTGGACGAGATGCTCCTCGAGTTGCCGTTGCCCATCTGGCTGCGCGCACTGTCCTGGCTGCTGCCCTGGCGCTGGTTGCCACGCAAGCCACTGGACCTGTCGCGCGGCGCGCGCCTGCGTCTGGCCCTGGAAGACCTGGGGCCGATCTTCATCAAGTTCGGCCAGTTGCTGTCCACCCGCCGTGACCTGCTGCCGCCGGACATCGCCGATGAGCTGGCACGCCTGCAGGATCAGGTCCCACCCTTCCCCGAGGATCAGGCCATCGCCCTGATCGAGCGCCAGCTCGGCGCCCCGGTGAACGAAGTGTTCGCCCGCTTCGACAGCCAGCCGCTGGCCTCGGCCTCGGTGGCCCAGGTGCACGCTGCACAGCTGAAAAGCGGCGAGGAAGTGGTGGTCAAGGTCGTGCGCCCCGGCCTCAAGCCGATCATCCGCCAGGACCTGGCATGGCTGTTCCTCATTGCCCGCATCGCCGAAAAGGCTTCGGCCGATGCCCGTCGCCTGCGCCCGGTCGAAGTGGTCAGCGACTACGAGAAGACCATCTTCGACGAGCTCGACCTGCTGCGCGAGGCCGCCAACGCCAGTCAGCTGCGGCGCAACTTCGAGGGCTCGCCGCTGCTCTACGTGCCACAGGTGTACTGGGACCTGTGCCGCCACCAGGTGCTGGTGATGGAGCGCATCTACGGCATCCCGGTCACCGACCTGGCGACCCTGGCCGACCAGCGTACCGACATGAAGCTGCTGGCCGAGCGCGGCGTGGAGATCTTCTTCACCCAGGTGTTCCGCGACAGCTTCTTCCACGCCGACATGCACCCTGGCAACATCTTCGTCAGCACGCGCACGCCGTGGAGCCCGCAGTACATCGCCATCGACTGCGGCATCATCGGCAGCCTCACCGACGAAGACCAGGACTACCTGGCGCGCAACCTGATCGCCTTCTTCAAGCGCGACTACCGCAAGGTCGCACAGCTGCACATCGACTCGGGCTGGGTGCCCGCCGACACCAAGGTCAACGAATTCGAAGCGGCGATCCGCACCGTATGCGAGCCGATCTTCGAGAAACCGTTGAAGGACATCTCCTTCGGCCAGCTGCTGCTGCGCCTGTTCCAGACCGCGCGGCGCTTCAACATGGAAGTGCAGCCGCAGCTCGTTCTCCTGCAGAAGACCCTGCTCAACATCGAAGGCCTGGGCCGCCAGCTGTACCCCGACCTCGACCTGTGGAGCACCGCGCAGCCGTTCCTCGAGCGCTGGATGCGCGAGCGTGTCAGCCCGCTGCATCTGCTGCGCAACCTGCAGCAGCAGGCCGAGCAGGTGCCGCACCTGTCGCAGATCGCCCGCGACACGCTGGAGCGCCTGCAGCAACCGCAACAGGCGGAACAGCCCCGCAGCGGCGACCACTGGCCGCTGCGTCTGCTGGGCGCTGCCCTGATCGGTGCCGGCGCCATGCAGGGGCTGGCGCCACTGCTGGCTACCTGGCCTGCCTGGCTGATGGTCGGTGGCGGGCTGTATCTGGTGTTGCGCCGATAGCCAGTTGGCCGTCGCACTGGCACACTTGGCGAATTCACGGGCCGCGAGGCCCGGCAGACTTGGAACACCGATGAACGATTGGCTCGACGAAATCCACTGGAACGAAGACGGCCTGGTGCCGGCCATCGCCCAGGATCACAAGACCGGCCGTATCCTGATGATGGCCTGGATGAACCGCGAATCCCTCGCCCTCACCGTCAGCGAGCAGCGCGCCATCTACTGGTCACGCTCGCGTGGCAAGCTGTGGCGCAAGGGTGAGGAATCCGGGCACGTGCAGAAGCTGCATGAGCTGCGCCTCGACTGCGACGCCGACGTCATCGTGCTGATGGTCGAGCAGCTGGGCGGCATCGCCTGCCACACCGGGCGCGAGAGCTGCTTCTATCGCGTCTATGAGAATGGCGGCTGGAAGACCGTCGACGCCGTGCTGAAAGACCCGCACGCCATCTATGCAGGACACAGCCATGAGTGACACCCTGACCCGCCTGGCCGAAGTACTGGAAGCGCGCAAGGGCGCAGCCCCCGACAGTTCCTACGTCGCCAGCCTCTATCACAAGGGCCTGAACAAGATTCTGGAAAAGGTCGGCGAGGAGTCGGTGGAAACCATCCTAGCCGCCAAGGACGCCGCTGCCAGTGGCGACTGCAAGGACCTCATCTACGAAACCGCCGATCTGTGGTTCCACAGCCTGGTCATGCTCGCCGCCCTCGGGCAGCATCCGCAGGCCGTGCTGGACGAACTCGACCGCCGTTTCGGCCTGTCCGGGCATGCGGAAAAAGCCGCACGCTCGCCACAATGACCTGACAACTACTACAACGGAGAACACATCATGGGATTCGGTGGTATCAGCATCTGGCAACTCCTGATCGTCCTGCTCATCGTCGTCATGCTGTTCGGCACCAAGCGCCTGAAGAATCTCGGCTCCGACCTCGGTGACGCGATCAAGGGCTTCCGCAAATCGATGGACAACAGCGACGCCGACAAGCCGGCCGTGGAAGACGGCAAGGGGCAGACCATCGACGCCCAGGCACGCAAGGTCGAAGAGCCAGCGAAGAAAGACTGAGCCATGTTCGACATTGGCTTCACCGAACTGCTGCTCGTCGGCCTGGTCGCCCTGGTCGTGCTCGGTCCCGAGCGCCTGCCCGGGGCCGTGCGCACGGCCGGCCTGTGGATCGGCCGAATCAAACGCAGCTTCAACTCGATCAAGGCCGAGGTCGAGCGCGAGATCGGCGCCGACGAGATCCGTCGCCAACTGCACAACGAGCGGATTCTCGAGCTTGAGCGTGAGATGAAGGCGATGAAGCAGGACATCCTTGGTACGGGCACCGGCCAGCCTGCCACAGAGCAACGTGCAGAACCGAGCAGCGACGCTGCTCCGAGCGTTCAGGACAAGAATCCCCAACCATGAGCAGAAAGCCGGAAGAAGATCAGGAAATGCCCCTGGTCTCGCACCTGACCGAATTGCGCACGCGTCTGCTGCGCTGCGTGGTGATCATCCTGTTGATCTTCGCCGGCCTGTTCTACTTCGCCCAGGACATCTACGCGCTGGTGGCGGCGCCACTGCGCGCCTACCTGCCGGCCGGGGCGACGATGATCGCCACCGGCGTCGCCTCGCCCTTCCTCACGCCCTTCAAGCTGACCCTGATGTGCGCGCTGTTCCTCGGCATGCCGGTGATCCTGCACCAGGCCTGGGGCTTCATCGCGCCGGGGCTGTACACCCACGAGCGGCGCATCGCGGTGCCGCTACTGATCTCGAGCATCTTCCTGTTCTACGCCGGGATGGCCTTCGCCTACTTCGTGGTGTTCCCGATCATGTTCGGCTTCTTCGCCAGCGTGACCCCGGAAGGCGTGGCGATGATGACCGACATCGGTCAGTACCTGGACTTCGTCCTCACCCTGTTCTTCGCCTTTGGCGTGGCCTTCGAGATCCCCATCGCCACCTTCCTGGTGATCTGGGTCGGCCTGGTGGACGTCGCCACCCTGCGCAAGAGCCGCCCCTACGTGGTGGTCGGCTGCTTCGTGATCGGCATGGTGCTGACGCCTCCTGACGTCTTCTCGCAGACGCTGCTGGCCTTGCCCATGTGGCTGCTGTTCGAGAGCGGCCTGCTGGCCGGCGCACTGGTCCGCCGCAAGCGCGACGACGAGCAGAGCGACGAACAAGCCGAGCCGGAAGACCAGCCCCCCGCGCCACAACCGTGAACCTCCTGCTGCTGGAAGACGCCGACTTCGTCGGTGTCGATCGTGTTCGCCTCAGTGGCCGGCGCCTCAAGCACCTGCACGAGGTGCATCGTGCCGAAGCGGGTGACCGCCTGCGCGTCGGCCGTCTCGGCGGCCTGATGGGCGAAGGTCAGCTGCTCACCCTGGATGCCGAACAGGCCGAGCTGCAGGTCTGTCTCGACCAGCCGCCACCGGCCAAGCTCCCCCTGACCCTGGTCCTCGCCCTGCCCCGCCCGAAGATGCTCAAGCGCGTGCTGCAGACCGTCAGCGCCATGGGCGTGCCGCGCCTGGTGCTGGTCAACAGCTACCGGGTGGAGAAGAGCTTCTGGCAGACGCCGTTCCTGCAGCCCGACGCGCTGCGCGAACAACTGATCCTCGGCCTGGAGCAGGCGCGCGACACCGTGCTGCCCGATGTCAGCATCGAGAAGCGCTTCAAGCCCTTTGTCGAGGATCGCCTGCCGGCACTGGCCGCCAGTACGCTCGGCCTGGTCGGGCACCCCGGCGACTATCCGGCCTGCCCGCGCGCGGTCGACGGCCCGGTGACCCTGGCCATCGGCCCGGAAGGTGGCTGGATTCCCTACGAGGTCGATCTGCTGCAACAGGCCGCCGGCCTGCAGCCGGTGCAGCTGGGTGAGCGCATTCTGCGGGTGGAAACCGCCGTGCCGGTGTTGCTGGCCAGGCTGTTCTGAGGCGTCGAGCGCTGGACAGCGCTACAGGCTGCCTACCCTGCAAACGGCTCTAGGCGGGAGAGCGGCCTACCTGCAAGCCCTCGACGAACAGCCCGGTGACTGCGCGAGCCGTGACCGACACATCCTCGACCGGACACTGCCCGTTGAGCAGCAACTGACTGAGCCCATGCACCAGACTCCACGCCGCCAGGCTGGCCGTCTGTACCGACTCGTCCGGGCGCAGCGCTCGCACGCTGGCTTCGAGCTGGGCAAACAGCTGCCGGGCAACCTGTTGCAGCTCGGGATAAGCCGCCCTGTCGAGCTGTGGCCCGAACATCAGAGCGAAATGTCCGGGAAACTCCAGCGCATAGGCAACGTAGCACTCGCCGCGCCGACCCAGATCGGCCACCGGCAGCGCCTCGATACGCCGGACCAGAACCTCGAATCCCTGCAGCGCCAGCGCCGCCAACAAGGCATCACGGTCGGCGAAATGACGGTAGGGCGCGTTATGCGAAACCCCGGCGCGTCGTGCGACTTCACGCAGGCTGATCGCCGCCACACCCACCTCGGCGAGTAGCGCGGACGCAGCATCGAGCAGCGCTTTGCGCAAATCGCCATGGTGATAGGCACGAATGCCCTCTTCACTCAGTGTTGACACCAGCAACATCTCCTTCAGAATGTTGACACCGCCTACATATTGCATCCAGCCAGTCCCCAGTGCCAGCCAGACAACCCGGAGATGCCCTCATGCTATTTGTCGCCCTGCTCATGCTCCTCACCCTCATCGCCGCACTCCCGCAGCGTCTGGGCCTGCCGTTGTTACCGTCATGGCGGGCACGCATGCGCCTGGCACTGAGCCTGGCTCTGTTGCTGATCGGTGTGGACCACTGGCTGACACCCGCTCGCTACCTGGCGATGATGCCGCCCTACCTGCCGCTGCACGAGCCTCTGGTGCTGTTCACCGGCGCCTGCGAGATCGCCGGCGCCATCGGTCTGATGTGGCCAGGTACACGCCGACTCGCCGGCATCATGCTGGCCGTCTACTTCGTCTGCGTGTTTCCGGCCAACCTGCACAACGCCCTGCATGGCCTCGATGCGCAGGGCTTGCCGAGTGCGCGCTGGTACTACTGGGCACGCCTGCCATTCCAGCCGCTGATCATCCTGTGGACACTCTATGCAGCGGGTGTCCTGAACGGGCGCGCAGCCCTCACAGGTCCAGGAGAAAGGTCACCGGCCCATCGTTGACCAGGTGCACCTGCATGTTGGCGCCGAAGCGCCCGGTGGCGACCAGCCCATGCTCGCTGCGGGCGCGCTCGACCAGCATGTCGAACAGGGCAGCCCCCTGTGACGGTGGTGCGGCGCTGGAGAAGCTGGGACGCATGCCGCTCCTGGTATCGGCCGCCAGGGTGAACTGCGAGACCAGCAGCAGGCCACCGCCGATATCCTTCAGTGAGAGGTTCATCTTGCCGGCCTCATCGCTGAAGACGCGATAGCCCAGCAGCTTGTGCAAGGCGCGGCCGACGCTGGCCTGGTCATCGTGCGGTTCGATGCCGACCAGTGCCAGCAGGCCCTGGTCGATGCTGCCCACCACCTCGCCTTCGACCTCTACCCGCGCCGCGCTAACGCGCTGGATCAGCAGCTTCATGCGTCCTCCGGGGGCAGGTCGAGCAGGCGCCGGGCCATCTCCTCGGCAGCACGCACCAGCGCATCGGTGATGCCCGGCTCGGCTGCCGAGTGGCCGGCATCACGGATGATCTGCAACTCACTGTTGGGCCAGGCCTGGTGCAGCGCCCAGGCGTTGTCCAGGGGACAGATCGCGTCGTAACGGCCATGCACGATGATGCCCGGCAGGTGGGCGATCCTGGGCATGTCGCGGAGCAGCTGATCGGGCTCGAGAAAGGCGTCGTTGACGAAGTAATGGCACTCGATACGGGCGATGGACAACGCGCGATGCGCCTCGCTGAAGCGGTCGACCACCTGCGGGTTGGGACGCAACGTGGCGGTGCGCCCTTCCCAGGTCGACCAGGCCTTGGCCGCGTGCATCTGGGCGATCTGGTCGCTCCCCGTCAGTCGCTTGTAGAAGGCGCCCATCAGATCGCCGCGCTCCTGCGGCGGAATCGGCGCAATGTAGTCTTCCCAGTAATCGGGGAACAGGCGGCTGGCACCTTCCTGGTAGAACCAGTGAAACTCCTGTGGGCGACAGAGGAAGATGCCGCGCAGGATCAGACCATGCACGCGCTGCGGATGTGCCTGGGCGTAGGCCAGCGCCAGGCTCGAACCCCAGGAGCCGCCGAACAGCACGAACTTGTCGACGCCCAGGTGTTCGCGGATGCGCTCGATATCGGCGACCAGCGCCTGGGTGGTGTTGTTCTCCAGGCTCGCGTAGGGCGTGGAGCGCCCGCAGCCGCGCTGGTCGAAGGTGACGATGCGGTACAGGTTCGGATCGAAATAGCGCCGGCTGGCGGCATCGCAGCCGGCGCCCGGGCCGCCATGGATGAACAGTACCGGCAACCCGTCCGCCGAGCCGCTCTCGTCGACATACAGCACGTGCGGTGGCTCGACCGCCAGCTCGTGGCGGGCGTAGGGTTTGATCTCCGGGTACAAAGTCTGCATCGTTGGGCTCCTTGGAATCTGCTTGCGATTGGCGCACCAGGGGCGGACGCTCGCGAAAACCACCTGGGTGATTTTCAACGCCGCCTGGACGCCGCGCAGCAGATCGTGAACAGGCTCTAGGCTGGCGGGCTGCGACTACCGTATCGCACTCTGCCCGGCATCATAACCATGAAAAGGGAGTTCAGCATGTCAGCACGTTTTATGCTCGTACCGTTGCTGCTGTTTGCCACACTGATGCTGGGTGCCTGCGGCGCCAAGGACGACCCGCAGGCGGCGCTGGAAGCCGCCGTGCAGGCGCTGCAGGACAACATCGAAGCCAAGCGCAGCAACGCGGTTCTGGAACAGCTGCATGCCGATTTCAAGGCCCGCCAGGAGTTCGACCGCGACTGGGCCAGGCGCACCATGGCCCTGCTGTTCCTGCGCCACAAGAACGTCAAGGTGATCGCCCTCGGCGAAACCAGCTGGATCGACCCGGCGATCCCCAGCAAGGGCTACAGCGAGGCGCAGGTCGGCGTGAGTGGCGCCGAAGGCCTGATCCCCGACGCCGCACGGCACTATTCGGTGAAACTGGAGTGGTGGCGCGAAGGCGACGAGTGGAAGCTGGCCCGCCTGGACTGGGAGTGAGGCACGCCCCGTACGCGTCGGGCCACGCCACGGGTCATCAATCGGTCTTGCGCCAGATCAGCTCGCCGGTGGTGTAGCCCTGCTCGCGGGCGACCGAAAGCAGCTTGTCACGCGTTTCCTGATCGACCTCGGGGGTACGTGAGAGCAGCCACAGGTACTTGTGCTGCGGATGCCCGACCAGCGCCACGCGGTAGTCCTCGTCGTGGTACAGCACCCAGTACTCGCCCTTGATCGGCAGCAGCTTGCTGGCCCAGTTGTCGAAGCTGACCCAGAGCTTGTCGGTGCGCCCTTCGACCTGGGGCTCGGCGATGCCCCTGGCCTCTATCCACTCGCCGTCGTCATCGCGACAGCGATTGGTCACGTCGATACGCCCATCGTCGCGCAAGCCATAGTGGGCTTCGGACTGCACGCAGTTGCGCTGGAAGAACATCGGCAGACGAGCCAGCTCGTACCAGGTGCCCTGGTAGCGCTGCAAATCGACCTGGACGGTTTCCGGCTCCGGCTTGGGGATGTTGCCAGTGCCGGAGTTGGCACAACCGACGAGGGCGAGAAGGGCACTGGCGAGTAGGATCGAACGCATGGAGGCTCCTGTCTATTTGAGTCCCTTGCCGGAGAACAGCATGACCTTGTCCCCGGCGTACTGGACGCTGATATAGGCCTTGTCGTCGCCCCAGGTGCAACTGGTCATGCCCAGCGCGCCAGCGCACTCGCCCGGCGCTCCGAGCAGGCTCTCGACCTCGGCCTTGCTCATGCCAGCCTCGAGTTTGGAATAGTTGTCCTGATTGACCTTGCTACAGGCCGCCAACAGGCCGCAGGCGAACAGGGCGAGGAAACGCATCTTCATGGGGGTGACACTCCTGATGGGAAGATGCCAGCAAGCTTGGCATAGCCGGCGACGACTTGCCCGCTTGGAGTTCAGAAACGCGAGCCAGGTTCCCGCAGAAAGGCCTCTTCTTCGGCCGTGGAGACACGCCCGAGAATGGCATTGCGATGAGGAAAGCGAGCGAAGCGGGCAATCACCTGCTGGTGACGCTCGGCGAAGTCGAGGAAGCTGGCGAACTGCGCCCGGTCGTCCGCCGCGGCCTCGTCCAGCAGGCCACGGAACAGCTCGACGGCACGCTCCTGCAACGGCAGGTCCTCGGCATGCTCGAAGATCAGGTAGGCGAAGACCCGCTGGATCGGCGTCAGCGCCTGGTCCAGACCGCGCGCCAGGCCGTCCTGCAACAGAGGACGCGCCAGGGGATCGCCAGCGAAGGCACGCGGCGTGTCGCGGAAGATCATGCGTGGCAGCTGGTCGAGCAGGATCAGCTGGGCCAGCCAGCCCTGCGGGTCGCTGCTCCAGCCCGGCAGTTCACCGGCCAGGGCCTGCTCGACCTGCGCAGCGAAGCGCTGCTCGGCTTCGCGGTCCTGACTCTCGCGCTTGCCGAACCACAGGCCGTGGCGCGCCGCCGACACGGCACGGGCGCTGGCGGACGAACCGAGTTCGTCCGCAGCGAACCACCAGTCGAGCAGCGGCTGCCAGGGCTGCACCGATCAGCCCCGGTGGTAGGCGGTGATGCGCAGCACTTCTTCCTTGGAACCGAGGAAGACCGCGACACGCTGGTGCAGGGACTCCGGCTCGATCTCGAGGATGCGCTGCTGGCCATTGGTGGCGGCACCACCGGCCTGCTCGATGATCATCGACATCGGGTTGGCCTCGTACATCAGGCGCAGCTTGCCCGGCTTTTCCGGCTCGCGGGCATCGCGCGGGTACATGAACACGCCGCCGCGGGTGAGGATGCGATGCACGTCAGCCACCATCGAGGCGATCCAGCGCATGTTGTAGTTGCGCCCCAGCGGGCCGGTCTCGCCAGCCAGCAGTTCGCCGACGTAGCGCTGCACCGGGGCTTCCCAGTGGCGCTGGTTGGACATGTTGATGGCGAATTCCTTGGTCGACTCCGGCACCTTGATGTCATCGTGGGTGAGCACGAAGCTGCCCAGTTCGCGATCCAGGGTGAAGCCTTTCACGCCGTCGCCGAGGGTCAGCATCAGCATGGTCTGCGGGCCGTAGATCGCATATCCGGCGGCAACCTGCTGGGTGCCGGGCTGGAGGAAGGCCTCTTCGCCCAGGTCACCGGTTTCGCCCTGGCGGTCCGGGCAGCGCAGCACGGAGAAGATGGTGCCGACCGAGACGTTGACGTCGATGTTGCTGGAGCCGTCCAGCGGGTCGAACACCAGCAGGTAGGCGCCTTTCGGGTACTTGCCCGGAATCTGGTAGGCGTTGTCCATTTCCTCGGAGGCCATGCCGGCCAGGTGACCGCCCCACTCGTTGGCCTCGAGCAGGATCTCGTTGGAGATCACGTCGAGCTTCTTCTGCACCTCGCCCTGCACGTTCTCCGAACCCAGACTGCCGAGCACACCGCCGAGGGCGCCCTTGGATACCTGGTGGCTGATCTCCTTGCAGGCCCGGGCCACGACCTCGATGAGAAAACGCAGGTCGGCCGGGGTGTTGTGGCTGCGAGTCTGTTCGATCAGGTAGCGGCTGAGGGTGACGCGGGACATGGACGACTCCGGAAAGGAAAAAAATCGCGCGCAGTTTAACCCGAGTCGCCGCGTAATGCTGCCTAGCGGGATGGATGGCTGACTCGGGCACTCTCATCCAGGCTGCAGACACGGTTACGCCCCGTGCGCTTGGCCTGGTAGAGCGCCGCATCGGCGGCGTGCAGCAGCTCGTCGAGCGCCTGCCCCTGCTGGGGCCAGTACGCCAGGCCGGCGGACAGGGTCACGCGCTGGTCGCCACCGCGTGTGGCGATCTCGCGCGCCGCCAGTTGCGAGCAGATGCTCTGCAGGCGCGCGCTCGCCTCATCAGGATCGGCGCCGGGCAGGATCAGCAGGAACTCCTCGCCACCGATGCGAAACACCGCGTCGGTGCTGCGCAGGTTGTCCAGCAGGTGTTGGGCGACGGCCTTGAGCACATCGTCACCGACCAGGTGTCCGCACTCGTCGTTGAGGCGCTTGAAGTGATCGAGATCGATCAGGGCTACCGCCAGCGGCAGGTTCTCGCGCTGGACCCTGGCCAGCTCGCGCTCGAAGAATTCGTCCAGGTAGCGGCGGTTGTACAGCCCGGTCAACGGGTCGCAGAGCGCCTGCTCGCGCAGTTGCTCGTGCAGGCTGGAGATGGTGCGCAGACGCTCTTCGCTCAACGCCAGCGCCTCGGCCAGCTTCAGCTCGCTCAGGTGACGCTGGGTGACGTCGCGCACGTAGATCATGTGGCCGAGCAGTGCCGGACCATGGCGGGTGGCACGCTCGATGGCGCGCAGACGCACTTCGTAGTAGCGCGCCGCGCTGGTCAGGGTCAGCGGCCGGTCGTGCTCACCGGCGTGCTCGAGCAACAGCGCCTGCAGGTCCGCACCGAACACCGGCCATTGCTTCAGCTCACGCCCCTGCCAGCCCTGCTGCAGCCCGGCCAGCTTCAGCGCCGCCGGGTTGGCCTCGATCACCCGCCGGCTGGGGTCGACCACCAGCACCGGATCGAGCAGGGCTTCGAGCAGCAGATGCCTGGCCACTGGCAACAGGTCGAACAGACGCACGCCCACGATCAGCCATGAGAAGGCGACGAGGGTGAAGGCGAAGCTGAACGGCGTCGGGTCGAAGCCGAACAGTATCCAGCCGAACCCCACGTAGCCGACGTTGGCCACCCAGGGCACCGCCGTGACCAGCACGAAGGCCAGATAATGGCGGCGGTGCAGCCCCTGGCTGAGCGCCGCCGCGCGCGTCACCACGCCCATGCAGAAGGCCATGAACAGGTAGACGTACACCGCGGCGGCGTAGAACAGCGGGCCATGCTCATAACGCACGGGGGCACCCAGGCTGTCGTCGATCGGCGCACTGCCCGCGCCATAGAACAGGCCATGCCAGGGGTTGCTCAGCGCCAGGCCCCAGACCAGCAGTGGCACCACGCTGAGACCGAGAATGCCCTTGCGCGGCAGCGGTGCACGCATGCTGTTGACGTACTGCCAGAGAAACACCGCCCAGAAGGTTGGCGTGGCAACGATGCCCGGCCAAGCCATGCTGGCCCAGAACATCTTGCAGTCGGCACCGAGAAAGCTCATCTCCAGTGCCGCGGCCCCCATCCACCAGAGGCTCGCCAGGTGCAGCAGGATGAAACTGTCGCGTCCGGGAAAGTCGCGCTGACGTGTGACCCAGTGCGCCAGCAGCACGACCCCGATGCACACCAGCAGGGTCAGCAACACCGGCGGTGACAGGCTCCAGCCGGAAGCCACGCACGCCTGAATCACCTGTCCCTCCTTGCATGCGGGGGACAGGCAAACGGGTCGAACACGGCGGCACCGACACAGAACGAACGGGCAATGACGCGAATCGAAATACGCAAGGGCCTTCCTGACCTCAAATGCTGGATTGGCGCAAGGCAGCTAAGATACTGCAAAAGCCCTGCCGCAGCAGCGCTTTGTTCGCCCTCCGCAGCCTGTCAGGCCCTCGGCTGGCCGCGCAACAGGCTCGCCGCCATCGCAGCGAGCAACCCAACTCCCAGTAGCAGTACAGCCCAGAGTCCCCAACGCTGCCAGTCGGATCGCGATTCGACCTGGCCCGTGGCAGCGGCGAGCAGCGGTTCAGCCAGCTCCGCCCGACCGAGACGGCTCAGGCGCTCTGCCTGGTAACCGGGGATCAGGGTGTGCAACGGCAGCGCCGCCGACTGCGCATGCGCATTGCCCAGTGCGAGCACGTAGGGCGGCTCGCCACGAGCCAGAAACACCAGCCGCGTGGCACGCAGCGCCACCTGGATGGCCACGCTGTCCTGGCCAAGACCGCCGCCACGCGGGTCCAGCTGCATGCGCAGCTGACGCAGCGGCCAGCCCGGCAGGTTCAGCTCATCGTTGAGCACCTCGCGCCCGCCCTCGGGGAGGCGATAGAGCACGGCATTGGCCAGCGGCTGCCAGCCTCCCTGGTCGCCGGTGCGTGATTCGAAGCGCACAGGGGCCAGCGTGTTGTCCTGCTCCAGGGCGACGCGCAAGCGCTGCAAGGGTAACGTCAGTGGCAACTGCCACTGGAAGCGCCCAGCGCCGCTCGCGCGGGCCGCCAGGGGCTCGGACCACACCAGCGGCGCCGGCTGCTGGTCCTGGCGGCGACTGCGCAGCGTCACGCTCTGCAGTTGCGGGGCCGGCAGCGGGCTCTGCCAGAGCAGGCGCAGGTAGCGGGCACGCTGCCCTGGCAACTCGACCTGGCGCTGTTCGATACGTTCGTCGGCGAAGCTCAGGCGGGCCAGTTGTCCGTCGCCCCAGCGGCGCCAGTGCTGCAGGTCGTCACTGGCTTCGATGCTGAAGCGCTGGAACCCCTCCTCGGCACCGCTCCAGTCCAGGGTCAGGCGCACCAGTGGCGCCTCGATGGCACTGGCATCGAGCAACCAGCCGCGCAGTTGCAGCCCGGCGTCGGCCGGGGCGGCATCGCTCAGTTCGATCAGGGTGCCGCTGGTGTTGCGCTCCACGCGCAACGCCGGCACATCCTGCGCATCGGCGGGACCACGCAGCGGGAACCAGCGCACGCCATGTTCCAGCTCCTGGTCGACACGCTCGCTGCTGGCGGGAATCAGCGCATAGGCCTGCGCCTGGCCATTGGCATCGAACACCCGCAGATCACGCAGGTCAGCATGGCTGGCGGCAAGGTGCGCGGCGAAGGGCAGCTCCAGGCGATACCAGGGGCCCGCGCCGGACAGCTGCAGGCCGGCGGTTTCATGAAAGTCGCGCAGCTGCTCTCCAGCCTGCGCGACAGTCGCCATGGACAGGGCCAGCAGCAGGCCCAGACCGGTCATCTTCATGCGCCAGACTCCTGTTCATTGGGTGCGTCGCGCTCGGCCTGACGCGGCGGCAGCGGGGCGAAATAGCCCACCACCAGCAACAGCACGCCCACGCCGATGAAGGACACGATACGTTCCAGCCCGCCGCGATTGCCCAGCTCGACGAAGAACAGCTTGGCCACCACCAGGGCGATCAGCGCCGCCCCGACCAGCCACAGCTCGCGGCGTGCACGCAGGTGTCCGAATAGCATCAGCGCCAGGGCAATCAGGGTCCAGACGATGGACAGCCCGGCCTGCACCAGCATCGATTCGAACAACGCTGCACTGTGCCAGGGCACGCCGCCCCAGTGATGGGCGCTGCGCATCACCATCAGGGTGAACAGGGCGAACAGCGACACGCCGACCACGACCTGCAACAGCTGCAGCGCACGCCCCGGTTCCAGGCCCAGGCGCGGCAGCGCGGTACGCCCCCAGACGAACAACGCGCCCAGGCACAGCAGCAGGCCGATCTCCAGCGGATTGAGCAGCGGCAGGTACGGCAGCGGGTCGCTGTCGCCTGCACTGTTGGCATTGGCCAGCCAGAACCAGCCGAGCATCAACACGGCCAGGGGCGCAGCCGCCCACAGGCGGTATTCGCGTTCGAAGCCAGCCACCGGCCAGGGCAGCCGACGCGCCTGCGCCATGGCCCAGAGATAGGCCGTCGGCAGCAGCGCCCAGCCCAGCCAGCGCCAGGCATTGTAGTGATCGGCCAGACTCAGCAGCAGGTAGCGCAGTTCCAGCGCCAGCACGCCGAGCAACAGCCAGCAGCCGAGCACGTGGGCGACACTGGCCGCCGTGGCCGGCAGCAGCCCGGCCAGGCGCCGCAGCGACCACAGGTGGGCGGCGAACACCAGGCCCCAGCCGAGCCAGCCCCACTGCGCCGCCGGGTGATAGAAGGGGTGCCAGGCATACAGCAGCAGCATGCCGGCCAGCGGGACCAGCAGGCCATCGAGCAGGGCCAGCTCGACCCAGCGGTTGCGGGTCGCCAGCCAGGCATACAGCGCCATGTTCAGCGCCAGCAGCACCAGCAGCACGCCGACCTGCAGCTCCGCCGCGACGAAACGCAGCACCTCGCTGGCCAGCGCCAGCGCCCACCAGGCGGCGCCCCAGGTCAGCAGCAGCTGCCCCAGACGCTGCACGCTGACGCCATCGATCCCGCTGTCCCGCCCACTGCGCAGCAGCGCATGCAGGCGCCAGGCGCCGATCTGCGCAGCCAGGCCGAGCACCGCAGGTGTCCAGAAGCCGGTATGCGCCAGTGGCGACAGACCGACACCACTGATTCCCGACAGCAGCAGCGGCCCGGCTGCCAGGAAGGCCAGGCCGGCGAACAGCTGCAGCACCAGGCTGAACCAGAAGGCCGCACGCTGCTGCAGGTAGAGCGCCAGCCACAGGGTCAGCAGCCCACTGGCTCCCCATACCGCCGCAGCGGCCACCCAGGGCAGCACGAACAGCACCGCCAGGTTGATGAACACCAGGCCCACCAGCATCACCCAGGACAAGGCTGCAAGCTGGCGACGGTTGTCACGGATCAGCGGGTCGCGCGCCGCCAGCAGCATGCCCGCGATCAGGCCGAAGCCGACCACCGAGGCCGCCAGCAGACCGAACCAGCCGGCGTTGAAGCCGCCCCGCCCTTGCAGCGACTCCAGCGCCATCTGGCCAAGGAACAGCAGCCCACCAAGCAGCTGGATGGCGAAAGCGGCGTAGACGAAAACGGGCGCGGCCAGACGCAGGCCTACGAACAGGGTGACCAGACCGGCCAGCGCCCAGGCGATGGCCGTGCCGGGGGCCTCGAAGGTCAGCGGCGCGATCAGGCAGAGGAAGGCCAGCCCCGCCAGCCCCAGCCAGGGCTGCAGACGCACCTCCCAGGGACTGGCAGCCTGTGGCGCCTGGCGCAGTTGCCAGTAGCTGAACGACAGCGCCACGCCGAGCATCAGCGCGCCCAGCGCCGAGCCGTCGAGCAGGCTGGAGTCGCCCGGTTCCAGGCCTGTGGCGAACGCCAGGGCGGCCCCCATCTGCAGCAACAGGGCGAAGCCACGCGCCAGTGGCCGCTGCTGCCGCAGGCCCAGCCAGTAGATCCCGGCACCCTCCACGGCCCAGGCAGCGGCTGTCCAGCTGGCGTCGAGGGCCAGTGGGATGGCCAGGCTGGCGAACACCACGCCCAAAGCCAGGCAGGTTTCCACCAGCAGCAGGGCACGTCCGCCGGCGCGCAGCTGCAGCACACGCGCCAACAGCAGGTAGAACAGGCCCAGGCCGAGTGCACTGAACGCGGCGGCGAATTCGATGTGGCGCACCAGCGCCACCTGCAGGCCGAAGCCGACCAGCGGTGGGCCGAACAGGGTGGTGGCATCGACATAATCGCCGCGCTGCAGCGACCAGCGCAGCAGTTCGCCACGCGCCTCAGGGGCATCCGCCGCGTCACGCAGGGTGCGGCGGGCGAAGAGCAGGCCGATGGCCACGTACATCAGGAAGAACAGTACCAGGAACGGCTCGGTGCTCCACAGCAGCTGCGGCTCGTAGGAGCGCAGCCCCCAGGCGAAACCGATGCCGAAGGTGCCGACGAAGCCGATCAGGTTGAGCAGGCGCCAGGCCTTGAACCAGGCGATGGCGAAGATGCCGGCATTGAGCAGGGTGAAGTAGGAGAACAGCGCGACATGGTTGCCGCTGCCGGTGGAGGTGAGGATCGGCGCGGCAAAGCCGCCGAGTGCCGCGGCCGCCGCCAGGCCCAGGGCATTCTGCTGCACGGCGAGGATGGCCGAGAACAGCGTCACCGCCACCAGCAGGCCCAGCGCCATGCCCGGGTCGAGCAAGGGATGCAGGCGCATGGCAGCGAACACCGTCAGGTACAGCACGGCGATGCCGGTGCCCTGCAGCACCAGGGCATAGCTGCGGTTGCGCAGCCGCAGCCACCAGCCCAGGCCCAGCAGCGCCAGGGCACTGGCGGCCACGCCCATGTAGCGCAGCTCCACCGGCACCTCGACACCTTCGGTGGCGTAGCGCAGGAGGAAGGCGAGGCCGAGGAACAGCAGGACCACACCGACCCGCAGCACGGTATTGCCGCCGAACAGCCAGGCTTTCGCCGCGGCGATGCCGCGCTCGATCAGGCTGGGCTCGCGTGGTGCCTGTTCGCGCCAGGGACCTTGCTGCGGGGCAGGCGTCGGCTCATGTGCGAGCGATGCGGCAGCTGCCACAGGCTGTGGCGCCGGTTGCGGGGGGGCGACTTCCGGAAGCGGGTCCAGCGTCCAGTCCAGCTCGGGCTCCGGTTCGGGCTGTGGCTCGGGCTCTGGCCGAGGCGCCTCCGCCACCCTGGGTTGCGGTTCTGCCGTGGGGGGCGCGCTGACGACAGGTTCCGCCGCCACGGGAGCCGGTTCCGGCTCGACAGCCCCGCCCTGCTCGACCTTGACCAGGCGCTCGTGCATGGCCCGCGTGCCGCGCTCGAAACGCTCGGCGAAATCCTTGAGCTGCGCCGCCAGCTGCGCGTTACGCTGTTCGAGCCCCTGCAGGCGCAGCGCCTGGCCCAGGCTCAGGCCGATCAGCCCGCCCAGCAGTGCCCCGGTTAGCGATTCGCTGGCGCCCGTGCCGAGCACCAACCCGACCAGCATGAAAATCCATTGCATGCAGCATGTCCCGTTCCGATGAGAAAGTCGCCTCGCGTCCCTGCTGGCAGCCCGAGGTGGCCACAGGGTGCCTCCGAAAACCTCGGCAAGGTAGTCAGCTTGTTGCCAACGCAGCGCTGACCACGCAGGCCGTTTTTCAGAGTCGCCCGCCAGTATAGGAGTCGCGCCGTCCAACACCCAGAGAGACGATTGCCACCTCCATCACAGGCACAAGGAAAATCCGCCGCCGACCGGTGGTTCACAAATTCACCGCGCCCGCTATCATCGCCGCCCCGTGACCGATGCGGCGCAGACCGCCCCTAGCCAACCATGATCAAGCCCCGCCTGATAGCCGCCGCAGAAATCGACCGCCTGGAAACCTGGGCCAAATACAGCGCCGACATGTGCCACAGCTGCATATCCAGTTGCTGCACCCTGCCCGTGGAGGTGCGCCTGAACGACCTGATCCGCCTGGAGCTGGTGGATGAGTTCGAACGCAGCGAGCCGATCAAGAACATCGCCAAGCGCCTGCAGAAGGACGGCACCATCGAGCGCTTCAACCAGAAGTCGGGCATCTTCACCCTGACGCGCATGTCCAACAACGACTGCCTGTTCCTGGACCGCAAGACACGCCTGTGCAGCGTCTACGAGAAACGCCCGGACACCTGCCGCCACCATCCCAGGGTCGGCCCACGACCGGGCTATTGCGCGTACAAGCCGAAGTAGAGCGCCGTCAGCGGCGCAGGCCGATGACCCGCCCGACGCAGGCCGGCGTCGCCAGCTCGTGGTGGTCTGCCGCCAGGCGCTGCACCTGCTCGGCCACCTGAGCATCGAAGGGCGCCGAACGGCCGGCGGCGCTGTCGATATTCATCAGCATCTGTTCGCTTTCCGCCAGGCTGTCGGCCTCGGCCGGGCGATACAGCGCGTGATGGATATGCAGTCGCTTGGCGTCGTGGGCGAGCAACTGCGTACGCACTTCCACCGCTTCACCGCCCTTCACTTCCGCCAGGAAGTTGAGATGGCACTCCAGGGTGTACAGGGTGTGGCCGGTACGGACACGACCGGCCTCGTCCAGCCCCAGCGCATCCATCAGCGCATCGGTGGCATGACTGAAGATCAGCAGGTAGAAGGCATCGCGCAGATGGCCGTTGTAGTCGACCCAGTCGGCGTGGATGCGCGTGCGGTAGGTGGTCAGGGCTGCGTTGCACATGTCGATGTGGCTCCGGATGCATCCCCCCGACCCTTCTCCCGCAGGCAGGAGAAGGGTGGGCGGAGGGTTGGATAGCGTAGCGCAGGGTTGCCCTGCGCAGAACGGACTCGGCTACTCGGCGAAATCGAAGCCGTGCTTGGCCTTGGTCTGGCGGATCGCCTCGAGTACCGCCAGCAGGCAGTCGTCGCGGTAGCGTTCCAGTGCATCCAGGCTGCGCTCCCCCTGTTGCGCGGCCGTCCCTTCGACTACCGCATCGATCAGCCCCTCGGTCAGTTCCGGTGCTTCCAGGTAGGTCCAGGGCAGTTTCAGCGCCGGGCCGAACTGGGCCATGAAGTGGCGCATGCCGGCCGGCCCGCCGGCCAGGGTGTAGGTGAGGAAGGAGCCCATGAACGACCAGCGCAGGCCGGCGCCGAAGCGGATCGCGTCATCGATCTCGCCCGTGGTGGCCACACCGTCGTTGACCAGGTGCAGCGACTCGCGCCACAGCGCCTCGAGCAGGCGGTCGGCGATGAAGCCCGGCACCTCCTTGCGCACGTGCAAGGGGCGCATGCCCAGCGATGCATAGACCTGGATCGCGGCCTGCACGGCCTCCGCTGCGGTTTTCGCGCCACCGACCACCTCCACCAGCGGCAGCAGGTAGACCGGATTGAACGGGTGGCCGACCAGGCAACGCTCGGGGCGCACGGCATCGGCATAGAACTCGCTGGGCAGCAGGCCCGAGGTGCTGGAGCCGATCAGCACGTCGGGGCGCGCGGCGGCGCTGATCTTCGCGTGCAGCTCGCACTTGAGTTCCAGGCGCTCGGGCGCACTCTCCTGGATGAAGTCGGCGTTGGCCACGCATTGCTCGATGCTCTCGACGAAACGCAGCCGCTCCAGCGAGGCGCCGGGCGCCAGCCCGTGCTTCTGCAGCGCGGGCCAGGCGTTGGCCAGGCGCGTGCGCAGCGCCTGCTCGGCGCCTGGGGCCGGGTCCCAGGCGATCACGTCGAGGCCATGGGCCAGGGCGCGGGCGATCCAGCCGGCACCGATCACACCGGTGCCGAGGGCGGCGAAAGTCTTGATCTCGGTAACGAAGGTCATGCTTGAACTCCGGTAGCCCGGATGCAATCCGGGGGATGGCAAAGGTTTTCTCGGCCCTGGTCCAGGGTGAGGGGCGCTCGCAAGCGCCCCGGACGACGTGGCGTGTCAGCCACGCCGCTTGAGTTTCATCTTCTCGCGGCCCTCGGCCGGGGTCAGGGCACGGCCGCCAAGGCGTTCGATGATCTCGATGGCGCGCTCGACCAGCTGACCATTGCTGGCATGCACGCCGCGATCGAGCCAGATGTTGTCCTCCAGCCCCACGCGTACGTGGCCACCCAGCAGCATGGCCTGGGCGACCATGGGCATCTGCATGCGGCCGATGCCGAAGCCGGCCCAGGTGATGCCGGGCGGCAGGTTGTCGACCATGGCCTTCATGCTGGTGGTGTCGGCCGGCGCGCCCCAGGGAATACCCAGGCACAGCTGGATCAGCGGGTCTTCCAGCAGCCCCTCCTTGAGCATCTGACTGGCGAACCACAGGTGGCCGGTGTCGAAGATCTCCAGCTCGGCCTTGACCCCCAGCTCGGTGATGCGCCTGGCGCCGGCACGCAGCTGCGCCGGGGTGGAGACGTAGATGAAGTCGCCGTCGCCGAAGTTCAGCGTGCCGCAGTCCAGCGTGCAGATTTCCGGCAGCAGCGCCTCGACGTGCGCCAGGCGTTCGATGGGCCCGACCAGATCGGTGCCGGCGCCGAACTCAAGCGGCTGCTCGCCCGCGCCGATCTCCAGATCGCCGCCCATGCCGGCGGTGAGGTTGATGATCACATCGGTGTCGCTGTCGCGGATGCGCTCGACCACCTCGCGGTACAGCGCCACGTCACGGCTGGGCTTGCCGGTCTGTGGATCGCGCACGTGGCAGTGGGCGACGGTGGCGCCGGCCTTGGCCGCCTCGATGGCAGCGGCAGCGATTTCCTTGGGGGTGACCGGTATCGCCGGGTGCTTGCCGACGGTGTCGCCAGCGCCGGTCACCGCGCAGGTGACGATAACCTCGTAGTTCATCTTGAGCTGTCCTGTGCAGGGCATGAGGGTGCCTGCGGCATGGCCGCATGCGTTGGAGAAATGGGGATGGGCGCCGGCCACAGGCCGGCGCCAGGGGCTCAGTTGCCGGCGACCAGGGCGGCGTTGGCCGGCTTGCCGTCGAGCGTGGTGACCCCGACGAGCCAGGCGTCGACCACCTGCGGGTTGGCCTTGATCCAGTCACGTGCGACCTGCTCCGGCGCTTTGCGCTCCATGATCGGCTGCATCAGCGCGGCCTCCTGGTCGCTGGTGAAGCGCAGGCTGGTCAGCAGGCGATTGGCATTCGGGCAGCGCTCGGCGTAGTCCGGCGCAGTCACGGTGGAGACGGTGGCGGCGCCATCGTTGGGGCCGAACACATCGTCGGTGCCGCTCAGGTAGGAGATCTTCATCGACAGGTTCATCGGATGGGGTTTCCAGCCGAAGAACACCACCGGTTTCTGGTTCTTCGCCGCGCGACCGACCGCCGCGAGCATGCCCGCCTCGCTGGACTCGACGAGCTTGAAGCCGCCCAGGCCGAACTGGTTGGCATCGATCATCTTCTGGATCGCGGTGTTGGCCCCGGAGCCGGCTTCGATACCGTAGATCTTGCCGTCCAGCTCGTCCTTGAACCTGGCGATGTCGGCCAGGGTCCTGAGGCCCTTGTCGGCGGTGTAGCTGGGTACCGCGAGCACTGCCACGGCATCGCTCAGCGACGGCTCGGCGGCGACCTTGACCGCGCCGGCATCGAGGAACGGCTTGATGTTGTCATCCATGATCGGCTTCCAGTAGCCGAGGAAGGCGTCGACCTGGCCCTTCTGGATACCGGCGAAGATGATCTGTTGCGATGCCTGGGTCTGCTTGGTCTCGTAGCCGAGCCCTTTCAGCAGCTCGCTGGCGACTGCGGTGGTGGCGACCACGTCGGTCCAGCCGACGGCGCCGAGGCGAACGTTCTTGCAGCTGGCATCATCGGCCAGCAGGGAGGTACTGAACAGGCTCAGGGTGCAGCACGCGGCCAGCGCGGTAAGACCTTTCATCTGGGTGCTCCTCATCGTGTCACAGCGGTTCTATTTCGTTCTTCTAGAGGCTCGTGGCCCCCACCGTGCTCGGGGATCTCGTCTCCCGATGACACCACCTTACGCCGGCCACTGGCAGAATATTCGAACTTATCCGACTATTACTTGACCTATGACGACCTGTTTCATGCGACATCTGCGCCTGCTTCCCTGGCGCAGACGCGCGGAGCGACGATGACCCAGACCTTCTGCTTCCTGCTCCTGCCCGGCTTTTCCATGATGGGCCTGATGTCGGCGATCGAGCCATTGCGCGTGGCCAACCGCTTTCGCGGCGACCTGTATCGCTGGCACCTGCTCAGCCGCGACGGCGCCGCCGTGGCGGCGAGCAACGGCATGTCGCTGAATGTCGACGGTGCACTGGAACTGGTGGAGGCGACCGAGGCGCTGTTCGTGGTCGCCGGTTTCGACCCGCTGGCCCACCACGACAGTCGCCTGGCGCACTGGCTGCAACGCTGCGAAACGGAGCTCAAGGTGCTTGGCGGCATCGACACCGGCAGTTTCGTGCTGGCCGAGGCCGGGCTGTTCCAGCAGCAGCGCCTGACCCTGCACTGGGAAGCCATCGACGCCTTCCGCGAGCGCTATCCGGCCCTGCAGGTGACCCAGGAGCTGTTCGAGATCGACGGCCGGCGCATCACCAGTGCCGGTGGCACCAGCAGCCTCGACCTGATGCTCGGGCTGATCGCCCAGGACCATGGCGAGGCCCTGGCGGTGCAGGTTTCCGAGCAGTTCGTGGTCAGCCGCATCCGCACGCGCCTGGACCACCAGCGCATGCAGGTGGCCAGCCGCTATGGCCTGCACAACCGCAAGCTGATCCGCGTCATCGGCGAGATGGAGCGCCACAGCGAGCAGCCGTTGAGCGGCGAGGTGCTGGCCGAGCGCGTCGGCGTCAGCGTGCGTCAGCTGGAGCGCCTGTTCCGCCATCACCTGGCGACCACGCCGTCGGCGTTCTATCTCGGCCTGCGCCTGGACAAGGCGCGCCAGCTGCTGCGCCAGAGCGACCTCAGCGTGCTCGAGGTGAGCCTGGCCTGCGGTTTCGAGTCATCGAGCTACTTCTCCCGCAGCTACAAGGCGCACTTCGGCAGCACGCCAAGCAGGGACCGGCACGAGCACCCGCCCCACGCCTGAGCGGAGTGCTAGACGGAGCGGCCCATTTCGGCCAGCGCGGACTGCACCAGGGGGTGCAGGTTCTCGCCGTGGCGCTCCAGTTGCCAGGCCATCAGTTCGATGCGCATCGCCGGCGTCCAGAAGTTCTGCAGGTGCTGATGAACCCCCTTGACCGCCTGCTCCCTGTCCGGCTCGGTGGCGAAGAACTGGGCGATCTGATTGGCCATCTTGACCAGGTTCTCGGCGCTCATCGACGCACCTCCGCTTTCTCCTGCCTGCGCCGCTCGGCGAGCAGACGCCGCTGCTCGTCACTGAAGGCCTGGTAGCGTTTCTGCCACTCCGAAGGCTGGTAGACCCGGGTGACCTCCACCGCCGTGACCTTGTACTCCGGGCAGTTGGTCGCCCAGTCGGAGTTGTCGGTGGTGATCACGTTGGCGCCGGACTCCGGGAAGTGGAAGGTGGTGTAGACCACCCCCGGCGCCACGCGCTCACTGACCCGCGCGCGCAGCACGGTCTGCCCGGAGCGGCTGCCCACGCCGACCCAGTCGCCGTCGCCGATACCGCGGCTCTCGGCATCGCTGGGGTGGATCTCCAGGCGGTCCTCCTCGTGCCAGGCGACGTTGTCGGTACGCCGCGTCTGCGCGCCGACGTTGTACTGGCTGAGAATGCGCCCGGTGGTGAGCAGCAGCGGGAAGCGGCTGTTGACCTTCTCTTCGGTCGGCACGTAGCCGGTGAGCATGAAGCGCCCCTTGCCCCGCACGAACTGGTCGATGTGCATGGTCGGCGTACCGTCCGGCGCGGCATCGTTGCACGGCCACTGCAGGCTGCCGTGACGGTCGAGCTCGGCGTAGCTGACACGGGCGAAGGTCGGCGTCAGGCTGGCGATCTCGTCCATGATCTGCGCCGGGTGCTGATAGTCCATCCGGTAGCCCAGCGCCTCGGCCAGGGCGATGGTGGCCTGCCAGTCGGACTTGCCGGCCAGCGGCTCCATCACCTTGCGCACCCGCGAGATGCGCCGCTCGGCGTTGGTGAAGGTGCCGTCCTTCTCGAGGAAGGAACTGCCCGGCAGGAACACATGGGCGAACTTGGCGGTTTCGTTGAGGAAGATGTCCTGCACCACCACGCACTCCATCGCCGACAGCGCGGCGGTGACGTGCTGGGTGTTGGGGTCGCTCTGGGCGATGTCCTCGCCCTGGCAGTACAGCGCCTTGAAGCTGCCGCCGAGCGCGGCTTCGAACATGTTGGGGATGCGCAGGCCCGGATCGGGTTGCAGGGTGACGCCCCAGGCCTGTTCGAACTGGGCGCGGACCTCGGCGTTGGAGACATGCCGGTAACCCGGCAGCTCGTGCGGGAAGGACCCCATGTCGCAGGAACCCTGCACGTTGTTCTGCCCGCGCAGCGGGTTGACCCCCACGCCTTCACGACCGATGTTGCCGGTGGCCATGGCCAGGTTGGCGATGCCCATCACGGTGGTACTCCCCTGGCTGTGCTCGGTGACGCCCAGACCGTAGTAGATGGCCGCATTGCCGCCGGTGGCGTACAGGCGCGCCGCCTGGCGAATCAGCTGCGGCTCGACGCCACAGACCGGGCCGAGCACCTCCGGCGAATTCTCCGCCTGGCCGACAAAGGCGCTCCAGCGGGCGAAGTCCGCGGCTTCGCAGCGCGCGTCGATGAATGCCTGGTCGAGCAGGCCCTCGCTGACGATGACGTGCGCCAGCGCGTTGAGCATGGCCACGTTGGTGCCCGGACGCAGCGCCAGGTGCAGCTCGGCGCGGGCGTGCGGCGAATCCACCAGGTCGATGCGTCGCGGATCGATGACGATCAGGCGTGCACCCTGACGCAGGCGGCGCTTGAGCTGGGAGCCGAACACCGGGTGCGCGTCGGTGGGGTTGGCGCCGATCACCAGGATCACGTCGGCCTGCATCACCGAATCGAAGTTCTGCGTGCCGGCCGACTCGCCGAGGGTCTGCTTGAGGCCGTAGCCGGTCGGCGAGTGGCAGACGCGCGCACAGGTATCGACGTTGTTGTTGCCGAAGCCGGCTCGCACCAGCTTCTGCACCAGGTAGACCTCCTCGTTGGTGCAGCGGCTGGAGGTGATGCCACCGATGGAGTCACGCCCGTAGGCCAGCTGGATGCGGCGGAACTCGCTGGCGGCGTAGGTCACCGCCTCGTCCCAGCTGACCTCCTGCCACGGATCGCTGATGCGCTTGCGGATCATCGGCTTGGTGATGCGATCTGGGTGGGTCGCATAGCCCCAGGCGAAGCGCCCCTTGACGCAGGAATGGCCGTGGTTGGCCTGGCCGTTCTTGTCCGGCACCATGCGCACCAGCTCGTCGCCCTTCATCTCGGCGCGGAACGAGCAACCGACGCCGCAGTAGGCACAGGTGGTGATCACACTGCGCTCGGGCTGGCCCTTCTCGACCACGCTCTTTTCCATCAGCGTCGCGGTCGGGCAGGCCTGCACACAGGCGCCGCAGGAGACGCACTCGGAGCTGAGGAAATCCTCGCCCCCCGCCGCCGCCACTCGCGAGTCGAAGCCACGCCCGTCGATGGTCAGGGCGAAGGTCCCCTGCACTTCCTCGCAGGCCCGCACGCAGCGGCTGCAGACGATGCACTTGCTCGGGTCGTAGTCGAAGTAGGGGTTGGAGACGTCCTTGGCCTCGCTCAGGTGGTTGGCCCCCTCGTAGCCATAACGCACCTCGCGCAGGCCGACCTGCCCGGCAACGGTCTGCAGCTCGCAGTTGCCGTTGGCCGAGCAGGTCAGGCAGTCCAGCGGGTGATCGGAGATGTACAGCTCCATCACGTTGCGGCGCAGGGTCGCCAGCTTCGTGGTCTGGGTACGCACCACCATGCCCTCGCTGACCGGCGTGGTGCAGGACGCGGGGTAGCCGCGCATGCCCTCGATCTCGACCAGGCACATGCGGCAGGAGCCGAAGGCTTCCAGGTTGTCGCTGGCGCAGAGCTTGGGAATGCTGGTGCCGAGCATCGCGGCGGCGCGCATCACCGAGGTGCCGGCCGGCACGCTGATGCTGCGTCCATCGATGTTCAGGCTGACCTGCACCTCGCTCTCGCGAGCAGGGGTGCCGAAGTCGGTGTCCGTGGCGGGGTCGAAGTAGCTGATCATTGTTCTGCCTCCGAGGTCTTGAGCCCGAAGTCGCCGGGGAAGTGCTTGAGCGCACTGCTCACCGGAAAGGCCGTCATTCCACCCAGGGCACACAGGGAGCCGTGGGTCAGGGTGTCGCACAGGTCCTTGAGGATGATCACCTGCTCGTCACGGGCAGCGTCATCGCTGGCCGCCAGCAGGCGGTCGACCACCTCGACGCCGCGGGTGGAGCCGATGCGACAGGGCGTGCACTTGCCGCAGGACTCCTCGGCGCAGAACGCCAGGGCGAAGCGCGCCATCTGCGCCATGTCCAGACTGTCATCGGCCAGCACCACGCCACCGTGCCCGAGCATCGCGCCCATGGCGGCAAAGGCCTCGTAATCCAGCGGCGTGTCGAACTGCGCCGGCGGCACCCAGGCGCCCAGCGGGCCGCCGACCTGCGCCGCCTTGATCGGCCGGCCGCTGGCGGTCCCACCGCCGTAGTCCTCCACCAGCTCGCGCAGGG